>SKEC01000712.1_pt1 | contig 30358 bp, 27 predicted proteins | sample 4826641 | NCBI WGS metagenome assembly SKEC01 (sample SAMN11008819, study PRJNA524170) | human gut metagenome | biome: Human fecal sample; material: Feces; isolation source: fecal sample from pouch patient p18, p21 | host: Homo sapiens | place: Israel: Tel-Aviv | collected 2015-12-22
CTATGGACTTTTTTTATACAAAAATTGAGAATAGTGGGCCTGCGACCGCGCGAATTGGGATAAAGGGGCATGCCCCTTTATCCCAATTCCTTAATTCCAGTTTCATTTTACAATTCAGACTTAGAAGATATTTATAAAATCTACGATGAAATAATTGATCAATTTGAAAAACTATCAGCAGACGATCAGACAAACAATATGTCATATTCTGCTGAATATGGTTTAGACCGTATGATTCACTATTTATATAACCACCATGATCATTTTAAACTATTATTTAAATGTGGAGATAGTGGTAAATATGAAGAGTTTATTCATAATATGGTTGATCGTGAAATAAAAGCAACTTATAAATATCTTGAAACAATGAGACGTGCAGGAATGGATATTCCTGAAGTCAGTGACCTTATGATGCACATGGTTTACACAGGATTCTTCTCATCAATTCTACAAATTATCGAACACGATATCGACAAGGATACTGCAATAAAAATCTTATCTCAGTTAAGAGAGTTTCAAACAGGTGGCTGGGAACGTGTATGGGGCATTAAATTTCCAGCATAATAATAAAGCGGCAATACCGGTAAGCCGCTTATATTATTATCAATGGGTTAGTTAAAACTAACATAAGGAGGAGCTAAACATATGAAGAAAAAATCAACTACTGCCTGGATCTTAGAATGGGCAGGACAGAAAAAGAGTTCCTATGTACTCAGTGTCATACTAGCGATAGGTAATGTAGTATGTAAAATCATTCCCTATTTTATTATTATCGATGTGGTAAAAATGTTTTTAAATGGTTCAAAGAACTTTAATGATTATATGTATGATGCGATTTTAATTGCGGTATCATTTATAATTGCTGAATTATTTCATTCACTCTCTACAACACTATCACATAAAGCCACTTTTACAGTACTTGCAAATATTAGAAAAGCATGCTGTGATAAGCTTGCTCGTGTACCTCTTGGTTATGTAAAAGATACATCATCTGGTACATTTAAAAATATCATGGTTGAAAGAATAGATAGTATTGAAACAACTTTGGCTCATGTTATTCCAGAGTTCACATCCAACTTACTTGGGCCAGTTGTTATATTGATTTATTTCTTTACTATTGACTATAGACTTGCACTTTGGTCACTTGTACCAATTGTAGTAGGGTTTATCTCTTATTTTGGAATGATGCTTGATTTTAAGCCTAATTTTGAGAAAACAGTGAAAGCGACAAAGGATTTAAATGATGCAGCAGTAGAATATATTGATGGTATTGAAGTCATTAAAGCTTTTAGTAAAACAGAAAGTTCTTATGAAAGATTTACTACATCCGCAAAGGCTTATGCCAATTCTTTTATTTCATGGATGCGTAAATGTTCTATATTTCATGCTTTAATGATGACTATTACACCTTATACACTTCTTACTGTATTACCGTTAGGTGCTCATTATGTCGCAAATGGCTCACTTACTGTCGATCATTTTATATTATGTATTATTTTATCTCTCAGTATTGCAGGACCTCTTATTACCGCATTTTCTTATACAGATGATCTAGGTAAAATAAGTGTTATTGTAGGAGAAGTTACAGGTATCTTAGACCAAAAAGAACTTGAAAGACCGCAAAAGAGTATAGATATCCCTCATGATAACTCTATTACACTTAAAGATGTAAAGTTCGCTTATCATGATCAGGAAGTTCTTCATGGCATTAATATGTCGCTTCAGGCAGGTAGTGTCAATGCCATTGTAGGACCTTCGGGAAGTGGTAAATCTACGATTGCGAAGCTTATTGCTTCTTTATGGGATGTAGATAGCGGTAGTATTGAAATCGGCGGTGTAGATATAAAAAATATTGCCTTAAACGATTTTAATAAAAGAATAGCTTATGTAGCTCAGGATAATTATCTGTTTAATGAAACAGTCCGCGAAAATATCAGACAAGGAAATCCAAACGCTACTGATGAAGACATAATAGAAGTCACAAAAAAGAGTGGATGTTATGATTTTATTATGCAGTTAGAAAATGGTTTCGATACAATTGTGGGAGGTGCTGGAGGACATCTTTCTGGAGGAGAAAGACAACGCATCTCTATTGCAAGAGCAATGCTCAAAGATGCACCTATTATTATTCTTGATGAAGCTACTGCATATACTGATCCAGAAAATGAAGCAATCCTGCAGAATTCTATCGCAAAGCTTGTGACAGGTAAAACATTAGTAGTCATAGCACATCGACTTTCTACTGTAAAAGACAGTGATCAATTGTTTGTAGTTGATGAAGGAAATATTGTCGCTCATGGTACACATGATGAACTACTTGAAAAATGTCCGCTTTATAGAGATATGTGGAATGCACATATTTCAGTCAAAGATATAGTAAAGGAGGTACAATAATATGTTTGGGATTCTCAATAAATTCTTTAAATTCTCAGGTAAAGAAAATGAAAAGAAATTCAAGATATCTATATTATTAGGCGTCATTGAAGCTCTTTCCTCAGCAATGAAGATACCTGCTATGATGTATATTCTTATGGGATTAATGAATAATCAATCTATGGGAAAGTATATAACTGGTGCCACTTTGATGATGCTATGTGCTATTGTGATTTCTATTATATGTAAGAGATTTTCTACAGTCTTACAGACAGATGGAGGCTATAATGCCAGTGCCTTTACAAGAATCGAGATTGCTGAGCATTTACGTTATCTTCCAATGGGTTATTTTAATGCGAATAGTATTGGTGAAATCTCTTCAGTTACTACAAATACTATGGAACTATTGGGGGATATTGCTGCAAGAGTCGTTATGTTGACAACTCAAGGTATTCTAGAAACTTTTATGATTATCTTGATGATCTTCATTTTTGATTGGCGAATTGGACTTATTTCTATAGCCGGTGTTGCTGTATTCTTCATTATTAATTCTTTAATGCAAAATGCATCAAAGAATTGTTCAGAAGAAAAGGTATTATGTGACACGGAACTTGTAAATCAAATTATGGAATACTTGCAGGGTATATCGGAAGTTAAATCTTATAATTTGCTTGGAAAACAGGCTGAAAAGTTAAATAATGCGAATGAAGCATGTCAGAACATTAATACGAAGATGGAGCTTCTCTTTGTGCCATACCATTTTTTTCAGGGTATTGTGACGAAAGTGACTGCCGCTATTATTATCATCGCAAGTGCATCATTTTATATTCATGGTACAATGAGTGCTATTTATGCGATTGGTATGACTATTTCTTCATTTATGCTTTATTCTAGCTTAGAATGTGCAGGTAATTACTCTTCATTATTACATGTAGTAAGTGTATGTGTAGATAAAGCCAATACGATTTTAAATCTTAATACAATGGATATTGATGGAAAAGAGATTAATCCAGCTCATCATGATATTAAACTAGATCATATAACATTCTCTTATGATCAAAGAAAAATCATTGATGATGTCTCTTTGACTATCCCAGAAAAGACAACAATAGCGATTGTTGGTCCTTCTGGTGGAGGAAAAACCACTCTTTGTAATCTGATTGCAAGATTCTGGGATGTAGATAGTGGAACAGTCACATTAGGTGGTATCAATGTGAAAGATTATAGTATGAATAGCTTAATGAATAATTTCGCATTTGTTTTCCAGAGAGTTTATTTGTTTGCGGATACAATAGAAAATAACATTAAGTTTGGCTGCCAGAATGCGACACATGAAGAAGTTGTTGCAGCAGCAAAGAAAGCATGCTGTCATGATTTTATTAGTGCACTACCAGAAGGGTATAATACACTCATTGGGGAAGGCGGCGCATCATTATCAGGTGGTGAAAAACAACGTATTTCTATTGCGAGAGCTATCATGAAGGATGCACCTATTGTCATATTGGATGAAGCAACAGCCAACGTAGACCCAGAAAATGAAAAAGAGTTAATGGAAGCAATAGAAGCTCTTACTAAAGAAAAGACAATCATTATGATTGCACATAGATTAAAGACAGTAAGACATGCCGATCAAATTATAGTTATTGATCAAGGTCATATTGCCCAGCAGGGAACTCATGAATCATTAATGAAACAGGATGGTATTTATAAGAGATTTGTAGATGCAAGAGAGAAAGCTGTTAGCTGGAAGATTGCACATTAGAATGTAGGGAAACCTACATTTTTTTTCAACGTAAATTATAACTATTTACATACTTATAGTAATATAAACTCATGATATACTAATCTAGAGGAGTAGAAATGCTCCTTCGTATTATAGAACTAGAAGTTATTCAGTAATAACTCTATTTTTTTTATTTTATCTAGAAGGGATATTATATCACTGATGAGAAGTGAATTATTATAACATGAGATATCCATAAGGTAAGCTTGTAAACAATAATTGATAGTTATTACTATTAATGTATCGTTCTTCTCTTCACTAAATAAACATACTGATAATTTATAAACATTAGAAGAATTCTTTTATAAAACTCATGTTATAATGAGTAAAAGTCTAAAGAAAGGAATTCTTCTTTTATTATATGAATAAAGCGATATTAGTTATGACATCGGATAACCCCTTCTACATAGATGAACTTAAATCATTATGTATTGCATGTGATATTGAAGTAGAAGATGTTGTTATTCAGAAATTAGAAAAAATTAATCCTGCCACTTATATTGGTAAAGGTAAAATAGAAGAAATCAGATTAAGATTAGATGGAGAAATGGTTATCTTTGATGATGAACTATCTCCATTACAGGTAAAGAACCTTACCGACCAATTACAAACAGAAGTAACAGATCGTACAGATTTAATTCTTCGTATATTTGAACAGCGTGCACAGACAAAAGAAGCAAAATTACAGGTAGAAATAGCCAGAGACCAATATTTATTACCAAGACTTGCGGGAATGCAGGAACATATGTCACATCAGCAAGGTGGTTCTGGGTTTAGAGGATCTGGTGAAAAACAGATTGAGTTAGATCGTCGTATCATCTCTAGAAAGTTGTCCCGTTCTAGAAAAGAACTGGCACAGATTGTAAAACAAAGACAAACACAAAGAGAAAGACGTAAACGTAATAATGTCCCTGTGATTGCCTTGGTCGGTTATACAAATAGTGGAAAGTCTACTTTACTCAATACATTATGTCAGAATAAAGAAAAAAAGGTATTTGAGAAAGATATGTTATTTGCAACATTACAGACTTCTACTAGAAATATAAAGATTAAGAATCATACATGCTTGCTTACTGATACAGTTGGTTTTATTGAACGTTTACCACACAATCTGATTCAGGCATTTCGTTCCACTTTAGAAGAAGTGAAAGAAGCAGATTTATTACTTCATGTTGTTGATTCAAGTTTTGAAGATTATCAATTACAGGTTGATACAACCAATAAGGTATTAGAAGAGTTAGGTGTTGAAAATACACCTATGATCTATGTGTACAACAAGGTTGATTTAAATAAGTATGGTTATGTACATCCTGTAACGCCCTATGTTTTTATATCTGCAAAGGAAAAGATTGGTTTAGACTTGTTAGAAGATGAAATAAGTCATATCCTCTTTAAGGATTATGAAACTTTCCAATTAGGTATTCCTTATGATAAGGGGGAAGATTTCAAATATCTCTATGAGCATACTTATGTGGAACAGGTTGACTATCGTGATGATTATATCTATTTACAGATAGAAGCTAAAAGACAGGATATTAAAGACTATCTTATGTACATCCTTTTAAATTAATGAAACGGAGTTTCATTAATAAATCTTTTTTTGTATATTTTATGAAACGTTATAATAATCAGCCTTGAAACAGTTTACATTTGTGGGGCGTGATTGATAGAATGTGTTCATAAGATAAAGGAGACACATAAAATGGAAAGAAAAATGCCAAAAGATTTTTACTGGGGTGGTTCAGTATCATCATTCCAGACTGAAGGACACAGAAATGAAGGTGGAAAGGGTGTTTGTATCTATGACGTTAGACCTATGAATCCTGAATTTTCTGACTGGAACGATGCAATTGATGAATACACTCGTTATGATGAAGACATCGCGTTAATGAAAGGTATGGGATTTAACTTCTATCGTTTCTCAATCTGCTGGAGCCGTATCATTCCTAATGGTACATTAGATGAACCAGTAAACGAAGAAGGTGTAAAGTTCTACAGTGATTTAATTGATAAGCTACTTGCTGCAGGTATTGAACCAATGATCACTTTGGTACATTTCGATATGCCTTATCATCTTGTAAAGAACTACAATGGTTTTGCTTCAAGATATGTTGTAGACTGTTTTGAAAGATATGCAAAAGTTTGTATTGAAAGATTCGGTGATAGAGTTAAACATTGGATGTCATTCAATGAACAGAACCTTCATTCAATGATGTTAAGAGTTTCTAACGCTGAAGAAATTCCTGAAGGTGTAAGTCTTCCTAAACATTTATATCAGGTAAACCACAATGTTATGATGGCTCATTGTAAAGCAGTACGTGCTTTAAGAGAAATGCAGCCAGATGCTAAGTTCTGTGGTATGGGTGCAATCACTAATATTTACGCATATGACAACAGCCCAGAAAATAATTTATTTGCAACTCAGGCTTATAACTTATTAAATGGTTATCTTGTTGATACATTTGCACAGGGTAAATATCCTGATTACTGGAATGCTTACTTAGAAAATCGTGGATGGATGCCTACATTTGAAGAAGGCGATGAAGAACTATTAAAATATACTGTAGACTATATCGCATTCTCTTATTATCGTTCTAATACAGTTAAGACTGGTGTCTTTGATTATGAAAGACCAGCTTGTGACTGTGTGAATGAACAGCAGATCCAGAATCCTCATTGTGAAGCCAATGAATGGCATTGGGAAATTGATCCAGTTGGATTCAGATGGACTTTAAATGATTTACATCATAGAACAGGTTTACCAGTATTCGTACTTGAAAATGGTATTGGATGGCGTGAAGATATGACTCAGGAAGAAGTAGACAAAATGCTCGCTGAAGGTCGTACAATCGAAGATGATTATCGTATTAATTATCATAGAGACCATATTCGTGAAATGGAAAACGCAATGTTTGAAGATGGTGTAGACTGCTTAGGTTATATTACTTGGGGACCAATCGATATCCTAGCTAGTATGTGTAATATGGATAAGCGTTATGGATTTGTTTATGTTAATAGAACAAATAAAGATTTAAGAGATATGAAACGTATTCCAAAGAAATCTTATAATTATATCAAGAAAATATTCGAATCTAACGGTGCTGATTTAGACTAATACTTGCTTAGACCATGCTTAATGCATGGTCTTTTTCTATGTGAATTTATAAACGTTTAGTGAATAAATTAACTTAATGTAAAGGTTTTCATTTTTTCTCATATCGTCCTAAAATAGTGTTAAAGGAGATTTGAGATATGATTACTTTTAGAGGTGGCGTCCATCCAAATGATGGAAAAGAATATACGAAAGATAAACAAATAGAAAAATTAGAAGCCAGCCAGGAGGTTGTTTTTTTAATGAAACAGCATATTGGTGCTCCAAGTATTCCTGTAGTAAAGGTTAAAGATGAAGTACATGTAGGTACATTGATTGCCCAGGCAGGTGGTTATGTATCAGCCAATATAATGTCTTCTGTCTCTGGTATTGTGAAACGTATTGAAAAAAGGCAGGATGCATCAGGTCATTACCAGGATGCAGTCGTTATAGAAAATGATGGAAATTATACATCGGATTATGAGGCACATGAAAATAATATCGATACACTTACTTTTGAAGAAAAGATAGAAAAAGTAAAAGAAGCAGGTGTAGTTGGCCTAGGTGGAGCAGGCTTCCCAACACATGTGAAGCTCAATGTAAAAGAACCAGAAAAAATAGAATATGTTATTGTGAATGGAGCTGAGTGCGAGCCTTATCTTACATCTGATTATCGTTTGATGCTTGAAAGATCTAAAGAACTGATTGAAGGATTAAGAATCATGTTAACTCTATATCCTCATGCTGTAGGCTATATTGGAATCGAAGATAATAAGAAAGAAGCCATTCATACCTTAGAAAAGGTATGCGCACATGAAGAAAGAATAAGCGTTAAAGTATTGAAGACCAAATATCCACAGGGTGGAGAAAGAATGTTGATAGAAGCATTAACTGGAAGAAGACTCAATTCAAAGATGCTTCCTCTTGATGTTGGTTGTATTGTAGATAATGTGGCCACAGTTCTTGCAATTAGAGATGCGATTAAATATGATCGTCCTTTAATTTCTACAGTCATGACTCTTACAGGAGATGGAGTAAATACGCCTTGTAATGTAGAGGTTCCTGTAGGAACTGATTTCCAGTTTATTGTTGAATCACGTGGTGGTTTGAAAGAAAATGTAGAGAAAATCATCAGTGGAGGTCCAATGATGGGTATTTCACTTATTTCTCTTCATATTCCTGCAGTAAAGACTAGCAGTTCTATTCTTGCTTTTACTCATGATGAAGTGGCATTAAATATGCCTACAGCTTGTATTAGATGTGGGCGCTGTATAGATGCCTGTCCAAGTCATCTCATTCCTCAAAAACTTTATCAGGCTTCTTTGAAGAATGATATCAATACATTCATACAGCTGAATGGTATGGAATGTATAGAATGTGGATGCTGCAGTTATGTATGTCCTGCAAAAAGAAATATGACACAGGCTATTAGAAAATGTAAGTCAACTGTTGCATCTCTTAAAAGAAAGTAGGGGAATGTTATGAATAAACTATTACATATATCATCATCACCTCATGTACGTGATCAAACAGATACAACACGTATTATGATTGATGTCATTATCGCATTGATGCCTGCAACACTTTATGGTATTTATCAATTTAAGTTAAATGCAGCACTTATTGTCGTTTTATCAGTGCTTACTTGTGTATTATCTGAATATCTATTTGAATACTTTATGAAGAAGGCTATTACAATCAAGGATTGTTCTGCGATTGTAACAGGACTCATTCTTGCATTAAATCTTCCATCCACTGTTCCTTTATGGATACCAGTCATAGGCGCTCTATTTGCGATTATTATCGTAAAACAGTTATATGGTGGACTAGGACAGAATTTTATGAATCCTGCCTTGGCAGCACGCTGTTTCTTGCTTATTTCATTTACTGGACAAATGACAAATTTCATCTTTGATGGTGTCACTACTGCAACGCCACTCGCAATTCTTGAAACGAGATCTCATTACGACTTGTTCCGTCTATTTATCGGTACAACAGCAGGGACTATTGGTGAAACATCCACTCTGATGATTTTACTAGGTGGCGCTTATATGTTAGTAAAGAGAGTCATTAAACCAACTATACCAGTGGCTTATCTTTTTTCTTTCTCACTCTTTACTCTTATTTTTTCACCATTCCGTTTTGATTTCTATTATCTCGCATGTCAGTTATGTGGTGGAGGCTTAATGCTTGGCTGCTTCTTTATGGCCACTGATTATGTAACAACACCTATTAATTTTGAAGGCCAGATTGTCTTTGGTGTTTTAATAGGAATACTCACTGGTTTATTTAGATTCTTTGGGACAACCACAGAAGGTGTTTCTTATGCGATTATTCTAGGTAATCTTGTTGTACCTCTTATTGAGAAATATACACTTCTCTATAAAACAAAGAAGGCGGTGGTATCATGAATATAAAGAGAATCATCAAGGATACATGCATTTTATTTATTATTACTATTGTATCTGGATGTCTCCTTGGTTTTGTCTATAATTCCACAAAAGATAAAATAGCCGCAAAACAAGAAGAAACAAAGCTTCTTGCCTATAAGCAGGTTATGAGTGAAGCAGATGATTTCAAGGCTGATTACAGTAAACTCATTCAACAAAGCCCAAAGCTTCTTACAAAAGATTATGGAAAGAATGGTATTGAAATCACCAATGCTTTAGGGGCTTATAAAGATAATAAACTACAAGGCTATGTTATTCAGGTAACTGATAAAGATGGCTTTGGTGGTGAAATAGAACTTATTATTGGAATTGATTTGAATAAACAGATTAAAGGTGTAGAAATCTTAACTATTAATGAAACAGTAGGGCTTGGTATGAACGCGAAGAATGAATCTTTTAGATTACAATATTTGAATAAGAAGGTGGATTCATTTGTTATTACTAAAACAGGTAAAGAGAAGGATAATGAAATTGATTCTCTTTCTAGTGCCACTATTACTTCTAAAGCTGTCACAAATGGTGTCAATGGTGCCCTTGATTTTTATGATCTGTTGAAAGGTGATGGACAACATGAATAAATATATCAAGCCAGTCTATAATGGCATTATTAAAGAAAATCCTACATTTGTCTTAATGTTAGGTATGTGTCCAACTCTTGCTGTCACAACTTCAGCTATGAGTGGGATGGGTATGGGACTCACGACAATGGCTGTACTTATTATGAGTAATTTTATAATTTCCGCATTACGTAAGATTATTCCTGAACGTGTTAGAATTCCAGCTTATATAGTTATCGTGGCAACTCTTGTGACTGTTGTACAGCTCCTATTACAGGCAAATCTTCCATCTTTATATGATACATTAGGTATTTATATTCCTCTTATTGTGGTTAACTGTATTATTCTAGGCCGTGCAGAAGCATTTGCATCTAAGAATAATCCTATTCTTTCTATATTAGATGGTGTAGGTATGGGTTTAGGATTTACTTTAGCCCTTACCTGCATTGGACTCGTGAGAGAACTTTTAGGTGCTGGTACTGCTTTTGGTTATACAATCATGCCAAAAGCCTATGAACCTATTTCTATTTTTATCATGGCTCCAGGGGCATTCTTTGTCTTATCCATGTTAACCGCAATACAAAATAAATTAAAACTACCAAGTGCGACCAACATGGAACATTCTTCTACACTTGAATGTGGTGGAGATTGCACACATTGTCATGGTATTACTTGCTTTGAAGAATATAAGAAGGAGGTGCAGAAATGATGAAAACATTACTTTTAACTTTAATTAGTGTCTCTTTAGTCAATAACGTTGTTTTATCTCAATTCTTAGGCTTATGTCCATTCTTAGGTGTTTCTAAGAAAATAGAAACAGCAGCAGGTATGGGAGGCGCCGTTATATTCGTTATTACGATTGCCTCAGCTGTCACTTCACTTCTTTATCGATTATTAGTGAAATTCCATGTAGAATATTTAGAAACAATTGCGTTTATTCTTATTATTGCAGCACTTGTCCAATTAGTAGAATTATTCTTAAAGAAATATTCACAAGGGCTATATCAGTCTCTAGGGGTTTATTTACCACTGATTACAACAAACTGTGCCGTACTTGGTGTGGCTTTGACGAATGTACAAAATCATTATAATTTCATCGCAAGTGTTGTCGCTGGTTTTGGAACAGCTGTAGGCTTCACTATATCTATTATTATTCTTGCAGGAATTAGAGAAAGAATAGAAGATAATGATATTCCTCATAGCTTCAAAGGGTCTCCTATTGTATTGATTACTGCAGGTTTGATGGCCATTGCCTTTATTGGCTTTTCAGGTTTGATTTAAAGGGGGAGAATGAATATGAAGTCAATTATGATTGCAACTCTCCTTGTTGGTTTGATAGGGCTATTTATTGGAATAGTTCTTGGTATTGCAAGTGAGAAGTTTAAGGTTGTTGTAGATGAAAAAGAACAGAAAATCAGATCTGTTCTTCCAGGTAATAACTGTGGTGCCTGTGGTTATCCAGGGTGTGATGGTTTAGCTCATGCGATTGCAAAAGGAGAAGCACCTAGTAATCAATGTCCTGTAGGAGGTAATGAAGTAGGCGCAAATATTGCTTCTATTTTAGGACAGCAAACACAGGCAAGTACACGTTATACAGCCTTTGTGAAATGTAAAGGAACTTGTGATAAAGTCACACCTGTGTCTGATTATTCAGGTATTAAAGATTGTTTAAGTGCTGCATTAGTACCAGGTAAAGGTGGTAAGATGTGTGTTTCAGGCTGTATTGGTTTAGGAAGCTGCGTACAGGCTTGTGATTTTAATGCAATCCATATTGTAGATGGTGTAGCTGTTGTAGATAAGGAAAAATGTAAAGGGTGTCAGAAATGTATGGAAGCATGTCCTAATCATCTGATTGAAATGGTACCTTATGAAGCAATACATCGTGTTCAATGTAATTCTCATGATAAGGGACCAGTTGTCACTAAAAGCTGTCAATCAGGTTGTATTGGCTGTCGTTTATGTACAAAGGTATGTCCAAATGGAGCGATTACTGTCGATGATTTCTTAGCCCATATAGATTATTCTAAATGTACAAATTGTGGGGCATGTGTAGAAAAATGTCCTAGAAAAGTCATTCAATAAAAAAATCCCTTTATTGGGATTTTTTTAAGAGTGATTGAAGTTTTTTGTATAAGTGATTTGATTATTTGTATCAATAAAGCATGCTTCTACATCGTCTAGCGATTCAATCAGTGCTTTGCCTTTTTCGAGTCCTAAAGAGAAACATACAGTACTTAATGCATCACCCTGCATTGAAGAAGGGGATACAATAGTGACAGAAGCAAGCCCGTTATCATAACTATAACCCGTACGAGGGTTTAAAATATGATGATAAACATGATGGTTCACTTTCATCTGTCGTTGATAAATGCCACTTGTTACAACTGATTTATCTTCTATTTTAGTACTTATAATAGATTCATCTGTTTTTTGAGGATTGGTGATTCCAATACGATATCCTTCTGTCATCTTATCTCCGATACATAGGATATTACCGCCAAGATTAATCAAGGCATTATTGACTTTATGTTGGATTAAATACTCTTTAAGTTTATCTGCAATATATCCTTTCGCTATTGCACCTAAATCTATTATTGTATTAGGATTTTTATAGAGTATTTTTTTGTGATCACAGATAATATTTTGATAGTTAACTGTTTTAAGATTTTCTTTTATGAGAGTTTCATTGGGTAAAGTTACTTTATCACTCTTGAAATCCCATAAAGAACTCACAGCGCCAATCGTAATATCAAAAGCACCATGTGATAACTCACTATAATAAAGTCCCTGTTTAATGACAGAGGCGAGTTCGTTAGAAATAGTTTGGTATTGGGTCTTATTCTTATTATGATTAATTTGATAGAGTTCACTAGAAGTATTTGTGGTAGAGAAGATCAGCTCATATTTCTTACATAAATCAAAGCAGTTATTTAGAATCTTTTTTGAAGATGAATCATATAAAGTAATAGAGACAACTGTATCTAAACAGAACTCTTTCTGAGTAATGGGTTCATTATTAGGCTTACAGCCACTAAGTAAAGAAAAACATAGGATAAGTGAAAGTATTCTTTTCATAAAGCACCTCCTTATTCTATTATACAAGGAGAAAATAATGAAAAACAGAAAATATGATATTTATGTGTTGACTGTTTTATTGATTATAGTTGCTGCTGGTTTTCTTCTTCGTCCTCAGTCAAAAAGTAATATGATTAAAATTACTTTAAACAAAGAAGTTTATGGCTATTATGATCTAAATAAAAATCAAACAATACATATTAATAAAGAGAATACATTAAAAATAGAAAATCATAAAATAAGAATGATTTCAGCTACCTGTCCAGATCATTTATGTATCAAGCAGGGGGCAATTAATAAAAAAGGGCAGAGTATCATCTGTCTTCCTCATAAACTCATTGTAGAGGTGGTGTCAGGAGATGAAAAACAACAAGATGATCAAGCATACTAAAGTCAGACAATTATGCTTTCTTGCAATATTCTGTACTATATCTATCATATTGAATTATATAGAAATGTTGTTTCCTATTTATTTAGGAATCCCTGGCGTAAAACTTGGTTTAGCCAATATTGTGTCTTTGACTATTCTTTTATGCTTTGGATTTAAATATGCAGTCGGTGTTTCACTTCTTCGTATCTTTATTATAGGAATCACATTCACAAATCCCTACATGATGCTTTATAGCTTGGCAGGAGGATTTCTATCTATTAGTATTATGGCATTGATGGTAAAGACACATCTCTTCTCGAATATCGTTGTCTCTATAGTAGGAGGTGTATCTCATAATATAGGGCAGTTACTTGTTGCCTTTGTCTTCTTTTCTACCTCTGCCTTTATCTATTATCTTCCATATCTGATATTACTTGGTATTGTATCAGGTACGGTGGTAGGAATAATTGCACAAATTGTATATCACAAAATAAAAAGGCATATTATTGGGTAAAATATAGGAGTGAAACATTTCCATATTTTTATGTATATGTTATTATAAGGCGGTATGTTTAAAAGAAGGGTGAAATTATGAAAGAACGTGAACAATTTAAATCGAGAATAGGCTTCCTGCTTCTTTCGGCAGGATGTGCTATTGGTATTGGAAATGTATGGAGATTCCCTTATGTTGTAGGACAAAATGGTGGAGGAATCTTTGTCTTCTTCTATTTGATTTTCTTGCTTCTTATTGGTGTTCCAATTCTAAGCATGGAATTCTCTGTAGGACGTGCAAGTGCTAAAAGTCCAGTTAAAGCTTATCAAACTTTAGAAAAGCCAGGACAGAAGTGGCATTTACATGGTTATGTTGGGTTATTAGGTAACTTCTGTTTAATGATCTACTATACTACAGTGTCAGGATGGATGTTGAACTATTTCTATAAGTTCTTAACAGGTGGATTTACAGGAGTCAAAACATCTCAGGTTGCATCAGTTTTCCAAAATGTATTATCTAGTCCATCTCAGAATGTATTCTGGATGATAGTAGTTGTTGTTATTGGTATGTTAGTATGTTCAATGGGATTACAGAACGGTGTAGAAAGAATTACAAAAGTCATGATGATTGGCTTACTTGGACTCATTGTAGTTCTTGCAGTACATGGGTTAACACTAGATAATGCGATGGCAGGTGTTAAATTCTATTTATATCCAGACTTTAATAAGATCAAACATATTGGCTTATTAAATGTAATCGTAGCGGCAATGAACCAGTCTTTCTTTACTTTAAGTATTGGTATTGGTTCAATGGCGATATTCGGTAGCTATTTAAAGAAAGATAAAACTCTTTTAGGGGAAGCAGTGAATGTTGCAGTGTTAGATACATTTGTCGCTATTGTGGCAGGTCTTATCATCTTTCCAGCATGTTTCTCATTTGGAGTAAATCCTGACAGCGGTCCTAGTCTGATTTTTATTACTTTGCCTAATGTCTTTTTATCAATGACAGGAGGTAGAATCTGGGGTGCTCTATTCTTCCTATTTATGGCTTTCGCATCATTATCTACAGTCATTGCAGTATTTGAAAATATTATTGCCTGCACAATGGAACTATGGAACATCACAAGAAAGAAATCAGTAATCATTAATTTGATTCTTATTGCTGTATTCTCATTACCTTGTGCTTTAGGATTTAATGTCCTTGACTTCTTGCAGCCTCTTGGCAGTGGTTCAACAATATTAGATTTAGAAGACTTTATCGTAAGTAATCTTCTCTTACCACTTGGTTCTCTTGTTTATTTATTATTCTGTACATCTCGCTTAGGATGGGGATTCAAGAATTATCAAACAGAAGCCAATATGGGTGATGGTCCTAAGGTCCAGAACTGGATGCAGGGTTATCTTACAATTATATTACCTATTGCGGTCATATTCGTATTTATCAGCAGTTTGATTTAAACAGTGGATTCCACTGTTTTTTTCTTTAGAGAATTCTTCTTAATATGAGTATAATATAAATAGAGAGAGAAAGGAGGCTTTTTATGACAAAGCAACAATATCAATTATGGATTTTAGAACATCAATCAGATGATTATATTTTAGAAAGAAAGAATGAAGATCTTATACAGCTTGATACATCCTATGCAGTAGCTTCTGTACAGTTTTCTTCTATTGAAGACAATACACTAGTAGAAATTTTTATTGTTTCAAAGAAGGATGAGCGTACTAAATTTTATCTTCATTTTGAATTGAAGGAAGAAGAACATGCTAAAAAACTCTTTGATGAGATGGTTGAAACACTAATTCGCTTAAAGGGCGAAAAGAAAGTCAGAGTATTATTATCTTGTTCTGCAGGTTTGACAACTTCGATGTTTGCATCCATGCTTACTGAAGCGGCTGCTACGCTAGGATTGGATTATGAATTCAATGCAGTGAGTTATATGAATATTTATGAAGAGGCGGATAATTATGATTTAATACTGATTGCACCTCAGATTGGCTATATGCTAAGTCGTCTAACAAGCAGTCTCCCCGATCATCTTATTCTACAGATACCTACAGCTTATTTTGCATCCTATAATACAGGAGAAACAATACAGTTTATACAAAAATCATTGAATGATTATTGTAGAAAGAAAAACGAAAATAAGAAAAAAATATGTCATTGTAAGAAATCTCAAAAGCGTATTTTATCCATTGTTATTCAAATCAATAAAAATAAGCAGCATATCTCTTATCGTCTTTATAATAAGAATGAGGTACTAGATGAAAATCTGATTATCAAACCTACCTATAGAATTCAGGATCTTTATGATATTATTGATACACTCTTATTAAAGTACACTTTTATTGATTGTATTAGTATTGCGACACCAGGCATTGTGAATGATAATAAGCATTTTGTAGACGCTTATACAGGAAGTATTATTGATATTCATGAATCATTTGAAGAAAAATATCATATAAGTACATATGTATTTAATAATGCGAATGCTGCCTGTGTAGGCTTTTCTTTAGAGCATCCTGAATATTCTCATATTATTTTTCATTCTCAGCCATTTGGTGCTGGTCATGGAGGACAGGGAATCATTGCTAATAAGATGCTTCTTACAGGATATAAAGGTATTGCAGGAGAGTTAAGGTATTATCTTCATCGTATGCAGTTGTCTGATGATGAAAATAAGCTGATCTGGACAGAAGCAGGGGCTTTAGAAGTTGTTACAAAAGCTTTATTACCTTCTATTATTACAATAGGACCAGAGGCAGTGGCTATCAGTTGTCGTATGACGCCGGATATGAAGGAAATAAAGAAGACACTTTCTTCTTTCATCCCAGAAGAGTATCTTCCAGAATTTTATTCTATTCAGGATCCTATTCCTTATATGCTAGATGGTCTTGCTCATCTTGCTGATGAAATAATTTAAAGACTATGAAAAGAAACCGTATAGAACATGTGAAGAAATATAGTATGCTTTCTCTTGTAGAAGATTTAGGCTTTACTCTTGTTTATGAGAGTTCTAATTACTATCATCTCGAGGAACATGATTCATTAAAAATTAGAGTAAATATCAATAGATTCTATTGGTATTCAAAAGGATTTGGAGGAGACACGATTACATTATGCCAGACATTGGGGTTAGAAAAGAATTCAGAATTTCATTCTTTTATCTATACGATTCTTTATCTGGAAATGAGAATGTATAAGAATCCTCATCATGAATTTAAAAAGATTAAAAGACAAGAGAGAAAACTATATTTGCCTTGTAAAGATATCAATAATAAGAAGGTCTATTATTATTTATATGAAAGAGGCATTAGTCTCAATATTATTGATTATTTTATTGATCATGATTATCTCTACCAGGAAGCAGTGCACCATAATCTTGTCTTTGTATCTTATAAAGGAAGTCAACCAGTATTTATAAGTAAAAGGGGAAGTATCAAGAATAATCGCTATATGCGTGAGCAGGCAGGAAATGATTATAACCATTGTTTTTATATATCGCATAACTCTTCACTGCTTATTGTGACTGAATCTATTATTGATATGATGTCTCTAATGACTCTTACAAATAACTTTAAGAAGTATGATTATCTATCACTTAATTCTGTCTCTCATTATCGTGCACTCTTTTATCATTTAGAACATCAACCAATAGAAAGAGTCTTATTAAGATTAGACAATGATCAAGCAGGAAGACAGGCTGTTCATACAATCGTTGATATTTTAAATAAGAACTATCCCTCTATCGAAATAGATATAGCCTATCCTTATAGGCATAAAGATTGGAATGATTATCTTGTCTATGGTATTAAGCATAAAGAAAATGATATAATTGTATTCTAAAGAGGATAAATGATATGAAACTTATATTAAAACAAAGAATTTTCAGTCTGATGGATAGTTATGATATCTATGATGAATATGATCAGGTTGTCTATAAAGTCAGCAGTCGTCTTTCATGGGGTCATAAATTAGATGTATATGACCCATCAGGTCATTGTCTAGCAACCATTAAAGAAGAAATCTTGACATTCATGCCAAGATTTAGTATCTACATAGATGATCATTATATCGGTTCATTCCAAAAGAAAATCAGCTTATTTCCTAAATATGTTTTAGAATTTAATGACTGGTCTATTAATGGAGATTTCATGAACTGGAATTACACTATAAGTGATTCTTATCATGAAATTGCGACTATATCAAAAGAACTATTTCATTTTACAGATGTCTATGTCATTGATGTTCACAATAGCCAGGATGCACTTTATGCATTACTAGTAGTACTAGCAATAGATGCTGAAAAGTGTTCAGCCTCAAATAACTAAAAAAAAAGAAGCCGAGGCTTCTTTTCTTATGCATCAGAACGGGCAAATTTATTCTTCATAGTAAAGCTTAATTCATCTAAGACAAGATGTAATGTCTTTGAAGTTTCCTTCTTCAACATATCAGCTGCCTTTTGATTGGCTTCATGTCTTAGCTCTGTTTTTCTTGCTTCATCTGTCTCTTTTTCAATTAGTTCATCATATGTATGAATAATATGATGTGAATGAGATTGTACCACTCTTTGATAACGTTCAATATGGATGGCTGATTGTTTATCACATGCATCAGCCATAGCTCCTATAAGTCTATTGGCCCAATAGAAGTTATCAGTAGATACTTCACCTGTTGTATTACTGTAATATTCAGGTACGGTATCAATATGAATATATAATGGAACAAGTGTATTGAATACATTTGAACCAAATGTAAACCATTCAATAGGTTCCTGTCCCTGTCTTACCTGTAATACAGATAAGAAGTCGTTTCTATTGATTCCTACAGGACGTAATGCACCTTTATTAGATAAATCTCCACGCGTAATATATGGATCATAAGGCGTATTCTGGAAATGAGTTGATAATGCATATTTTACATCTTCAACAGTAATCTTTCTTTCAGGTACCATAGTCCAAGGAATATCATCAGAAAATGGTGTAAAGTCTGCATTTTCTCCATCCCATTTATAAGTACGTGGATTTAAATAACGTCTAATAAACCAATCACGTGGTGTGTTGTAAACATGATCTGAATCATCATGTGAACCAAATGCATAGCGTGCATTAAATGAATCACCTAGATTCAAACATAAATGATTCTTTTCAATAAATTCCTTTAAATCATCACTACATAAATGATTTTCTTGAGTAGTAAAAGCATCCTTTAAATCAAATGTATCAATACCTAACTGGTTAGGCATTACAACATAAGCATCATCAGGAACTCTTCTTGCAATCCAATGATGACCACCAATAGTTTCTAACCACCAGATTTCATCATGATCAGAGAAGGCAATTCCGTTCATTTCATATGTTCCATACTTTTCTAGTAATGAACCAAGTCTTAAAACACCTTCTCTTGCACTATGAATATAAGGTAATACAAGATAGACAATATCTTCTTCACCAATACCGCCTGGTGTATTTGTTTCTTCATCATATTCTACAAGTGGATCAGCCCCTAATACACGAGGATTAGAAGTGATTGTTTCTGTCGCTGTCATTGCGACTTCGGCTTCATTAATTCCACTTGCTGCCCAGATACCTTCACCTTTTAAGGCATTTGGCATCGCAGTATATCTCATTGGATTATCAGGTAATTGAATCTTTAAATGAGATAATACTGTTTCATATTCTCTTTTTTGTTGTTCTGGATGAATCACTGCAAGTTTCTTTGGTGTAAATCTTGTAGACTGTGAATCATCATTTCTTGCGATTAAGGTAGAACCATCATAAGATGCATTCTTACCTACTAGTAATGTCGTACATGGCATACATTCTCTCCTCCTTGTAGACTTTATTATAGACCTTAAAGTAAAATAATTCAGCACATATGTGCAACCAAATGGAGGAAATCATCGTATTAATAGTGAAGGGAGGGAAATATCATGACAATAGAAGATGTAATTGATACCTATGGGGATATGGTGACTCGCATTTGTATCATGAATTTGAGAAATAGCGACGATGCGAAAGACTGTTTTCAAGAAGTTTTCATTAAACTCTATAAGCACGGCATGATAGAAGACCCTGATTATCTAAAACACTGGCTGATTCGTGTCACAATCAATACATGTAAGGATTATCGTCGTGTTTTCTATAAGAAGACAATTAATATAGAAGATGTGCTTATACAAGATGGAAAGAAGGATTATGTATTGCTTCCTGTGATATTAGATATGCCAACGCGTTATAAGAATGTACTTTATCTATATTACTATGAAGGATATAAAACAGATGAAATTTCAGAAATATTAAAGATGAATATCAATACAGTGAAATCAAGATTAAAAAGAGGAAGGGAGATACTAAAGAAGAAAGTGGGTGAGGATGATGAATAAATGGAAGGAATTTGATGATATTCAAACGCCAGAAGATTGGAAGAAGATCACATATACACAAAAGAAAAAACATTATTCATTTTCTATGGTTTTAACAGCTGTTATTGTATGTATTTCTTTAATAACTGTCAGTGCATTTCATTCTGATATGTCAGAATGGCTGACAAATCACTTTTCTAAAGATGATATTCATCCTGTTGAGAATGTGGCTTTTAAGGATATCAGCTGGGGTGAGGCTCCTTTTGGATATACATATACCAAGGACGATAAAATAAAAAATATCTACCTTATGAATCATAATCAAATCAAACAACAAAAACCACGTACTTATAAGGGAATTTATAAGAAGCCGTTCTCTTTTAAATATGTGCGTTACCATCATGATATTTTCATGTATGATTTTTCAGGTTATTTAGAGTATGGTGTTAATCGTATATTTAACAATACTGTCTATTTATCTACAAAAGAGAATGATATCATTGCCTTGAATATGAAGACAGGAAATATTGAAGCAATAACCACTGATCATCGTTCTGTAAATCCATACCTATCACCTCATGGACGTTATCTACTTATTAATAAGCAGGATGAGTATTGGACAATCTATGATACAGTCAATAAGACAGAAAAAATTGTGCCTGATATATGTGGGTATGCTTTATCAAATGAACATTCATTTTATGGTGATGATTATATTATTACTTATGGTGATGATTATACGATTGTGATTGATTGTGCAACGCAGAAGGTGGTTGAAAAATGGAATGGTATTACTGAATTTGCATCTGCATTTGAATTAGTAGATAATACAATCATTAATCATGTCACTAGAAAGAGTTGTGAAATAAAGGAAGAAAATTATCGTATAAAAATTGCAAGTTCTACAAGTCAATATCTTCTTATCACAAATGAAAATGAAGATTCTTTCTATGATAAGCATGTCAATTATTATCTCTACGATATTCAAAAGAATAGCTATGTCCCATTATCTTTACCATTTAAAAATGGTGTTGATATTTCACTCTATGAATATGAAGGAGAAAACAAATTGATCATCTATGATGATAAACAAAGCTATTTAGTCAATCTTCAATCATTGTTCCAATAGAAAAGCGAGGGAGTTTTAAATTAAACTCCCTCACTTCATTATTTGTTTAAAATCTTTTTTACTACATTTGCAGGTGCAAATTCATAATCAAGGAATTCCATTTCAAATACACCCTGACCTTGAGTCATAGAACGAAGATCAACTGCATAGTTCATCACTTCGCTCATAGGTGCTTCTGCAATAATCTTAATTAATCCATCTTCAAATACATCAGAACCGATGACTCTCGCACGTAATGTATTTAAATGACTCATAATATCACCTGTAAACTCATCATCAATAATAACCTTCATCTTCATATATGGTTCAAGTAATGCAGGCTCTGCCTTAGGCATCGCTTCCTTGAAGCACATAGATGTTGCAGTCTTAAAGGCCATTTCAGAAGAGTCAACAGAATGATAGGCACCATCAATAAGAGTTGCTTCAATACCTAATACTGGATAACCACCTAAGCATCCTGCTTTTACACTTTCAATAAGTCCCTTTTCAACTGCAGGAAAATAAGTACGAGGTACAGCACCACCAAATACTTCTTCCTTAAAAATATAAGGCTTATCATAATCACGAGAAGGTTTGAAAGTAATTTCTACTTCACCAAACTGTCCATGACCACCAGACTGTTTCTTATATCTTGTTCTTTGAGTGACTTCCTTTTTGATTGTTTCACGATAAGGAATCTTGACATCTTCAAACTTTGCTTCTACTTTAAATTTTGCTTTTAATTTATTAAGCACTGTATCAAGATGAATATCACCAATACCAGATAAGCATTGTTGCTTTGTTTCTTCGTTATATTCATAAACTAAAGTAGGATCCTCTTCGAGTAATCTATTAATCGCATTCGCAATCTTTTCTTCATTACTCTTACCAAGAGGTACAATCGCTTTCTTATAATATGGTTTAGAATATTCTGTATCAGGAATAAGAATAGGAGAACGTGGATCACATAATGTATCATTTGTATGACATGTAGTTGAACGTGTAAATGCACCAATTTCCCCTGCATGAAGTTTATCTACTTCAATCAAGTTTTTACCCATAGGCTGATAAATCTTCACAATTTTTTCATCTTCTTTTTCTTTTGGATTATAAAGAGTCATACCTGCATATAAAGTACCACTTGTTACTTTGAAATATGAAGTCTTACCTACAAATGGGTCAGTGATTGTCTTGAAGACAAATAAGCTTGTAGGCGAATCTTCATTACATTCTAAGATCTTTTCATCATCTTTCTTTAAATCCTTTACAATAAGTGCATTCTTTGGATGATTGGCTGAATCAAAGAAAGCACACATAGAATTCAAGATAATACTAATACCAATACGATCAGTACCACAAAGTACAGGAATCAAACTACCATCAGTTACACCCTGTCTTAATGCATTAGAAATCTCTTCTTTTGTGAAAGGTTCTTCTTCTAAATACTTTTCAAGTAATTCATCACTTGTATTGGCCACGGCTTCATCAATCATTGCCTTGATTGGTAATACTTCATCCATCATATCTTCAGGAATAGGGGCAACATGCGTCTGACCATTTTCAAACATACGTCCTTCCATCTTTGCGACATTGACATAACCAACCATCTTATTATTATCCATGATTGGTACCTGTATTGGGGCAATACCCTTACCATAAGTATCCTTTAACTGCTGAAGCTTTGTAGGATAATCGCTATTTGGGTTATCTAATCCATTAATATAGATGATCTTACCTTTATCTCTTGCCTTATACATTGCCTGTTTTGTACCTGCTGAAATACCCGCATAACTTGGACAAATAATTAAAGCAGATTCACAAACAGATAAAGCTGCTTCTGTTTCACCTACGAAGTCAAAAGTACCAGGAACATCTATTAAATTAATCTTACAGTTATCCCATTCAATTGGAACGATTGATAAATTAATAGAAGACTGACGTGCAATCTCCTCAGCACTATAGTCACTAATTGTATTACCACTTTGGATATTACCAATCTGACCAATTGCTCCAGCGCGGTAAGCCATAGTTTCTACTATACTTGTCTTACCACATCCAGAATGTCCTAAAACAGCTACATTTCCAATTTCGTGCGCATGATAATCTCTCATAAACATCTACCACCTTTCTAATGCACTTCTATGTAATGTAAATCTATAAAAATATTTTATCATACATCATTTTAATAATGGAAAATAATCACTGTTTTAAAAAAAGTTTTCTAAAATAAGGAGTGAATGGCTATAATAGAAGTGAAAGTACTTTGGTAAATAGGTTATAACTGTATCATATTTACAAGATAATGATATGTGAAAAAGAGTTCTTTGTAACAATCGTGCTCGTGATAGCGCATCCATGGACTTACATTTTAAATTGTGTAAAATAGTATCTGTACAAGAGTTACGCCGACTCTTGAAAGGGAGGAAATTAAATGGACGCTTTTGCTGATAAGCTAGGACGTGTCGGTGCTTGGTGTGGTCAGAATAAGTACTTGAATGCAATCAAGAATGCATTCCAGAACTTTATGCCAGCTACAATCTCAGGTGCCGTTGGTGTTCTTTGGACAAACGTTTTAGTAAATGATTCAACAGGTTTAGGTGCTTTATGGTCTCCAATCATGGCTCTTAAAGTTCTTAACCCTATCTTTGCTGCTATGCAGTATGCTACAATCTCATGTATTACTATCGGTATTACTATGCTTCTTGCTTCTGAAATTGCTGAAGCAAATGGTGAAACAGGATCTTACCCAGCTGTTTTAGGATTCATCTTATGGATGATGGTTACTCCTACTTCATTTGCTGCTAAGGACTTAGGTGCTTCTTTCATCGATAAGGCTGGTAAATCTCATGGCTATACTTTAGGTGATTTCATCAATGTAACAGGTGTGGCTGCTAAAAATAAGATTTCAGCTGATAGCTTTACTTACAGTGGTATTTTAAGTAACTACACTGCTGCAACTGGTTTATTCACAGGTTTAATTGTTGCAATCGTTGGTATGGAACTTTATAACATGTTCCGTAAGAACGATTCATTAAAGATCAAGATGCCTGAACAGGTTCCACCTGGAGTTGCTCGTGCATTTGAAGTATTAATCCCAACTTGCTTAACTGCAATCGTTGTTGGTGCTGTTGGATTAGTATGTCAGTTAGCTACTGGTGCTGAATTAAACGCCTTTATCTTCAACGTTGTTCAGAAACCATTACAGAGCATTATTGGTAATAATATCTTTGCAGTTGCTATTCTTTATGTAATTATCTCATTATTCTGGTGCGTAGGTATTCATGGTAACAACATGGTTGCTGCTGTTAAGGAACCAATCTTCAGACCATTACTTTACGCTAACACAGCTGCATATACTGCAGGTGCTGCAAATAAAGATATTCCATATGCAATGAACTTAACTATGTTACAGATGTTTGGTGAATTTGGTGGTTCTGGTGTTACTATCGGTTTAGTTATCGCTATCTTCATCTTCTCTAAACGTGAAGATAACAGAACAATCGCTGGTATCTCAATCGTTCCAGGTTTATTCAACATCAACGAAACTATGACATTTGGTATCCCTCTAGTATTGAACCCAATTCTAGATATTCCATTTATCATTGCTCCAGTAGCTACACTTGTTGTAGGTTATCTATTAGTTACTAGCGGATTCTGTCCTAAGATCGTACTTGAAGTACCTTGGACAATGCCACCAGTATTCTTAGGATTCTTAGCTACAGGTGGTAGCCCAATGGGTGCAGTATCACAGTTAATCGTTATCGCATTATCTGTTGTAATCTATACACCATTCTTGATTGCTTACGAAAAGTATCAGGCTAAACAGTCTGAGGCTGAATAATCAATCATTTCTAGGTACTTTCTAGGCGGGAAAGTACCTTTTTATGCGTATAAGGGAGGAAAAGTTATGTTATTAGATGAACTTATAGAATCTGGAGGAAACCTTCAGGAAGGTATTGAATTAAATACAAAACTCAGTGATGCTGAAAAATCAATCTGTCAGTATATTATCGAACATTTAGATCAGGTGCCTTATATGTCTTCAAGAGAATTAGCGCGTTTGACTTATTCTAATCCAACATCTATATTGAGACTCTCTAGAAAGTTCGGTTATGCCAATTTTAATGACTTTAAATTTGATATTGTATTAAAACTACGTGATATGCATATGCCTAAAGTAGAACTTGACAAAAATGATAGTGGACTTGAATGCATTAATAAAACAGCGCAGCTTTATGATAATGTAATCGCACGCACAAAAAATAATATATTACTTGCACAATATGATGAAATTATTGATGTATTAAATAAATGTGAGGCAATTGATATTATTGCGACAGATATGAACGCAGATATTGCGCATTATGCGCAACATATTTTGATGCCAATTGGTAAACCAATTCATGTTTATGAAAATCAGGACTTACAGGTACATGCTAGTCTAAATGTTCCATCAACTCATGTTGTTATCTTGGTCACTAAAACTGGCTTTAAACGATATATTCTGGATAATGCACGTATATTATGCCGTAGAGGTATTACAACTATTGCTATTACACCAGATGATAAAGGACCAATCTCTAAATGTGTCACATATACAATCAAGGCAGAAAGCAATGAGACACTTATGAAATTACGAGATGTTATTTTCAGTATTTCTACCAAGTTTATCTTTGATTTATTCTTTACATCTTTATGTGCTATCAACTATGAGAATACATTGAATTCTGATGAATTTTACAATAAAACTGTTGGTTAAAACAAATAAAAAGGATTGAGCCATTTAATGTGGACCCCGTGTCAAGGACATTAAATAAAAAGGCGCTTAAAAATGATTAGAAATAAAGATATCCTCTAGGTGTAAATTAACCAGGAGGATATTTTTATGTGTAAACTATATAAATATGTAATTATTAAAGATGGAGTTTTATGTGTATTGGAAACAGATAGAATGAAGGAAGTCATAAGAAATGAACTTGGTGTATTTGACTACCGTGATTATATATTTGATGATGATCCATCAGTCTATCTTCTTGTAAAGGATTTAAGTGTATATGATACTGATCATACTATTGTTTACAGATCTTTTCCAGATGATGCTGACGGTTATTTTAATGGCACTGTTATATTCACTAAGATGGATGATTTTGGCTTTGCATCATTAAGCAATAATGATATAGATATAATCAGAAGTCATCTATGCAGATTATCTGATGGACTGTTTGAAATGAGTTATTCTTTGAAGAATAGCTACTAATTTCTCGAGCGTTGAGTTTCTATCAAGATTATTTCTTACCTGTCTGAATTTTTCCTTATACTCATCAGGCTCCTTTGCGACATGGTTGAGTGGGTACTCACCAGTCATATAATATTCTAAGTATTCATTTGGTGAAAGCTTGGCCAGATTGTACTGATAACGATCATTGTTGTAATAAACCATATAGGAATCTATTATTTCCTTTAGTTCTTCGTATGAGCAGGCATTCTCTGTATATCTGCCCATCTCATCTTTCATATGTCCGAAGAAGGATTCCTGGGGAGCGTTGTCCCAGCAGTTTCCTCTTCTTGACATTGACTGTCTGATTTCCAGGCTCTTGAGTAAGTCAATAAACTTAACACTTGTATAATGCACACCCTGATCACTACGTATCAGAGCATCAGTATGAATATTATGCTTATGTTTACTGTAAAGCTGATTGAATGTCTCCAGGACAAAGTCTTCTTCTAAAGACGGTGATAATACATATGCAAGAATCTGCTTTGTGAAGCCATCCTTTACCACTGATAGATAGGCTTTAGATCTTTTATGACCGTAGAATAGATAAGTAATGTCTGTTTCAAGCACATATCCAGGGCCATACTCCTCGAAATGTCTGTTTAGAATATTATCTGCATAATTTGATGTTTTCATTGCCTTAGCCATTCTTCTTGCAGGATTGGCTTTTCTTATCGGACAGAATAGCCCGTATTTCTTCATCAGTCTTGAAATCTTTTTATGATTCATCACAATGCCCATGTGAAGAAGACGCATATGAATACCACGTCTGCCTTTGTCATATCCTTTGAATTTGTATGCTTCTAAAATCAGTTCAAAATCCTTACGGTCTTGTTCTTCTTTTTCGCTTATGGAACTTTTTCGTTTCTTCCATGAATAGAACCCACTTCTTGAAACACCTGCAATATCGCATAACGCTGTGACACTCAGTTTATTTCTAGGTGATTCAAGAGTTCTATCTATTAGTTTGTATTTTTCTCTTATTGTTTGTCCTTCTGCAGTTTTGAGATTTGCTTTCTGTTGATAAATCTCACTCTTTTTAAAAAATCGTTCTCCTGTTGGAGAATTTTATTTTTCTGCTTAAGCCTTTCTAGCTGTTCCTCAATGGTAAGATTTTTTGTAGAAGATCTTCCGGATTTTGTGCCTCTGGTATCCTTGAATCCTTCTTCTCTTGCTGCTTCTTTCCTTACACGATTTGTGAACTTGAGAGTTCGACTAGACCCTAACATATGAGGATCAAATCCATACTTTCTAAATATGTTTCCAGGCATCATGCCATTCTGTAAATCAATCCAGAAGAGTTCTTTGAATTCTTCTGAATAGGTTATGCTTTTGATAGATACTTTCTTTACATATGGATTCTTTTCGAGTTCCTTTACTTGTTCATCACTAAAATAATTTACTCCCATAATAACACCACCATTCTATAATCATTATACTACGCAAAATAAAAAACCCTGTAAAACAGGGTCACGAAATAAATATCCTTTTTTTATCGTGTCCTTTTCACAGGGTCCATTTTATTTAGAGATAGATTCAATTATAGGCAAGAAAAATGAATATGCCAGCATCATATCAATCGTAGATAGATGTACAAGGGTGGTGTGGCTAATCAAGGCAGAAGGAAGAAATGAATACTATATAGATAAGCTGATAAGAAAATATATAGAAGAAAATGAAATAGAAGTAAAATCAATAATGGTTGATAATGGCAAAGAATTTGAGGCATTGGGAATCACAGCAAAAAGAATGAATGTAAAACTGTATAAATGTGATCCATATTGTTCGTTTCAAAGAGGGGCAAATGAAAGAGCAAATGCACTGGTAAGAAGATTCATACCAAAAGGAAAATCAATGTACAACATTGAACAACAATACTTAGATGATATAAGTGCAAAAGACAGAAAGAAGATATTAAAGCCAAACTGGATCAACTTCCACAAATAGATATCAATTATACTTTGGAAGATAAACATTAAATTTGTCCATCTTGTGGAAGCAGACTCAAAAAAGTAGGAAAAAAACTGATAAGAAGAGAATTAAATTACACTCCAGCAAAATTGGAAGTTCACAACATCTATCAAACGACATATGAATGTCGTACATGTAAAAAAGAAAACAAACCATACATGTATAATGTACCAATAGATGCACCGGTCATACCGCATTCATATGCGACTTCTGAAGGTGTTGCACAGGTCATGGTTGATAAGTATGTTAATTGTATGCCGCTTTATAGACAGGAGCAGGAATGGAAAAGACTGGGATTTCAGTTAAGTAGAGCAACGATGGCCACTTGGATCATTATCGCATCCAACGAATGGCTCACACCAATAAAGGATAGAATGCATGAATTGCTTCTGGAAGAAAACTATACCCATGCAGATGAAAGTCCGGTTCAGGTATTAAATGAAACTGGCAGAAAGAACACAACAAAATCATATATGTGGGTCTATGCAAGCATAAAGGAATCGAAACATCCAATCAGAATATTTGATTACACGCCCACAAGAGCGGGCTATAATCCAAAAAGATTTCTGAATGGGTTTAAAGGATATGTCATAACAGATGGATATCAGGCATATGAAACTTTAGATTCGGTTGTCAATGTTTTTTGTTGGGCACATGCAAGACGAAAGCTTTCCGAAGTAATCATAAGTGGAACAAAAAATGTGGATGAAACGATAGCTGGAAAAGCATTAAATAAAAGAATTATTTGTAATCGAACGTGAAATAGAAACTCTGAAATCTGAAGAAAAGAGAGAAATGCGCCAAAAAAGAGCAAAACCTCTAGTAGAAGAGTTCTTTTCATGGTGTGATAAAAATCAGAAAGCCGTATTGACAGGATCAAAGACATATAAAGTTCTACAATATGCATTAAAACATAGAGAAGGATTGAGCGAATATCTGGAGGATGGTTTACTTCCAATGACAAATTCGCTTGATGAAAGAACAATAAGATTGTTTGCGGTAGGCCGAAAGAATTGGCTATTTAGTACATCAATAGAGGGAGCCCAAGCAAGTGCAATCGTGTATTCAATAATTCAAACGGCAAAAGCAAATGGTCTGGACCCATATAAATATTTATCATACATTTTTAAATATTTGCCTGGACACGATATTAAGGATCAAACAAATATTGACTATTTCTTACCTTGGAATAAACATATTCAGGAAGAATACAAATAACTCATATAATAATTGGTATTATACCATTTATTATATGAGTTTTTAAATACAGTATATTATTTTGCGCTTACTAACAAAGGACTTTATAATTAGTTTTAAATGAATTTATAAATACAGTATATTATATTTGCTTACTATAAATTAAAGTAGAAAGATATATTTTTTAAGTAATATTGATGTGTATGATGTGGATGGTTATCAAGTTGCTAAAGAATATATTGTTTGATTAG
>SKEC01000718.1_pt1 | contig 30199 bp, 18 predicted proteins | sample 4826641 | NCBI WGS metagenome assembly SKEC01 (sample SAMN11008819, study PRJNA524170) | human gut metagenome | biome: Human fecal sample; material: Feces; isolation source: fecal sample from pouch patient p18, p21 | host: Homo sapiens | place: Israel: Tel-Aviv | collected 2015-12-22
GCACAAAGATAGCTATACGGATGATATTATTAAACTAACAGAAGCGTGGCAAAAGGAACGTGATGAATATCCGGGTTGGTATATTATTCCATATAATACAGCGGTAGAGTTAAATATGTATACCGACGAGAAGGGATTGCTACAAAAGCATGAGACGGTAAATATTGACGTAATGTTGGATTTTGCGTATGAATTATGCTGGAGACGGATAAAAATAATGTTACCATATAGCGAGTATGAAGTATTTCACTTAAGACAGATATGGGACAAGTATTATGTAAAGATTACAGAAAATGCCGGTGATTCAGACAAAATACGAAAGTGGTTCTATATAGGACAGATACTGCTTTCTGATTATAGGGAGTCTATGAATTGGAACGAATGGCAGCGGCTTATGGACATTTTGATTGTCTATCAGGAGAGTGGAAATAATGGTAAAGTCGACTTAATGATAGAAAGAGCTAAGGCATGTTATTTTAAATTAGATATACCGAGTTTGAGAAGGGAGTTGGATCAGTGCGATATTCCTAAGGAGTGTTATGAACAGAGACTGTTGGTAATAGGGCTCGATTTGGAATGTGGAAAATTGGAAGAGTCACTTGAAAAGTTAAAGCAGCTCAGACAAGATTTAATTTGTAAAGTAGATGAGAATAATGAAAATTATTATTTAAAGAGTTTAGAGGCATCGGTATTACAATTACTTTCTATTTGTCAGCAGGCATATTCTTTGCATAAAGAAATATACGAATTTGAGCAAATGGGAATAGATGAGATATTAGAAGAGATTGACCGGAAGAAAGAATTTTTTAACTGGGAATCATGGAAAAATAATGTTGCTAAAGAACTTTTTAACCATTGTGTTGATAATCAATTTGAAAAGGAAACATTTGAACTAAACAGGAGCACAATGACCATATGCTCATATAGTCGTTCGGGTCATGCGGAAGGCTACCAGCTTTATAAAGTGTTAGAGAAACTTGGAATCCCATTTAAATGTGGATGCGTTACTGTTATTTCAGATATGGAATTGTCTTTGATATCTTCTATTTGCGATATTAATAATAGACTGGGTTTGTTACTGTTAGTTCGTTGTTCAAGTACAGGGACAATAGAAAAACTTGTTAATAGAAAATTTGTAATGGATTTAGAGAGTGGGTATATTGACGATGTTATAGATATTTTAATAAATGCTATTGAGGTTAATATCGGTGAAATAATTGCAATGGGAAATGGTTTCCCGGAATATTTAGCTGGGCATATAAGGGAAAATGTTCCGATATTATTGCAAAGATTTTCAAGCCGGGCATCTGAAAGGATGCAAAAAAAGGAATTACAGGTTATTCAGAAAATTATGAGTTATAGGAACATTCCACCTCGATTTGAAGTAACTCAATTAATGGATAAGCTATTACGGCAAATATCCGAACGTATGAAGGTTAAGCTACTTCCTCTAATGATGGAAACTGAGATTGTAGAGCAAGTAACAATGCATTCGAGAGTTGACGGTTCAAATGGAATAGATATTTTTGACTGTTATTTTAACAAGCAAGGATTGGATACTTTGTTTGAAGAATATCATGTGTTGATAGATGAAGATGTGATAAATTGGCTATTAAAAGATGATTGGAAGTCTGATTACGAATGGAAGACAAAAGTCGTAAGATTAAAGATTTTAGATGAATATCATCTTTTAAACACTAAACAGCATGATGAATATGTGAAGTTACTTTGGTCAAATATTGACGAGAAAACTCAATTGCCGAAATTGGCCGGTTATTACTTATGGGTATATGAAACGCTGCCATACATTGATGAATCAATTCCCAAATTGTCGGTTAAGAATTATTTTATTACAAATGATATTGCTAAGGATAGCAATGATTTGTATTTAAAACAATTGACACTTTTATGTGCAAATACGGAGCTGGGCTATTGGAATGAAAACGATGTGCTTATTATTATAAATAAGATAAGTAAATACTGGTACAAAATCGCAGAGAATACAGCAAATATTATGTTTGAGGATAATTCTAGAAAAGCTGTATATGCAATAGCAGCTGTGCTGGAAAATTGTAATGGTATGATTTCCGATGAAGCACGAGAGATTCTTATTAAATTGGCACATGAAATGAATGAAAAGGGGATTTACACAAAGTGTTTTGATATATTTATTTTGCGGGATGAACAATGGAAGCGTGATGTACAAGAGAATATTTTTGCAATGAATGAATCTCAATCAATAGATTCACTTAGAGCTATGGAAAAGTATATTATACGTTATCCTGATAGTGTTACTACCAGTCAAATGCTTGGAAAGATAGTCGAATTAATTGAGCTTAGGAAAGAATCAGGATTGCTTTCAGCTATATGGATATTACATAATCTGGTATATGCTAAGAATACGGTTATAGATACTATTGGAATTGAAAGAATAGATAGATTACTGTTTTTTTTGGCAGAATTAATTAACTACGATAATGCTGCCATGAAAAATATTAAGCATTGTATTGAGCTTAGACAGGCTTGTGCGGCTCTGGCTTTTAGACTATTTGATTGGAAGACAGTAAATTGCGGTAAGGGTGTGGAAAAATGGCGTGAGATTTGTAAATCATCTGATGAGGCAAACGAGGTACGTAATCAGTGGATATGGTAAACTTTGCAGGAACTTACTAGTATTTTGGGGTTTTTAGCTATACTATTACCTATCCGTAAGGACGAAAACTATGAGAAAAATTATCTGATAGGAAAGTATTGTGCAATTCCTACCTTAAAGAGTATTGATATTTTTAAGGGAGATGGGTGGTCGGAGGACATTGGTTTAGCATCGACCGGAGTGGAACGGAGAGATTAGGATGGCGAAAAAGGACAGAACAGATAACAGAAAAATTCGTGAGCAGAGAAAGCAATTCAAGGTACCGGAATTATGTTGCCAAGGCATATACAAAATGCAATGTTGATGCAGAGATTTTACTGAATTCATTGTACTGGTTCGAATATCAGAAACAACAAATGGCATAGTTTTGCTTGTAAATTTCATATAGAAAGAGTACTATAGTTTTAGAAGACTATGCTATTTCAGCATTGATAGTAAAAATATATCTGATTATAAGTTTACAGTAGGAAATCAGATTTTAAAACCGGTTAAGAAAGATGGTAAATATTATGTTGATTTTGCATAAAATATAGTACTAGAGTATAATTCCTGACTTTGAGAGTTGAAGTTAGAGGAAATTCAGCTTGCTAAAAAGCATGCATATATAAAAGAAAATTATGTGAAGTGGAATTTTTTAGAGGCTTTTTCAGTGTCTGACGATTATAAGACAGAACCTATAGATTTCTATTTCGAATTTAAAAAGTCATCTACTTGCAGCTTGGCTGAATTGGTAAAAAAGGAACATAGATATATATGCAATGATGGGTATATTAAAGAGCATTCAATTGATGATTTAAGCGAGTGCATTGTAGTGCACAACCGTAAGCAGGCTTTGAAAATATTTGCAAATATCAATAGAATATTTGATGATTATTTGAGCAAGGCTGGGCTTGAAGGAATTGAGTATTATCGGCAGTATTTTGAAATTAGTGTAAGAAGAGATGGAATGCCACAAGTATTTTTGCCATATAGTTGGACAAGCAAAGAGTATCTGATGAAGGAAGAATCCCTTCTTTAGTTATCTGATTTACAGAAATTTATTAACCAAGTAGTCTTGATTGACTACACCATAATTATACTAGGATATAGAAAATGAAATTTAATTTTAATAAAAAAATGGTTAGCACAATAGTGATATTGATTTTTGGCGTAGCAATTACAGTTGCAGCACTGTCTGCAAAGAATATAGCGCTTGAAAATAAAACAAGCTCAGAAATAGCCACAGAGGCAGTATCAGCTACAGAGATGATATTGGATACAGAAAATACAGAGACTAGTAATGTGGATAAGAATTCTGACGAAAGTTCAACAACTACAAAAGAAACGGGCAAAAGCTTGAAAGATACAAAGAGCTCATCAGAAAACACCGATAATAATGATTCCAGGGATTCATATGAGACTGATATAATGAAAAATGATGAATCAGAAAACACTTCAGACGATGTAAATAAAACAGGTGATAAGATTGATAAAAAATCTGAAATAAACAATTCAGGAGATAGTGGTTCAGGCACAGATGATTCAGATAATGACAATTCAGGAATGAATAATAATAATGAACCGAAATCTGATAACGGAGTGATAGAGCTTCCAATTATACCGATTGACTAATGTGACGTCAGTTGTGATTTTACCTACATTTGAAGAAGAAACGTAAGAGGAGTTAATACAATGGAGAACGATACATTGTAATTGTATTTTACATGGTAATCCGCTATATTAGATATAGGTATAGCGGATTATTTTAATGGAGGAAGTCGAATGAAGACAAAAAAGTTTTTATCATTGGTGTTAAGTGCGGCTATGATATTAGGTGTGGCTGTTCCGGTGGCAGCAGAACCGGTGTCAGCAGGGCAAGGTGTTGAAGCAGAACAGCAGCCAATTGTAGAAAATAGCATTACAAGTGGATATATTCTGAGTGATTTGGATTATAATACACCGGTGTATGAACCGGATGAGGCGGTGCCGTATTCTGATGATTGGGGATATTCTGCAGATGAAACTATAGAGAACAAGTATCCGGCAAATGGAGTCAGTGATATCAAGGCGAAATATCCGTCTGTTCGTAATCAAAATCCTCTTGGCACTTGTTGGGCATTTTCGTCAATAGGTCTTGCAGAGTTTGATCTGATTAATGATGGTGCGTTTGATAAAAATATAGATCTTAGTGAACTGCATCTGGCATATTATGCATATAATTCGCTGTTAGATCCGCTTGGTGGAACAGTGGGGGACTATGCAAAGTACTATATGAATAATACAAGTGTTCAGTATGGTTATCTCAATCGTGGTGGAAACTATTTGATGGCGGCACGCAGAATGGGACAGTGGTGTGGTCCGGTAAGCGAGAGTGATGTGCCATATAGTAAGGTGGCAAGCAACGGATATACAACAAGCACTATTGATACTTTTCTTAATACAGGGTTATCGGATGAATATGCTTATTCAAAGGATAAGGCACATCTGGAAAATACATACATGATTAATATCAAGGAAAATGCATCAGATGTGAAAAAAGCCATAAAAAAATATGGTGCAGTGGGAATTATGTATAGTCATAATGATACCGGATATCATTATATAAATAACAGTTATAATGATAAAACAGATAACAGAGCAGGTCATGCGGTAATGGCTGTTGGATGGGATGATAACTATTCTAAAGATAATTTCAGAGATGGTGTTAAACCTGAAAAAGATGGTGCATGGCTTATTCGTAATAGTTGGGGAGACGGAACCGGTTCATATTACAATCAGAGTTATTTCTGGATGTCATATGAAACGTTTTCTTTATCCGATACGGCTTGGGTGTTTGATTTTTCTGCTAATGATGGATATGATAACAACTATCAGGTTGATGGAGGATTAAATGTAGCCCGTCAAGAAAGTTATAGGAAATTGGCCAATGTTTTTACTACTCAGACAAAACAGGGAGTATCTTCTGAGGACTTAAAAGCAGTTTCCCTGTCTATTACATCTAAAACGAATGTGAATTATACAATAGAGATTTATACAGATTTAAAAGATAAGACAAAGCCAACCAGCGGAACAAAGCAGGAGACTGCTACTACTACAGGGCAGACAACCTATGCCGGAGTATATACAATTCCACTTAAAGCAGCGGTTAATCTGAAGCCTGGGACAAGCTATTCGGTTGTAGTGACTACTGATATACCTGCCATTGACCTTGAGGCAGCGATGACCGGTGATGTAAATTATAATAATGAAATGGTGTGGGAGAATCATGCGTCAAGTGATAATACGGCAAGCTATTATTTCTATGGGACAGGGTTGGCATATTCCCACAGTTGGAATTATCAGAATATGCATGGTAATTTCTGTATTAAAGCATTTACCGCCAATAATGTAGAAAAAGATTCTGAGAAGCTTGTTGGCAGGAGCCTTACTTTAAAAGACAATATTGATATGAACTACTATATGGAGCTTCCTGAAAGTATCAAATCAAACAGCAACGCATATATGGAGTTTACGGTGAATAATAGCCAGCCATATAAGGTCAGCGTAAACGATGCAATCCCTGTTGAGAAAAACGGAAAGGTTATATATAAGTTTGCATGTCCGCTAAATGCTGCACAGATGTCAGATACGGTTAAAGCCAAAATGGTGGTGGATGGTAATAGTGGAAATGAGTACACTTACAGTGTAAAAGAATATGCCACCGAGCTCCTGTCAAAATCAAACGAGTATCCGGAAGAAACCATTAAGCTGGTGAAGGCACTCTTAAACTATGGAACGGCAGCGCAGAGCTTCTTTAAATATAACACTGATAAGCCGGCAAACGCTATTTTAAGCGATACCGATAAAATTGTCGCAGCGGCTGATTTTGCTGCATATAAGGCTGTTATTAAAACAGATAGTGCAAATAGTCAGAGTAATGGACTGACATATTACGGAAGCTCTCTGATATGTAAGTCTGAGATGACAGTAAGACATTATTTTATGGTGAACGAAGGTTGTGATATAAACAATTACAAGTTCAGCTATGTTAATGCAGATGGCAATGAAGTCAGTCTGACACCTAAAAAGGCTTCAGATGGGGTGTATTGTGTAGATATAAACGGAATAATGGCACGCAACCTGAATTGTAATTATGCATGCAAAGTCACCGGAAAGAATAAGGCCTGTATTTTCGAGCTGGACTATGGTCCGTTCAGCTATTCACAGAAGGTCATTAATAGCGGAAATTCACCTGATGAATTAAAAAATCTGGTGAACGCGCTATATTGGTATTGGTATTATGGATATAGAAATTAAAAAGACTGCATAATTAAAACCACCGCAGAATTTAACGCTTTAACTAAGCTAAATTCCTGCGGTGGTTTCTTTTGTGCTTATCTGCTTACAATGCTAATCACGGAAGACAAGACCGCCTTTCTGACATATGTGACAAAGTAATTCACTGCTCTCTGATAAAAATATGCTGTCATTTTCTCTTAATAATGACAGTATGATGGTCTATGGCTGGACACTCAAGATTATAAATAATTGTATTTTACAGGGTAATCCGCTATACGAGATATAAGTGTAACGGATTATTTTAGTTCTGCAGAAAGAGATGCAGGGTGGTAGGTGAAAAATTATATATTCATTTGAAACGAATTTTTATGCAATTTTACCACTTCACTGCATTAAAATTTAATACTTTTTTTATAAAATATGCAAAATATGACAAAAAGTACTGGACAAAATGTACTATATGGGGTAAAATGCATATATGCAATCAAGCAGCACATTTGAAGGTTGTGCAGAAAGTATTGGGCATATTTTACGAATTGGGGGGATTTTTCATGAGAATATATCATGCTAAGGATTATGCAGATATGAGCAGAAAGGCTGCAAATATCGTATCGGCACAGGTGATTATGAAGCCTAATTGTGTATTGGGACTGGCTACAGGCTCTACACCTATCGGCTTGTATAAGCAGCTCGTTGAGTGGTTCAAGAAGGGGGATTTGGACTTCTCAGAGGTTATGACGGTGAACCTTGATGAGTACAAGGGACTAAGCCGTGAGAATGACCAGAGCTACTATTATTTTATGCATCAGAATTTGTTTGATCATGTGAATATTCCGGTTGAGAATACTCACCTGCCAAACGGCATGGAGCCGGATTCACAGAAGGAGTGCAAGCGCTATACAGAGCTGATTCAGTCTCTTGGCGGTGTTGATTTACAGCTTCTTGGTATCGGGCACAATGGTCATATCGGTTTTAATGAGCCGGGCGAGTCTTTTGACAAGCAGGTACACTGTGTGAATCTGACAGAGTCTACTATTGAGGCCAATAAGCGCTTCTTTGCATCGGCTGATGATGTTCCGAAGCAGGCTTATACAATGGGCATCAAGACCATCATGCAGGCTAAGAAGATTCTTATTGTTGCAAGTGGTGAGGATAAGGCAGAGATTGTGCACAAGGCTTTCTTTGGACCGATTACACCACAGGTGCCGGCTTCTGTATTACAGCTGCACAATGATGTTACGCTTGTAGCGGATGAGGCTGCACTGAGTTGTTTGTAGATATTTTTTAGTTGAGAAGGTGCATGTATATGATAATAAAAAATGCAAGGGTATTTACAGAGGATGGCAGCTTTATGCAAGGTGATGTTGTCGTTAAGGATGGCCGTTTTGACAGTGTTTTGGAGAGAACAGCTGACACGGACGCGGCTAATGACAGCGCACCGCAGGAGATTATAGATGCATCAGGTCTTATCATGATACCGGGTCTTGTGGATATTCATTTTCATGGATGCAAGGGAGCTGATATGTGTGATGGCACCAAAGAGGCACTTGATGTGATTACAGCATACGAGGCTTCTATCGGAGTGACGAGCGTGTGTCCGGCTACTATGACCATTCAAAGGGATGAGCTTTTGAGTGTCATGAAAAATGCCGGTGATTATACTTATCATGGTGGTGCACATCTTGTAGGTATCAATATGGAGGGACCTTTTATCAGTCCTTCTAAAAAGGGCGCACAGGCGGCAGAGAATATCATGCGATGTGATTATGATTATTTTTGTGAGCTTCAGGATGCGGCCAATGGCTTGATAAAGCTTGTAGATATTGCTCCAGAGGAGCCGGGCGCGATTGATTTTATAGACAGGGTAAGAGGAAGTGCTGTGGTTTCAATAGCACACACAGCGGCTGATTATGACACAGCGGTAGAGGCTATTGAGCATGGTGCAAGCCATGCCACACATTTGTATAATGCGATGCCACCGCTTCATCACAGGAATCCCGGAGTTATCGGGGCTGTGAGAGATTCAGAAAAGTGTCATGCGGAGCTCATTTGTGACGGAGTGCATATTCATCCGTCGGTTATCAGGGCGACATTTGCCATGTTTGGTGCGAAGCGCATGATTTTAATAAGTGACAGCATGAGAGCCACAGGGCTTGAGGATGGAGAGTATACACTCGGTGGACAGGCAGTGACGGTCAGAGGTCCGCTTGCCACACTCCATGATGGGACAATTGCCGGCTCGGCAACCAATCTGATGGATTGTATGCGTTTCACAGTAAGGCAGGCAGGTATTCCGCTTGAGGAGGCAATTATGTGTGCTACAGCCAATCCGGCTAAGGAGATTGGCATCTATGATGAAGCAGGCAGCATTTCTGCAGGAAAGAGAGCAGATTTTGTGCTTCTCAATGATGATTTGGATATTGTGAGTGTGTATATCGACGGAAAGGAGATATCATGTTAGGTTTTTTTAAGAATAAGTCAAAGGGAAAGGTGATCTGTTCTCCGTGCAACGGCAGAGTGGTTCCTATTACAGAGGTTCCGGATCCTACTTTTTCTGAGAAGATATTGGGAGACGGTGTGGCCGTGATTCCTTCTGAGGGCAGATTTTACGCTCCGGCGGATGGAGAGGTGACAGCTGTATTTGATACGCTTCATGCTTTTACCATGACGACAACTCAGGGAGTCGAGCTGCTTTTGCACATTGGTCTGGATACAGTGACACTAAAGGGTGATCCTTTTAAATCACATATTTCTGTTGGTGATCAGGTGAAGAAGGGTGACCTTTTGATGGAGGCTGACCTGGAGCAGATTAAGGCAGCAGATCTTAATGTCATTACTCCGGTTTTAATTGGCAATACTGCTGATTATAGTGAGATAAAGATGCTCAAAGAGGGGAATGTATCCGCCGGTGATGAGATTTTAAGTCTCGCGTAGATTTGAATATAATTATATAATAATAACGAACTTTATTGGAGTATCTCCAGTTTAGTATACATAATGTAAAGGAGGGGAAATTTATGAAATTTCTTCAAAAACTGGGTAAAGCTTTAATGCTTCCCGTAGCGGTGCTTCCTATCTGTGGTATCCTCATGGGTATTGGATATTATTTATGTCCTGCAACCATGCAAGGTGGTGATATCGAAGGTGCGCGAAATTTAATAGGTCTGTTTTTAGTTAAAGCCGGGGGCGCTTTGATTGACAACATGGCCATCCTTTTTGTAATCGGCGTTGGTGTCGGTATGTCGGATAAGAACGACGGTACTGGCGGTATTGCAGCTTTAGCTTCATGGCTGATGATGACAACACTCCTGTCTACAGGCTTTGTTACCACAATCATGCCATCTATCGCTGACAGCGCTACAAAGACACTTGCATTCGACAAGATTCAAAACCCATTTATTGGTATCTTGGCCGGTATTATTGGTTCTTTGTGTTACAACAGATTTAAGGATACAAAGCTTCCTGACTGGCTGTCATTCTTCAGTGGCAAGCGTTGCGTAGCAATTATCGCAGGTGTTGTTTCAATCCTTGTATCTGTAGTATTACTGTTTGTATGGCCATTACTTTTCGGTGCTCTTGTATCTATCGGTAAAGCAATCGTTGGTTTTGATGTAGTCGGTGCAGGTATCTATGCATTCCTGAACCGTCTGTTAATTCCTACAGGATTACACCACGCATTAAACAATGTATTCTGGTTCGATACTATCGGACTTGGAGACCTCAAACATTTCTGGGCAGGCGAGACATCAAAGGATGTTTCATGGAGCCTCGGAATGTACATGTCAGGTTTCTTCCCATGTATGATGTTTGGTATTCCTGGTGCAGCACTTGCTATGGTTAAGTGCGCAAAGCCTGCTAAGAAAAAGGCTGCCATCGGTATCCTTGCTTCTGCAGCTATCTGTGCATTCATCTGTGGTGTTACAGAGCCTTTCGAGTTTGCATTTATGTTCCTTGCTCCTGTTCTCTATGTGATTTATGCTTTACTTTATGGTATTTTCACAATGATTACAGTAGCTCTTGGATTTAGAGCAGGCTTCTCATTCTCAGCTGGTGCGATGGATTTATTATTCTCATCTTCACTTCCGGCTGCAGCAAGGACATGGCTCATCATTCCTCTTGGAATCGCAGCTTTTATCGTATTCTACATTGTATTCTATTTCGCTATCAAGAAATGGGATCTTAAGACCCCTGGTAGAGAGGACGATGATGTCGAGGCAGAGAAGAAGGCAGTGCTTACTAACAATGACTACACAGCAGTAGCTAAGACTATTCTTGAGGGCTGCGGTGGCAAAGACAATATTGCAAGCATTGACAACTGCATCACAAGACTCAGACTTGAGGTTAAGGATATCACTCAGGTTGATGACAAGAAGATTAAATCTGCAGGTGTTGCAGGCGTTATGAAGCCTGGCAAGAATTCTGTCCAGGTTATTATCGGAACAAAGGTTCAGTTTGTTGCGGATGAGTTTTCTAAGCTTTGCGAGTAGATTTGTTCTGCAATATAGCAGTGTTGATTCACATTAGTTGATTCACATAATTTCATAATACATGACTAAAAGCCACACCGGGTGTTATGCCTGGGGTGGCTTTTTTAATTGGTTCGGGCCGTAAGCTCCGCCCGGTCGTGGTGCACACGGACTCTCGTTTTCGCTACGCTGCGCTGTTAAGATAGCAAAATATAATATATAATATTACAGTTGACATAGTCTGTTTATTGACATATTATAATTATAGAAAGGTCTCCATTAACCTTATGGTCTTTGAATCATAGAAGAGATGAACATTAAAGAAGGTCTCCATTAACCTTCGGTAATCAATCCGTAAAGAGATGAGCATTAACGAGTGGGAAGCTTAGTCTTCCCACATTTTTTAATCTCAAATACAAAGGAGCAGTATTATGTTTACACTAGAGGGAAAGTTGACATTTATCAACATTGACCAGAGTTACCTCAAAAAGCTGCATGATGCATGCTCAGAGGTGTATTATAAGAAGTGGCAGATAAATAGTATCGGATGGCTCGCATGAGCCATCCGTTTACAATTATATAGAGTAAGGCATTAAAATACATGTTGTAATATTAACAGTTGTGTTGCTGACTATCAGGGTTGAAAAACAAACAAACGTTTGCTATAATAAATGAAGCTAGGAAATAAAAGTATATTAGGTTTAGTAATTTAAGTATTCATTTAATTTATTGTAATTAGGGAAAATCCAATATCAATCGATTGATAGAAAGAGTGATTTTATATGAACATATGGCTAAAGTTAAGGAAAACAGCAGCAATTGCATTATGTGAGTTACTTGCAATTGCTACAATTTTTACAGGCTGTGCCTCCGCTGATTTATCCGGCACGGAAGGTGCCGGGCATGCCACAGGAGCTGTAGTGGCAGGTGAGGATTCTTCCGGTGCTTTAGGCAGCAAGGATAAAGTGGATGGGCCGCAGGAGGATCTTGTAAACAACAATTCCTACGTTTCCCTTGATGCGATTCCGGCATATGATGGCAAGGCATACGTGGCCGTCAACAATAATGAGCCTTTTTTTACGGACAGCGATATGACTACCACTGCTTTTGAAAATTACAGTGATTTGGATTCACTTGGCAGATGCGGTGTGGCTTATGCCAATATCTGCAAGGATATCATGCCGACTGAGGAGCGTGGCAAGATAGGTATGATAAAGCCATCAGGCTGGCATACGGTGAAGTATGATGTGATAAAGGACAGGTATTTATACAATCGCTGTCATCTTATTGGCTATCAGCTTGCCGGGGAGAATGCCAATCCAAAGAACCTTATTACCGGTACGAGATACCTGAATGTGGAGGGCATGCTGCCGTTTGAGAATCTGGTAGCGGATTATGTAAACAATACAGGAAATCATGTGCTTTACAGGGTGACTCCTATGTTCTCGGGCAGCAATCTAGTTGCAAACGGCGTTCTCATAGAGGCAAAGTCGGTTGAGGATAACGGTGGCGGCATACTTTTTAATGTCTATTGCTATAATGTGCAGCCCGGAGTCGGAATAAACTATGAGAATGGTGACAGCTGGCTGGATGGCACCACTCCGCAGCAGAGCGCTCAGACGGATACACCGCAGAATGAAGGCTCGCAGAGCAGCGCTGGAAGCGGGGCAGGAGAATCCGGCTCTTCAGGCAGTACGACAGGAAGTGCATCATCAGGCTCAGACAGCTCGGCAGCAGGAAATAGCGCTGCAGATTCTTCAAACAGCGAGACAATGGTTCATATCACTGCAACCGGCAAGAAATATCACCGTGCGGGCTGTCGAACTTTGAAAAAGAGTGACACAGAGGTAACGCTTGATGAAGCAAAATCCATGGGCTTGTCTCCGTGCGGCATCTGCAATCCGCCGCAGTAGATGTGCATTAGCATTTGCAATCCACCACAGTAGATGTGCATTAGCATTTGCAATCCACCACAGTGGATGTGCATTAGCATTTGCAATTCACCGCAGTAGATGTGCATTAGCATTTGCAATTCACTGCGGTAGAAGCACATTAGCATCTGAAATTTTCCACAGTAGACGAACATTAGCATTTGTAACCCTTCACAGCAGATGCTCGTTACCTTTGCAGTACAACCAAGTTTATTGAAGAAACTAGGAAGAAACCGTGCAAATGAAAATATTGTCACAGAGTAAGGGCTGCAAGCCACGGCACCGCCAGGGCGCACGCATATGTTTTGATTGAGCGGATAGCGAAGCCGCTTAGATACTGTAGGATTATGCACATGAAGCACAGAAATGACTTGCCATGGAGGGCAAGTCAAGGAGAACCGCGCCAAGGAAGGCGCGTTTCGACGGTTTCGTCAAGCATAGAAGCGCAAAAAGCATAATCCGTACAGTATCTTAGCGGCAAAGCGTAGCGAAAGCAAAGCATATGCGTGCGCCCTGGCGGTGCCGTGGCTTGCAGTCCGTATAATTACCATAAACCCTTGACGATTGCAAAACCGAAAAGTATAATAGAATAGCTAATGAATTCAATATTTTAATATAGATGGAGGAAACCAAATGGCACTGAGCAAAAAGCCGGTCAACGGCATGAAGGATATACTACCTGCAGAGATGGAAATCCGTGATTATGTGACAAGCGTGATCAAGGATACATACAGAAGCTTCGGATTTACACCGATAGAGACACCATGCATGGAGAATATAGCAAATCTCACAAGCAAGCAGGGCGGAGAAAATGAGAAGCTGATCTTCAAGGTAATGAAGAGAGGCGAGAAGCTGAATCTGGAGACAGCAAAGGAAGAGTCGGATGTAGTAGACTTTGGAATGCGCTATGACCTTACAGTGCCACTTTCAAGATATTATTCAAACAATGCCAACAACCTGCCATCGCCGTTTAAGGCACTTCAGATGGGCAGTGTGTGGAGAGCAGACAGACCTCAGAGAGGCCGCTACAGACAGTTTACACAGTGTGATATAGATATACTCGGAGAGCCAAGCAATCTGGCAGAGATAGAGCTGATTACAGCAACCACTACCACAATCGGCAGACTCGGCTTCGAGAACTTTGAGATAAGAATCAACGAGAGAAGAATCCTAAAGGCAATGGCTGCTTACAGTGGTTTTGCTGAGGAGGACTACGACAGCGTATTTATCACACTCGATAAGATGGACAAGATAGGAGTGGAAGGCGTTGCAAGTGAGCTTGCACAGGATGGCTATCCACAGGAAAATATTGACAAATATCTTGATTTGTTCAAGCTTTTGGAGCAGACAAGGGATGTCACTGAGGGTGTAAATATACTTTCAGAAAAGCTCGGTGAATATTTAGACGAAGAAGTGGTTACAAATATGACAGAGATAGCTACTGCTGTCAATGCCACAAAGGGAGCAAAGTTTGAGCTCGTATTTGACCCTACACTTGTTCGTGGAATGAGCTACTACACAGGAACTATTTTTGAGATATCAATGCCTGAGCTTGGCGCAGCCTGTGGCGGTGGCGGACGATATGACAAGATGATTGGAAAGTTCACCGGAAATGATGTACCGGCCTGTGGTTTTTCAATCGGTTTTGAGAGAATTATCCTGCTTCTCATGGAGAGCGGCTTCAAGATTCCTGAGAGTCCAAAGAAGGTGGCTTATCTGGTTGAGAAGAAATATCCGGCAGACAAGCTTGTTGATGTCATGAACCAGGCAAAAGACGCAAGAGCAAACGGACAGCAGGTGCTTGTTGTGCGCATGAACAAGAACAAGAAATTCCAGAAGGAGCAGCTTATGAAAGAGGGCTACGAGGAGTTTGTTGAGTTCTTTAACAGATAGGAATCTGATAAGCAGCAGATTAGCTGTGCAGCAGCGGTACCAGACAGTTATTAGAATAAATATATAGTAGAAATATAAGGAGCATAAAATGGCAGAATCAATGCAGGGCTTACATAGAAGCCATAGATGTACAGAGGTATCAAATGCCAATATCGGTGAGAAGGTCACCGTGATGGGCTGGGTACAGAAGAGAAGAAATTTAGGAAGTCTCATTTTCGTAGATTTAAGAGACAGAAGCGGAATACTTCAGATAGTATTCGGTGAGGAAAATGTAGGTGCAGAGGGCTTTGAAAAGGCAGGCACCTTAAGAAGTGAGTTCGTCATCGCAGTTGAGGGAACTGTCCAGAAGAGAACAGCTGCTGTCAATGAGAACTTAAAGACAGGTGATATCGAGGTTATCGCTACATCAATCAGAGTGCTTTCAGAGGCACAGACACCTCCATTCCATATTGAGGAGAATTCAAAGACAAGCGAAGACATCAGACTTAAATACCGTTATCTGGATCTTCGCCGCCCTGATATCCAAAGAAATCTCATGCTCAGAAGCAATGTGCTTCGCGTGATGCGTGACTTTATGGCAAACGAGGGATTTTTGGAGATAGAGACACCAATCCTTTGCAAGTCTACACCGGAGGGCGCCAGAGACTATCTCGTGCCAAGCCGTATACACCACGGACATTTTTATGCGCTTCCTCAGTCACCACAGCTCTTTAAGCAGCTTCTGATGGCTTCAGGTTATGACAGATATTTCCAGATTGCACGATGCTTCCGTGACGAGGATCTGCGTGCAGACAGACAGCCTGAGTTTACACAGGCAGATATGGAGCTTTCATTCGTAGATATCGATGATGTAATCGAGGTAAATGAGAGACTCTTAAAGCACCTTTTTAAAGAGGTCATAAATGTGGATGTTGAGATTCCGTTTAAGCGTATGCCTTGGCAGGAGGCTATGGACAGATTTGGTTCTGACAAGCCTGATACACGTTTTGGTATGGAGCTTTGCGATGTTTCGGATGTGGTAAAGGACTGTGGCTTTGGAGTATTCACAGGAGCTCTTGAAAACGGTGGCTCTGTCCGCGGTATCAATGTAGAGGGACAGGCAAAGATGCCTCGTAAGAAGATTGACAAGCTTGTAGAGCACGCAAAGGGCTGTGGAGCAAAGGGACTTGCTTATCTGTGCATCAATGAGGATGGCACATACAAGTCATCATTTGCCAAGTTTATGACAGAAGCTGAGCTTGATGCACTTGTTGCAAAGATGAACGGAAAGCCGGGAGATTTACTCCTTTTCGCAGCAGACAAGAATAAAATCGTATGGAATGTACTTGGAGCGCTTCGTCTCATGCTCGGAGCTGAGCTTGGCCTGATTGATGAGAACAAGTACAATTTCCTCTGGGTAACAGAGTTCCCACTCCTTGAGTGGTCTGATGAGGAAAACAGATTTATGGCAATGCATCATCCATTCACTATGCCTATGGAGGAGGATTGGGACAAGATAGACTCAGATCCGGGCGCAGTTCGTGCAAAGGCATATGATATCGTACTCAATGGTACAGAGCTCGGTGGAGGCTCAGTGCGTATCCATCAGGATGACATTCAGGAGAAGATGTTTGAGGTGCTTGGCTTCACAAAGGAGCGTGCACATGAGCAGTTTGGATTCCTGCTTGATGCATTCTCATATGGTGTACCGCCACACGCAGGACTTGCCTTCGGTGTTGACCGTATCTGCATGCATATGCTGCATACAGACAATATCAAGGAGGTTATTGCATTCCCTAAGGTAAAGGACGCTTCGGACCTTATGTCAGAGGCACCCGGAACTGTTGATCCAAAGCAGCTTGAGGAGCTTGGAATAGCTGTAGCTGCAGAGGAAGATGAGGAATAACACTATAATATGAATTTGAAAAAAAATATTTTCAATGCGATTACCATAATACTGCTCGCCGCACTTATTGCGGGGGCAGTATTGCTTAATAACAGGATAAAAAAGCTCGAGACACAGATGTCATACACCTCAGACAACACATCGGTGATACTTTCTGATGTGCAGACCATGCAGGATGATATCAAGTCCACTCTTGAGGAGGAGGCCAGCCTCATAACAGACTGGGATATTTCCTTAAAAAGTGCAGATTTTACCGATATGACATACACAGTCTCTGTCTCGGTGGTGCCAAAGGAGTACACAGAGGATACAAAAACCAGTGTATTTTTCGGTACAAACGAGATACCGCTCGAGCTAGACGGCATCAAGTATACGGGCGAGGCCACACTTCCGCTGTCTGAGGACTATGCAGGCAATGTGACATTTCTGTTTGTTGACGGAAATAAGAGAAGCACAGAGGTGCTCGATAAGTTTGAAGGTGTGACATCAGTGTTCAAAAATGTAGCATCCGGCATACTTGCCGATAAACCAACCTTTGACAATGGCAGCATAAAGCTAGGCACAGATGTAGATGTAGCAGTCATGGGAAATGATTACTTTGACTTTAACAGTGTGCAGCTCGTAGTTGCAAGCTCAGATACAGAGCTAAAGACATACGATATCCGACAGCTGTTGGCAGAAAACGGCACGGATAGTGCAGACTCTGCAGACACAGACTCCATCACATCCGCCTTAAGCCGGAAGGATGATGCCAAAAAAGATGGTTCAAAGAATAACACCGAAAATGATACCTCTGATGCCTCAAAAGAGGACGACGGTAAGCTCCATAGCCTCGAAGGCACAGTCAAAATCGAAGACTTAATCCCTGTCACAGCCGCAAGCAATATCAAAATATATGTCAAAGCAGTATCGGCACAGGGCTACACCTTCACATATGACCTGTTCGAGGGTACCGTAAATCAGGACATCACAGACTTTGAAACCACAGCCGACATATCCGGCGGAGACTACACAGTAACCGACCCGTCCGGCAGCAAATATGAACCATAAGAATATGATATAAAATAAAGCTCATTTCGCATAAGTGAAATGAGCTTTAAATTTAAAAAGTAAAAAGTGCCGGACAAAATTTCACGCCAGTGAAATAAGTCCGGCACTGCCAGAATGCAAGGTAGCAAAGCGCCTCGCTCGTAAACCTGAATTAGCCGGAGAGCATACAGTGTGTTCCGAAGAAAAATGTGAACTGCCGCGGAGTTCCATAAATTAAAGAAGAAAGAAAACATAAATAAAATCGTAACCTGTCCGGATAAAGAACCGCGGCTGACTTCACATTTTCCTGAGGAATATACTGTGTGCTATGCCGGCAGCCTCACAACCTAAAAAGCGAGGCGCCCACCTGCGCCTCACCCTTCTTTTTTGCTGAGCGGCAGCGTAAATATAAACTCAGTTCCCACACCCTCAGTACTTATCACATTTATATTCTCACCATGTGCCTGCACGATTTCTTTAACTATAGACAGGCCAAGTCCCGTACCGCGCTTATCCTTTCCGCGGGATAAATCACTCTTGTAGAAGCGCTCCCAGATCTTTGAAAGGCTGTCCTTTGGTATACCGATACCGTGATCCTTTATTGATATAAACACCTTTTCATTTCTGATACTTGTCTCAATCTTGATACTCGAATCATTATTTGAAAATTTCACAGCGTTGTCAATCAGGTTGTAAAGAATCTGCTGGATTTTGACCATATCACCGCGCACGAAAAGCTCTTTTCCGGTGAGCAGCAGGTCAAAGCTTAAGCCCTTTTCACTGCATTTACCTTCGAAGGTGAGAATTGTCGTGCGGATCATTGTATTGATGTCAAAATCAGCAATATCCAGGTGTATGCCGTGATGACCGAACTGGTTCAGATCAATAAGACTCTTGGTGAGCTTATTGAGCCTCTCGGTCTCAAAAAGGATGATGTTTAAGTATTTATCCTGCATCTCAACAGGAATGGTTCCGTCCAGCATGGCCTCCACGTAGCCCTTTATCGAGGTAAGAGGGGAGCGGAAGTCGTGTGACACGTTGGAAACAAACTTGCGCTGATCCTCCTCAAGCGTATCAAGCTCCGTTGCCATGTAGTTGAGTGTGTTTGCCAGATAGCCGATTTCGTCATTGGAATGTACATCAATCTGGGCAGTGAAATCGCCCTTTGCATACTTCTTTGCGGTCTTTGTGATTCGTGTGATTGGCTGGTAAATGGAGCGGCTCATCATGACAAGCATAATAAATGCCACTGCAAAAATGAGCGCTACAGTGTAAAAGGAGATATTCATAAAACCGTTTACACCTGCCGTGATATGGCTCATTGTCTTGTGAATGACTATGTAGCCGATATTCTGGTACGAGACATTTACCGGGGAAAATACGGACAGCATCTTATGCTTGAAGGAGCCGTAAAAATCTCCAATCATATAGTTGTCGCTGCCAAAATCGGTGACATCAAAGCCATTTATCACTACAGGCTTAGAACTGTCATTTTGGGTATCAATGCCTATTGACGGATCATCTGAGTCCATGAGCAGCTCACCGTCAGGGCTGACCACCCATACCTCGGCATCCATATAGTCGGCTACGATTTTCATGTGATTCTGGAAATCGCTAAGCGACATGGATGAGCCAAAGTATTCGGCGGCGTAATCACCTGCAATGATGGATGCTTCCCTGTAGAGATTGGAAGCCTCCTGCTTTTCGATATAGTCTGTGGTGAGATGCTGTGTAAAGGTGCATATAATGAAAAAAGCGATGACACCGTAAATCAGATAGCTGATTAACAGCTTAGTGTAGATGGTGTGCTTCATTATTATTTTACCTCAAACTTGTATCCGATGCCCCAGACAGTTGCGATGCGCCAGGTTGGCTTGTCCTTGATTTTCTCGCGGAGACGCTTTACATGCACGTCGACAGTGCGGGTGTCGCCGACATATTCATAGCCCCATATGTTGTCCAGAAGCTGCTCCCTTGTAAACACCTGATTTGGAGATGAGGCAAGAAAATATAAAAGCTCAAGCTCCTTTGGCGGCATATCAATCTGCTGTCCGTCATAAGTGACAGAGTAGTTGGACAGATTTACAATAAGCCCCGGGTACTCCACACACTTGATATCTACGGAAGCATAGGCCTCCGGCTTTGCAGGCTGGAAACGTCTGAGCACGGCCTTGACTCTTGCCACAAGCTCCTTTGAGTCAAATGGCTTGAGTATATAGTCGTCGGCGCCAAGCTCCAGGCCTAAAACCTTGTCAAATACCTCACCCTTTGCGGAGAGCATGATAATCGGCACATCGGACTTTGCACGTATCTCACGGCATACCTGATAGCCGTCTATGCCCGGAAGCATGAGGTCCAAAAGAAGCATGTTTGGCTTGTAGTGCTCAAATGCGATAAGCGCCTGCTCACCGTCATTTACGATTTTGGTGTCATAGCATTCCTTAGTCAGATATAGAGATATAAGCTCTGCTATATTGTTGTCGTCGTCTACTATCAGTATTTTCTGTTTAACAGCCATTTCTAATCTCCTTCTTAAAAATTATTTATATTCCGTAAAAGTAAATTGTCGTTATTTAAAGGTTGCGATGGTTACTCCGGCATCGCCCTCACCAAACTCACCGAGATGGTATTCCGCAATAGTTTTTGTCCTCTTCAAAAGTCCATGCACAGCCTTTCGCAGTGCACCAGTGCCTTTTCCGTGGACAATGCGCACTGATGAAAGATGAGCGATATATGCGTCGTCTAAGTATTTATCTAAGAGAGCAAGTGCCTCATCCGTAGTCTTTCCTATCAGGTTGATTTCTGATGAAACTGACAGCGATTTGCTCATCTTTATCTTGCTTCCGCTGCCGCCGTACTTCTTGGCAGGAGATACATCGTCGTTTAAGAGCACGAGGTCATTAATATTAACTAACGAGCGCAGTATACCCATCTGCACATACAAATCACCCTTGGCGTTTGGCAGAGTGTGGACGGTTCCCTTCAGATTGAGGGAGAGCACAAGCACAGAATCACCGATGCGCAGCTTCTTAGGCGCCTTGTGATTTGCCTTGGCAGTGTTTTTCTTGATGTCTGACAGCTTCTTTTCCTTGTCATTCATCTTGTCACGAAGGGCAGAGCGCTCATTTTCCATCTGGCTCATAGGAGCCTGTCCCTGTCCGTATTTGTTGAAATTGCGGATGGTTTTGTCGGCAAGCTCTTTTGCATCCTGCAGTATCTTGTAGGCTTCCTCATTTGCCTCGCGTAAAATCTTGTCTTTGCTCTTGTCTATGCGCTCGTTTTTCTCTTCGAGCTGTTTCTTGAGCTTTTCAATCTCGGCCTTGTAGCTGTTGATTTCAAGCTGTTCCTTTTCGATAGTCTGTCGCTGTGACTCGAGGCTTGCAATCAGATCCTCAAAATCAAGGTCGTTATCATTAATTCTGCTTTTTGCATCCTCGATGATGTTTTCGTCCAGACCAAGCTTTGATGAGATTGCAAATGCGTTACTCTTTCCAGGAATACCGATTAACAGGCGGTAGGTAGGGCTTAAAGTCTCCACATTGAACTCACAGCAGGCATTTTCCACACCGTCTGTGGAAAGCGCATACACTTTCAGCTCGCTGTAGTGTGTGGTGGCCATGGTGATGGCGCCATACTGGTGCAGTCTGTTTAAAATTGAGATGGCAAGTGCCGCACCCTCTGTCGGGTCGGTTCCCGAGCAGAGCTCATCGAACAGGCAAAGGCTTCTGTCGTCAGCTTTTTCAAGGATTTTTACGATATTGGTCATGTGGGACGAGAAGGTACTGAGACTTTGCTCAATACTCTGCTCATCGCCTATATCCGCAAAGACATCCTCAAAGATGGCGAGCTTTGACCTGTCAGCCGCAGGAATGTGAAGACCTGCCTGACCCATGAGAGTCAAAAGTCCGACAGTCTTTAGTGAAACAGTTTTACCGCCGGTGTTTGGTCCGGTGATGATGAGCTGCTTATATTCCTCGCCGAGCCGCACATCTATAGGAACCACCTTTTTAGCATCCAAAAGCGGATGACGTCCCTTTCTGATATTGATATGCCCCTCGGTGTTGAACTCCGGTGCCACACCGTTATATGATTTAGCCAGATTTGCCTTTGCAAAAATGAAGTCAAGCTCTGAAAGAATCTCATAGTCCTGCTCCAGAGCAGCCGCATTCATGGCAACCTTGTCGCTGAGCGCTGCAAGGATTTTTTCAATCTCCTCCTGCTCCTTTATGAAAAGCTCCTTGAGCTCGTTATTCAAATTGACGACAGCCATCGGCTCGATAAAAAGGGTAGAGCCGGTAGATGACTGGTCGTGCATCATGCCGGGTACATTGCCCTTAGCCTCAGCCTTTACAGGCAGACAATATCTGCCGTCGCGCATGGTCACAACCGCATCCTGCAGATATGTCCTCGTTGTGCTGTTGTTCATGAGCTTGGTGAGCTGCGCATGGATTCTGTCGTTCATGCCGCGTATGCTCTTTCTTATCTTAAAAAGCTCAGGACTCGCATCATCGGCAATCTCTTCCTCAGATAAAATGCACCTCTTAATCTCATCGCAGAGCGCAGAAACCGGTTCAATCCCTGCAAACAGACCGGAGAGTGAATCCTGCTTCTCATTGTCCATGGCGCTTCTGCCATAAGCCTTCACGCGCTTTGCAACCTCCAAAAGACTGCAGATGCGAAGAAGCTCGGTCGTATTCAGTGCACCACCGATATCAAGCCTCTTTAGGGAAGCATGTACATTGTGTATGCCAACGAAGGACACTCCGCTGTCCTTGTACAGGCGGCTTAGTGCATCGGCAGTGGTGGTCTGCAGATGTCTGATTTCGTATAAATCGGTGATAGGCTCAAGCGAAAGACACCGCTTCTTTGTCTCATCACATGCTGCGTAGCTGCTTAGCATGGTGAGGATTTTGTTATATTCCAATGTTTTGTAAACTTTTTTATTCATTTCTATATCCTTATATTTCGGTAGTTGAATATTAAATTTATATTTACTGTATAGCTTATCATATTATAGCTGAAAATCTTCAAAAAAACCATAATAAATATGTATTATAATTACAAGATGATAACATAAAGTTTAATACATAACGAACCAGTTTGTTAAAAGAGCCAGAAAGTAAGGGCTTGCGACATGTACCCGCCGGACTGCTGCACTGCTCCCAACGGTGCGAATAGCGCAGTGGCTTAGATACTGTAGGATTATGCTCATAACACAGAAATGCCACGGCATGGATGCCGGGGCAAGGAGCTATCGAGCCATGGAAGGCGAGTAGCGACGGTTTCGTCATGTATAGAAAAAGTAAATGCATAATCCATACAGAATCTTAGTCACGCAGCGTAGCACCGTTGGGAGCAGTGCAGCAGTCCGGCGGGTACATGCCACAAGCCCGTACTCAAAAAATATGGTTGCAACGCAATATAATTCAGAATATAATGTAAGATAGTAACTAAAGACATCTAATCAGGGTGACAATATGGAGCAATTTATCAGAGAAAAGATAAAGGATAAACCGCTGAATAAAAAAAGACTTGCAAAAAAAGCTGGCACAGCAGCACTCTGCGGAGTTGCATTTGCAGTGGCTGCAAGCATTGTTTTTGCTATATTTCTGCCAGTTATCAACAGACAATCAAAAAAAGCTTCAGATGGAAAAAATAATAATGATGTGCAGATAGCCACACAGCAGCCTGGCATAGATGACAGCAATGATGCATATAGTGAAAATGGTACACAAAGCACAGAGTCCGGCACTTCTTCGGAGCCGTCTTTGCAGACCTATCAGCCTACACTCGCAGATTATCAGGCAGTGCAGAACCAGCTCTACAGCGTGGGCGTTTCGGCCTCGAGATTTGTAGTAGGAGTCACGGGTGTGACAGATGCCACTGATATTTTCAACAATTCCTATGAGACCGAGGGTCAGGGAGTGGGAGTGATACTGAGGGACAATGGAAAGCAGCTAATCATTCTGACAGAGAAAAATGTAGTGGATAAGGCGGATAAGCTTAGTGTAACCTTTGTAAACGACATGATGGCTGATGCTGCGCTGGTCAAGTATGACAGCAATACAGGTATAGCAATCATTTCCGTGGATAAGTCACTTCTGGACGACACCACAACAGGGGCTATAGCGGTTGCGGAGCTTGGTAATTCAAATATCGTTTCAAGAGGAGCATCTGTCATTGCGCTTGAGGCAAACTATGCCATTCTCACAGGTCTTGTAACGTCAACAACCAACGAGCTGTCGGCGCAGGACAACAATTACTCGGTGCTCACCACAGATATCGCAAGCAACAAGTTGCAGAGCGGTATACTGATTAATACAGATGGTCAGGTCATAGGGCTTTCGCTGCAGGATTTCAATCCGGCGGAGGAAAACAATACGCTCACGGCTGTCAGCATAAGCGACCTGTCACCTGTCATTGAAAAGCTCGAGAGCGGCGCGGATGTGCCGTACATAGGCATCACCTGTACTACAGTTACAGAAAAAATAGCAAACAGATATAACATCCCAAAGGGTGTTTATATAAAGCAGGTTACCATGGATTCACCGGCATTTGTCTCGGGGCTTCAAAGCGGAGATGTGATAGTTGCGGTAAACAATACAGATGTGTCGAATGTGTCCGCGTACAACACACAGCTTATGAAGCAAAAGCCTGAGGATACCTGCAATCTGAAAGTAAAGAGAAAAGGAAGCAACGGCTACACGGAGATTACCTGTCAGGTGAAAATCGGAGTGATGAATTAGCCGAAATTAGGAGGATATATGAAGTATATTTCAACTCTCCGCGAGGGAGAGAGAATCAATGAGATTTTTTTATGCAAGAGCAAGCAGACAGCCATGACCAAAAGCGGAAAGCCTTATGACAATGTTATCCTGCAGGATAAGACAGGCACGCTGGATGCCAAGATATGGGATGTGGGCTCAGTAGGTATTGAGGAATTTGATGCAATGGATTACATAGCCATAACCGGTGATATCACAAGCTTTCAGGGCAATTTGCAGTGTTCCATAAAGCGTGCGAGAAAGGTAAACGAGGGAGAATATGACCCTGCGGATTATCTGCCGGTCAGCGATAAGGATGTCGAGGTCATGTATAAGGAACTCATGGGCTTTATCGGTTCTGTAAAGAATCAGTACCTGTCACAGCTCTTACATAGCTTTTTTGACAATAAGGAGTTTGAGCGCCGTTTCAAGTTCCATTCAGCCGCAAAGAGCGTGCACCACGGCTTTGTAGGAGGTCTTTTGGAGCATACACTCGGTGTGACGAAGAACTGTGATTATTTTGCAAAAATGTATCCGGTTTTAAACCGTGACCTGCTTCTTACAGCAGCTATTTTCCATGATATCGGAAAATTAAAAGAGCTTTCCACTTTCCCGGAGAATGACTATACAGACGCAGGTCAGCTCCTCGGACATATCATGATTGGTGCAGAGTGGGTAGGCGATGCGATTAAGAGCATCGACGGCTTCCCGGTAGTGCTCGCAAACGAGCTGAAGCACTGTATACTTGCTCACCACGGCGAGCTTGAGTTTGGCTCTCCGAAAAAGCCGGCACTTGTCGAGGCACTGGCACTTAGCTTTGCAGACAACATAGATGCCAAGATGGAGACCTTCAGGGAGCTGCTTGTAAATGTGCCTGAAAACGATACAAAGTGGCAGGGCTACAACAGATTTATGGAGACAAATTTCCGCAGAACAAGTGTGTAAAAAGCGGACAATATTTAATATAGCTACGGTGTGATTTTTGGTGTGAAAGCTTGCGCCGGATACAAACATTATAAAGAGTAATTATATATAAAATAAAGAAGAGAAAAGCATGAAAAAAAATGACATATTTGAACTTGAAATAACAGATATGGGAACAGATGGCGAGGGTATCGGACATTATGATGGCATGACCTTTTTCGTAAAGGATGCACTGATTGGTGACGTCATAACAGCCCGCGCAACAAAATTAAAGAAAAACTATGGCTACGCAAGAGTGGAAGAGATTAAGACCCCTTCCACTTTTCGCGTTGAGCCGCAATGTGAGTTGCACAAGAGGTGTGGCGGCTGCCAGATACAGGCGCTCTCCTATGAAAAGCAGCTTGAATTTAAAAATAATAAGGTGCGCAATAATCTCATGCGTATAGGTGGATTTTCTGAGGCAAAGCTGGACAGTAAAATGCAGCCGCCTGTTGGCGCAGACAATCCATACCGCTACCGCAACAAGGCACAGTTTCCGGTGGGATATGACAGGGATGGCAATATAGTGACAGGCTTTTATGCATCGCGAAGCCACAATATCATCCCGGTCGAGGACTGCAGGCTTGGGGTGCCGCAAAACAAAGAGATACTCGACATCATAAAGGAATGGATGAATGAGTGCGGCATCACGCCGTATGACGAGAACACACACAAAGGGCTCGTGCGCCATGTGCTTATCAGATATGGATTTACATCAAAGCAGATTATGGTGTGCCTTGTGATAAATGGGGACAGTCTTGAAGCAAAACGCCGAGCCGGGAATGCAACAGATATACTGTGCGAAAGACTCTCAAAAATCGATGGAATGACTTCGATTTCCTACAATATCAACAAGGAAAACACAAATGTCATCCTCGGCAAAAAGACGGTCTGCATATGGGGCAGACCATATATTGAGGACACCATCCATCTGCTTTCTTACCCCGATTTCACACCACAGGGGACAGGCATCACATATCAGATTTCGCCACAGTCGTTCTATCAGGTAAACCCGAAGCAGACAGAAAAGCTCTACAGCACGGCACTTGCATTTGCAGGGCTCACAGGAAATGAAAATGTCTGGGATCTCTACTGCGGTATCGGTACCATATCGCTCTTTTTGTCACAGAAGGCAAAGCAGGTGTACGGAGTGGAAATAGTGCCTCAGGCAATCGAGGATGCCAAAAACAATGCGAAGCTAAATGGCATCACAAATGCACAGTTTTTCGTAGGAAAGGCTGAGGAAGTGCTGCCACAGTTTTATGAGAATGCAAAGAAAACTGAGAAAATCACTGATGATACAAAAACCACCGGACGTACAGATATGCTTCGCCCGGATGTGATAGTCGTTGACCCTCCAAGAAAGGGCTGCGATGAGAAGTGCCTGGACACAATGCTTGCGATGTCACCGGAGAGGATTGTATATGTGAGCTGCGATTCGGCAACATTGGCAAGGGATTTGAAGATACTGTGTGAGGAGAAGTATGAACTCATAAAGTGGCAGGCATTTGATCAGTTTTCTCATACGACGCATGTAGAAAGTATTTGCCTCCTCGAGCGGGTGAGCAACTGAAAAATATTGATATGAACTAAGTAGATTTACAGGATATCATAAAAGTAGAGGCTTCATTCAATAATGAGTGAGGCTTCTTTTTGTTTTGCTTATCAGTTTGAAGTGTTGGAAATTTATGTGAATTTATAGACATTTTCTTATCGTAAAGCTATAATATTAAAATCATATAGAACAGATAGGCATTGATTTTAGAAAGTGATACAAATGAAAAAGCTAAAAAGGAGATTCATTGTTCCGGCAGTGGTATTTATATTGGGCATGTGTGCGTTAATCGGCGCTATATATGTAGTCAGCAAGAGTCAGGAACAGCAGAACAGGACAAATGCAAAGCTCAATGCGATGACATATGCGGAGCGTATAAATGGCGAGCTTATGGAGGGAATAGGAGTTACCGATACCTTAGAGCAGGTTGTCATAAGTGGTGATGGAAATATTAATAGATTTTATGATGTTGCAGCAAATATGATGGACGATTCGATTCAGAGTATACAGATAGCACCGAATGGAGTTGTGACTGAAATATATCCGGAGGAGGGGAATGAATCCGGCAAGATAGATCTGATAAATGATAGTGACAGGGGAGAGATTTCGCGCTATGCGAGGGATAATGACACTGTAATTATGCAGGGAACGTTTGAGCTGAAGCAGGGCGGATATGGTATAGCAGTGCGCAATCCGGTTTATTTGGAGAATAAAAATGGTCAGAAGAGTTTTTGGGGCTTCACAATTGTTATACTGAAGGTTCCGGAGATTTTTTCTGATTCTGTAGAGGCTCTTTCCAATTTTGGATATAAGTACAGTCTGCAGAAGTGTGCTTCGCCGTGGGATGATACGTATGAGTGGGTTTACGGTTCAAAGGAAGAGTTGAACGATCCGGTGATATATGACTTTAACGTGTATGGATACAAGTGGAGGCTTGAGATTTTACCCAAGAGTGGGTTTTACAATAATAGATATCTGCTATATATGTTCATCGGAGGTGGAGTTATTGTCCTGCTTTTGGCAGGGCTTACAGCAGCGTTGATTTCAATCAATGAGAACAGGAAGAATTTCAAGAGACTTGCTGTGACTGATGCACTGACCGGTATCTACAACAGGCACGGCTTTGATGAGCAGGTTGAGCAATATATGAGAAAGAATCCGCAAAAGCATTGTGTTGTGGCAATGCTTGATATTGACGATTTCAAGCTGGTCAACGATATGTATGGACATGCGGCAGGTGATGGTGCACTTAAGAAGCTTGCAGAGAGCATGAAGCAATATTTTTCAAAGGATGTCATACTCGGCAGAAACGGGGGCGATGAGTTTAGCATTTTCATGCCGGATTGCACAGTAATGGAGGTTAAGCCGTCCCTTAAGAAGTTTACAGAAGAAACCAGGAAATTTTATGGTAAAGGTGAAGAACATACCTTTACCATTTCACTGGGGTTTGCGGAGTCCCCTGTTTTTGCTGATAACCGTTCACAGCTCATGCGGTGTGCGGACATGGCACTTTATGAGGTGAAAATGCGTGGGAAGAACGGCTGCATGGCATATCGTGAGGGTAAGCATGTAAAGAGCCGCGCAAAGCTTGGTTTTGCAGTGAAGGATATTATTGACAATATGCCGGGAGCGTTCATTGTTTACAGGGCAGATAAAGAAAATGATGAGATCCTGCTTGCAAACAATGAGCTGCTTAGGCTTACAGGCTGTAAAAACATGGATGAGCTGCTTGCATATACAGGTAAGAGCTTCCGCAATCTGATACGCCGGGATGAACTTGAAAGCTGTCAAAAAAGCATATGGTCGCAGATTGACGGAGGAAACGTAAATGATTATAGTTTCTTTCATATGAGAAAGGCGGATGGCACATATATTTCAGTGCTCGACCATGGCAGGATAGTGGATTTAGTGCACAATGGCAGAGTATTTTATGTGATGATCATGGACTTAAAGTCACTGCAGAGGCACTATGGAGACTGCCTGGAATTGGTGGAAAAGTAGAAAAAAGCAGATTGTGAACACATACGTTCACAATCTGCTTTTTTAATAGTGCATACACAATTTATTTATCCGAATAAATCACATTTCCACCGCATACGGTGTACTTAACCTTACCGGTCAGTTCCATGCCGGTGAAAGGTGTGTTTGATGATTTTGATGCATATTCGCATGGTACCCATTTTTCGTCAGGATCAAAGATGACAAAATCTGCAGCAGCACCCTCTGAGATAGTACCGTAAGGCATGTGGTACAGCTTGGCAGGATTGATAGTCATCTTTTCCAAAAGCTCAAGCATGCTCAGATGGCCCGGTTTGACAAGGCTTGTGATACCAAGAGCAAGAGATGTCTCAAGACCGATGATACCGCTTGGAGCTTCGGTTACAGGCTTTGATTTTTCCTCGGTGCTGTGAGGCGCATGGTCTGTTGCGATAAGGTCTATTGTGCCATCGATAAGTCCTTCTATAATCTTTTGACGGTCTGCTTCAGTGCGAAGAGGCGGATTCATCTTGGCAAGGGTGCCGTGCTCTAAGACAGCATCCTCAGTCAGCGTGAAGTGATGAGGAGTGGCCTCGGCATGGAGCCTTGCACCAAGCTTTTTGTAGGTGCGGACTATATCAACAGATACACCGGAGCTGATGTGCTGTATTACAACATCAGCACCACTGCGCAGCGCAAGCAGACAGTCTCTTGCGACAAGGGCTTCCTCAGCGATGGATGGTGAGCCGTAGATACCGAGAGCGTCAGATACTTTTCCGTGGTTGATGCCGTTGTTTTTGATAAATGCAGGGTCCTCCTCATGGAG
>SKEC01000735.1_pt1 | contig 29809 bp, 25 predicted proteins | sample 4826641 | NCBI WGS metagenome assembly SKEC01 (sample SAMN11008819, study PRJNA524170) | human gut metagenome | biome: Human fecal sample; material: Feces; isolation source: fecal sample from pouch patient p18, p21 | host: Homo sapiens | place: Israel: Tel-Aviv | collected 2015-12-22
AGGTAATGTTATTATGCTTCATAAACATTCCAACAAATTGGTGTTGTAGAAGTCCTGTTACCTTCTGTTAATAAATACAAAAATCATCAACCAATACCGTATAACATACACACCGTGTAGTGGTTTGAATCACGTAAATTATTTGAATATTATAAAAAGAGATCATGTGTCAGCAACCGTACGGACACGTCTGCACTTAGCGAGTGGATGGTCGTTAGACCATTCAGGAGCTTAGTACAGTTACGTGGGAGTCCGAACGCGAGTGGGTTGCAGACACATGATCTCTTTTTATAATATTCCACCAATAATTTCCGTCTTCAAACGACAAATCACAATTTCATTGCACGTATAGAGTTTATTACGCATAGCATTGCGACTCCGCTATCTGCGAACACAGCCATCCACATATTTGCGAATCCAAGCAGTCCAAGGATCATTACTAATGCCTTGATCGCCAATGCAAATACAACATTCTGCCAAGCGATCTTACAAGCTTTTTTGCCGATAGAGATTGCCTGTGGAATTGCTTCAACGTTTGAGGTCATGAATACAACATCTGCTGCTTCGATTGCAGCATCAGCACCGCTTCCCATGGCAGCACCGCAATCAGCACCAGCTAATACAGGGGCATCGTTGATACCGTCACCAACAAACATAACAGCTCCATGTTTGCTTCTCTGTTCCTGAAGTTTGGCAAGTTTTTCATCAGGAAGAAGTCTTGAGTAAACTTCGTCAATTCCAGTTTCTTTTGCAATCGCATTTGCAGTTGTTTCGGAATCTCCAGTTAACATAACTGTGTGAAGATTCTGTGCTTTTAAGGAAGCAATGGCGGATTTCGCATCGTCTTTTAATGTATCTGCAATAACGATCGCACCAATTAACACTCCATCTTTTGCAAGAAAAACTTCAGTTCCATAAGAAGTTGTTTCTGGATAGTCTCCAGTTACATGATACTGAGCCATCAATTTTTTATTGCCAGCTAAGATTTCTGAGTTATCAATTGTGATAACAGAACCATGTCCAGCGATTTCTTTTGCGTTTTCAGGTGTTTTATAAGTTACATTTTCATCTTTGGCAGCTTCCATGATACTCTTTCCGATTGGATGAGTAGAAGATTCTTCGCAGGAAGCAGCAAGTGATAATATTTCATGTCTGGTTGCATTTCCGAGAGGGATCACATCCTGAACTTTGAAGTTTCCTTTTGTGATCGTTCCAGTCTTATCCATGACAACAGAAGTAATATCTTTTAATGTTTCAAGTGCAGCCCCGCCTTTAAATAAGATACCGATCTTAGATCCAGCTCCGATTCCAGAGAAGAATGCAAGAGGTACACTTAATACAAGGGCACAAGGACAGCTGATTACAAGGAAAGTTAAAGCTGTGTATATCCAGTGTGTCCAGTTTCCTGTCACTAAAGAAGGAATGATCGCAGTTGCAAGGGCAAGAAGTACGACAAATGGAGTATATACACGAGAAAAACGTGTGATAAAACGATCCATCTTTGGTTTGCTTGCGGCTGCATTTTCTACGGAATCCATGATTCTTGTGACCATAGATTCTTCCAGTACTTTTTCTACCTTGATCTTGATAACACCAGAAGTATTTAAACATCCAGAAGTTACATCTGTTCCGACAGAGGCAGAAACAGGAATGGGTTCTCCGGTAACAGGAGAAGTATCGATCATCGTTTCCCCATCTGTGATGATACCATCTAATGGAATACGGTCACCAGGACGTACTAATAAGATATCTCCGATTTCAGCTTCTTCGGCATCAATTACAGTGACATCTCCATGATCATCAACAAGGTTGACAACTTCAGGTCGCATATCAATGACATCCATGATCTGGGAACGGCTTCGTTCCACAGCTTTTTCTTCAAATAATTCACCAATACGATAAAACATCATAACACCGACCGCTTCCGCAAATTCTCCGACGCCGAAAGCACCGATCGTTGCGATACTCATTAAGAAGTTTTCATCAAAAACCTGACCTTTAGAGATATTTTTAAGAGCGGTCCATACGATCTTAATTCCTAAGATTAAATATGCAAGGATAAAACATACCATACTGTATACAGGCTTGGAAGATTCCAATGCTTTTCCGGCAATAAATAAAACGATACCAGCACCAAGTTCCCAGAATTCTCTGTTATCTTCAGAATTCTCTTTGGCTTTTTTCGCTTCTTTTTGTGCACGGACAGTATTTTCACGGACAACGACTTTGACATCTGGTTCGATGGAAGTACAAATATCTTGAATCTGAGGCAATAATGTTTTGGCATCATCAGACCATACACGTAACTGCTTTGTTGCAAATGTCAGATTGACGGCTTCAACACCGGGAAGATGAGAAATCTGTTCTTCCATTTTACCTGCACAATGAGCACAGCCTAATTTCTCGACAATAAATACGGTTGCCTGACCATTTCCTTCACGATTTGCAGCAGCTGCAATTGATTCATCATCGTCATCATCACAGCAGCCACAATCGCAGTGGTCATCATGATGGTGATGATGTTTGTGGTGTTCATGTTCTTCGTGATCGTGTTCACACCCGCAGTCGCAGTGGTCATCATGATGGTGATGATGTTCGAGGTGCTCATGTTCATTATGGTTGTGATCACATCCACAGTCACAGTGTTCATCGTGATGGTGATGATGTTCATGACTTTCATGAGAATCTTCTTCCACATGTTTTCTCCGTTTAGATGATTTTTTCGTAACTTCCGCCACAATAACATCCGGTTCAATATCCGTACAAATCTTTTGAATCTCAGGAAGCAGATCTTCACGAGAAGTTTCAACATACATTTTTTTCATAGGAAATGAAAGATTTACACTTTCAACATCAGGAAGTTTCCCAATTTTTTCTTCCATTTTACCTGCACAATGAGCACAGCCAAGATTCTCAAACTCATAAGTCTTCTTCATAAATACCCCTCCTTTCAAATACAGTCTTTAACAGATCAGATACAAGCTCTCCGTCAGCAGTGTCTGCAATCGTATAATGAACTTCTTTCCCAATTCGTCTGCTTGTGATCACACCTAATTGCTTCAAAGAGCGAAGATGATGAGACACTGCTGGTGGGCTCATCTCAATCGCTTCTGCGATATTTCTAACACAGACTTCACGGTGGTATAAAAGATACAAAATACGAAGTCTGGTACTGTCACTTAACAGACCAAATAAACTGGCAGTTTCAATGGCAAATTCTTCTGGTGGAAGAACATGTTTTAATTCTGTAACATCACATCCATGACCATGAATATCCATGGAAGCAATGTTATATTTCTCCGTTTTATCCATAGAAATCTCCTTTTTGTAAGATTAAATGATTGCTTAATTGTTTATGCTTTGAATATAATACTTTTAAATATTGATGTCAACAGAAATGAGAAAAATAGTTAATAGAAGTATTGTTTGGTGTAATATTGGAACTATACATAATAGTTTTTCCTAACTAGAAATTAAAAAAATATAGGATAATCAAAAAAAATATGATATACTAAAAACTACTTATACGAATTTATTAGATCAAAAAATCACATTTCGATAAAAGCAAAGATAAACAAAAACAGAAAAGGAAGTGTATCATGGAAGAGTTAAAGAACATCAAAGTAGCCCTCCTTGGTTCTGGAACTGTCGGAACAGGAGTATACAAACTGATCGAACGCCAGAGAGAAGAATTACCTCACAAAGTTGGTGCAGGTCTGACTGTCAGCAAAGTTCTAGTTAGAGACAAGAACAAGAAGAGAGAAGGAATTGACCCTTCTGTATTAACTGACCAGTGGGAAGACATTATCACAGATGATGAGATTCAGATCGTAGTGGAAGTTATGGGGGGAATCGAACCAGCCCGTACTTATATTACAGAAGCTCTTCAGGCAGGTAAGAATGTTGTCACAGCGAACAAAGACTTAATGGCAGTGCATGGTGGTGAATTATTAGATATCGCTTCCCATAATGGATGTGACTTATTATTTGAAGCATCTGTTGCAGGTGGAATTCCAATTATCCGTCCATTAAAACAGTGTCTGGCAGGAAACTATATTTCAGAAGCAATGGGGATTGTCAATGGAACAACAAACTTCATTCTGACAAAGATGACACACGAAGGAATGGAATTTGATGAAGCTTTGGCACTCGCAACAGAATTAGGATATGCAGAAGCAGATCCAACAGCTGATATCGAAGGATATGATGCAGGACGTAAGATGGCGATCATGGCATCCATTGCGTTTAACTCTAGAGTCACATTTGATGATGTATACACAGAAGGAATCACAAATATCACAGCAAAAGATATCAAATATGCAGAAGCAATGGGATGTACGATCAAATTGTTAGGTGTAGCAAAGAACACAGAATCTGGAATTGAAGTACGTGTTCATCCAATGCTGATTCCAAGTGATCATCCATTGGCAACTGTCAATGATTCATTTAACGCAGTTTTTGTACATGGAGATGCAGTTGACGATGCAATGTTCTATGGAAGAGGAGCAGGAGAATTCCCAACAGCAAGTGCAGTTATGGGAGATATCATTGATGTCGCACGTAATATTCAGTTCTATTGCACAGGAAGAATCCATTGTACATGCTACAAAGACCTTCCAATCAAGAAGATCACAGAGATTGAAAGCAAATATTTCATGAGATTGTTAGTTGATGACAAACCAGGAGTTCTTGCTCGAATCGCAGATACATTAGGAAAGAATCAAGTAAGTATCGCACAGGTGATTCAGAAGAACAAGGTTAATGATATGGCAGAATTAGTTGTTATCACGGATCTTGTACTGGAGCAGAACTTTGCAGATGCTTTGGTTGAGATTAAGGGAATGGAACATACTCGTGAGATTTCTACAGTAATCAGAGTGTATTAAATTTTAATTGTAGTTGGCCAACTGTAGATTTTGAGTATATGATAAAAAATAAATAAACGATCGGAAGAGCAGCTAGAGAATTTTTCTCACGTTTTTTACAAATCGCTGATTCGCCGGCTTTCCTTGCGTAACTCGCCTTCAAGGGTATTGAAAACAGGACTCTTTGGGGCTCAAACAACGCACCAAGCCGGCTGCGAATCTGTAAAAAACGTGGCAAAATTCTAATGCTGTTCTTCCGATCGTTTATTTATTTTTTATCATATACCAGATGTCTAGAGTGTGGACAATTTAAGATTGAAAAATTCAAGTGGGCGTGTATGGAGGACTACTATAGTAGTAAATTTCAATTCCATGTGATAGAATTAAGTAAAATAGAAACAACAAAAGGAAAAGAAAGCAAGAACTTTACCGATGGCGAGATTAATTTCAGCTAGTACTTGGGAAGAAGTCAGAGAAGAATCTGAAGGAAATCATTACATGGAAAAGGCGAGGGATGAGATGATTAAGATGAGCAGGGATGAAAGTGAAAGATAATCTTCTGTTAGCGAATACAAAAATGATTAGCCAATACCGTTAAATATACACACAGTGCAGTGGTTTGAATAACGTAAATTATTTGAATATTATAAAAAGAAATCATGTGTTGGCAACCGTAGGACACGTCTGCACTTAGCGAGTGGGTTGCGGACACATGATTTCTTTTTATAATATTCCACCAATAATTTCCGTCATCAAACTACAAATCACAATATATGATTCTGTATGATTAACCGAATTGACTGATACAAATAAGGCTTCAATTCATCAACTGAAACAGGCTCCCCAGTCAAAATAACATTATAGCAAGACCCTGCGACCATCTCGATGATCATATAGATCATAACTTCCGGATGATCAAATTCATGACCAGAATTCTTCAAAAGATCCATATAGATATCATAAATATTTCTCTGGGCATCATCGATCGGTTCTACCAAGGAATTCTTAAACATTCCCCAGCTTAGATGCTTTGAGATCAGTTTTAACAGAGTCGGATTAGCATTTAATGCTCCGATGACCTGGTCAACGATAAAGATCAGTTGGTCTTCAAAATGATCAATGGATTGTTTTTGAAGTTCCTGATAGGCGTGTTTAAATACTTCTGCAGATTTTTTGGCGATCAATTTATATCGGATGTCTAATTTATCTTTAAAATACAAATAAAAAGTACCCTTAGCAACGCCAGCTTCATTTACGATATCGGAGATGGAGGTCTTCTGGAATCCCTTTTCTGTAAACAGTTGGTATGCCGTATTCAAAAGGGCATCTTGTTTCTTTTTCTTATTTAATTCGACCTTTTTCATAGTAATTTCTCCTTTCATCTTCTTTAGTATAACGAAAAAATGACCAAAAGTCAAAAACTTTTAAGAAGTTTATTGACTTTTGGTCATTTTTGGTGTATACCATTATATAGATTAAAAAATGACTATTCGTCATAAATGTAAATGGGAGGATGCTATGATACAATTTGCAAAGAAATTAGTACATCATCGAAAATTCATCGTCTTCCTGGCTTTCATTTTATTGATTCCATCAACCATTGGAATCGTGAAGACAAGGATCAATTATGACATCTTAAGTTACCTTCCAGACTCTTTGGAGACGGTGAAGGGGCAGGATATCATGGTAGATCAGTTTGGAGCCGGAGCCTATTCGATGATCATTGTCGAAGATATGAATCTTCATGACGTACAGAAATTAAAACAGAAACTAGAGAAAGTCAATCACGTTGATAAGATCATCTGGTATGATGACATCGCTGATCTAAGCGTTCCCAAAGAGATGCTTCCTGAGAAAGTAAGGAAAGTTTTCTTTAATAAGAACGCAACAATGATGATCGCAATGTTTAAAGAAACAACATCATCTGATAACACGATGGAAGCAGTCACACAGATGCGTAAGATTGTTGGAAAACAGTGCTTTATCAGTGGCATGTCAGGGGTAGTTACCGATATTAAGAACCTGGTTATGCAGGAGATTCCAATTTACGTAACGATCGCAGCAGTACTTTCTCTGATCGTATTATTTGTCACAATGGAATCCTTTGCAGTTGCTTTTTTATTCCTGTTAAGTATCGGAATGGCAATTCTTTATAACCTGGGAACGAATATTTTCCTAAGCGATGTGTCCTATCTTACAATGGCATTGACTGCGATCTTGCAGTTAGGAGTTACGATGGATTATTCGATCTTCCTTCTGCACAGTTATGAGAGTAATAAGATCAGATTTGAAGGTGACAAAGAACGTGCGATGGCACATGCGATTTCGAATACATTTAAGTCCATTACAGGAAGTTCCGTTACAACGGTCGCTGGATTCGCAGCACTGTGCTTTATGACATTTGCATTAGGAGCTAACTTAGGTATCGTTATGGCGAAAGGTGTTATTATCGGGGTTATCTGTTGTGTAACAGTTTTGCCATCATTGATCCTGATCTGTGATAAATTAATTGAGAAGACACACCATCGTTCACTGATGCCAGATCTTACGAATGCATCACACTTTATCACAAAACATTATAAAACAACGATCGTAGTATTTTTAATTTTGCTGTTCCCAGCAATTTATGGAAATAATCATACAGAGATTTACTATAATATTGACAAATCACTTCCACAAAGCTTACCGAGTAATGTGGCGAATAAGAAATTAAGTGATGAATTTGGAATGAGTAACATCCATATGGTCATGATCAAGAACGGCATGAATCAGAAGGAATTAAGCAACATGCAGAAAGAAATCGATAAAGTCGACGGAGTTGAATGGTGTCTCGGAATGAACTCCGTGATCGGTTCTAGTATTCCATCCGATATGATTCCTTCTTCCATGAAAGAAATGTTGCAAAGTGATGAGTATGAGATGCAGTTTATCTGTTCAAATTACAAATCAGCAACCGAGAAAGTAAATAAACAGATCAACGAGATCAACAACATTGTGAAGAAATACAGTCCAGGTTCTATGGTCATTGGAGAAGCACCGTTGATGAATGACTTGGAGACAGTAACCAATGTTGACCTTAGAAATGTAAATATCGCGTCGATCGCGGCAATCTTTGTGATCATTTTAATTGTATTTAAATCCATTTCCTTACCAGTGATCCTGGTAGCCGTGATCGAATTTGCGATCTGTGTCAATATGGCAGTTCCATATTACACGGGATTATCACTGCCGTTTGTCGCAAGTATCGTTATCGGAACGATCCAGTTAGGTGCAACCGTTGACTACGCGATCCTGATGACAAGCCGTTATCAGAAGGAACGTATAAATGGCAAGAAGAAAATGGAAGCGATCCGTATTGCACATGAAACATCCATGCAGTCTATCATTACAAGTGGATTAAGTTTCTTCGCAGCAACGATCGGTATTGCGATTTACTCAAATATCGATATGATCAGTGCAATCTGTACCTTACTTGCACGAGGAGCCGTGATCAGTACCGTTGCCGTAATCTTTATTCTGCCGGCAATGTTTATGATATTTGATAAATTAATCTGTAAAACAACCCTCAAGATGGGTCATTTAGAATAGGAGAGCGATTGTTATGAGAAAAAGAAGATTATCGAAAGCATTAGCAATGTTTCTCGCTGCAGCTCTTACGATTCCGGCAGCAGTATCGGTAGCAGCCAGCGAGTCCACTGCAGATAAAGAAGAAACCGTATACGTAAAAACGGATGCGAATGGAGAAGAGAAAACAGTTATTGTCAGTGACTGGTTAAAGAACTTCTCAGGTGAAGCAAAGATCAAAGATGCCACAGATCTGACAGACGTTGAGAACGTTAAGGGAAATGAGACATATAAACGAGGCAAAAAGGACAACATTACATGGAATGCCAATGGAAAAGATATTTACTATCAAGGAACAAGTGATAAAAATCTTCCAGTATCTATGAAAGTCACATACTATCTGGATGGAAAAGAAATTTCACCAAAGAAACTTGTTGGTAAATCAGGAAAAGTAAAGATTCGTTATGAATATGAAAATCATTCCGCAGTAACCAAAACGATCAATGGAAAACAGACAACAGTCTATACACCATTTACAATGATCACAGCAGCGATCTTAAATACAGATAACTTCTCTAATGTCAAAGCAACAAACGGAAAAGTTATCTCCGATGGTAACAAACATATCGTTATTGGAGTTGCAATGCCGGGATTAGCAGACAGCTTAAACCTTAAGAATACAAGTATTGGATCAAATTTCGATATTCCAGAAGACTTTGAGATCACAGCTGATGTAGAAGACTTCCAGATGACAGTCACAGCGACAGTTGTGAATTCCGATACGTTATCAGAGTTCGGTTTAGATGATGCAGGAGATTTAAGTGAATTAACAGATTCCCTAAAGGACCTTGAAAATGCGACAGATAAGTTATGTGATGGTTCTGGAGATTTAGTAAAGGGAATTGAAAAATTAGTCACAGCCTCTGGAAAATTAAAATCAGGAACAAAACAGATTGCAGTCAGTTCCAAACAGTTAGCAACAGGACTTGACAAACTGGTTAATGGATCTACAACATTAAAGAATGGAACCAGTCAGTTAGCGAAAGGAACCAGTGCTTTACCATCATCTACAGAGAAGTTAGATAATGGAGTGAGACAGATTCTCAAAGAAATGCAGAATAGTACACCAAGCGAAAGTGATCAGGCAAAATTACAGTCTAACTTACAGAGTGCACAGACAGGAATCACAAAAGAATTAATGAATATTAAGACACAGACAGAAAGTGTTGGTGTGTCAGCGAAGACATTAGGTGCATTAGCAGAGTCTATTGGAGCATCAGCAACAGATGTTGGAAATCAGGCAGGAGCAATTGGAGAATTTATCAAGAATAATTATAGTTCTCTTACAGATGAGCAGAAAGCACAGCTTACAACGATTGCAGGTTCTTTAAAGACAGATGCAGAAAACTTAGGCGGTTATGCACAATCCGTAGGAGGTCAGGCAAAGAATTTAGGAACCTACGCAGGATCTATCGGAACAAGCTTGCAAGAAACACAGACAGACCTTCAGATCGTATCAGGATGCTTAACCCAGATTCAAAATTTGCTAACAAAGACAAAGACATCCACAGCACAGTTAGAATCTGCATTAAAACAGATCGCGGCAGGAACCGGACAGTTAAAGACATCATCTAAGACACTGGCATCTTCCATCAAGAAGTTAGATGAAGGAGCTAAGACATTAAACAGTGGAACAAAAACAGCAGCAAATGGAGCGAAGAAGTTAAGCAAAGGTGCCAAAACACTGGATAATGGAATGGGACAGATGACAACAGGAATTGCAACTCTGAAAAATGGAGCTGTTACCTTGAACAAAGGAATGTTAACTTTTAGAAAAGACGGTATTGAGAAACTTGTCAATACGATCAATGATGATGCAAAAGAGATCTTAGACAGAGCTGATGCAGTGATGGATGAAGGAGAAAACTATCAGACATTTACGAAGAAGGCTAGTGGAACGAAGGGTAGTGTGAAGTTTATTATTGAGACGGAAGAACTGGAGAAATAAAAGTGCGTAGGATATAATGATGTGTGTTAGGACAGGAGTTTATTTGGCTTCTGTCTTTTTATATAACTGCATATTACAATTTTTTACAAAAAGTAATTGACAATCAATAAAGATTTGGTAAAATACTTACATAACATGAATTTACATAAATTGTAATATAAGGAGAAAATATGAATAATAACGAGGGAAGCTTTAATGACGAAGAGTTAAGAAAAAGAGCAGCTAGCAATGAGGAATTAAATATACGTTTAACAAATAATTATGCCTTTCAAAAAATATTTAAAAATGAAGAAATTGTAAAAGGATTTTTAATGGCATTATTGCATTTGAAAGAAACAGATATTGAAACGTTAGAAGTTGCAGATCCATTTGTGGAAGGTGAAGTTAAAGAGGAAAAAGAGGGAATTTTAGATGTAAAGATGGTATTAAACGGTGGCAAAAAGATTAACATTGAAATGCAAAATACATATCAGGAAGATTGGGCAGAGCGAAGCTTATTTTATAATTGCAGAATGTTTACAGAAGGGTTGAAAAAGGGAGAGCCATATTATGAACTACCACCATGCATTCATGTAGGAATTCTTGATTTTAATTATTTGAAAAGTCCCGGATTTTATCATAGAATTTTACTGCAAGACGATAAAACAGGTGAATTGTACAGTAGTAAATTTCAATTCCATGTGATAGAATTAAGTAAATTAAAAAGTACAAAAGGAAAGGCAAGGAAGCAAGAATTATATCGATGGGCAAAATTAATTTCAGCCAGTACTTGGGAAGAAGTCAGAGAAGAATCTGAAGGAAATCATTACATGGAAAAGGTGAGGGATGAAATGATTAAGATGAGTCGAGATGAGAGTGAAAGATATTTATATCTGAGAGAACAAATGGCAATCAGAGATAAGGAAAGCCAGTTGCGAAGCGCGGAAAATCGTGGGAGACGAGAGGGAAGAGAAGAAGGAAGAAAACAGGGAGAAGTTTTAAAATTAATAACGATGGTAAAGAAAAAGATTGAAAATGGCGATTCTGTAGCGAAGATAGCAGATGATTTGTTAGAAGATGCAGATGTGATTGAGAAAATCTATGATATCGTAAAGGAAAATCCAGAGAAGACTAGAGAGGAGATTTGGGATTTTTTAATGAACGCTACAATGATCGAGATGTAACAGCCAGAAAGAATATGAGAAATCAGATCAATTCAGATGCAAATGAAGATAAAAAAAATAAGGAATTATATCAGATTGCAGACGAGGTTGAAGAAGATGTGATTAAAATTCAACCAATTTATAAGGCAATCAAGGAACATGCGAAGGCAGATAAAGAAGAAATTTGTAAGATGTTGAAAGTGTAAAGAGAGTTATGCGAATGGCTGTTGTAATTTAGCAACAGCCATTATTGAAATAATTTTTGATATTGTCGCTGGTGAAGGGTGATAAGGTTGTCGAGGCTGCAAAAATAACTATTAAGTTTCTTCTTTTCAATTTCATCCTTTGGAAGTGAAACCTCAATATTTCTAATGTCCTCAACGGTAATATTTGCGTGTGATGATGCCTTAATAAGAGAATTGAAATATTTTTGTCCACCTGGAGCTAACAACTCATATAAAGCCGTTTTTCCATCCTCAATATTTTTTAACTTACATATGCCTACAGCTCCACCAATAAATGCCTTTGAATTCAGTAAATATAGACCTACATTACCAATTCTTCCAGATATAGAAATCAGTAATGATGGTTGGTCTAATGTAATCTTAGGATACTTTTCAGCAACGCTAATTGGAATATAAAAATCAGTATCTAAATTGATATTTGTTCCCTCAAAATCCTTATTCTGGATGAACGAATATGTGTCATTTTCCTTAGTCGTAACTAATGATGGTTTTATTGTTGCAGAATAATCAAACCCCGTCTGTTTCGTTATTATTGTGCACATATCTTCTAACTTACGCTGTTCCCAAGTTAGTTTAATTTAGTTATAAAAAAAGATACTATACAGCAGAAAAACAATATTTTAAAATATATTTTTGCATATAAGTACTAACTTTGATGATAAAAGAATAAAAATAGAAATCTATAGAACAGAAATAATGATAAAAATCTGAATTTAAATGAATCAAAAGTACGTTTTATGATGAAATTTCACTTATTTTAGCGTAAAATTAAATTTACAAAATGAATTATACAAAAGCTTGCGCTGTGAAACAGTGTAAGTGAAAACATGTTATAATGAATAAAAATTATATAGAGAAGAGGAGTATAAACGTGGCGGAATTAGAGAATAATAAAGACTTAATGAGTGTATTATGGAGTGGTGCAGATATTCTGCGCTCAAAAATGGATGCAAATGAATATAAAAATTATCTGCTTGGGATCGTATTTTACAAATACCTGTCAGATTCATTCCTGATTAAAGCTTATGATCTGATTTATGACGAGAAACCAGAGACACTAAAGATTGCGTTAGATGCGTATAAAGAAGCAGTAGAAGATGAAAGTGGAGAAGAATTAAAAGAAGAAATTCGTTCAGAGTTTCATTATGTAATTGAACCAGAACTTACATATACAAGTTTTGCACAGGCAGCAAATGACAATTCATTCAATAGAGAACAGCTGCAGAAAGCATTTAATAATATCGAGCAAAGTGATGAGATTTTTGCAGATTTATTTGCAGACATTGATTTATATTCCAATCGTTTAGGAACAGGAGATCAAAAACAGAGTGATACAGTGGCAAGTTTGATCAAAGAAATCGATAAAGCAGATCTATTAAACACAGATGCAGAAATTCTTGGGAATGCTTATGAATTCTTAATTGGACAGTTTGCTTCTGAAACTGGGAAAAAGGCAGGAGAATTCTATACACCACAGCCAGTATCTAAAATTCTGACAAAGATTGCGATTGATGGACAGGAAGATAAACGAGGATTATCTATCTATGATCCATGTATGGGATCAGGTTCTCTGCTATTAAATGCAAAAAAATATGTGAAATATCCAGAATATATCAAATATTATGGACAGGAATTAAATACATCAACATACAATCTGGCAAGAATGAATATGTTCCTTCACGGAGTTGTTCCAGCAAATCAGAAATTACACCACGGAGATACTTTAGATGCCGACTGGCCAACAGATGAAGAAACAGATTTCAATATGGTATTAATGAATCCACCATATTCCGCAAAATGGAGTGCTGCAAAAGGATTTTTGCAAGATGAGAGATTTAGTGATTATGGTGTACTAGCACCAAAATCAAAGGCAGACTATGCATTTTTACTACATGGACTGTATCATTTGAAAAATAATGGAACCATGGCAATCGTACTGCCACATGGAGTTTTATTTAGAGGCGCAGCAGAAGGAAAAATCAGAGAAAAATTATTACGAGCAGGAAATATTTATGCAGTTATTGGATTACCTGCCAATATGTTTTATAATACATCAATTCCAACATGTATTATTGTGTTAAAGAAACATAGAGAAGGAAGAGATGTCCTATTTATCGATGCTTCAAAGAAATTTGAAAAAGATAAAAAACAAAATAAAATGACAGATGAACATATTGAAGAAGTATTAGAACTGTATCATAAACGAGAAGAAGTAGAAAAACAGTCCTATCTGGCAAGTTTTGAAGAGATTGAAGAAAATGATTTCAACCTGAATATTCCAAGATATGTTGATACATTTGAAAAAGAACCAGATGTAGATATCAATGCAGTATTAACAAATATGAAAAAAATTGATGATGAGCTAGAACAGGTACAGGGAGAGCTTGTAGTACAGATGAAAGAGCTGACAGCAGAAGATGATACAGTAATGGCATCATTGAATCGTTTAATTGAAATGATGGGGAGGTGAGATGGATGAGTAAACCAAAGATTCGATTTAAGGGGTATGAAGAAGATTGGGAACAGCGTAAGTTGAATGATGTAGTTGAATTTCTTGATACAATGCGAAAACCTTTAGAAGGTGCAAAACGCATTCCTGGTCCTTATCCATATTATGGAGCCTCTGGAATTGTTGATTATGTAGATGGATATTTGTTCGATGAAGAGTTGATATTGTTAAGTGAAGATGGTGCCAATATTACAGACAGAAATTATCCGGTATGCTTTCTAGCAAGCGGAAAATACTGGGTAAATAACCATGCTCATGTTCTTCGTACAAAGCAAGAAAATGAAAATAATTTTATTTGCAATTCATTAGAACGAAAAGACTATACACAATACAATACAGGAATGGCAATGCCAAAACTTAATAAGGAAACATGTAAAAAAATCCCTATTTCATGCCCTGGATTTGAAGAACAGAAGAAAATTGGAGACTATTTCAGAAGGCTAGACTACCTAATCACTCTTCACCAGCGAAAGTGTGAAGAAACGAAAAAGTTAAAAAAATATATGCTTCAAAAGATGTTTCCACAAAACGGAAAAAGAGTTCCAGAGATTAGATTTGCAGGATTTACAGAAGATTGGGAACAGCGTAAGTTGAATGATGTAGTTGAATTTCTTGATACAATGCGAAAACCTTTAGAAGGTGCAAAACGCATTCCTGGTCCTTATCCATATTATGGAGCCTCTGGAATTGTTGATTATGTAGATGGATATTTGTTCGATGAAGAGTTGATATTGTTAAGTGAAGATGGTGCCAATATTACAGACAGAAATTATCCGGTATGCTTTCTAGCAAGCGGAAAATACTGGGTAAATAACCATGCTCATGTTCTTCGTACAAAGCAAGAAAATGAAAATAATTTTATTTGCAATTCATTAGAACGAAAAGACTATACACAATACAATACAGGAATGGCAATGCCAAAACTTAATAAGGAAACATGTAAAAAAATCCCTATTTCATGCCCTGGATTTGAAGAACAGAAGAAAATTGGAGACTATTTCAGAAGGCTAGACTACCTAATCACTCTTCACCAACGAAAATATGAGGAATTGCAAAAAAATAAAAAATTTATGCTACAAAACATGCTTATATAGAAAGGAGTATAAAAATATGGAAAAAATTGTTCTATATCATGGTACTCCCGATAAAGTATTTACTCCAACCTACGGAAAAGGTAATGAAAAACATGATTACGGCAAAGGATTCTATCTAACAGAAAGTATAGACCTTGCAAAAGAATGGGCAGTGTGCAGACCAAATGAAGAAAATGGTTGGGTACATAAATATGAATTGGATTGCAAAGATCTTAAAGTATTAGATTTTCAAAAACTAAATGTTCTAACATGGCTTGCAGAACTTATGAAACATAGAGATGCAGCAGATTCCAAAAGATATAGAATGTTAGCAGCAAAATTTATAGAGAAATATGGGGTAGAAACAGAAGGATATGATGTGATCAAAGGTTGGAGAGCAAATGCTTCTTATTTCTACATTGCAAAAGAATTCGTAAGAGATAACATTGATATTGATATTCTGGAAGAATTACTTTCTCTAGGTGGTTTAGGAATTCAATATTGTATTAAATCAGAGAAAGCATATAATAACTTGCACGAATTGAAAGAAGAATTAGTACCAGTAGATTATTCAGAATTTAATGAACGATATAATGATCGAGATGTAACAGCCAGAAAGAATATGAGAGATCTGATCAATTCAGATGCAAACGAAGTAACAAAAGTATTTAGTACCCTGTTGTAAGAGGTGAGAATGATGAGAGCATATTCAGATGTCTATTTAGGTGATGTAGTAGAGAATCAAGGAAAATTATTTGATTATGTAGCAAATACCTATCCAGATAAGGATACAGAAGACTTTATCAACACATATATGACAAGTAAAACAAGACAAAGCATAGATCAAGCAAAAGCCTATGTAAATACGATGGATGCAAAAGAATTATGGGAATATTTTAAAGAAACCGAACATTATTCTTTACAACAAGGAAAAGCAATGGAAGGTTTTATTCCAGATTGGATTGGGGAATTCTATGCATATTATCAATGGTATTACAATATACCAAGTGCGGAAGTGAATCAGAAAATTAATGTGGATTTTCTAAAAAAAGCATATTACGGATTGCATGATCTGGATTTGGATTTAGCAGTTCAGAAAGTTGGAGAAATATAATGGAGATTATATGTTTTCATAATCCAGATGAGGAGAATGGCTATTTAAGCAATTGGTATGAATCTAAATTTATAGTAGATCATGTGAAATTTTCATCCATGGAACAGTTTATGATGTACCAAAAAGCAATAACATTTCAAGATCAGACGATTGCCAAAGAGATATTACAGACAAAAGATTCAGCAAAGATAAAGCAATTGGGAAGACAAGTAAGAAATTATAATGATCACATATGGAATGGAATTCGTCAGATTGTGGTATATGAGGGATTAGTTGCTAAGTTTTTACAGAATGAAGAATTAAAAAAGCAATTAAAAGAAACAAAAACAGCAATTTTAGCAGAATGTGCAGTGAAGGATCTAATATGGGGAATAGGATTATCTATGAAAGATCTGAAACGATTTGATATAACGCAGTGGAGAGGTCAAAATTTGCTAGGTTATGCACTTATGGAGGTTAGGAAAAGGCTGTAATTAGACGAACTTTTGGGAACAGCGTAAGTTGGGAGATGTTACAGAACTAAAATCAGCATCACGTGTTCATAAAGGCGAATGGACTGATTCAGGTGTTCCATTTTTTAGATCAAGTGACGTTATGGCAGCGATTAATGGAACAACTAATGAAAAGGCATATATCTCCGAAGAATTGTATGAAAAACTTTCAAATGCATCGGGAAAATTGGAAGAAGGAGACGTACTTGTAACAGGTGGTGGTTCTGTCGGAAACCCTTATATTGTGCCGAATAACGAACCACTTTATACAAAAGATGCAGATTTGCTTTGGATAAAAAATCAGGGTAGGTTCTATCCATATTTTCTGTATGAGTATTTCTTTTCACCAACTTTTAGAATTTACTTGAGTAGTATTTCGCATGTCGGAACAATTGCTCACTATACAATTACGCAATTGTCAAAAACACCAATTTCTTTGCCAGATATTGAAGAACAGATAAAGGTGGGTGAATATTTTGAGTCTCTCGACCGCCTCATCACTCTTCACCAGTGCAAGTAAAAATATTCAAAAAATAATAAAATTTGAATATACAAACAGAAAACACAATCAATTCATAACAAAAATATACAAATAAATATTGAAAAACAATTTCCGAATCAACAAAAATTCGACAACCAAGATACAAAAAGGAGGACACCATGCCGGAATTAGAATCAATGATAGAGCAAAAACTTATCGAACAGTTAGTTTACGGTGATTCACAGTGGACGTATCGTAAAGACCTGAAAACAGAAGCAGACCTATGGGCAAACTTTAGATATATTTTAGAGCAAAACAATAAAGATCGCCTTGATGGAGAACCTCTATCAGATCAGGAATTTGAACAAATAAAGAACCAATTACAGTTTTCCTCCTTTTACAAAGCAGGAGAATGGTTAGTAGGAGAAAATGGAAAAGTGCAAGTCCATGTCCAGAGGGATACTAAACGTTTACATCTCGTTGTTATGAATCACGAACATATAGCAGGTGGCAGCAGTGTCTATGAAATAATTAACCAGTATAGTGCATTAAACACAGACGAAAACAGCAACATGCCAGCAAGGGACAGAAGATTTGATGTTACGCTTTTGATTAATGGACTTCCAATGATCCATATCGAATTAAAAAACAAGCAACATTCCTATATGGATGGTTTTCGACAGATTAAAAAATACATTGGAGAAGGTAAATTTACAGGGATTTTCTCCGCAGTTCAAATGTTTGTCATTAGTAATGGAGTGAATACAAAATATTTTTCTGCAGCAAGTGATGCGGAATTAAATGAGAAATTTGTCAGTGGATGGTTAGATCAAGAAAATAATCCAGTATCGGACTACATAGATTTTGCAAAAAGTGTATTAAGTATTCCACAAGCTCATGAAATGATCGCAAGATACACAGTATTAGATAAAGATGCAAAACGTTTGATCTTACTACGTCCATATCAGATTCATGCGATTGAAGCAGTCAGAGAAGCCTCCAAGAATGGAAAATCAGGGTTTATCTGGCATACGACAGGTTCAGGAAAAACATTGACATCTTATAAAACAACAAGAAATCTACTGATGGATATTCCATCGATTGATAAAGCAATCTTCCTGATCGATCGAAAAGATCTAGATACACAGACAACAATGGCATTTCAGGCTTATGCAAACAATGATCTGATTGATGTAGATGAAACAGACAATGTAAATGATCTAAAGAAGAAACTGAAATCTGCAGACCGACAGGTGATTGTTACAACGATTCAGAAATTACAGATTCTGATCAAAAAACGATTAAAAGAAGGAACTCCGGAATATACAAAGATGAAAAATCTGAGAATTGCATTTGTAGTGGATGAATGTCATAGAGCAGTGACTCCAGGAACGAAAAGAACAATTGAAAGATTTTTTGGAAGATCACTATGGTATGGATTTACAGGAACACCAAGATTTGCAGAGAATCCATATCCACAAAAAGGAGATTTACCACGTACAACAGAAGAGTTATATGGAGAACGTCTGCATAAATATACGATTCAAAATGCAATTCATGATGGTGCAGTTTTAGGATTTCAGGTAGAACATAATGGTCCTAAACAGATGACGGATGAAACAGATGTCAGTGCATATGAAAATGAAACACATATGCTAAAAGTATTGGATCATATTTTGAATAAATGTTACTACAAATTAGGATTCCAAAATGGAAGAGGGCAGACCTATGAGGCACTTTTGACAACCAGTTCTATTCAAATGGCACAGCGATATTATGACTTATTAAATCGTGTGAAAAAAGGAGAAACATCACTTCAGATTGACGAAAAAATGAAACAGATACTTCCAGATTTTCCAAAGTTTGCGATTACATATTCAGTAACAGAAAATGAAGAAGGTTCTCATGTAAACCAACAAAAGATGCAAGGTTCTCTGGATGATTATAATGAGATGTTTGGAACAAAATATGATCTGGCACAGATTCAGGGATATAATGCGAATCTAAATAAGAGACTTGCTAGAAAAGATTCAAAATATCAAAGCAGAAAAGAACAGTTAGATTTAGTCATTGTAGTAGACCGTCTGTTAACGGGATTTGATGCACCATGTATGTCAACGATGTTTATTGACCGACAGCCAATGGGACCACATGACCTAATCCAGGCATTTTCAAGGACAAATCGTATTTATGATAAAAACAAGACATATGGGCAGATTGTAACATTCCAAGCTCCAAAACTATTTAAAGAGAGAGTGGATCATGCAGTAAAACTGTATTCTGCTGGAGGAACGAAAGACGCATTATTAGCGGAATGGGATGAAATCGAACCGGCATTCCGTAAATCATTATCTGCACTGAGAGTTGTAGCAGAGACACCGAAAGAGATTCCAACAATGTCATTAAAAGAAAAAGAGATATTTGCTAAAGCATTTCAGGAGTTTGACCGTTTATTTGCTCAGTTGAAATCATTTACAAGATATGATGACAGCATGATGGAAACATATAACATCACACCAGAAGAATATGATGATTATGCAGGCCATTATTTCAATGTGATAGAAGAAATTAAAGCAGAAAAAGCAGATCGGGATCCAAATGGACAGGAAGAAGATACAGTTATTGATGAAGACTATGAATTGATGGCATACAGTAACACGAAGATTGACTATGAATACATCATTCATTTGATCCAGAATATTGTTACACCAGATGATGAAGCGGAAGAAATTACGCCAGAAGAACGACAGAAAAAGATTGATGAAGTAAAACAGTATGTAGAAGAATTAAATAAAGAAAATCCAAAGATTGCACAGATTATGTCAGATTTGATCACAGAAATTGAGAAAGATGAAGAAAAATATAAGGGACAATCCATTTTACATATTGTCGAAGACACAAAACAAGACTGTATTGATCAGGTCATCACAGATTTCTGTTACCGTTGGTTTGCATCCAAAGAAGATATCATGTATGCAGCAACACATTACAGAAATGGAGAAATTCCAAATGAAAGTGCGATCAGAACAACTGTAGATTATGCAAGTTATAAGAAAGCGCAGGAAAAGGCGATTCCAAAATTTAAATACTATGCAAAATTATTTGAGGAATTGAGAAAGACATTGGATGAAGAGATAGAGCCACTTATGATAAGTTAGCATTTTATTTAAAAATCCAGATCATTATCAGCGTAAGTAATAAAAATGGAGGTAGCTTATGCAAAATGATATGGATAAAACACAGTTTTTTTGTGAATACTACAAACAATGGATTGAAATCTATAAAAGAGGTGCGATCAGAGAAGCAACCATGGCAAAATATCTGATGACACAGAAATGGCTTGAAAAATTGATTCCAGAATTAAAAGTAGAAGAATTAACAAGAACGGCATACCAGCAATTACTAAACGATTACGCCAAAGAACATGAACGCCAGACAACTCTTGACTTTCATCATCAGCTGAAAGGAGCGATCCTTGATGCATTGGATGAAGGAATGATCAAAAGAGATCCAACAAGAAAAGCGATCATCAAGGGCAAGACACCAAGAGCAAAGAAGATTAAATATCTGAATCAATTTGAATTACATACATTGTTAGCAGATTTAGAACTAAAAGAGACACCAGATTGGGATTGGTTTTTATTACTGGTAGCGAAAACAGGGATGCGTTTTTCAGAAGCACTTGCGATCACACCAGAAGATTTTGATTTTTCAAGACAGACACTATCCATCAGCAAAACATGGGACTACAAAGGAGCAGGCGGATTTCTTCCAACAAAAAATAAATCATCCGTAAGGAAGATACAAATAGATTGGCAGATTGTGGTAAAGTTCTCAGAATTGATTAAGAATTTACCACAAGACCAGCCAATTTTTGTAGGAGAATCAAAGATATACAATTCAACAGTAAATAATATACTTTCAAGACATTGTAAAGAATGTGGAATCTCCGAAATATCTATTCATGGACTTCGTCACCCGTATGTCAAGCCCACGACAAAAAAATTTGCATCTTTTTTGAAGTTTTTTCGGGCAGCTGCAATAGCTGCCCGTAGCTGTTCCATACGGTATTCATGGCTCATGCTTCCTTTCCAGATTTCTCCGTTCCTAAAAAGTCCTGCGTAACATATTCTATCTCAATCCGATCCCCAGGAAAAACATATACCCTGTTGATAAGCCGGTCTATCAGCGATTGCGTCAGGACATCGGTGCTGCCTACTTCCTGAACAATTTCCCGCTGTTTCAGCCTCGCCTCATAATCACTCTGTATCTGTTTGGTCTGCGCTGTGATAGCGGCATGGACATTCTTGGCCTGTACCAGTTCCGCGTCATATACTGCTTTCTGTGACCGGTAGGTTTCCAGATCGATCTCGCCAAGCGCATACCGTTCATAAAGCTGCCGTTTGCTGTCCTGTATAGCCCGCAACTTATCTTCATGCTCGGCCTGCTGGACCGTCTGTAAATCCAGCTTATCTTTACTGCCGTCGATTCCCAACGCCGGACACATCTGCGCCCGGATCGTCTCAAAGACTACCTGCTCCAGATCAGCCATCTTTACCCGCACGCCATGACAGGGAAAACTTTCTGACACTTCGGAATGACGGCAATAAAACCATGCTCCATTTCTGAGTGACATAGCATGATCGCAGCATCCACAAAACACCTTTCCCCGAAGCAGATAGTCACGCCTTTTTTTATTGGGGAGGGAAAAACGCTTAATAGAAGTATTGGCCTGCTCAAACAATTCCTTGCTGACAATCGCGGAATGATGGTCGGGGATTTTGAACCACTCGCTTTCATCTTTGAGCTTCATGCAGCGGCTGCCGATTTCCTGCACCTTGCGTTTGCCGATTATGTAGGTGCCGATATACCGCTGATCCTCCAGCATCCGCAGGACTGTTGAACTGCTCCATACGCCGTGTGTCCTTGACACATTATAATGGTCTTTTCCGTTATCCCTCCGATACTCTCCAGGCGTGGGAATATGGAGGGCGTACAACTTGCGGGTGATCTCTGCTGCGGTATTGCCTTCAGCCGCCCATTCAAATATCAGACGGACATTTCCCGCAACATTTTCGTCCGGCTCCATACGCCCGTCTGCGCTTTTGCGGTAGCCGTAAGGACAGATAACGCTCTGGTACTCGCCCCGGCGCATCTTCGCATATTTGGCGCTTTTTGTTTTCATGGACATATCACGGCTGTAGCACTCGCTGATAAGATACTTAAAGGCAACATCAATCCCTCCGGTATCTCCTTTGAAATTGACGGTGTCAAAATCGTCGCTGACAGAGATAAACCGGGTGTGATAGAGCGGAAACACCCGCTCGATGAAATAACCGGTCTCAATGCTGTTGCGTCCAAACCGGGATAGGTCTTTGACAATGATACAGTCGATACTTCCTGCCTGCACCATCGTCAAAAGCTCCTGCACTGCGGGACGTTCAAAATTCGTACCCGTATGGCCATTATCGACAAACTCCAAAACCTCGCCATTATCCCATTCCGGCAGCGACATGGCTTTTTCCCGCAGGATAAGGCGCTGGTTCGGAATACTCAAACTTTCTGTCTTAATATCCTCCACGGATAACCGAATATAAAGGGCAATTACATATTTGCGCATGACTCCACTTCCTTTCCCTGAAATTCACTCTTAAAGCGGAAGGTCACATGAATATCCCGTTTGTGGTCTATCTCGATCCGCTCAATCAGCCGGTCAATCAGTTCTGCCGTAAGCAGGTGATCCTTTGCCAGTGACTTTGCATCCTTTTCCATAGTCCGGTAGCGTACAAACTGTTCGTCGAGAGCATCCATATCCCTTTCAAGCTCGGTGATCTCACCGGACAGTGTATTGATGGATTCCTCATAATCCGCTTTCAGTTCAAAGTATTCCTCGCTTGTCAAAACACCCTGTACAAAGTTCTCATATAGGCCGCGGATCAACCGGCGTTTCTTTTCAATTTCCTGCCGTTTGGATGACATCTGGCCCCTGAGTTTATCCTTTTCCTGTTTTTGCCTTGCCTCCAACTGAAAGAGGGGGAGAGACATTCCCAGGGCAACCGTCAGCTCTTTCTCCAAAACAGATGTGACCGTAGCGATCAGCTCCGTTTCCTGTATCATCACACCCTTGCAGCTATCTTTTTCTACCCGGCTGTTGGTAAGGCAATGAAACCAGTAAATATCCGGCCCTTTTTTGCGCTCCGCCCGCTGCCGGTGGAGACTCCTGCCGCAATCCGCACAGAATACCTTTCCCTTAAAGATATTGGGGGTATATGGTTTTTTTGGCACAGCCTTGCTTTGCTCGCAGACCTGTTTCCGATAGTCCTGTACCGCCTCAAAAACCGCATGGCTGATAATAGGCTCATGGGTATGCCTTGCAACGATCAGATTATCGTCTCCGGCCTGTACCTGCTGGTGGTCTACAATTTTGGTCTTGCCCTGTACCAGATCACCGGTATAAACCTCACTTTCCAGTATCTTCATTACAGTACGGGTCTGCCATTTCCCGCTCCCGATCAGCCCAGGGCTGGTAATTTCACCGGTAGTCTTTTTATAATGGCTTGGGGCAGGAATCCCCATTTCATTCAGATTACGCACAATACGGTTTAACGCTACACGCTCATAAGCCCACTGGAAAATCTGCTGCACAACAGGAGCGGCGGCCTCGTCAATCAGCAGTTTATGACAGTTCTCCGGGTCTTTCCGGTAGCCGTATGGAGCCCGTGCGCCAATATAGTCACCGTCTTTCATGGCCTGCCTTGCCTGGGCCTTGATCTTCCGGCCAATATCCAGCGAATAGGCTTCATTTATCATGTTTTTCAGCGGAAGCATAATGCCTCCGTGAAGATTGCCGGGGTCTGCCGTATCAAACTGATCTGTAACCGCAATAAAACGGACATTGTGCGTGTAGAAATACTGTTCGATATAATAGCCGGTATCAATGGAATTACGCCCCAGGCGGGATAGGTCCTTAACAATCACACAGTTGATATAGCCTGCCTCAATATCCGAAAGCATCTGTTGAAAGCCCGGACGATGGAAATTCGTGCCCGTCATGCCGTTGTCGATATAGGTATCATAGACGACAAAATCCGGTTTATCAGCAAGAAAATCATTCAGGACCAGCTTTTGGTTTTCCACCGAACATCCCCGTTTCTTGTTATCCTCCACGGAAAGCCGGATATACAGTGCTACATGAACATATAAAGATGGTACTGGCTCAGCCGTGATTACTGTTTCTTTTCTGCTCTTTCTTGCCATTTAACCCACCTTCCTTTCCGCGGCCTGTTCTACGATCTGCTCTGCCAGGGCAACCGCTTTTTTGTATTCGTCCTGATAATTAAATTCAATATGCAGCTCGTCCTTGCTAATCACGCGAATACTGCGGATAAGCTGCATGACTGCGCGGCGGTCAATTTCCTCCATCGTGGAAAACTGCATGAAGTGATTGATCCAGCGGTTCCGCTCGCTGCGGTTTTCCAATACATCTGTCAGCCGTTCCTCCCATTCCGCAACTGCCTTTTGCAGCAATTCAATGTCCGCATTGTATTTCCGCTTGTAGGATAGATATTCTTCTTTGGTAAGAATCCCGCTCACCAGATTTTCATAGAGCTTCGTCTTGAAACCCTCAATCTGTGCCAACTGTTTTTCATTGGCTCTGATCTGTCCGGCGTATTCCTGGGCCAGTTCCCGGTTGATCCGTTCCTGACTGATACTGGACAACAGCGAATCCAGAGAAGCCACATTTTCAATATGGCCCTTTAAGCTGTCCTGCACACACTCGATCAAGTCGTCCTCTTTCAGCATCACAGAGGAAGCGCAGCCATTCTTTTTGCCCGTAGGGCAATAGTAGTAGTGGTATTCCTTGTCTTTGTAGCGGTTTGTCTTACGGGTCATGCGGCAGCCGCAGCATCCACAGATCAAAATACCGGAGAACAGATATACCTTATCCGATTTAGGAGAGGTCCGGGTGTCAATCCGGCGAAGTCGCTGAATCAGGTCAAAATCGTGTTTCTGGATAATCGCCTCATGGGTGCCCTCTACACGAATCCACTCGGATGAAGGCTTATCCTCACGCTCCTTCAATTTGAAGTGGGGCGTTGTCTGTTTTCCCTGCACCAGTGTCCCGGTATAGGTTTCGTCCTTCAAAATGCGGATGATGGTAGTGGCAGACCATTTACAATCCTTACGGTCCGTATAGCCGCCTTTGGCATGGGGCATCCCGTGATTCCTCTTATAAGCCAGCGGAGAGAGAATACCCATGCGGTTCAGTTCATCAGCAATATGGGAAGCACTGAATCCTTCCAGACGCTTTCTGAAAATATCCCGTACCACACCCGCTGCATACTCGTCAACTTCCAAACTCTTATGCTTGTCGCCAGTTTTTACATAACCGTAAATAGTAAAAGCTCCAACAAAATCACCGCTGCGTCGTTTCACATCCAGGGCACTCCGGGTCTTTACGGAAATATCCCGGCAGTATGCCTCGTTCATAATGTTTTTTACCGATACGGTGAGATCATCTGCAGCGTCATTTTCCGTGTCTACATTGTCATTGATGGCGATAAAACGGACGCCGTAGGCCGGAAATACCCGACGCATATAACGGCCCGTCTCTATGTACTCACGCCCCAGGCGGGAAAGGTCTTTTACAATGACACAGTTAGCCTCGCCCTGTTCGATCATCCGCATCATTTCCTGAAATGCTGGACGGTCAAAGAGGACACCGCTGTAACCGTCGTCAATCTTTTCTGCCACAACCTCAATCTCCGGGTGCCGGGCAATGAAATCATCAATGAGCCGCCGCTGATTGGCAACGCTGTCACTTTCCACCGACTTGTCATCCGTATAGGAAAGACGGATATACTTAATAGCTTTATAAACCTGCATAAAAAAACACTCCTTTCGTTGCGCAGAAAAATCCCCGCAATTCAAGAAGTGTGGTTATGCCGTATTCAATTCCTTTTCCGACTCTTATTGTACCACGCTCTTACGGGAAAGTCAGCCCTTTTCTGGAAGAAATTTTGCTTCACCGTAAAATACCCTTGATACATTCCTCCAGGGTGGCACCGCCAGGGGCAAAGCTGGCCCGGACGGTAAAACGTCCGCACTTAAAACGGTAAGGGTTTTTGATCTGGCGCACAAATTCAGTGATTCGTTCCTCGCGGGGAAGCTCCTTATCCACGGTGACATCCCGAATGTCTACCAATGAACCGCTTCCGCCAGCAGTAATATTCTCCATAATACCAACTCCTTCCTGAAATTACTGGTCTATCAAAACCACATGAATAAGCCGGACCCGCCCTATAAATAGAAACAGGTCCGGCCCATTGTATCTGATTTCGATTTTGCTTGCCGTATTTGCCACGCCCCCCGGCAGCTCTGTCTACACAAAGCGGGGTTGCCATAGGCTGCGGCCAGCTTTACCGCATCATAGCCCCGCAGATGCCGCCGCTTTGCCAGAGCAAGCGCACACCGCAGGGACTTCCCTTCAAGTCCGTGAGAGATTGTGAAAAAGTACCATTATGATCTGCGCCGTCGTCGCGCCCGGCCTGCCACAGCCGGGTCAATGGATTGCGTGGATCGCTCGGACAGCCGGATTCATCACCTCCCTGGCTGCCTGTCTTTGCGCCGCTCCATTTGCCGCTCGGAACACAGAATGACGTACCCATAGCAACGTATATTCGGTTGTCAAAGTGCAACGAGGGCACGGCCATTATGACATTTTATAGTTGGGGTGGACCAGAGCATGTGCTGTATGGCCGCACCCATTGGACTTGTCTGCCGAATATGTCCCTCTATTATTCATTTCATTTTCGGGGGCAAAGTTGCCGTCTGTCAGGAAAGTTCTTTCAAAAACTTTTCCAAACTTCGCAGGCCGGCATTGATAGAGCGAGTAATTCGGCTCTTATGGGTGCCCTCCGCTTTTGCAATATCCGATTTGCTCATGCCAAGAAAATAGTGCGCATAAATCCGATTCCGCTGTTTCTCCGGCAAAGAGGCAAGTGCCTGATACAGCCTGGCATTTTCTTCTTTCCGTTCCAAAATATCCGCAGGTGTCAGGACAATTACCAGAGCGTCACGCTCGACATTGGCATCATAGTCCAGCGAAAAATATGCTTTGTGCCGGTATGTACGCAAAATATAAGCCGCCTCATTCAGCTTATACTCATGGAGCAAATCAGCCACTTCGTCCGGCACTTCCACAATGGTATCAGTTGTATAAAACGGGTAATAATCCCGCAGATTGATCTTTTTCATTAGATTATCCTCCAATTTCAATTTTTGAGTTGATAGGCAAAATCGAAATCAGAGGGCGGGGAGCGACAGCCAGGAGTTCCGCCTACAAGAAAAAAATCAGATAGGCTTGTCCGCCTTTCAGATATGAAAAAAGCGCGTACCTGTTTTATTTCAGGAACGCGCTCATAGGAATATTTTGTTGAGTATTGGGGAAAAGGATAAAAATATGTCGATACAAAAAGCGCCGCAGCGTTTTGAGCTGCGGCACTAAAAGATTTTCGGCTATATCGTTGTCGGTTTCTGTAGAAATATTGGACCTTCCAAATGTGCATGTCTGCCCCCATACCTGGGGGAGCACAAACAGATTAGAACGGTATTGCTTTTATACTTCCCCCAATCTGTTACTTTGGGGACATTATATAGGGTATAGTAATCAGCCTCCGTTCACCTTTTTCTCAGAAGTTAATCAAGATGTTGTAATTTCACTTCTTTTGCTGCGTTGTGTCAAATTTATATCCAACACCGCGCACACTGATAATATAATCTGGAATGTCCGGGGATATTTTGAGTTTTTGCCGCAGCCGACTCATTATGTTATGAATCGCAGTTAGTTCGTTCTCAACATATTCCTCACTCCATACATGGTAGGCTATGGTTTCAAAGGTCATTACTCGTCTTCGATTCATAAGCAATAAGTAAAGGGCATTAAACTCTCTGACCGACAAATCTACCTTTTTCCCTTGGACAGCGACCTCTCTTTCTTCCAGACAAAAATACAGATCACCTTCCCGAATTTCTGTTAAAGGTTGAGACGTATCTATCCGTGCGCCAAAAGAATCCGGGTTAGTACATGGGATGGCCGAAAAGCCCTGCTGTTGTTCTGTTTCAAGGACAAACTGTATCATTTCGCGTTTCTGCTCAACATCAAGCAAAACAAAAAGTTTCTCACCAATCTGCCGGCCATTCTCCGATAAATCAAGTACCGCTAGTTTCCCATGTCATCACCTTCCTTCCTTAAAGCGTCTTTCAATTTCTGAAAGGATTCCTCGCTGATTGCGTGTTCTATCCGGCAGGCGTCTTGCTCTGCCGTTTCCTGATCGACACCGGCAGCGACAAGCTGCTCCGTAAAGAATCGGTGCCGTTCATAAATTTTCTCGGCAATCTCCCGGCCTATGTCTGTCAGATGGAGAAAACCATCTTTATCCACGGTCAGAAAGCCACCGTCCCGCAGGACACCTACTGCATGGCTGATACTCGGTTTGCTAAAGCCCATGTGTCGGGCAAGATCAACAGAGCGTACCATGCCGGATTTCTTTTGCAGCATTAGTATGGCCTCTAAGTAGTCCTCGCCTGACGCATGAAGTTTCATCCGTTCCTCCCTTATGTAAGGCTCCATCCAGCAGATTTTTTTCGGATATTGACAAATTCCTGATAAATTCCGGCTTTTGCCATAAGCTCATCATGGGTTCCCTGTTCGCTAATCTGTCCATTAGAGATTACCAAAATCTGATCTGCCTGCCGGATGGTATTCAGCCGATGTGCAATTACAAGTAATGTCTTACCCTTGACCAGCTCATTGATTGCCTCCTGAATGTAACTTTCATTATCAGTATCGACACTGGCTGTTGCTTCGTCTAAAATTACAATCGGGGCATCTTTCAGAATACAGCGGGCAATAGAAATACGCTGTTTCTCGCCGCCGGACAAAGTAGCGCCGCCCTCGCCAACAACAGTCTGAAATCCATCCGGCAGAGCCATGATAAAGTCATAACACCGAGCTTTCTTAGCTGCCTCATAGACTTCCTGTTCAGTGGCGTCAGGTTTGCCCATGCTGATATTGTTATAAATTGTGTCTTGGAATAAGTACACGCGCTGGAATACCATGCTGATTTGTTCCATCAACTCAGCCAGCGGCACATCCCGAATATCCGTCCCGCGAACCGTTACCGTTCCAGATTTCACATCCCACAGCCGCGCCAGAAGGTTCGCAATCGTGGATTTGCCACCGCCAGACGGTCCCACAAGTGCGGTCATGGTATTCTTCTGCATAGAGAAGCTGATGTTGTGCAGGACTTCCTTGT
>SKEC01000737.1_pt1 | contig 29684 bp, 25 predicted proteins | sample 4826641 | NCBI WGS metagenome assembly SKEC01 (sample SAMN11008819, study PRJNA524170) | human gut metagenome | biome: Human fecal sample; material: Feces; isolation source: fecal sample from pouch patient p18, p21 | host: Homo sapiens | place: Israel: Tel-Aviv | collected 2015-12-22
TAAGAATACTAAATGTGCGTTATTATCTCAATTTATTGTATCTCAATTTTTTATTATCCGACTAAAGATACTATACTATAATCAGGATGCTCTATCAAGTAGGTAGCAGACGCAATTGATCCCCCACCTTAGAGGTCGGAGTCTTCTTGCTATAAGAGGATAAAATTGCAATTTTGTGGCCAGGTAGACGCTCCCCAGCCAAAGCACAGCCCACTGAAAGATAAATAAAGCATATTTGTGGCCTCGGAGCAAAGGTTGGATGTGAGCGCTTTTACGCGAATATTCAACCTGCAGCGACTAAAGTCACAAATATGCTTTATTTATCTTCCAGCGGGCGTCTGTTTTGCCTACGGCAAATTACTATTTCTCAACTACCGTCAATTCTATAGTTGCAGTCTTCCCACTTCCATCATTGGCAGTTGCCGTAATCGTTGTCTTTCCAGCTTTCTTCGGTGTAAATACACCCTTGCTGCTAATAGTTCCAACAGCTTCATCGCTGCTTTCCCATGTCATTGTTTTATTTGCAATGGCCTGTCCATCTTTATTGGATGCTTTTGCAGTGATTGTGAATGCGTATGGGTTGGACCATCCAGAATATGAACCAGTTTCGATTGCATTTGCATCTTTTCCTTCTGGTAATTCAAGGGAGAGTGTGTCGATTTCCTGTCTTCCCTGTACTTTAACGATTACACGCTGATAATGAGTCATGTTATGTGCACCGTCATCTTTTACGGTGATTACCATATGGATTGTATCTCCGTCCTGTGCATCTTCAGGAACTACGAAGCTCATTGTGTCAGATTCTTTTCCAACCATTGAGATTTCTCCGTCTTCGGAGCCGTTGTAAGTATCTGCTTCATAATACTGCCACCAGTTATAATCTAAGCCATCTCCATCAGGGTCTGTTGCGTCTGCATGAAGTTTGATTCTCTCACCTGGTTTTGCTGTTAAGTCGATACCTTCTCTTACTTTGACAGTTGGTCTGTGGTTAGACTTGCTGTAATCGCTGGAAATACACCAGTCAGCTCTTGCTGCGAAGTCATCCTGAATATCATCAAACCATCTTGTTAAAGTATAGGTTGTGTCATCTTTTCCATTAAATTTATCAGATACGATATTTCTGTAGTTACCATCTGTGTCTACGCCGAAACGTCCGCCCCAGCCGCCGTATGTAGGATCTTCCATACTTCTTAAGCCTGTGTCTAACAGATAGAAGAATGATGGTGAATCTCCCTCGGAGATAAAGTCGTAACGATTGTAGTTTGGATTGTTAATAAGATATTCCTCAGAACCTCTCTGTTCGTTATCAAGCTCGCCATCTAAGATTGTTCCGTCACCCATCAGATGGTAACCGGAAAGTAAAGCACCGTGGCCTTTAGCGATATTATTATAATACCATTTACCCTGTAATCTTGTTGTTAAGCTTGCATCTACTCTCTTCCACATATATGCAAAACGCCAGAAGTTCCCGCCATCCTGGATAATCTTAATGTCTGGCCAGTTCTTTGCAATATATTTGCTAAATGTATCATCCTGGTTAAGAATAATGTAAATTACTGCTTTGTCACAAACTTTGTTGTAGATTTCCTTCCAGTTTGCTTTGTCTTTATACTGCTGTTCAATATCGTATAAAGCTCTTGCCGTTGTGTTTGTTCCACCCCATGTCTGGATGTATAATGTACGGTTATCATTATCTAAAAGAATATCTTTTAAGAAGTTAGAACCATCTGTGGATTCTTCCATGTCACCTACATTTTTGATATTTCCAATTTTTAAAATGCTCTTAAGGTAATCTGGTTCTGGATATCCTTTTGCGTTTGCACGAAGATTTGGATATACCTTTGCATAATTATTCAAAATATCAGAAGCCCACTTTGTTCCTGTCCAACGATAAGGTTTGATAACTGTACCATCTTTCATTGTTCCACCTGCATAGTGGTACGTGGAACTTGAAAGGATAAGTCCTGCAATGTCCATTTCGTTAGAATATAACATAAGACGCATAAAGGAATCCATATCGTCAACTTCACCGTCTGTTGTTACAACAGTACGAACTTTTCCTGTATTTGCACTAGAATAAGATACACTTACTTTTACCTGAATCTTTTTGTTACTTCCATCTTTTGTCTCTACATAAATAGTAGCTTTTCCACCTTTTTTCGCTGTCACAATTCCTGCTCCGTCTACAGTTGCTACTGCTGTATTAGAAGAAGAATATTTCAGAGACTTATTTGTTGCATTTGATGGAGAAACAGAAACTCTGAGAGAATATTTTTCTCCCGGCTTCATAGATTTTTCTGCCGCACTTGTGGAAATGCTTTTTACAAGGATTGGTTTTACTGTAATTTTGCTCTTTCCTCTATAAACTTTCTTTCCAACTTTCATTTTAAGCTGAATGGTTGCTTTTCCGGCTGCACGTCCAGTAACTACACCCTTTTTATTTACTGTTGCAACTCTCTTATTGGAACTCTTCCAGATCAGCTTTGCTTTTTTCGCTTTCTTTTTCACCTTAAGCTTTATGGTCTTTCCAACATAAATAGTTTTGCTGTTCGGTGTAATTTTTGCCTGTGCTTTCGCTGCATTTACATTAATTGTTCCTACATTAGTAAATGCCCCTGTACCCAAAACAAGTGAAAATGCCAGTACAAAAACGAACACCGATCTTAATAGTTTTTTCATACGTCCTCCTCCTTCTTATATGAAAATTGTACTTTTATCATATCAATGTACTCCGCACAAAAATATAACAAAACCGGCTCGTTTTTATACTATTCCGACATAATCCCCATTTATTCCTGCTGTTTTTTCCACGATTCAAACTGTCTGCGTTTTTCCGCAATCACTTCGTCTAGTCCATTTTGCTTCAGTTCTTCGAGCATCTGCTTCAGTCCATTTTCTGGATTTACAAGACCGCTTTCAAGAATTGGTTTATAGGAATCATAAATTTCCTGTAATTTCAAATATTTCTGGGCAACAGGAAATACATTAAAGTTAAATCCAATCTCGCAGGAATGTAAGGCATCTTCATTATATTGTTTTACCTGATCCCACACGTTAAGCGGATTGCCCTCCCATACTTTTGTTATAAACTGATTTGGCAGACGCCATGAACCTCCATAATATGGATTGCCCTTTTTACCTCCGGGTGCACGAATATGTCCATCTTCTGTTTCCACATAGTCAATGCCTTCGATTCCATAAGCCAGCAGATTCATAATATCTTCATTACTGTAAAATAAATTGAGCAGCTTCATGGATAACTCTTGAGAGATACTATTTTTCGTTATCATCCACGGAAAAGCCGCCATACTATTATAGCTGATTGCAGGATGTCCAAACTGCACAATTTCCATTTCACTCTCACATTTCAAACTTTCTTGTATCTTTGCTCCTGGCTTATTCTTTATTGATTCTGCAAATGCCTCACCGTTCCTTATCATTTCTGTAATCGTGCTTGTATTTTCTAAAATATTATCGCCCATGTAACCTTTCAAATACCATTTACGCACTTGTTTTAATCTGTTTTTATATTCTTCTGTCTCAAATATATCAACAACTTCATCTTCCTGCCCATAGTTTTCATGCCCGCCTGAAACCAGGCTGTTGATGCCATCTGCAAGAGAAAAATTACCAAAGAGAGAACCGGTACAGGCAAGCGGCACGACTCCATCTTCTTTTTCCAGAACCAGATCAAAAACTTTCTCCAGGTCTTTGATATTTTTAATATCGCTGACCTTGATATTATATTTATCCAAAATGTCTTTCCGCAAAGCATAAGAATCCCAGCCAGCGGCAAAGTCTCTGTTATTAGGAAGCCCATAAAGAGTACCACCAATCCGGCAGCAATTAATATATTTCCAGTCGACCGCATCGATAATGTCTTTTCCATTTTCCTTTAAAAGCGGTTCCAGATCACAGAGCTGCCTGTTTACATACGCCTTTACAAAAAGAGAATTTGACCCCCAGAGAATGTCAACCTGTTCCCCGCTTGTCAGCATCAGCTCCACCGCATCGCTGTAATTACTGTCGGAAATAAGGTGGAATTCTACTTCCACTCCCAATTTTTTTCTCGTAATTTTATTGATTTCTTCCTGTACCTGAGAAAAACTGCTGTCTTCTCCGTATGCCCCGGAATATACAACAACAAGCTTAGGATACTTCTTTTTCTCCCCGTCCTGTTTTTTATTTGGTGTAATATGGCAGCCAGTTAAAAGAAGAATTGCACATAAAAGGCTGATTCCAATTCTGGTTTTATTTTTCTGATTCACTTTCATCTGCCTCCTCTCCTTTTATGGCTAATTGTCTACTTGTGCCATCACATTCATTTTTATCGATATTGTTCCATTCCGCCTGTTCTGCAAAAAATTCTATTTTATTTAATCCCTTATTCGCTGGCAATTTTATTTCTGCTTTTGCCTTATTTAAGTCCTTACTTGCTGGTAGTTCTATTTCTACTTTTGCCTTATTTTCTTTCGCTCTATTTTCCTCATTAGAAAAACGAATCTCTGACTCATCTCCATATATAATATTTAGTCTGCGCTTTACATTAGAAATTCCAAAATGCTCCATTCCATTATGTATGATCGACTCGCCGCTTCTTAATTTTTCAAGAATCTCTTCCTCAAATCCCTGTCCACTATCCTCTACGGTTATATGAAGCCTTTCTTTCTCTTCCCAGACTTTCACCCAGATATGAAGAACTTCTTCCGGACTCATCTCATGTTTTACTGAATTCTCCACAAATGTCTGTATTAACATTGCTGGAATCTTGCACTCGAATAGGGATTCCTGTACATCAAAATGCAGCCTAAGCTGGTTTCCGTATCGAATCTCGGATAACGCAATATAATTTTTTATATGATTTATTTCTTCTTCTAAAGTCACCTCCGTTTTTTCTGACAAATCATAACGTATATTTTTTCCTAATAACAGGGTAAATTGTTCCGCTTTCTCATACTCTTCCAAGAATAAAAGGTTCTTTATCGTATTTAAGCAATTCGTCAGAAAATGTGGTTTTATCTGATGTTTCAGGTATTGCATTTCCACATTTTGCTTTTCTAACTGATTCTCATACACCTCAATCTTTAATTCTTTTATTTTCTCTGCCATCCGGTCAAAATTACGGTTTAGAAGCTGAAATTCATAAAAAAGATTTTGCTGATTCAGGCGGACTTCCAAATCTCCCTCCTGCATCTTTATCATTGCATTTCGAAGATCATCCATAGGACGGATAAAATATTTTGCCATCACAAGAGAGAGCAGCATAATCAATATTCCTGATACAATTAAAACCAGTGGAACTACAATCGAAAGATTCGTCATTTTCTGATAAAATCCGTTCTGCTTCAATGCAAGACAGAGGACAACCTGATGCGAATTCTGCGGTTCTATAATCTGATACCCTTTTTCTGGCTCTATTTTATCTGACTGTATTTTATCCTGAAATGCCGCCTCATTTCCTGCTTTTAAAAATATTTTTTCCTCTTTTACATCAGAAAGTGTCTTTTCAAACTCCTGAAATATCTGGGAAATGTCCAGCCATCCTATCATGTACGTTTCCCGGTTATTTAAAATTCTCATAAGAATCTGTGAACCTTCCACCTCATATACAAACCAGTCCACATATGCATTTTCTTTTACTTTTTTCAAAAGACCCTCTGTATTTGCCGCAATCCATTTTGAAATAACCGATGCATTATTTTGTCCACGACGCATCCGAATAACCTTTTTTGTCACATTGGTCGTCTTTCCGTACCACATCACTCCTGACAGCATTTTCAACTGGCTGAGTTCTTCATCAAAAGTATCCCTCATCCGGACTTCCGCAAGATATTGGTCAAGTTCCGTTGAACTTTCCAAAATACTCCTTGCATCATTTTCTATCATAACGGACTGTAATAAAAAATCATCAATCTGCTTTAGCTGCTGTTCTAAATTATTGCTGTAAATTTCAAGTGCTGAAGCATAAGAATTCTTTCTCTCCTTCGTCACTGTTTTTGAAATGTAAACACTTCCCCATATCATTTGCAATTCAAAGACAACCATAAAGAAAATGACAATTCCCATTACAAATCGCTTAAAAAATAATTTCCTGTTTTTCATCCGCCTAGTCCCTTTCTATATTCTCTCGGCGTAACTCCATTTGTATATTTCTTAAACATCTTTGTAAAATATGCTGTATTAGAATACCCCGTCTCAATTGCAATTTCCGATATTGGAAGAACCGTTCTTTCCAGCAGCTCTTTGGCACGCTCTATCCGCACCTTCGTTACATAATCCATCAGGGAACTTCCCGTATTTTTCTTAAATAACTTGGATAAATAATCTGGATTCATAAACACCTCTGAAGCAAGCGATTCCCGTGTCATCTCCTCCTTAAAATGCGTTTCAATATAAGTTTTCACCTTCTCCACATTCTTTTCGGCGGATTGTACTCCCTCATTTAATTTTCGTATCTTGTCCTCCTTCAGAATACTTTTCTTCCTACTCTTTGCACTTCGTATTGCCTTCTCCAAAGCCTGGTTCATATCTTCCGGCTCCACCGGCTTTAACAGATAATCCTGCACCCCTAAGGAAACTGCCTGCTGTGCATACGAAAAAACCGCATGACTGGTAAGGAAAATAACAATCGGATTTCTCCCTGTATCCAAAAGCCACTGCACAAAATCCAACCCACTTCCACGCGGCATCTCGATATCACAGATAATAATATCAATATCTGTCTCCTCGCAGATCTGCTGTGCCTGTTTCATGCTTAAAGCTTTGTAAATTGTAGAAAAACCGTATTTTTCCTTGTCAATCATGCGGTTCATAACCTCTACGGCTAAACGCTCATCGTCTACTAGTAATATGTTCATTTCTAACCCCTCTGTTTTCGTAAACTGTATTTAATATAACATAAAATGTAGGTGGGGGATGAATAAACAGACGAAATCACAGGCCTCTCTTCTTCAGCACCCTCTTTTCTACGTTATAGAACACCACTTGGTCAATGAGGATTCCCACCACCACAATGACAACCATTACTAACATAACCTGGTTAATATCTGCCAGATTTCGTCCTGTCATCAATGTCTGTCCAAGCCCAATGGATGTTGTCATTACTTCACCGCTCATCAACGCTCTCCACGCAAATGACCATCCCTGTTTCATTCCCGATATTAATTCAGGGAGGCTTGCCGGGAATATGACTTTCCAGTAAATCTGTTTCTGGTTTGCGCCCATTGTGAGGGCTGCTTTTTTATAAATTGGAGGTACATTTAATATTGCATTGTCTACAGCGATTGCCATGCTGAATGCCGATCCCATGATTACTACGAAAATTATTGCTGTTTGTGTAAGTCCAAACCACAAGATAGAAAATGGTACCCAGCAGATGCTTGGTAATGTCTGGATTCCCATAATCAGTGGTCTTAAGTTCCTATGTAAAAATGAAAAATGATTGATTAATATTCCGATTACTGCTCCGATTATAAGTGAAAGAATGTATCCAATCGCACCTCGGAGAAGACTGTTTCCAATTGCAGCAAGTAATGTTCCCTGCTTCATCATTTCCACAAAGGAATTCCACACACCGACCGGGGATGGCATTGCATATGCTTTCCATATTCCAAGTCCGTCAACACCTGCCACATAGAATATCTGCCACAAAATGATGATTCCAAAAAGGAACAGGATTTCCCCTGCTATATTGGATTTTCTTATTTTTTTCATTAATAATCCCCTCCCTGTATCTCTTCTAATATTTTATGGCGATATGCGATAAATGCTTCATCATAGACATGTCTTGGTCTTTCCAGATTAATTGGCACAATATTTCTGATGCCGCCATTTTCTCCTGACATTACCACTACTTTGTCACCAAGATATACCGCTTCTTCAACGCTATGTGTAATAAAAAATATTGTCTTGTGTGTCTGCATCCAAATGTCCTGCAATTCTTTTCTTAAATGATTGGATGTCTGTTTATCAAGTGCAGAAAATGGTTCATCCATCAAAAGGATATCTGAATCCATCGTAAATGCTCTCGCCAGGGCCACCCTCTGACGCATTCCGCCAGAGAGCTGATGTATTGCGTAGTCTTTATATTGTTCTAACTGCATCATCTTCAAATATTTTTCTGCCCGTATTTCCTGTTCTTCCTTCGGAACTCCATTTATTTTCATTCCAAACTTTATATTTTGGATAACATTCAGCCACGGAAACAGAGCATGTTCCTGAAACATCACTGTCCGTTCTGAACCCGGGCCTTTTACTTCTTTTCCGTTTAAAAGAATTCTTCCTTCTGTCGGAGCTTCTAATCCTGCAATCAGGTTAAGCAGTGTACTTTTACCGCATCCGCTTTTACCAACTACACAAAGGAATTCTCCCGGCTGTATTTCAAGATTTATATTTTTTAAAGTGGCCTGACCCGTATTTTCAAAAGTCTTTCCCACATTTTCTAATATTAATGCCATGCTCTGTCTCCTTTTAAATGTCTGATATACGCAATAGGTACTATAATTTCTGGATGATTAAAATTATTTTACTTCCGTAATAAAGTCATCGGAAGGTTTCTGGTCAATGAATTTTTGTTCAAGGGAAATTGCTGCAAAATCATCCACTGCATCTTTATTTACCTCTGTTGAAATGGTTAATTTCTGGAATGCCGTCTGTAAAATGTCCTCACTTAATGATTTACCTGTTGCCGCATTAATCTCGTCATTAATAATTTTTGCCGCCCCATCTGCATCTTGATTAATTTCATCCGTTGCCGCTTCATGCTGCTTTAAAAATTCTTTCACTAAATCAGGATGCTCTTTTAAAAACTCATTTCTTACAACAACCACCGCTACCGGATAATTACCTTCCATGTAGACTTCATTATAATCTAACACAATCTCCGCACCATTTTTCACAAGTGTAGAACCCCACGGTTCTGGTACAAGTGCCGCATCTACATTTCCCTGATCCATCATGTTCTGAATATCCGCATTTTCTACAGCGGTAACAGTGACTGTTCCGCCTTCCTCTACTGTCTTTAACCCATTATCAGAAAGAAGTTTTAACAGGCACAAATGCTGTGTATTTCCAATTTGCGGAATGGCTACTGTTTTTCCGTCCAAATCTTTTGCTGACTCAATCTTTGAACCCGGTGCCTTTACCAGTTCTGCTCCTGCCTGAGACGCTCCTGATATAATACTGACATCTCCTTTTGACTTAACATTTGCACTGATTGCCGGAACTGGTCCAATGTATCCGATATCAATATCTCCTGAAAATAATGCCTCTACCTCCGATGGTCCTGCGTTAAAAGAAGTCCATTTCACTTTTGCTTTTCCATCAAATGCTTTGTCGAGAGTTCCCTGTGCTTTCATATAAAGAGTCTGTGCATGTGTTACATTATTAAAATATCCCACATTAATTTCTGTTGTTTTATCAGCATCTTTTTTCGTTCCGCCGCATCCTGCAAGCCCTGCTACCATTGCTGCGACTCCGGCTATCACAAAAATCTTTTTTAGATTCCATCTCTTTATGCTTCTTTTCATATCGAATCAACATCCTTTCCCTGTTCTAATTATCTATCAGCATTTTTTATATCCTTTCCGTCTATCTTTGGTTAAGTGCTGATTTTTACTTATCTCTGTGTTATTTTTTCTGTCTGACATCAGCTTGTTTTTCCTCTCACATGTGTTGTATTTATCTTATGTGAAAATGCATTTAACAACAACACGATTTTTTGATAACGTTTTCTATTTCATAATATTGACTTTTTCTCTTGTTTTTTTTATAATTTTTTCATGTATACATGATTTTATAATTTATTTTTCAAAATGTTTTTGATAACGTTATCAGGAGGTTTTTATGTCATTAAAAGAAATTGCCCACCGAGCCGGCACTTCAGTATCCACCGTTTCAAGAGTCTTAAATCAGCCAGATTATAAATGCAAAAATCCAGAACTAAAGGCACGTATCTGGGCTGCTGCACAGGAAATCAGCTACACACCAAATACTGCCGCACAAACATTAAAATCCGGAGCACCTCAAATTAAAACCACTCCCCTCACTTTCGATATTTTCCTGACCCGTTTTCCCTCACTTTCTCAGGATTTATTTTTCAGCGAACTTTTTGAATCTCTGAAAAAAGAACTTCTACGTCAGCAATGTGTTCCCGGAAAGTTTCTCACCCTCCCGGAAGTCACTTCCATGTTAAAAGAAAAATCCTCTTTTTCAGTAACAGACACCCACGCTGATGGAATTATCCTTCTTGGAAAATGTCCTGCTGAACTGATTTCCACTTTACAAAATCATTATCACAATATCGTAGGAATTGACCGTAACCCGACAAACTTTGATTATGACGAAGTAATCTGCAGCGGAACAACTGCCGCCGTCACTGCCATGAACTATCTCATCTCTCTTGGGCATAAAAAAATCGCCTACATAGGCGATTGCTCCTATGAGGCGAGATATATTGGTTATTATCAATCTTTAATTTCGCATAATTTACCTTTAGACTACTCTAATATTTATCCAACCAGCCAAACCAGAGAAGAGGGCATGAAAACAATGGAACTTATCTTACAACGAGAAGAACTTCCCTCCGCCATTTTTTGTGCAAATGACAGCACTGCTCTCGGCGTTTTTGACTGTCTGCAGCGCCACCGCAAAAAAGGCTACATTCCTTCCGTTATCTCCATCGATAACATACTGGAATCTGAGCAGACAAAACCTATGCTCACCACCATTGATATTCCCAAAAAAGAAATGGCTCACCACGCAGTAAACCTGCTCCTTGACCGGATACATAACCAACATAGTAATGCTGTGCGGATTGAACTTCCATGTAGGTTGATTGTACGCGAAAGTTGTTCCTATTGTGGGCGATAACTTTTGAGTTTCCTACCAATGCACTACTACTGGATAGGTGGATTCAATATTGTTATAAATTTTCTGTACTGCGCTTCTCGGTGTATTTACACAGCCGTGAGAACCATCGTATGTGAAGATTCCTCCACCATAACTTCCACGCCAGGATGAATCATGGATTCCGACACCAATCTGAATAAATGGAAGCCAGTAGTCTACATGGGAGGCATAGCCCTGGCCAGTTAAAGTATAATCTGTTGTTTTATAAAGGATATAATAAACTCCTGTTGGGGTTCCATGTCCCTTGCTGATATCACCAGTTACAACATCTGTGGATACTAAAGTTTTTCCATTTTTGTAGAACCACATATGCTGCTCACCTAAGCTTACTTCTACATAAGTACTGCCGATATCAAACTTTTTACGGCTCTTTGCTCTGTGAGCATATTCTGGTTTTATCTTAACAGATTTACCCTTTTTAATTGTTTTAACAAGGTTCTTTGTTTCCGCTTTCTGATCAATTCTCCATCCGTAAGTACCACCACTGACACTTACCTTATTGCCGCAGATGGACGTAAAATTTCGTTTTATTCCAACAGTATCGTATTTATCAGCAAGTTTTTTGATATATTTTGCGGCCATCTCACTGTGAACTTTAACCTCGTGTTTATCTGTTTCATACAGCCATTTGCTGATTTTCTTTCCCTTAAGTTCTTCAGTACGATCATCAAAGTCGTATGTAATTGTTTCCTGAACATATTTGTTCATCATTTTATTTGCCTCTACGACTTCCTTTGTATCCTTCTTATAAGCAGGATTTTTATAGCAGTCATTTTTTTCTATATCAATGGATTTATCCATATTTAAGATTGCTTCTTTTAAAAGTGGTTTCAGTTTTTTCTTCTTTACCGTATTTCCGTAAACTTCCGGCACAATACTATAACTGTTTGTAGCTTTATCATAGGTAGAATATGCATCAACCGGTGCAACTACCATATCTTTATTAAATGCATTCAGATTATTATATGTATCATTAAATGCTGTATCGTCCATTGTCAATGTAATCGCATCTCTATAATCCTGAGACTGGAATAATGCAGTAATCCATGCATAGCCTTTCTGCTGTGCTTTAATTCCCTCAAGCTTTCCATCATCCTTAAATGCAAGATTTACCTGAGAAAATGAAATACTTTCCTTTTTCTTATTTCTTTCCTTAATTGTAATCTTATAGGCTTTGATATCTTCCTTTATCAGTTCTTTTGTCTTTGAAACACTTCGGAAACCACAGGAATAACCATTCACTTTTGTTCCGATAAAATAATGATATTGAAAAAATACAGAAATAGCCGCATACAACAAAATAACAACAAGTACAGCCAGTCCGATTTTTTTCTGTTTGTTCATTTTTCCTTCCTCCTGATATAGTTATGTACTTGGATATCAATCGTATTTCCAAATCGTCAAATTATTTCTCTGTTAAATATATACGAAATATTCTCAATATCCCACATTTTTCAAACACGCTCTAGTATAGTTCATTTCTCCAGCAGAAACAAGAGGGAAAATTACTATTTAATTCATTAAGAGACAGACGCCCGAGAAGGGAACCGATACCCTATATTTGTGACTTTAGTCGCTGCAGTTTAAATGCTCGCTTTATGCGCTCGCATCTAAACCTTGCTCCGAGGCCACAAATATAGGGTATCGGTTCTCTTCTCGGGCTGTCTTTGGCTGGATTTTGTTTGAATTAAATAGTGGTTGTGGGAATTTGGGGAGAGGGTAGAAGTTTTCTACTTGCTCTCAGAATATTGTAGATAGATATTTTTTAACCCAGTTTGATTCGCTTACCTTTTATTGTAAGTTGCTAAAAGATTATTTATAAACTATTATTACTGATTGGATACTATATTAGAGTGTGTTTGAAAAATCAAATTTAAAATGCCGATTTCTTCATTTTACTATTACATACAGGCAGGTCAAATCATACCTTCTATTCCCTGTCATTCTCGAGTAAGCAGAAGACGTCAGCTTCTGTCCCCAAATCCCCTCCCTCTGTTTAATTCATCTTCTCCAGCCATAGCACAGAAGCCATTGCCCCCAATAAGGCATATTTGTGGTCTCGGAGCAAGTGTTGGATGAGAGCGCATAAGCGAACATTCAACACGCCGCGACTAAAATCACAAATATGCCTTATTGGGGGCAATGGCTTCGTCTGTAGTTTGCTTAATGAATTAAATAGTAATTCTGTATACATTTTGACGCTATATTTCTTTTGTGCTATACTGATTATTAATAAAAAGGGAAGTCGGCTCTATTAGAGCCTATGGGGGCAATATTATGAAAAAGACGATTAACAGAATTATGAACTCGTATATTCAGTTCTTTAAAATAAAGAATTTAAACGTTCAGATTGTACTGACAGACGATATGTATACCTGTCAGAAAAAATATGGATTTAATAAAGAAGACTCTCAGACTCTTGATGAGGCAACTGCCCGCAAAAACTGGAAGCATGTAGCTGCCTGTATGAAATATCCAAAGCATATGAACGAGCCGTTTACACTGATTTTTAAGGAACCATATTTAAGACGTTCCCCACTTTGTGAAGTATATCGTCTTGTCTTCCATGAACTGACACACATTTGTGATTATAGAGACTATGCCCGACTTAATCACCTGACTTCCTACAGACAGTTATTTGATGACCCGGAAACAGTATTGTTCCAACACTGGTCTGAGTATCACGCAGAACGCCGGGGTTATGCCGCATGGCTGAAACACCGCTACGGTATTCGCGTTAAATACGACATTAACAACAGTAAAGTTGATATCTTACATAAAGAAACAGTAAGTAATATTCAGTATTACGGCGAGCATTACACCAACACCGCCGAATACGGCTCTACCCGCCAGATTTATTTTACAATGCATCTTCTGGCTCGTATGAGTATCTGGATGCAGATTCTTCCTTATCAGATGAGTGATATTTTATCGAAAGACCCATTTGATTATAAGGGAATTGAGTGGATTAAGAAGCTGATGTATCTTTTCCATAAGTATCCGAATATTGATCAGATGAATGATCATTTTATGGAGATTGCTAAGATTGTTGCGGAGAATTTTTCACTTTCCAGAGAGGAAATTTGGGAAAAAGTTTCTTGATAAATTCTGATTTGCCGCAGGCAAAGGAGACGCACCCAAAGAGAGAAGGAATATAACGATGGAATTTTTAGATATAAGAGATAAAAATGGGAATCCCACAGGTGAAGTAAAAGAACGTTCCTTAGTTCATGCCGATGGAGATATTCATGGAACTTCTCATGTATGGATTGTGCGGAAAAATGAAAAAGGCAGTTATGATTTGCTGTTACAGAAACGTAGTGAAAATAAAGATGCATTTCCAGGATGCTATGATATTTCTTCTGCAGGACATTTACCAGCAGGTCAGGATTACCTTTCTTCTGCATTAAGGGAACTGGAAGAAGAACTTGGAATTAAGGCAAAGCCGGAGCAGCTTCATTTTATGGGACTCCATGAGGGATGTTGCGAGGAAACATTTTATGGCAAGCCTTTTAAAAATCACGAAATCAGTCATGTTTATTTGTATCAGGAACCTGTTAATATAGAGGATTTAACCTTACAGAAAGAGGAAGTTCAAGAAGTATGCTGGCTTGATTTTAAGGAATGCTGCCAAAAAGTAAAAGATGGAGATAGAAAGTATTGTCTGTTTCCAGAGGAACTTTTGATGATAAAAAAATATTTACAAGTCTATTTAAAATAAAAAAAACGCATCGACGTCATCAATATGACTCGATACGCACCATATAAAATCTGCAAAGCAGTTAAAGGGGAAAATTAAGATTTATATTTAAGGTCTCACCGCAATGGTTCAACTCTTCTTTTCAACGTTTCTTATTATATAATATTTTTCTTTTTTTTCAATTCACAATCTTCACAAAAAAATTTAGTTTTACTTCTTTTTTGTTAGGCGATTTCACATTCCATTGAGGTTTATTATCAAAATTGCCCTCAATTCCTGCTTTTCATCTATTTTTATTGTATTTCTTTTTCTTAACCTCATGTCAAAAAAATTTCTATTTATGCCCGAAAAATAGCCGAAGTCACCGCATTATCCTCTATTCAAACTGATTTTCTTTTGTTATAATAAAATAACAGAATTTAAGTTGGGAGGGAAGCAGTATGCAACATATGACGTTAAACAAGATTTCTATTGAACACATTACACTCGAACATATCGGTTTTGTTCATCACGGATTCGGCGTTGACTTACCTGATTATCTTCTGTAAGAGTCGTTTAGTTTTATTAAAGGAAACGGAACCGAAAGAAGGCATTATGTAAAACTGCTTCGTATCACTGCACGATAAATGCTCAACCGCATCTATCGCTTGCTCTAGAACGTGTTATTACATAATGCCTTCTTTCGATTCCTGTCCTTAACAAATTACTATTTAATATTCTTCAATGCCACCATTCCGCCTCTCTTATACATACCCGTATTCCAAAGTCTTTTAAAATCAACAGACAGAGCTTCTCCATATGTATGATAATTTAAGTAAACTCTTTCTCCTAAGTTGATGCCTTCTTTAATTTTATTTTTATTCATTTCATTTGCCTGAATGGAAGCTGTGTGGATACAAGAATTTTTTATTTGACGCTGCTGGACTTCTTCTTTTTCTGTTTTATATCCCGTTATACAAAACCAATGCCAATTCAGATTCTTAAATTCCTTATCCCGATGACGAAGCATGAGATAAATTACCGGAAGATTTCTCTCGATTGCATTTTTCACAAATTTCTCAGCTTCTTCATATGGTTTATCCCCATCTAGAGTCTCAAATTCAGCCCGATATCCACAATCCTTTAAATATTGTCCACACCCATCTGTAAACATAGAAAGTTTTGTGACTCCTCCGACTCTTGGATGAATATAGGGTTTCATTTTCATGGAGAAGTCCACATATTCTTTTCTAGTGAGATTTAATGCATCGCCGGGATAACATTTTTTCAGACCATAATTTCTCGCCAGGCAAATAGATAAATCGCAGGCAGCTAATGCACCACAGCCGCCAAGATACATCCAGAAGTCTGTGCACCATTCCTGATTGCCGCCGGGGGTTCCTTCTATCTGAAAATAATCAATATTTTTTTCTTGTTTCATAAAGTATTCCTCATTTATTACTTTTCCAACTTCTATATTTTCTTGTTATTTCTCATATATTCTTTATTATAGTAATTACGCTTAATACTATATTGATTAAATCACATAATCAATTCCGTTATTGCCACGCTCGCCACCGCTCCTGCTATCGTCGCAAACATCGCTCCCGGCAAAGTCCAACGTGTTTTTTTTATATTTACACTCATGTAGTAAATCGTAATTGTATAGATTACCGTCTCTGTACAACTCATCATGATTGAGACAATCATTCCAAGCCTTGAATCCGGACCATATTCTTTAAAAATATCAAGGACAAAGCTGACCGCTGCCGATGAAGAAAATATTCTTACAATAAATACGGGAATAACTTCTACTGGAATGTGCAAAAGCTTTCCTGCGGGAGCAAGCAGTTCTGAGAAAGAATCTAATGCTCCTGATGCACGAAAGATTCCTATCGAAACGAGTAATGCTATCATTGTCGGCGCGATTTCAATAACAATCTGAAAACCCTCTTTTACTCCCTTTAGAAAGCTTTCATATACATCGGTGCGATTAAAGAAGCCATATACAACAATATAGAACATGGTAAATGGCACGATAAAATCCGAAAAATAAAGAAGAAACTTCACTGTATCCATCTCCGTTTCTTCTTATTTTTTCTATTATATTTCTTTCCATTGTATCTTGTTATTTCTATTATTTTAATGAATACAATTCCTGCTATGGTAGAAATCATTGTCGCACAGATTGCTGGAAGTACAACCGCGGCTGGATTCACGGAACCGTACTGGCTTCGATAGGCAATCATGTTAATTGGAACAAGCTGCAGCGATGAAATATTCAAAACAAGAAAAGCACACATCATATCAGAAGCTCTGCCCCCGCCTTCCTCCAGCTTCTGCAGCTCTCGCATCGCCTTAAGCCCAGCTGGGGTCGCCGCCCAGCCTAGCCCAAGAATATTAGCTGCCATATTAGCCGCTATATATTCATTAGCTTTATGGCGGGGTGGTATGTCTGGAAATAGCCAGTGGATAAAGGGATACATTGTCTTTGCAATCTTTTTCATAAGACCACTCTTTACCGCTATTTCCATCATGCCGTTCCAGACACCGATAACTCCAAGCATAAAAATACATAAATTCACCGCCTCTGTTGAAGATGAAATAAAACTTTCTGTTATCTGCCCCATTGTGCCATGAAATGCCGCAAAGAAGATTCCTCCGGCAATCATAATCACCCACAATATATTCAGCATAAACCACTCAAACTCTCTCAACCTTTTTCTTCATTATATTGTTCCTGGCTTGTACGGTATGCTTCCATATCAAAGTAACCAAACTGATTCTTAACGGTATGTTTAATCTGATACATCGCAAAATCCGCATACTGCATAAATATCTTGCTGTCTGTCGTATCCTGTGGATACCATGCCACACCAGCAGATAAATGCAGTGGAAATGGCTCTCCACCTGGTCTTGATACAACTGTTCCATCTGGAACAGAATCCATAAATACATCGGCAGCAATCTGTATATATTTATCTCCAAATTCATGACCGTAAGTATCATTTATATGCTTTAATCCATCTAAATCAATCATTACAAGTGCGGTAATTCTATGATAACTAAAAGTATCATGGGTATTAACAACTTTTGCCGAATCGGAACACCTTTTGCTTGTTTCACTGCACTCTCATTCCCCCTAGAGCGTGTTTGAAAAATGCTCTAGTTCATTCCCCTCAATAATGAATGTCCATTATCTATCTTTTATACACTCTAGGAACTCTCTTTCCTACATCACAAACAAATTCATAGTTAAAGCTTCCGGCAAGGTTCGCCATATCTTCAACACTGATATAATTATCCCCGTCTTTTCCAATCAAGGTAACGGTATCTTCAAGCTTCACATCTGGAATATCTGTAATGTCTACCATCATCTGATCCATGCACACTCTTCCGACAATTGGTGCTTTCTGTCCGTGAATCAATACCCAGCCTTTGTTAGAAAGACTTCTTGCATATCCATCCGCATATCCAACAGATACTGTAGCAAGACGGCATGGATGTTCAACAATATAAGTCGCTCCATAACTTACACCTCGTTCCATCTCTGGCTCCATAATATTTACTACATGAGAATACCAGCTCATGGCCGGTGTCAGATCTAAATTAGAGAAATCCACTTCATCAGAAGGATACATTCCATAAAGAATAATACCCGCCCTTGCCATATCATAACGATGGTCTTCATATTCCATGATAGCGGCACTATTACAGATATGTTTTACTGGAATTTCAATTCCCGCTTCATCAAGTAACTGAACAAAATGATCATATCTCTCCATCTGACTTTCTGTGTATGCCTTATCTGTCATATCTGCACAGGATAAATGGGTAAATAACCCCTCAATCTTTATATTGGGCAGCTCTGCAATCTGCTTTACAATCGCAAGCCCTTTCTCATCTGGAGATAAACCGATTCTTGTCATTCCGGTATCTAATGCGATGTGAATTCTCGCCGTCTTTTCTGCCTTTACGGCAGCTTCAGACATTGCCTTAGCCGTATCATAGCAATAAATCGTCTGATCTACACCATACTCCAAATTCTTATAATAAAGAGAGGGGGAATTATAGCCAAGAAGCAAAATTGGCTGTTTTAATCCAGCCTTTCTCAGTTCTACTCCCTCATCAATTGTAGCAACACCAAAATAATCTGCAATATCATTTAAATAATGTGCTACTTCTACTGCACCATGTCCATAACCGTCAGCCTTTATGACAGCCATAGTCATCGCATTATCTCCTGTTTTCTTTTTGATATTTATATAATTCTCCCTGATTGCTTTTAAATCAATTTCACAATAGGTACGCAAGTATTCTTCCATTATGTTTGTCCTCTTTCCCTTACTTCTACAGTAATCCTGTAAAATCATACTTTACTCAGGTTACTGTACATATCTATATTATGTCACATTTGGTATACTTATAAATGGGCACAAAACACCCCTTATAAAAAAGTCTATAAACAAATAAATTCTACCACATTTTTTCCTATTGTGAAGTTTTTTATATGTAAAAAATTCGGGAAATATAGCATCTCCCGAATTTTTCAATTATTTTGCTTTTATTATTTTACTTTTACTATAATTACTTTCTTTTTTCCATCACTGGTCTTTACAGTAATTTTACATTTACCTTTTTTCAAGGCCTTAATAACACCTTTTTTTGTTACTTTGGCAATCCTCTTATTGGAAGAGCGATACATAATCTTAGCAGTAGAAGATGCCGGAATCTTCTTGGCTTGTATTTTATATTTCTTTCCCTTCTTTAAAGTAACTTTTGTCTTCTTCACTTTTAAAGACTTTGTTTTTATTGTTTTCTTAACTGTAGAACCTGAAGCTGGCTTCGTCTCTGGCTTCTTTTCGGATGTTCCCGGCTTTGTGTCTGGCTTATCTTCAGAGCTGCCTGGTTTCGTATTATCCTCTTCATCAGAACCATTTACTTCTATCACATACTTGCTCACATCTGGAACTTTTGTAATACTTGACCAGTACAACTCAGAAATTGTTCCATAGTTATCCTTGATTTCCTTACCGTTTAGTAATGTCCGATTAGAGGTCTTAGCAAGCGTTACCCCATCTGCGATTGCTTTTCCCGCTGTAGAACCTGTTTTTGGTATACTACTGCAGCCACCTTGTGCATAAACATTTTTTACAGAAACAGTACCATTACCGCTGATAGCATCTGCGCCATCATCATATGTACCGTTACCGCCAAATGCAATTAATGTTCCCTCACCGGAAATACTTCCATTATCTAAAATAATTCCGCTGCCGCCAATGGATGTTGTTGCGATATATCCTCCACCAAATACCGCTACTACGGAATCTTTTTTAATATCTAAGGAACCATTCTCAATACGGATCGCCGGCTGCCCGGAAAGACTTTTTCCTGTTGTTTCATCCTGTCCGGTTGCTGCTTCATCTCCCTTTACAAATACCTGCCCATCTACGGTAACCTTTCCTTTTACAACAATAACAGGATTCGTATTCTGTCTGATGATATGTCCATTTGATATAAAATTGGTGTTAGAATAAATAGATGAATTTTCTAAAATTGCTCCATCATTTAAAATCAACTGTCCATTAATTGAAGAACCTGTGAGAAACTGACTGCCATAATCATCATAGTTTGATGAGAACTTACCGCCATTTTTTACTTCAATATTTCCATGAATAGAAGAATCACGAAGAACAAGCTTTCCGCCATTCTCTACAACAATATTTACGCTGCTGAAAACTTTCATATTTACAAGAGTAAGATTACAGCCATCTGGAACAATCAATGTCTGTACTGGACTACCATCTACAGCATAACCAAGTTCTCCATAAGTTCCACTTGTATGAGAACCGTACCATGCTTTAATATCCTTTGGTACCGTAACGGTTTCGTTCTCCCCGCCAAAAGAAGCGATTGCCCATGGCTCCATATCATACATATACTTTCCATCCGCTGTCTGCTTACAATTCTCAAGTTTAAGCTGCTTTGCAAGTACTTCTGTACGAGTATAAACTTTAAAATTCAGCTCATTACTTGTCGCAGTACGACCGCTCTCATCCGTTACTGTTACACTAATTGGATAAGAACCGGCTTTTAATGGTTCCCCTGATAAAGAAAGAGAACTGTCGTGGACAGAATAAACACCTTCCATTCCGCAGGCTTCTGTATCAATATTTATCTTTGTTCTGTTCTTATTTACTGTGATTACTTCACTTAACGGCTTCCAGTCGCTGTTCTTCGGCTCCTGTCCGTCAGGAAGAACTGCTGCTTCAACAATCACATCACTATTTTTATTTGTTGTAACAGAAGTAGAAGCTCCACTGATTGCATCATATTTCTTCTGTCCTTCTAAAGCACTTTCAAAGCTTCCTCGTATTCTTACATGAAGCGTATTCATTCCATCAGAAGGTCCTGAAGGAGTCTCTGCATCCGAATCTGTCTTTTTAACAGTAAATGTATCTGCTGTTGCCTTTATTACACGTAAGTACAGTGTTTCATATCCTTCACTCTCAATCGTGAGAATATTTCCACTCTTTAACATACCATCAGAAGAACCATCAAAATAAAGCTTATTTTCATCTGTATTTCTGTAATATGCTTCTCGTCTCATTAAAGATAATCGAGAACTTGCTTCTTCCCACTTTGTTTTATTTACAGAAACACTTTTTATTCCTTTGACATAGTCAGGTGCATCCGTAAAAGAAAGACTCTGAAAATCATAAACTACATTTTCTTTCATTGCTTCTACATTGCCAACACTGGCAGGATTTGCAGAGTTTGCCGCAAATGAAGGAATAAAGGATAATGTAAGTAAACACACTCCCAAAACAACACTGGCTAATAACTTTCTAACCTTCTTATTCATATCCGGTTTCTCCTATTTTACAGTTACTTTAACAACTGCTTTCTTTCCACTTGCTGTCTTAACAGTAATCTTACATTTACCTTTTTTAACAGCCTTTACAACACCGTTCTTTGTTACTTTGGCAACCTTCTTGTTAGAAGACTTAAAGGTAACTTTTTCTGTCGCATTGGCTGGTTTTAATTTTACTTTAAGTTTAACTTTTTTGTCTTTCTTTAACACAATACGCTTTTTGTTAACAACAACTTTTTTTGCTTTTACAGTTTTCTTATCTGGCTTTTCTGCTGGCTTTGGATCTTCCTTCTTTAAATCTCCATATTCTGCTCCACATACTTCACAGACTGCTCTCTTTGTTGTTGTAGCTTCGCCACCTTTATGTGCTTCTTTTTCAGTTGCAGCGTCACAACCTTCATTCTGACATTTCTTCCAGTGATGAGTTCCGTCGGACTCATATTTACCTCCATAGTTATGAGATGCGTACTCACCGTACTCTTCTCCACAGAATTCGCAGACTGCTTTCTTCGTACAAGTAGCTGTTCCGCCTGTATGTTTTGTGTGGATGGCAACTTTTTTATAATCTTTACCTACTTCTAATACTAAGTCTTTATATCCTTCTGCAGAAATAACAACTTTGTTAGTATCTTTTGTAAATTCCTTATTTCCTATTGTTATATTAACCATGCTCACATTTGCTCTAAATGTATCTTCTTTCATAAGAAATTTATTATCTACTTTAGTATAAGGTTCTGCATCATTTACTTTAATAGATGTAATCTTTTCCATCCAACTTTTTGTATTTTCTGAATTTGCAGTATATGCAGAATATTGAATAAGATACCATTCATAACCAAAATCTTTCTCAAGTGTTGGAGTTTCCGTTGGTGCTTCCCTCAATTCTACCGCTGCTGTCTCCTCAGCCTGTACCGCTACCTGTGGTGCAACTGTTCCCACTACTGTCATTGACAAACACATAGCGCATGCCATAATGAATGAACTAATTTTTCTCATTGTTTCTCTCCCTTTCTCTCTCTCAAATAAACTTAATAAAAAAACAGGTTTCCATTTAAAACTAATTTATGTTACTTAATTCTAACATCGGTTAGTTTATTTAAAAGATTACCTGTTTTTATACTCCCTGTCAATTCTACAGTTGATAACATTTCTCAACTATAGAATTCTTAAGAATTCATTTATTTAATTTTTAGAAAAAAGGATTACTTTTTTAACAGTTCCTGATAAATATCCCTTTTACTTACTCCGCGGTCTTTTGCTACCTGTTTCATCGCACTCTTTTTATCCATCCCTTTTTCAAGATAATGATCCATATGTTCCGGCACAGTAAGCTGATTCCACTCCTGTTGTTTTTCCTCTTTCAGTTCCTGTAAACTCTTTCCCTCAAAGATTAAAACATACTCCCCTCTTGGCTCGTTCTCCTCATAATAAGCAATCATCTCATCGAGAGTTGACTTGCGCTTCTGCTCATATCGCTTCGTCAATTCTTTACATACTGTCATATTTCGGTTACCAAGATATTCCCTGCACTCTTTCAAAGTCTTCTTTAAATGATGCGGCGCTTCGTAAATAATAATCGTTCTTGTCTCATTGCGCAGATTCTCCAAAATCTGTGCTCTTTCCTTCTTGTCATACGGTAAAAATGCTTCGAATGCGAATCTCCTTGTCGGCTGTCCGGACATAGTAAGTGCCGTAATGCAGGCACAGGCTCCCGGAAGTGATGTAACGGTAATTCCCGCTTCATAGCACTGTCTTACAAGTTCCTCTCCTGGGTCAGAGATTCCCGGTGTTCCCGCATCTGTGATTACTGCGATATTCAGTCCTTCTCTTAATTTATTTACAAGATAAACTGCCTTATCGACTTTGTTGTACTCATGATAGCTCGTCATCTTTGTTTTTATCTCAAAATGATTGAGAAGCTTGATACTGTTTCTCGTATCTTCTGCCGCTATCAAATCTACTTCTTTTAAAATTCGTACTGCCCGATAGGTCATATCTTCAAGATTTCCAATCGGTGTCGCACATAAATATAATGTTCCTGCCATTTTAATTCTTCATCTCTCCATATATCTGATAAATCTCATCGGTATAAGAACCGTCCTTATTGTATACAATTAATGGGGGTTCTACCGTAATCCTCTGCTTACCACCTTTTGCAGCATCAATCAAAACCATATTTGGCTCTTTATCTGCATAAGGATGTACGAGACGCATCCTTTTCGGCTCTAATTTATGCTGTTTTAATGTATAAATAATCTCCGCTAAGCGAAAAGGTCTGTGCACCATATAAAAATGGCCGCCCGTTTTCAACAGCCATTTTGCTGCCTTTACTACATCTTCAAGGGAACAGGTAATCTCATGTCTTGCAATTGCCTTTGCATAATCTGGATTCGTCAGACCATGTTCTCCTGTCATATACGGAGGGTTACAGGTCACCCAGTCAAAACTCTCCCTCTCATAGTCTGTCTTTATATTACGAACATCCCCCTGTACAATATGCACTTTTTCTTCCTGACCATTCATCTTCACAGAACGCTCTGCCATCTTGGCAAACTCTTCCTGATACTCTAAACCCTCTACATAAGCAAGCGGATATTTACCCTCCATCAGTATTGGAATAATTCCTGTACCGCTACACAAATCAATCCCTTTACTTTTCTTTTTAACTCTGGCATAATCAGAAAGCAGTACCGCATCAATCCCGAAGCAAAAACCATCTGTTTTCTGGATAATACGGTAATCCTTTATCTGGAGATCATCAATACGCTCATTTTCTTTAATTTGTACATTCTCCATATAAGTATCCTATTTTAAATCTTCATTTTCAACTACAATTAAGTGAAGAACCCATCAATTATACTACCGAAGAACTCTTCTTAATTTTTCAAACTTCTTATATCAACAAAACCAAAATTTGAGTATTATAAAAAATTATGGGGAATAAAACAATAAAAATAACAGTAATTGTTATTATTCAAATTCCCTTCCCTTTTTCTCCTCGTTTCATTAAAGCTTAGACTTTCTTTCCTTCTTCTCCATCGCCTCTAATTTTTTAAGTTCATCATCCATCTTTACTTTTTCTCTGCGCTTCCGAGGACGGAAAATCAAATCATCCACTTTATAATCTACGAGCTCCTTTTCTCCCTTTTCGTCAGTAACTACGAGCTTCACTCTCTGTCTTAACACACTGACTTCGTGAACAACACCTTTTACTCCCGTATTCGTCTTTACTTCATCACCAACATTCGGAAGCTTACTGTTCAGATACTCATAAGTATCCTGCTCATTTTTCAGGCAGCACATCAATCTTCCACAAACTCCTGAAATCTTTGTAGGATTCAGAGAAAGATTCTGCTCCTTCGCCATTTTAATTGATACTGGCACAAACTCAGATAAAAATGTATTACAGCAAAGGCTTCTTCCACAAATGCCTATACCGCCTTTAATTTTTGTCTCATCTCTTACACCAATCTGTCTTAATTCAATTCTTGTCTTAAAAACTGAGGCTAAATCTTTTACCAGCTCACGGAAATCAATTCGTCCGTCCGCCGTAAAGTAAAATAATACTTTATTATTATCAAATGTATACTCACAGTCAATGAGCTTCATTGCAAGCTTATGTTTTTTTATCTTTTCAATACAGATTTTATAAGCTTCTTTGCTCTTTTCTTTATTATTTTCCTGAATCTTATCGTCTTCTGGTGTTGCGATTCGGATAACTGGCTTTAAAGTTGCAATAATCTTCTCATCGTGAATCTCACGATTTCCTAAAACAACTCTGCCGTATTCTACTCCACGCGCAGTCTCCACGATAACATTCTGTCCAACTTCTACCTCAAACTGCTCTGAGGCAAAATAATATATTTTACCATTATCTCTAAAACGAACTCCTATTACTCTGGCCATTTCTACCTCCTGTTCTTCTTAAAACTCTCTTCTCGCTTCTACAATAAGCAACTCTAAAGTTGCGTCAAAATTCACATTAGACTTTATGCGGACTCTGGCACGATGAATTTTGCCTATAACATAATCAATTGCCTCTAAATCTAATTTATCTACCTGCTTTTTCAGATACGCATACTCATTTTTAAAAATAATTTTCTTTTTGGCAGCTTCAGCATTCACTGAATTATCTGCTTTCAGTAACATAATATCCCGAAACCACATCAGAAAAATATCGAAAAAGTCCTCAATTCTGTTTTTATACTTTTTATATTCCTTTACTTTATCTGCAATCTCGTAACTCTCTATCTCATGGATATACCGCAAAATGGACAGAGTCAAATCCTCTAAATCCCGAAATTCTTCCGAGGAAACGATTGCTTCTGCCTTTCCTATATTTCCAAGAGAAAATCCTGCTGCAAATTCTGCTTCTTCCTTAGAAACGCTGCATTTTTCCACCAAATATTTCTCAACGGCTGCTCCAGGTACCGGTCTTGTGGCAAGAAGAATACATCTTGAAAGAATCGTGTCTAAAAATGCTCCTCTGTTCGTAGTAAGTAAGAAAATAACTGCATATTCCGGCGGTTCCTCAATCGTCTTTAAGATGGCATTCTGCGCTGCAGCATTCATCTTTTCCGCCTCATCTACGATATAGATTTTATAAGGCCCCTTATATGGCATAATTTCTACCGTATTAACAATCTGCTCCCTTATCTCACCAACACTAATCACATTGGGCTTTTCATGAGAAACCCAAATTACATCCGGATGATCATGGTGTTCCATCTGTATACAAGATTCACACTTTCCACAAGATTCCACCAGACCCGTAGTTTCCCGGCCTTCACACTGCAATATTTTAGCGAAGGCCTCGGCAAGCATTTTTTTCCCACTTCCCTTATCTCCCTCCATAATATAGGCATGAGAAATCTTTTTATGACGCACAGCAGTAATAAAATGCTCTTTTATTCTTTCATTTCCTAAAATCTCATTTAATTCAGCCATGACTTTCCCTCAAAATCTTTCTGTTAATCCTCTTGATTCTTCTGCTAATTTTCTATTGGTACCCATTCTTTTATTGTTTTTTCTAAATGAATCCATACCTATCGATTCTTTTTCTTCAATAATTCATCCACATGATTCCGGATCTTTTTCTGAATCGTATCAATAGATCTTCCACCATCAATTTTCATAACTTCCGGCCTGCCTGAAAGGACTTTTCGATATCCTTCCGATACCATATGATGAAAATCTATACCTTCCTGCTCCATACGATCAAGATTCTTCTGCTCTTTCTTTCTGCGGAGTCCTTCTGCCTCTGATAAATCAATAAAAAAGATTCCATCGGGACGATAAATGCCGATTCCCGGCGCATTTACAGACGAAACTGTAGAAATACCAAGTTTTCTTGCAATTCCCTGATAAACGATAGAAGAATCTACAAAACGATCGCTTATAACGATTTTGCCCTCTTCTAATGCTGGTCCGATTACTTCATGTACTAACTGCGCTCTTGATGCCGCATAGAGAAGCATTTCTGTTACTGGAGACATTTCTTTGTGTTCTGGATTCAGAATAAGCTGTCTTACTTCCTCTCCGATCACTGTTCCCCCCGGTTCTCTTGTTATGAGACATTCATAGCCTGCTTCCTCTAAGTATTCTTTTAATAAATTTATTTGTGTGGTCTTTCCTGAACCATCCGGTCCCTCCATCACAATAAATAATCCCTTCATCTAATAAAATCTCCCTTCAGAAGTACATGCACTTTTATTATCTGAATGTTATCTGACTTCTTCATCGTATTTTAGTCATAGTACTTTCAAACATGCTCTGGTACAATATTTTTATCATACTGCTTTTGCTATACTATCTATAAATCTTTTAGAACGATAATCTTATTACAGGACAATCCAAGTACATTATATCCATTATATAAATATTGACTGATATTTTCCACTGTTTCTTTGAGTATTTTTTCTCCAGGAACTAATATTGGTACTCCCGGTGGATAGATCATGACATATTTTCCTGAAACTCTGCCAGTAGAATCAGCTAACTCAACTGTCTCCATGGCTTTTCCCCGGCACTGCCAGGATTCTATGATTTTGGGAGGATATATTGTCTGCTCATTTTCTTTTTCTTGTATAACCTTATAGTGGTTATGAATTTTTGTTTCTATTTTGGGTTTGTTTTTATCACAAATTTCTATTTCAACTTTATCTTGGTTTTGGATGGCAATTTTTATCTCATTTACAGCCTTATTTAAACTACGATTTTTCTTTTCTTTCTCTTCACACATTTTATCAATCTCAGAAATTGCTTTCCAAAGCTCATCAAAATCTTCCTTTTTATCACAGATAGAAGTCATGGCAATCCCATAAGTCAGGTTCTCCATCTCCAGTTCAATGTGATATTTTTCATATAATAACTGAAACAGCTCCTTTCCATTTATTCCGCAGCCCTTTACTGAAAAGACCAATTTCCCGTTATCATATGCAAAACAGTTTAACTTTTTCTGATTGAGCAGGCTTATTTTTTTGAGTTGTTCACATTTTCGACGAAAACTTTTAAGGTTATCCACATATTCGGCGAGTTGTCCCTGATTTTCTTTCATATACATGATTCCGTACTCGGCAGAAGCTACCAAAAGATACGATGGACTTGAGGTTTCATAAATATCGATGCTTTCCTCCACCTGCTCTTTTGCCACGATGTCTGAGCAAAGATGGAGAACTGCTGTCTGCGTAAAAGAAGGCAATGTTTTATGTGTACTTTGAATCACTAAGTCCGCACCACATTGTGCAGCACTATCTGGAAAATACTCATGAAATATGAGATGCGCCCCGTGTGCCTCATCTACAATCAAAGGAATGCCATACGGCCGAGTTACTTCTTTAATCCCTGCTATGTCGCTCACAACGCCTTCATAAGTAGGTGAAGTCAGTACAACTGCCTTTATATCTGGATTCGCTCTTAATTCCCTTGCTACGGCTTCTGGCTTCATATCCTCGCATATATCATACTCGGCAGAAACATCTGCATAGCAATAGACGGCCTCCAACTGTAATAGCCTGATACAGTTATAGACCGCCTTATGACAGTTTCGCCCTATTAAAATCTTATCTCCCTGTCTGCAGACGGAAGAAATGGATACCAGAATCCCAAGGGTACTCCCTCCAACAAGATACCATGATTCCTTACTTTTAAATATATCTTTTACAAGATTCATGGATTCACGAATAATGCCCTCTGGCTCATGAAGATTATCGTAATCTGTTATCTCTGTAATATCCATTTTTTCTACACCAAAAAAAGCCCCAAAATCAGCTCTTTTGTGACCTGGCATATGAAAAGGAATTCTTTTTTCTGATTCTAATTCTCTTAATTTATTATAGATTGGTGTATTCATAACTTATTTTTTATCTCTTCATCCTTTTAACTCTTCTTAGAATTTATGCTTTTTAAATTTATTATCACTTATCAGCCGACTATTAATAAGCTTATTAGACAAAAAAAATAGCTCAGTAAATAAAACATTTACTGAGCCTTCATGAGACATCGGGGATTCGAACCCCGGACAACTTGATTAAAAGTCAAGTGCTCTACCAACTGAGCTAATATCCCATATGCCCAGAACCGGAATCGAACCAGTGACACGAGGATTTTCAGTCCTCTGCTCTACCAACTGAGCTATCTGGGCATGAGTTGCGGGGGAAGGATTTGAACCAACGACCTCCGGGTTATGAGCCCGACGAGCTACCAGACTGCTCTACCCCGCGATAATAATTATTAATTTTTAAATGGGCGGAGGTGGATTCGAACCACCGAAGCAATTTGCAGCAGATTTACAGTCTGTCCCCTTTGGCCACTCGGGAATCCACCCATATTTAATTATGACTTTTAATAATCATAACAAGCCGATGAACGGACTCGAACCGTTAACCTGCTGATTACAAATCAGCTGCTCTGCCAATTGAGCCACATCGGCATAAATGGGACCTATAGGACTCGAACCTATGACCCTCTGCTTGTAAGGCAGATGCTCTCCCAGCTGAGCTAAGATCCCATATTCTTATTAAAATATATCCTTGCGGACAAACGACCCGGATGGGATTCGAACCCACGACCTCCGCCGTGACAGGGCGGCGCTCTAACCAGCTGAGCCACCGGGCCAAAAAGGTATGTACCTTCAAAACCACACACAAACTATCTTCTTCTATTCCAATAACTCTCTAAGGTCAAGCTTTCGACCGATTAGTAACAGTCAACTCCATGCATCGC
>SKEC01000740.1_pt1 | contig 29571 bp, 43 predicted proteins | sample 4826641 | NCBI WGS metagenome assembly SKEC01 (sample SAMN11008819, study PRJNA524170) | human gut metagenome | biome: Human fecal sample; material: Feces; isolation source: fecal sample from pouch patient p18, p21 | host: Homo sapiens | place: Israel: Tel-Aviv | collected 2015-12-22
CATTTAATATATTATATAAAATTATTACTGTCAAGCATTTATTTTCACTTTTGCAATATGAGTATAAAAACAGCACGCATCTCTGCATGCTGCTAAAGTTCGCTTTTAATATACTTACAATCCCGGAACTGTTTCTTTAATTCCTTTCAGGATGTTGGCTGCCTTTTTCATAAGAGAGTTGTCACTTAGATATTCTAACCCTTTCAATGTGATCACCGGCGAAATAGGTTCTTCGATATGCGGGCAATAATCACTGCCGCATTGATCATACGCCACACCTTCTATATATCCGGATTTGCTCAGCATAATCAAGATTTTTTCCCAACGTTGATAGGTTATGTTGAGTCTGGTGTGAGATATTTTGTTTACATCAAATTCATCATAATCCATGGCCTGCTCTAAAGCTTTCAAAATTTTATATATGATCGTAAAATTATCCATTCTCACACCTTCCTTTAGATCTTTGCGTTGACAGTACTTGTTGATATCAATACCATAATATTGTTTTTTCTTTTGGTGGATCTTCTATTTTGGCAAGTCGCTTCAATTCGCGTTTTACATGTGCCGCCGCAAATGAACTAACATTATGATGCTCTACAATCTCTTCACTTTTCAGATTCATTGACATGAACCCTTTTTCTGATCTTCCTTCCGGATAATAATCTGCTGAAATATTATTTTTTGTTTTTGTTATGTTTTTTAAGATTACCATAATATTCATCAGCCTCCTTCGGGTAATCATACGCTTTCGCGGCCATTTCATGTGCCTTCCAGTGTTCCATGGTTGGATTTTCCTCTTTGATTTTCATTTCAAGAAGCTCATGTTCTATCAAGGTCTTATCATGTGGTTTTATATCTTTCCCGATCATAAGCCTCTGCCAGCTTTGTGCAATCGCACAATCTGGATCGAATCGTCTATGCTTGCCAGTATCCGAATCAAAGTACGAATCATCTTCGAATAAATATGCTTTTATTTTTCTTATGTCTGATTCAGCTTTGTTAAGATTATTGGCAATCTTCTTTGCATCTGTTGAAAAGCTCCGAATCTCTTCATAATACATTTCAGCAAATTCTTCTGCTTCTTCGCTGAATATATCTGTAATCCTTGCTCCTGATATTATTATACCAGAACCAGCCTCTTTTGCAACCGTTTTGCCATCGCTCTTAACATATTTCGCATACCATTCTCTATAATTCATAGACGCTGGTACAAGATAGGTCTTCCCGGTTACCGGATCTCTTGCCCTTCTCTTCATTCCCTCCAACATCTTCTCGCCTATGATAGCAATTGTTGTCGATCTGCACCATGGGTGCATGGGCGGGCAATTCTTTCCCGGCTGCTGATCTTTCACAAGGAACACTTTTCCGTCCAGCTCCCGGCATATCTCCGATGTTCGAAGATCCAGTGTCGCAAGATACTGGTACTTATCAATTCCACATTCCTTGTAGGATTCCATTTCGAGCTGGTTGGACAGATAACAGCTTTCTGTTCTAATCAGCCTTCTTGCCTTACTGGATCCACCAGCAAATTTTTTCGTCAGCATTTCTGCTGTCTCTCTTTCTGTTCTGCCTGTGATCAGGTTCACGAGCAGGGCTTCTTTCACTTCCTGGGCAACTGCCCTGGTATTTCTCCAGACTCTCTCGGAGTAATTCATGCCAGACCACTTACTTTTCAATACCTTGTCAACTTGCTTTTGGTCGATATGGGAAAACGAAAATCCGAACCCGGTTCGTTGCTGAATGTCAAAAATTGACCGGTTATAAGCCTCTTCTGCCAGCTGGATATAATGAGCCGTTGTAATCGCCTGCTCCTGTTTATAGACCTGCTGCATGACAAGATCTATCTGCGTTTGCAGCTCTTGTAACCTCTGTATGCGTGCCTGGTATGCCGGAGCTTCCAATTCTGCAAGCAGATCTGCAATCTCTTGTTTTTGGCTGCTACTCTGCAACCTCTGACGCAGTTCTTCGATAGAAGTGCGATCCCTCAATGTATTCAAAAGCTGTAATGCTTCTTTTTCCGTCAGATGGTGTTTCTCCACATACTTCTTGAAGATATCCTGCATTTCCCTGCTCAGGTACAAGGATGCTTTGGCATAGACTTTGGCTACCTGGTCAGCCGTTTCTTCTGCACTCTGCATATGTTCCCACATCCGCTGTGCTGTCCTTGCCTGCCAGTACTTCTCATTCTTTGTCATTTCCGTTTTCTACATCCTTTTGACCATCCGTATCATCTTCGGGAGAAAATGGCGTATTGGGCTGATTTCCGAATATTTCCTGCTGCCGTTTGACCGCTTCCTGTTCTTCCTCTTCGACTGCTTCCAACTCACTTTCTACATCATCCACGAATGGCACCTGTGAAAGCAGTGTTTTGCGGCTGACTTTTCCCCACAGGTTAGAAACAATCTGTGAGATTTCCAGCAGATTTTTCGGCATCGCACGCGTGAATACCGGTACAATTCCAGCTGTATCAATGTGGATCCCTGAACGTGTATTCAGGAAGTTTGCGAAAATCCTCAGCCTCTTTCTCAGTCCCTTCTTGTAATACCGGGTTTTGATTTTTGTGATATTTTCCATACCAAGCAGTTTAAATTCCATCGCAACACCACTTACATTGCCACCAAAACTTTCATCTGTCATGCACGGAATGTGGGAAAATTTGTGGATATCCTGCTCGATTGCCCTTTTCAGGATCTCTACGCCATTTTCATCGAACGTGCGTGTGAGATATTCTGCCTTTGCGTCTGAAGGAAGCTCCAGAAGCTTTTCCTTTCGCAAGTGCTGCATGGCTTTCTCTCCAATGCTCTGGTCTCCGTCCTGGTCCATTTCCTCATCGGAAAGTAACGTGCCGTACAATGCAAGGATTGCGTCCACGAACTGCTCCTTGTCGGTCACACGGTCGCTCATCAGCACATTGTAAGCATCAATCAGCGGGATCTGTAACTCATAGTCACCCAACGCCAGCTTATTGTTCTGGTATTCGATCAGCGGCACTTCTCCCTTGAAATGTGCCTCTGGCTGTTCGATCAGAGCCTGTGGTTCTTGGATGTCCTGAATGTCCAGCACGTACTTGTAATTCTGTGTCAGTACAGTTGCAACATATGTAATGTTCGTGCGGTCTGTGGAGTCAATTCTGGCATAATAATAGACACCAAAAAGCTCATTCTGCTCTATGGTGTCATCGTATACTAGGAATGTATTCTCAGGTGGCAGATTCTTGATCGTCAGTTCTGTTTCGCCCTGCTTGGTGTATATGTACTCGTACGCCCTGCCATATACAGACAGGTCAAGGCCGTTGTCACCGTCCACTTCATCCGCCCCGGCGTGTTCCAGGGCATCTGTAAGTGCTGCGATATCATCCGGGCTTTTGTAACTGACCGGATTGCCGATGAAATAACTGCTGGCTGTATCTGCGATGTCTTTTGCATGATTGCATACCAGCCTGTTTTCCCGGTCTTCGTCCAGAATCTTATGTCTGCCTTCGTAATAATTTTTCAGACCTTTCAGACGTTCATAACTTCTTCTATGTTTCATAATCAGATGCCTGATTGCCTGCTTGTCCGGATTTGTTTCATCCCACTTATCCGCAGGTATTGTAAAAACATGCATATTTTCTCACCGTCCTCTCTTAATGGAATCCCGCTTTTCGCTTACTCCGGATGATTGCTGTTTGATTATTCAAAATTGTGTATACAAAATAGCGTAATGCATCCATTGCGTGATCATGTTCTTTTACCGGTCTGTCTTCTCCATGTGCTGCTGCCGCTTCATCCCAGATATACGAGCCAAATTCCTGAATGGTATTTACACAGGAATCTGCAAATATGATTGCTTCCTGGTTCAGCTTCGTTCCTACAACACGAATGCCATCTTCTACGTTGTTCTTCGCTTTGACCACTTTGTATCCTCGCTTTCTCAACTCTGCAATGAATGATGCTGCAGATGGATCCACGATAATTCCCTTGATTTTCGTTTCTTCCAACCAGCTTTCCAGATCGTCTGCATACTCACTGTCTGTTTTCTGCTTCCCCTCTGTTCTGCCGGAATAATAATATTCCCGGATGCAGTACCAGACACCGTCTGTACCCTTGTTCCACAACAGAAATACCGTTGCATTCTGCGTACCGTAGTCGCACGATACATAGCGGCCTGACGGCAGCAGGCGGTCACAGAACGATAGAATGTTTTTGATATGTTTCGTCTTGTCGAACATATCATAGATGATACCCTCAGCCATGCACCACAATCCAAGAATATACCGCTGATAGAATACGCCGGAATACATTCCCCGGTATCTGATTTTCACTTTTTCTGACAAGCTTAAGTTATCATCCATCGTGAAATGCAGATAGATCAGGTTTTTCTTTTCTTTCTGGTCAATCCAGTTTTGCTTGAACCAGTGATACGGGCCATCCGGATTACAGTTGAACCAGAATTTTGAACCATCCACGGAACATCGTCCGGTCGCCTGGTTGACGAAGGACTCCGGCATTAGTGCAACCTCGTCAAAAAACACACCTGCCAGAGTAATTCCCTGGATAAGATCCTGTGATCGTTCGTCTTTTCCACCGAATATGTAGAAATAGTTCTCGACGTCACCTTTCGAGATGACAACAAGATTATCTGCTCGGTGATCCGAAACACGATAACCTCTTGATTTCAACATTAATTTCAACCAGAACAAAACGTTTCGTCTGAAAGAACCGATTGTCTTACCGCACATGGCGAAGTTCTGCCCCTGAAAGCTGCTCATTGCCCACAGGACAAACGAAAGTGACATACTGACTGTTTTTCCCGAACGGATTGCTCCGTCCGCTATAATTCCGTCACAGTCCTTTACGGGCGATTCCTCTGTCCACCAGTTAAGAACCTGCCGCTGTTTCCTGGAAAACGGCTGGAAATGGAAATACTGCTTAGTTTTCTTCATCTGCCCAGTCCTCTGCGGCTGTTCCTTTCAGTGCCTCTAAGAATCCATCATCAGCGGCTTCTGTTTCGTCATCTGTCTGGGCTTTCGCCTTGATCAGATCCGTCTGAGCTTTCAGCTGCTCGATTCTCGCTTTCTGCTCTGCTTCATCCAGTTCTGTCCTCTGCCGTTCGTTCCAGCCCTTGAAATTGTTTCTCAGGCTGAACTGTGCACCATTTGCACCATCACGATCAAAAAGACGTTGCTCCGTGTATGCTTCCACCATGGTCTTCGCACGCGTTATCGTGTCAACAAACTCTTTCTTAGCCTGGTAATTAAGCAATGCCATCCTGCTCGTAAAACCCAGTGCAAGAGCCAATCCTGTCACGGTAGGCGGCCTGCTGTTTACGGTTATCGGATGACCGAATTTGTCCATTACCGGTTCTCCGTTGCCATCTCTTAGTATTTCACCTTCACATTTTTTGAAATATGCGTCGATCTTCTCTTCGATTTCTTCCTTGCATTTATATTTTGGTGGCCGTCCGACCGCCTTTTTCGTAGCCATTATGCCACCTCCTTGTCATTACTTTCGTTTCATTACCCGGTTCATAACTCGGTTTTTCCGTGCTGTTCTTCTGTATGCACTGTTATCTTTCAATCCTATACCAAGCTCATAATCCGGTCTGCTGTCTCTTTCCTTCTGATAAGCTTTTTCGGCTTTTTTATACTCTGCATTTGAAACAGCTTTTGTTGTGGCTCCGTTGGATTCTACTCTTTGCCGGAACTCTTTTGCAGACATATTCAGAGGCGTTGGCTCTGGTGTTCCGCTGATTCCCCTCTGGTAGTAATTCTGACCATCTTTGCTCGTGAAATAATATCTGGTTGTTTCACCGTTATGCGTTACATCAAGCCCAGTTGTTTTCAGTCCGCTGCCAGAACCTCCGCCTAAATTGCTGTTGCTTCCACGTCCGCCCATATATCCTCCTTTTTTGTGCATAAAAAAGAGACCCATTTCTGAGTCTCTTTCAGCAAATATCCGGATTTCAACCGGAGCCTCCTCTATCAAGGCGTACTCACCCTATACGATCATTTGCCTCTTCTATTGTACCATTTGTCTGTTACACTTTCAACCATTCGTTTTTCTTTCGGTGTTAAATTTGCGGCACCTTTCGCCCCGTCATTTTCATTATGCAGATATCCGTGGTGCGTATGAGGTATCATGTTCTTATGTGGATGCATCAAGTCAATCTGCTTACTTCTTTTATTTTCTTCATCATAATACGTAATTGCAGATATGTTATCCCTGTTATCTATTGTCACGTATACTCGCCTATTTGTCATTGTTTCTATTGGAGTTTTTGACGACTTCGAATCATTATACCTGACAAATTTTATATTTCCAGATTCATGTAACGTCGTGTATTCCGTTCCATAGGCTTTTCCTTTAACGCTAACCCCACTAGAACTCCCTCTACCACCCATACCTTTCATTTTCTCCTTTTTCATCATCTCAAGAATATCGTTTTTTGATGTGTTGCTTTTTTCCATTCATTAAGCATTTCGTGATAATTTTTTTCAGCATTTTTTAAACTTTTGCTACTCTTTTCATTCAACTTATAAATTGCAACAACATTTCCATCCCTATAATGTACAACTTCAATTCTCTGTTTGATTGCCGTTGTCGGTCTTGTAACCTGAATCGGATTCCATTGATTATAAAAACGTACAGATAATTTATCAGAACCAGATTCAACGACTGCCTCCTGAAATTCTACGGCATTTCCATTCGTAAAAAAACCTGTTTTCCCTACTTTGGGTGAAAGTTCTGACAAATTATTAAACACCGTATTAGCATTGTTTTTTTTTAGATTTTCTAAAAACTTTGAAACACTCATCTTTCGCCCTAATGCCATTCCATTCGCTGCACCACTGGCAGCACCTCTACCACCCATTACATTTTGCCTCCTTGAATTTCTCCTGAAATGCCCGAATATGTACGATATTTCCCATACATTCTTCTGGTATATTTCCGTAAAAAATAATGGTCTCCGGTTCCAGTCTTCTTACCATCTCCCGATATCCCTGTATGAATAATTCCTTTGCTTTCTTGTTCTTCTGTGTTCCAACACTGGATACAGCTACTGTTCCATTTGTAGGTTCTCCGTCGAAGCACCATTCATAGCTATCCGGTGTGCTCCAGCTTATAGTTGGTATTACATCCACTCCGTTTTCCTGTAAATACGCTCCGATCCAGTGTTTTCGGTAATGGTTGTAGATTTGAATGATTTTCGGAAAATCTGTATACATAGAAAAATCCGGTGTCATTACATATCGGAACTGCTGTAAGATCGGCAGGTATCTGTTTGGCTGGTTCCAGAGACGATTGAACTGGCAGTCATCCAGGAAGAAATGTACGCCTTTCCCTGCCTTTTCCTTACATGTTCTGCAATAGTTGAATCCTATGAATTCACATTTTTCAAACTTTGTAGGTTCTAACAGCGGTATTCCATACTCTCCAACGCCCTCATAGATACGGTGCTGCAAATTCTCGTAACTCTGCATATTTCTTGCCATTCGTCTCACCTGCCTTTTGCTGTACACAAAAAGACACCCAGCATTGCCAGATGTCTTCTTGTGGAAAATGTAGTATTCTTTTTGAGAAAGGATTCTTATATGTCCCCATCAGGGAAATCGGAACAGAAGGACTCGAACCTTCGACAACACTGGTATAAGCCAGCTGCTCTCACCGACTGAGCTATGTTCCAATGCTGCCGGGCTGTTGAGACCCGGCAGTTGCCAAAATACTTGGAGGTAAATGTAACAACCATGTCAGCATCAGTTTTTCAACCAACCGATGATACCATTAAAACACGAAAGTACCCCCTCTTAGTTACCCACTTTTAAAAATTTTTATCTTTTTTGTGCCAGAAGAAAGAAAAAGTATCTTCTCGCCTCATAAAATTTTCTACGCCCCATCGGCACATCCATGTATTCATACGGCACACCAGACGTCACATTCTTCAGAATCCACGGATATATTTCTGCATCCGCTTCCATCGCAGTCTGATCGATCAGCTCCGTGTCACGCTTAAGCTGTGCAATCCGCAACGCCTTTTTCTCCGTTGGGTTGCTGCTCGACGTTCCTCTCGGCATCCCGTCCTGACTAAAACCGTCTATGCCATAGTTCCTGTCAATCTCCTGCTTTTTCTGCCAGTATTGCAAACAGAAGTATTTCAGCTCATTGTATTTGTCTCTTGAGATATTATGATCGCTCAGTTTCATATCTCGCTTTCTGATCTCCACCGGCATCGCCTCCCCTCATGCATTTCCTTGCTATTATTTTCTTTCATGTACTTCGTTATCTGCCTTATAGTATTCCCTGCCGGTCCGTCTGTCCCTCAGACCGACAATCTCAAACCCGCTCAGGCCTGCTGCCAGTTCCAGCTGGTCATATACCTGTTTCACATAGTGCGGGATCCGCTGTGAATAAGTCGGCTCATGGAATCTTCTGACCGCCTCAGCATCCACTGCACGCTCCAGATGGTTATAATGTGCCCGCCGTTTGGCGTTCTTCTCAGCTGCTTTCATCGCTCATCTTCCCGCCCCTTTCATGAACCTGTCCAGCACAGACATTCTCCAGTCATATTCCATTCTTGCCTGGTAGCAGTCACAGCAATGTGTTTCTGTTGTTACATCACTGAATTCTTCGCTTCTTGTACATCTGCATACCCCATCCTCGCTATGGTATCTGCATGTGTCACACGTTCTGTCGTAATTCATTTTTTATTTCCCCTTCTGTAATGATTTCAAAAATTCTGCCAGTTCCATTTCACTGTTGGGATATTTGCTGTAAGCTTCTCTTACATTCCACTTAGGAACTCCATTTTTCTTTTCAGCCTCCGGACCTCCTACCAGATGGAAATAACAGTTTTCTCTTTCCGGAATGAGTTCATTGCCCGGAATGATATATGTTTCCGCGATCAATCTTGCCCCGTTGTCAAAATCGTACTTGTAATATTTACATCCAATATTCTCGTCTTCGTACCACAATCCCCATTCTTTGTATTTTCTGAGCCACGCTCTCCGCTGTTCATTATTTTTCAGCACTGGAAGCCCTGGCTGTTTCTCACCTTCGTGATACTGCAACGTTTTATGGTATATTGCCATGTTATCCATCCACCTCTACTTTCCGGACCTTGTACCGGGTTCCAAAGCCCGGCATCGGTCCTTTTTTCGTTCTTCTGTACCTTTCATTTTTTCCGCGGTATTCCACTGTTCTGACGGTATTCTCACTGACTCCCAGCCGCCTTGCTAATGCCGCTGCCGTATCCTCAACGGCCAGCGGAAGCTCATACTCATCCGCAGTCACTGCCATCCATAAATACCGCTGTTTCCCTATCATGCAAACGGCAGCTCTTCGTCAAAATCTTCCGGAATCGTCATAAACCCGTCTGCATCCACCTGCACCGGCTCTGGCCGTTCCTGGCTGCTTTCTTCCCGGTTTCTCTGTGCGGCCGCTTTGCTCTCTGCGAACTCCTGATCCTCAACCACCACGTCTGTCGTATAAACCTTGTTGCCATCACGGTTCGTGTAGCTGCCCGTCTGAATACGACCTATGACAACAACCTTCAGTCCCTGATGAAAATATTTCTCTGCAAACTCTGCACTGCGGCCAAACGCCACACAGCTGATAAAATCAGCACCCGCTTCGCCTTCACGCTTGTAGCGTCTGTCAACTGCCAGCGTATAGCGTGCAATTGCCGTGTTGCTCTCTCCGTTAGAATTACGCATCTCCGGGTCTCTGGTCAACCGTCCCATTAAAATTACTTTATTCATTATCCTCACCTGTACTTTCTGCAATCAGGTTGCCTTCTCTGTCGTAGTCATATCCCGCGACTCCCTCTTTTTTATTCAGATAACTGCAAAATTCCTGGCATTCTTCAAAAGAAGTAAAAAATATTCCGTAAACCTCTTTTTTATTAATTTCTTCAAAATTTTTGTTACGATCTATGATTTTTGACGGAATCACAGCAATTGTGTCAGCTATAAAATATTCTTTCCCCTTGTCTCCTCTTTCTTTATACCACACACGGAAATCAAGGCCTCTATCGGCTATTTCGTACAGTACATTTTCTTTTGGATGATACACACGTGCAGTTTTTGCACATATGCATGTGTCTGAAACAGTGTTTCCAGACGGCAACGTCACCTTAACGTTTCTCCAGCAATCACATTTATTACATTTTCTCTTGTATCGTGTTTCCCATGTTACTGACCATAATACAAGTTTCATCTGCTCCATCAGTTCTGCCAACCTTGCATGTTTTGCACGATGCTCAGCGTCTTTCATTACTCTTTCGCATTCTTCTTTTTTTCTTTCAAAGCCCCTTTTGATAGACTCAAAATTGTTCTTGATCCCCTGTAATTCTTTGTTTTCCTTACGCAGTTTCTCGATTTCATCGTTGATTTCTTTTTTCACCGATTCCCTAAGCTCGTTCTTTAACTCTTCAATTTTCTCGTCAAATTCACCTGGTTCAAAATAATCATCAAATTCATAGTACATATCAGCTTTCCTCCTCCAGATAATCGAATATCGTCCGCTGTCCCGGTATCGGTTTCTGTGCCTCTTCTTCTCTTTTCGCTTTCATGGCACACTGGCAGCCGTAACCTCTTTCCACTGCTTCCTGGCTCGTCAGAAGCCTCCCGCACCGTTTGCAGCGTCTTGCCTGTATTGTGAATACCTCGTCCCCGCTCATGGCATACACACCTGTGCATTGCAGTCACGGATCTGGATCTGTGTATTCGTGCAGGGCCTCCATCTCTGAATGTACTGCACAGCTTCTTCGAAACGTCGTTTTGGCACGTTGTTTCTGGCGTTGACGTGGAAATAGTGTTTCAGGTCACGGTTGCACTCCGCGAATACTTTCTTGCCGATCTCGTTGTAGGCGTTGCTGTATTTGCCGCCCAGTGCGTCCAGAACCGCCTTGTTGACCTCATCGCCGAGAACTGTCTGCTGGCCGTAGTCAATGGTCATGTGATTCTCCAGATCTGTCACACGGTTGTCAATCTTCACCAGCTTCTTATCATGCATCAGGATCGCTTTTATCTCTGGCGAATATTCGTCCATGTCATAGCTACCAGTCTTGCGGATCGCTGGCAGCACTTCTGATGTCACCCAGCGTTTGAAACGCTTCGCTGATTCTAATTTGCTGCTGAGAATGAGTGAGTATAATCCTGACTCATTAATAATAGTCACCTTCTGATTTCCTCCAGGGGTCATCATTTTGGTGACCCCTTTGTCTTCTGGATCAACGTGATCAGAAACGGCATTTGCTAATGATTTCCCTTTTCCGTATCCTAACGCCTCAGCCACATCTTTCCCCACAAACCACACTTCCCCATCTCTCATCACGGTTCTGATCTGCCCAAATTCTTCATTTTCAAAAATCTTCAGCTGTCCCATATTGCCTCCTTACTCGTTCAATGTTCTTTCCAGTGCATCGAAATCATAGTCCCTTTGCGGAAATGCATTGAATGTATTCTTTACGGTTTTCTTTTCCTTCTTCTTGGCTGCTGGCTGCTTCTTGATTGGATAGAAGCTCTTCCAGCCGCTTACAGTCGCTTTTCTGACAATCGCCTCCATCTCCCTCGGATCCGTTGACAAATCCTTAAGATCCTCTTTCAACAGCTTCACCTGTTCTTCTGTGATCCTTGCACCTTCCTCTCTCCTGGTCTTCAGGAACAGCAGGAAGGCTTTGTTCAGGGAATCATCAGAAAAATAGGAATCCGGCGGAGCCGTATCTATATCTATATATTCTTTTTTCTTTTCCTTTCCTTTTGTGTTATTTTTCTCGGAATTATCCTCTTTTTTCTCGGAAAAACCGCTTTTTTTCTCAGAAGAATTTAAAGAAGGGTTCACTTTAATAAATGTTTCGGTCTCTTCTTCCGAAAGAAGCCAGAACCTCTCGGCTGTGATCGGCGTTTTCGTGGCTCTGGCTTTCACCATCGCCTGATAACGCCTCTGTATTCCGGCAGAGGTCAAGACCTTGTCCGACTGGAAAAGTGTATCGTCAAACAGTGACCGTTCCAGCAAGAAGTTCAAGACCTGCTTCACCTTGTTGCCATCCATGTTCAGGTCATCCGAGATGATATATTCAAAATCATCGTCAACCTGTAAGTAATACCCTGTCTTGTAGATCTCACATAAAAGATACAGGTACAAGACAATCCCATCCGCCCCATAGCGGGCTTTCAGGATCTTTATCTTTCTGTCTGAGAAGAAGTCTGCATCCATCCGGAAAAAGCGGTTCCCTTCCTGCTTCTTCCTTGCCATATCAGCCTCCTTTTTCTCTCTTTATGTATCGAACCGCATCAGAGTAACGCTCAAATACGCTTCCTCTTTGTACGCCTTTGTGACGCTCAGTTTTATGATCTGCGTATCATCATGGTATGCGATGCCGTTCAGGGCATCCAGCACAACCTTTGCGATGTTGTCACTGTCCGGCTTCTTTGCCGGCCAGATCTTCCCTTCCAGCATCTCTGCCCTTTTCTTCTTCGAGATGCTCTTAGGCGGCTCAAAATACGCCAAGATATTAGCAACCACATACGCATCATCCGAAAACCGTTTCTGTCCGTATTTCTGTTGGAAACAGGTCTTGATCAGGTTTTCGTACAGCACCGTCTTTTCAGGTGTTACGCTGCTCATTTTATCGCTCCTGCTGTTGTAGAATGTTCTCGCCCGGGCTTTGCCCTGCGGCTTGCCCGGTACGGTGAACGTGAACAGCTTTGGTTCTTCTTTATTGTTCTGGCTGTTCATTTTCTACTTCCTTATACTCCTGGTCGATGATGTTCGGGTCTTCCTGCTCATTGACCACCTCGGACATATCGACGTTGATCTCGCTCTTGATACTCTCATCATTGTTCATCTGCATGACAAAATCTGTTTTCAGCGGTGCATATTTCAGGCACTTCTTAATGACCGTTTTCTTCGCCATCTCCTCATAGTTTGTTTTCCATGGACTGTAAGAACTACCGAAGCTCTGGCTGAACCGTCTCGCATGGTCGTCAACGTCTTCCTTGCTCATAACCTCAAAACCGAAGCCGCCATTTTTTGATTTCCAGAGTGCATATACAAGGATCAGGTTTCCTCTGTCTTTCAATGCCGGTTTGTGCACCAGCTTCGGATCCAGTCCCAGTTCATACTGAAAATCATCATTTTCATATACACACTGTGCCTGCACGGTCTGGATGTTTTCGTTGCGGTATACCATATCAATCAGCCCTTTGTAACCTATCTGGAACTGGCACTCCAGCTTCCCTTTGTTTCTATACGGGATCAGGTACGCCTGTCCCAGCGGCGTGTTCGGTTCCAGACCAAGCTGTGCTGCGTTCATCAGTGCCCCGAGGAAGGACATCTGCGAACACTCTGCAAGCTTTGGTGTGGTGTTCAGTGCGGATAATGCCATGCGTGTGAAACGCTCCGGTGTGATCACCTGCGGCAGAGCCTTTTTGATTTCCGGCTCCATTGCCTTGATCATGTCTGCAATGCTCATGTTTTTTGTCAGCTTCACTGCTTCATTCTTTCTGCTGGTCTTTTCTGCCAGTGCGTCTTTTACTGCCATCTTGCTTCCTCCTTATGCTCTCTCAGCTCTTTTTACGGTGAACCGTCTGCTTTCAGACTGTTTCAATACCTGTTTGTAGATTTCCGGGAAATCTGCTTTCAGCTGCTTCGAATCCACACGGTTCGCGGTCACGCTCTTCCAGGTGACGCGGTACAGATCCGATACTGCCATCTCTGCATCTTCCATATAAACCTTGATCTCCTGCTCAATCTGCTTCTTCTCTTTCTCCAGCTTGTCCTGAAGGTCGCTGATCTCTGCACGGCGTTCCAGTTTCTCGTCAAAATCAACCAGCGGGATCATCTTTTCCGGTTCGGAACTTCCATAATACTTCTGTAACAGCTCTTCCGCTGCCTTGCTTCCATCCGGTGCCGGCATCTTGTCTGCCTTTACATTGTTCTGCCAGAAATCACTTTCAATATCAATCAGCATCTGAATCGTTTCCTCATCGCGTTCGATCTTTCGCCAGATGAATTCTTTTCCCAGCACCACGCAGGCGATATACCAGGCATCCGCCCCGGTCACTGCCATGTAATGGTGGCACTGGATCTCGTAGGATTCCGGGATATGTCCGTCTTTCCACTTGTCAGCTGAATAGGCAGACGCTGTCTTGCATTCCAGACCGGCATTCTCACCAACTACCAGGCGGTCAACGTTCGCCATCATGAAATCATGATCCGGATGCCCATAGATCGCATTGGCACGGCGTACCTTTTTCCCTGTCTCTTCCATGAACCGGCGGGCAACGTACTCCTCCAGGTCTCTTCCCTGTCTCATTGCCTCATTGTCTTCTTTTTCCCCTGCTTCTTTCTGCGTCTTATCCTGGAAGACAGCGATTGCAGAGCTGTACGGGTTCAATCCGCAGATGCTTCCGGCATCACTTCCACCGATGCCCAGTTTTCTGTATCGCAGCCATTCTTCATGGCTCATATCTACTGTCGAAATTAATTTATGTAATTTCACTTGATTTACCTCCTATGTTTGCCCTATAATTGAGCTGTGTTATTATTTTTCAAGTCCCGGATCGCCCGCCAAAGCACCGGGACTTTTTACTACCTCGAGTGTCGCTTTCTCAACGATCACCGATTCTTTCGTCTCTTCATTTATTGCATGCACATAGATGCTGTTATGGTGCCAGATCCGGTACTTGTCCGAATCAATCCCGGCCAGTTCCAGGATGGCTCTGGCTTCCTGGTCGCGTCCTTCATTTACCCAGATCATCTGCTTTCCCCCTCCAGACGGATACATACTTTTGCCAGTTCCGCGGCAATCTTGTATTCTTTTTCGTATCTACTGCCTCCATGTGTTTCCTCCACTCTATCAACAAATTTCTGGAGGCTTCCCGAAAAGCAGCCACATCTTACCCCTATCGTATCATCCTTAGTCCTGTAAAATGTAACATATCCATCCCGGCTCCCGATCGGTCCTTGTACAAAGAAATGCCTCGTATTGAAAACTTCTGCGTTGCCGTAAACCCACGCGTTGCCGTAAACCCACGCGTTGCCGTAAACCCACGCATCGCCGAAAACTCTTGCATCGCCGTAAACCTTTGCATCGCCGTAAACCTTTGCATTGTCGAAAACTCTTGCATCGCCGTAAACCCACGCATCGCCGGAAATCCACGCATTTCCGAAATGTGAAAGATTTTCCTCTTTCTCGATGTATCCGCCGAACTCTCCAGTTTTGACAGACCCGAAATCACGCACTGCTCTGATCCGGTACAGTGTTTTCCCGTAAACTGTGACCGTTTCCTCTGTTAATTCATATTTTTTCATTCTGCTTCCTCCTTCTCCGCCCACAGCATGATGCGGATTACTACCGCACACCACACGGTAATTGTGGTTCCGACAATGTCACGCTCATTCAACAGGCTGTATTTTCCCAGCCACCAGAAGGCAAATATTGCTGCCGCTGTGGCTACGATCGGGGCAATTACACCAGCTCCGGTTGTTTCTTCTGTTACTTCGGTTGTTTCTGTTTCTTTTTTCATTGCTTTTTATCTCCCTTCAATCAGTGCTTTCATCAAAAGATGCTCGTCGATCTTCAATGTGTCTTTCAAGATTAACAGTTCTCCGATTGTCATGGTCTCCGGCTTCTGTCTTCGCTTATACAGCGTACTTTTATTGATGCCGGTTTTGACTGAAAGCTCTTTTACTTTGATTTTGTTTCTTGACATTCCGCCGTCAACGGCTTCTCTCAGAAAATCAAGACGCTCGTCTGTTTTGGGCTGACAAAAATTGCTTTTTGGCATCTTATCACCTCACTTTTTCGTTTCTCTACCCCGCTTTCTGCTCTTCGAGAGTGTCTCTGGCTCTCAGAATCTCTGCGTTGCTTCTGATGATTGCCAGGCTTTCTTTGTCCAGCTTTTTCAGAATCGTAACTGTTTCCTGCAACAGCTTCTTTTTCGTTTCTCTCATTCGATTCTCTCCTTTCTTTTTTTGTACGGTAACGAAGTGCTGTGTCCTCTCGCTCGTTGATTCTTCCGCTTAACAACTTCTTGGTTGAGGGGAAAAGTTCTGATTGGTTCAGACTGCTCATTTTTCTGCCGGTAGTAATGAACACTGTGCTTTCTTGCCCTGATGTTCCTGCTTTCTTCAACTGTTTTGCCAGGTCATGCTTATTCTGCATTCGCTCTGTCTGATACGTTTATCAGCATAACTACCACGTTACTCACGAACCGCCCTATCACTTCACCTGGACTTTCCTGCTTACTTCGTTATCGTTGATTACATTATAGTAATCTTCGAGAACGTTGTCAAGTACTTTTTGTTAGCTTTGCTAACTTTTTTTGTTGACTTTTTTCTTGTACGGTGTTATCCTAAGATCAGAAATAAAATGAAGGGAGGCGAATGAATGACGCAAGGTGAGCGTGTCAAAGAAGTTCGAAAAAGCCTGAATCTAACAATGGAACAATTCGGAAATAAGCTCGGAGTGACCAAAGTAGCAATCTCTAATATTGAAAAAGAAAAGAGAAATCTTACGGAACAAATGAGCCGGGCAATATGCCGTGAGTTCAATGTCAGCGAAGAATGGCTGAAAACAGGTGAAGGAGAGATGTACCAGCAGCTCTCAGAAGATGAGGAAATAGCTGGCATCGTATCAGATCTGCTAGAAGAGGGAAAAGACAACGCTTTTTATGGTATAATTTTAGAGATAGCCAAAACCTACAACGAACTATCTCCCGCATCGCAAAAGGTACTCACGGAAGCAGCCGAGAAGCTGGCTGACAATTTGGCAAAAAAGAAAAGGGACTAACGTCCCTCTCTTCTGTCAAAGTGCTTCTTAATAATGATGTAAACCTGTTTCAAAAAGGTTTCATCTGAAGCGTTCAGTTTGTTAATCAGTTTTATAATCTCAGCTTTGTAATCCATCATATGTACCTCCCGATCACGTTTTTTCAAACATTTGTTCGAAAAACTTTGGTTTTATATTATCACAAAAATATTTGTGATGCAACTGTTTTCGAACATTTGTTTTAGTAAAATTTTCCTTTCATCTTAACAAACGTTTCAGGAGGAAAAAAGTTGTGCGTTGTCCGGAATCCCGGACGCTTTTTGAAAATCACTTATATTCAGACTCATAAAGATCTGAAATTGTGGTTTTCAACCCTGCTGCCAACTGTTCCATAGTTGCCAGAGTTGGACTTACATGGTCGGTCACTATGTCACCGATCGTAGACCGGGGAACGCCGGTCATAATTGCCGCCTGCCGGATTGACAGGTGGTGCTGTTCTAAGAATTGAGATAATAATATTTTCATATTGTTATCATTCCTCTATGCAGCGAAAAATATACAAAAGGATAAAAACAAATGGATGGATACCAATATGAACATCATTGTGCAAAACTCTTGAAACAAAGAGGATTTAGGGATGTTACGGTCACAAAAAGCAGTGGAGATCAAGGAATTGATGTCATTGCTTATAATGAAAACGTCAAATACGGAATACAATGTAAATATTATTCCTACCCTGTTGGCAATCAGGCTGTTCAACAAGCGTATGCTGGAGCAAAATTTTATGATTGCAATATAGCTGTTGTTATGACCAATTCAACCTTTACCGAACCTGCAAAAGAACTTGCTAAAAAATTGGGTGTACAACTATGGGAAAAGTCTTATATTCCAAACGGCAACGGAAGCTTATATAAAATTATTCGAGCTATAAATGTAATCTGTCTGTTGGTCAGTATCTTCGGCTTTTGGCTCATGAAAGGATCTGAACATTCGGCAATCACTACCTATAATTATTTTAATATTATAGTTCTCGCAGTTGCTTCTGCGATAGGTTTGCTATATTATCGCAGTTTAGTTGCCAGCATGTTCGTCAGTCTTTTATATTTGATTTTTGCCATATCGCAGGTCATCTTCTCTGTGGTTCATAGCAACTTTTCTACTTATGAAATTATAGCATGTATACCAGCTGTATTATATATGATTCATACGGTACGCCTGCTATCTGAACCATTGTCAGAAGAAGAGAGAAAAATCATTGCAAATAAAAACAAACCCCAAAAAACTCCAGCAAGCGAAGTAGATAAGCTGGAACTGGATCGTAAGATTCAGGATAACTTATATCACTTAGGTGACTTGTATATTCCAATTCTTAACGAAAAATTACATTCTGTAGTCACTTTAAAAAATGCACTGCAAACAGAAAATGGATATTTATTTGTATATATTTCTGATAAGCCAATATCTTTCGATCTATCCGCAATAGAAACTGAATTCAATATAAATTTGCAGGATTATTACCAGATACGCCCTATCAGTAATACAGAATTCCAGATTTTGCAGCGTGAAAAGTAAAATACAAGGAGAAAATGAGATATGAAAAAAGAGAAACCTACAACAAAACTTTGCAAACATTGTAAAACCGAAATACCATATGATGCGAAGGTCTGCCCTAATTGTCGTAAAAAGCAAAAAGGCGGAAAACTTAAATGGATCCTGATTATTGCAGTTGTGGCAGTTATTGCACTGCTTATATATGGAAGCGGAAATTCTTATAAATTAAGCGAAGATGCAAGCAATATGTCCGAAAAAGACTATAAAGCCGCATGTGGCGAAATTGAATACAAAGAACTTGCAAGATCTGCCGAAAAATATAAAGGAAATAAAGTAAAATTCGAGGGACAAATACAGCAAGTTGCTTATGATTCAGAAAATGGTGAGTCTGAATACCTGATACATGTTACAAAAGATGACTTGGGATTATGGTCTGACAGCATATATGTATATTATGCAAATAAATCCGACAGCAAATTTATCGAGGATGATATCGTTGCTATTTACGGCGAGGCTTCTGGAGAAGAATCTTACACAAGTGTTCTTGGTCAGAATATAACAATTCCAGCAATAACAGCGGCATATATGGAATTAGAGAAATAGATATAACAGAATAACAAAATCCGCTCCGATGTTACCAGCACCGAAGCGGATCAGCGAATCTATACAGGTCTGGAGACCGGTATAATCACTCCTTAAGCAAGATGATTATACCACAATCCTCCAGCACCTGTACAGGTGTATTTTTTATACCCATTTTCAAGGAGGATGATACTATGCCAACAGCAAAAAAATTACCGTCAGGATCCTGGCGTTGTCTGGTGTACAGTCACACAGAAGAAATCAAAAATCCTGACGGAAGCATAAAAAAGAAACGAATATATGAATCGTTTACGAGCAATATACCGGGTCCAAAAGGCAAGCGTATCGCAGAACAGGCGGCGGCTGAGTTTGCCGCAAATAAAGATCAACGCAGCCGTTCTGCAGATATGCTTCTGGGAACTGCCATGGATAATTACATTCAATCCAGAGAATCCATTTTGTCGCCACGTACGATTATGGACTACAAACGAATCCGCAGAACATCGTTACAGTCACTGATGAACATTCGCCTGAGTCGCATTACACAGGAAGATATCCAGATCGCTATCAATCTTGAATCTGTAAATCATAGCCCCAAAACTGTACGAAACAGTCACGGACTCTTATCGGCTGTTCTAAAACAATATCGCCCTGATTTCGCACTGAATACTTCCCTGCCTAAAAAGCAGCGTGTAGAGCTGTATATTCCGACAGACGAGGAGGTAAAACGTCTGATCCGGGCATCCGAAGGAACGGAAATGGAACTTCCCATTCTCTTAGCCGCATTTGGCCCCATGAGACGTGGTGAAATATGTGCCTTAGATTCTACAGACATTTCCGGTAATATCGTACACGTGAGCAAAAACATGGTACGCACAGAAGATAACGCCTGGATAATAAAATCGCCAAAATCCTACGCTGGAGACCGGTATATTGATTTTCCTGATTTCGTAGCAGAAAAATGGAGAGGAAAAACAGGGCGAATTGTAAATCTCACTCCTAACAATATTACGGATCGCTTTCGATCCTGCCTGCACCGGGCTGGGCTTCCTCATTTTCGCTTCCATGATCTGCGACACCCTTATGTCAAGTCCACGACAAAAAAATATGGAGGTTTTTTTCAACTTCTAAAAGCCAGTTAAGAACCGCAATTCCTAACTGGCTTTATCAATATACCCTGAGCTGTTATGTCAGGTCATTTTTTATTTTTAGCACGATTTCAACCCTCTTGTCAGGGTAAATAAAGATTTTTTCAATCAGCATATCAACAAGTTCATAAGTCAGTCCTTTGTTTTTAATTAAAGACTGTAATACATCTTTTTGCTGGTGCTGACGTTCTTTTTCCTGTTGTTCAGCCTCCAGCCGTGTCATTACAACAGCCTTTGTATTCTGTACTTCAAGCAATCGCTGTTCAATAAGTGCTTTCTGTTTTTTATAGAGGTTAACATCAATCTGCTTTATTACAAGTGCCTCATACAGTTTACGTTTTTCTTCCTGCAACTCAAAGATCTGATTATCAAATTCAGCTCGTCTCACCGCAGCCTTATCGACAGGTTTTAATTCATTCGGCCCATCAATACCCAAAGATACTTCAAACTGTTTACAAAGAAATTCATATACTATGGATTCCAATTCGCTTTCCCGGATAGTCATACCATAGCAAGGCTGTGAAGAATCCATATAGGAAAACCTGCAGCGGTAAATAGTCTCATTGGAACGGTGCATAGCATGTTTGCAGGAGCCGCAAAATACCTTTCCTCGAAGGGGATAACTATGCTGTTTTCGTTTTGGAATTTTAAACCGCTTAATGGAAGCATTAGCTTTCTCAAAAAGTTCTTTGTTAACCAATGGGGTGTGATGATTTGGAATCTTGATCCATTCGCTTTCATCTTTTGTCCGCATACGGTTTCCGCCGACTTCTGTTACAGTCTTTTTCCCTATCACATAAGTGCCGATATAGCGTTCGTCTGCTAACAGTCTCAAAATGGTTGAATTAGACCATACACCATTTGTCCTTGATACATCGTGATACTTTTGGCCTTTGAGAGCCTTGTATTCGCCCGGTGTAGGAATTGCCTGACTATGAAGCTCTCTGGCAATCTGCGCACTGTTCATACCGGACGCAGCATATTCAAAAATCATCTGAATAACACAGGAGGTCTCTGGATCAGGGACCATTCGGTTATTGTCACCTTTACAATATCCATACGGGCAGATCTTACTTTGATATTCACCGCGGCGCATCTTCATATACTTTGCGGTTTTGGTCTTAACAGACATATCCCGGCTGTAATATTCACTGATAAGGTATTTGAAGGCAACTTCCATACCGCCGGTATCGCCTTTGAGCTTTTTCGTATCAAAATCATCACCCACAGAAATAAAGCGGGTATGAAAGATCGGAAATACTCGTTCTATAAAGTAACCTGTCTCCAGACTGTTGCGCCCAAATCTTGAAAAATCCTTTACCATGATACAGTCAATTCGGTTTGCACGTACCAGATCAAGAAGTTCCTGAACAGCAGGGCGTTCAAAACTTGCCCCACTATACCCGTTATCTACAAACTCCATCAGTTCTGCATTTCCGTATTCTTCTAAGCCGACAGCGTGTTCTTGAAGGATCATGCGCTGGCTGGAAATACTTAAACTGTCTGTTTTGAAATCTTCCAAAGACAGACGGATATATAAAGCAATCACATATTTTTTCATTGTGCCACCGCCTTGCTGTATTCCTGAAACTCTGTATGGAAGCGGAATCTTATAGAGACATGTTTATCGTGATCCACTTCAATACGCTCAATTAAACGTGATACAAGCTCTGCAGTTAATGTACATCCAGCTTTCAGTTCTTTTTCGTCTTTTTCAAGCGTCTTATACTGTTCAAACTGTTTTTTTATCTTTATGGCCTCTTTTTCACATTCTGCAAGTTCTGCTTTGGCAGAGCTCATTTTATCTTCATAGTTCTTTTTCCAAAGAAAGAAATCGTCTTTATCTACCAGGCCGCTTACCATATCTTCGTACAATACCTGAATACGATCCTGGTTCTGCTGGATCATACGATTGGCGGTATTGCGGCGATCCTGCAATTCTTTTTCCTTTTTACGCCATTGGGTTCCATCCTCAACTAAAAGGGCATAATCTCCTAAAGCAGCGGAGAGTTCCTTTTTCAGAATGTCGATCACGGTATCAATTAGTTCATTTTCTTTTATGGAAATACCGACACATTTTTCCTTATGAACCCTGGTAGTAGTAAGACAGCGAAACCGGTAAACATCCTGCTTCTTTCTTTTCTCTCTTTGACGGTGCAGACTTCTGCCGCAATGAGAACAGAAAATCAAGCCTTTAAAAATATTCGGAGAGTATGGAACTTTCTCCTGTCCTTTGCATTTCTCGGCAACTTCCATTCTGTACTTCTGGACCGCATCAAAAACTTCCCTGGAAACTATGGCTTCGTGGGTACTGGCGACAGAAATAAGGTTTTCTTTTCCTGCAGGTCTTTGTTTATGTGCAACAGTTTTTGTATGGCCTTGAACCATATCGCCGGTATATTTTTCTTCTTTAAGGATCTTCATTACGGTACGTGTCTGCCAGAAACCTTCTCCTATTAAATTTTCATGCGTGATTTCCCCGGTAGAATACTTATAATTGCTTGGTGCAGGATAGCCGCCTTCATTCAGCATCAGTACAATACGGTTCAGACCAATTTTTTCATATGCCCATTGAAAGATCTGCTGGACGACCGGAGCTGCCACCGGATCCACAATCAGCTTATGGCAGTCATCAGGATCCTTTTTATATCCAAAAGGTGCACGAGCGCCAACAAATTTTCCCTCTTTCATATCCTGTCTTGCCTGTGCCTTAATCTTACGGCCAATATCAATCGAATAGGCTTCATTTATCATATTTTTCAGCGGGAGGACAATACCGCCATGCAGGTTATCAGGATTTTCAGAATCAAACTGATCTGTTACAGCGATAAACCTGACATTATGAGAAGGAAAATACTGTTCTATGTAGTATCCGCTGTCAATGGAGTTACGCCCAAGACGAGACAGGTCCTTTACGATCACACAGCCGATTTTTCCGGCTTCAATGTCAGAGAGCATACGTTGAAATCCCTCGCGGTTAAAGTTGGTTCCGGTTGTACCATTATCTATGTAAGTATCATAAATACGAAATTCCGGTTTATTGGAAAGGTAATCCTCCAAAACCATTTTCTGTGTTTCGATAGAATTACCGCGCTTTTTGTTATCTTCCACAGATAAGCGGATATATAAAGCGGTATTGATAAACGGCGATACCGATGTGAAAACAGGCTCTGCAATATGTTTTCTGCTCTTTCTTGCCATCTTAGACCACCATCCTTTCCTGTGCCGGAGCAATCAGAGAAATTGCTTTCTCATATTCATTCTGATAATTAAATTCAATTTGAAATTCATTTTTCCCAACCACCTTGATACTGTGAACAAGCTGGATCATTACCTTTCGGTCAAGTTCTTCGATTTCAGAAAATTTCTTGAAGTTCTCTATCCAGCGGTTCCGCTCACTGCGGTTTTCCATAACATCTGTCCGTTTTTCTTCCAAAGCGGCGATTGCCTGTTCAAGCTGAGCGATACGAACATTATAAGTGTTCTTCAAGTTTAAAAACTCATGCTTCTCAATCAATCCGCTTACCATATTTTCATAAAGACTGGTTTTGAATGTCCGTATCTGCTCCAACTGCTGATTGTTCTGCGCGATTTGTCGGCTGTATTCCCGGATCAGTTCTTTATTGATACGGCTCTGATTGATACCAGATAAAATTTCTTCCAAAGAAACAACATTATTAACAAATCCTTTTACACTATCCCTGACACATTCCATCAGGTCGCTTTCCTTTACCATAACAGGGTTTGTACAGCCATTCTTTTTCCCGGTAGGGCAATAGTAGTAGTGGTACTCTTTGTCTTTATAGCGGTTTGTCTTTCGTATCATACGGGCGCCGCAGCAGCCACAGATCAATATGCCGGAAAATAAATAGACTTTATTTTTACCGGGAGAAGTACGGGTGTCCAGTTGCTGGATCCTCTGTGCCAGGTCAAAATCGTGGGGCTCAATAATCGCTTCGTGAGCGTGTTCCACACGAATCCATTCGGACTGAGGACGGTTTTCGATTTCTTTCAGCTTAAAGTGCTGTGAACCTTGTTTTCCCTGAACCAGAGTGCCGGTATAAGTTTCGTCCTGCAAAATACGGACAATCGTTGTAGAGGACCACCGACAATCTTTTCGATCGGTATATCCGTTTCTTGCACAAGGCAGACCATTCATTTTCTTATAGGCAAGAGGAGAAAGTGTTCCTAAACGGTTCAGCTCATTTGCAATCGCATAAGGGCTGAAACCTTCCAGGCGCATCCTGAAAATGCTTCTCACCACCTGAGCAGCATATTCATCTACCACAAGGAGATTATGATTTTCTTCGGATTTGCGATAGCCGTACACGGTAAAAGCTCCGACAAAATCTCCATTTTTACGCTTTGTTTCAAGAGAACTGCGAGTTTTCAAAGAAATATCGCGTGCGTAAGCCTCGTTCATAATGTTTTTTACAGAGACCGTAAGGTCATCCCCGGCGGACTCATTGATCGTGTCGATATTGTCGTTGATAGCAATAAACCGTACACCATAAGCCGGAAAAACACGCCTCATATAACGACCAGTCTCGATATACTCACGTCCAAGTCTGGAAAGATCCTTTACAATCACACAGTTGATCTTTCCCTCCATAATATCATCCATCATTTCTTTGAAAGCCGGGCGATCAAAAATCACACCACTATAACCGTCGTCCACTCGTTCCGAAACAAGTTCGATCTCTGGGTGGTGGCTGGCAAATTCCTCAATCAGCTTTCTTTGGTTTCCAACACTGTCACTTTCGTTTGACTTATCATCCGTATAAGATAATCGGATATACTTCGCAGCTTTATAAATCTGCATACAAAAACACTCCTTTCATTACGGAAAAATGCCCGCAATTCAAGGAGTGCAGTATGCCTTATTGTTATTCAATTCCTTTTCCGATTCTTATTATAACGCTCCATGCGGGAAAAAACAGCCCCCAAAATGTAAATTTTTATCGTAAGATACCATGCAGGCATTCTTCTAATGTAGCCCCGTCCGTACAGTAAGTAGCACGCACAATAAACTTTCCACACCTGAAATGACAGGGGTTCTTGATCTGTCTGACGAACTCGGCGATCCGTTCCTCACGTGGAAGTTCCTTGTTGACGGATACACTGCGAATATCCACCAGATTATCAGAATAAGAAGTTTTTTGTTCCATCTTTTCAGCTCCTTTCCGTAAATTGATTCTCAATCAAAATCACATGGATAAAGCCGGACCTGGACTTGTAATCTAAGCCCGGCTTCATAGTATCTGATTTCGATTTTATATGCCGTATTTGCCACGCATCCCCGGCAGGTTCTGTTGACACAGAACAGGGGTTGCTATGGGCTGCGGACAGCTTGACCGCATCATAGCCCCGCAGTCGCCGCCGCTTTGCCAGAGCAAGCGCACGCCGCAGGAACTCCCCCCAAGTCTTTAGGAGGCCGTGAAGAAGTACCATTGTCATTTGCGCCGTCGTCGCGCCCGAACCTGCCACAGCCGGGTTAATAGGTTGCGTGGATCGCTCGGACAACCAGGTTCATCACCTCCTTTGGCTGTCTGTCATGGCGCCGCCCTATATGCCGCTCGGTACGCAGAATGATGTACCCATAGCAACGTATATTCACTTGTCAAAGAACCATGAGGGAGAGAAGGCAATCAAAGCAATCCGTATTGGAAATATGTCGGAACGGTTCTGTCCGATCCAACCACAATGGCTTGTCCTGCCAAAAGGTCCCTTCATAATACAGTACATTTTCAGGGAAAAAGTTAGTGGGCTTATAAATTATTTTTTAAAAAATATTCTTGAAGCTGTTTTAAACCTCTGTTAATACTCTGATGAACTGAAATTTTACTGCAGTTTTCCACTCTGGCAATTTCCGTTTGGCTCATGCCGAGAAAATAATGTGCATAGATCCTCTGACGCTGTTTTTCTGATAGAGTAGCAAGTCCCTTATAGATCATTTCAGTCACCCTATGCTGTTCATAAATATCTGCTGGTGATTTTTGATCTACAAGGGCTTCATATTCAATTCCATCTCCAAAATCCAAAGAAAAATATGCTTTGTGTCGATATGTATAAATCCGATATGCTTCGTCGCGTAATTTATAAGCTCTTAAAATATCGGCAACTTCATCCGGTACTTCTACGATTGTGTCTGTTGTGTAAAATGGGTAATATTCCTTTAAATTGATGTGTTTCATATATAATCCTCCAATTTCGATTTGTTTGCGTGTGAAAAGCTAAAACCGAAATCAGAGGGTGGGGATCGACACCCCACAGAGAACAGAAAGACAAGAAATTTGCCTGTAAGCACAAAAGTGCGCGTCTGTCCGATGACAGGCGCGCAATCATACAGCCCTAATAATTGATTGAAAGGGAAATGTTGAAAAACATAATATTTTGTCGAATGGAAAAACCCCGCAATCCATAACCAGATTACGGGGCATAGTGATAGATTTGGCCGGCAGCATCGAGGCCGGCATGTTGACCTCGGTAGCATAACCATGCCCTCCCTCCAAATCAAGGAGGGATAGACAGGCTTGCCAATTATCCGCCTCCTTCTATCTACTACAATATATTTATGGTTAATATCCCTTACAGCCAGTAAGGAATTATCCATCTTGTTGCTTAAGCTGTTAGAATGAGTGGAGCAATAGGTCTGGCCTCCTTCTCTCAGGACTTTACGTCCGTAAAATAGTCAGCCAACCAGCCACTCTTTCGCAGCATTCGTTTTATGCAGGTTGAACCTTGATACGTTCGTGTGAAACACCCAGTAGATTGAATAGGCAATGAGAAAACTGGTATTGACCATTGCTAATACATTACAAAGGAGTATCTGTTATGAACGCTGTTGGTATTGATGTTTCCAAAGGAAAAAGCACTGTCACTATCCGAAAACCAGGAGATGTGGTTCTTATGTCCCCCTGCGATATCCCTCACACCCAGTCTGCCATAAACGACCTGATCAAACAGATCAAAAGCCTTGAAGGCGAAACCAAAGTCTGCATGGAGCATACCGGCAGATACTATGAACCGGTTGCCACATGGCTTTCTGATGCCGGTATCTTTGTCAGTGCCGTAAATCCTATCCTGATCAGAGATTTCGGTGATGATTCCCTCCGCACACCCAAGACAGATAAAGCAGATTCTAAAAAAATCGCACGTTATACTCTTGACCGTTGGGCTAAACTGAAGCAATATGGAATCATGGATAAAACACGTAACCAACTAAAAACTATGAACCGACAATTTGGATTCTATATGGCTCAGAAAACTGCAATGAAAAACAATCTCATTGCGCTGATCGACCAGACTTATCCGGGAGCCAATGATTTCTTTGACAGTCCTGCCCGCAATGACGGCAGCCAAAAATGGGTAGATTTCATTCATACCTACTGGCATGTCGATTGCGTCCGCTCCAAGTCATTAAATGCCTTTACGGAGCATTACCAGAATTGGTGCAAACGTAAAAACTATAACTTCAGTGCAGAGAAAGCAGCGAAAATTTATCAAATTTCCTCTGACCTGATTGCCGTATTTCCAAAGAATGACATCACAAAAATGTTGATATGGCAGGCAGTAGCATTACTAAACACTGCTTCGAAAACAGTAGAATCGCTCCGTTCAAAAATGAATGAGCTTGCATCCACGCTTCCGGAATATCCGGTTGTTATGGATATGAACGGTGTAGGGGCAACCCTTGGTCCGCAGCTTATCGCTGAGATTGGGGATGTTTCCCGTTTTACACACCGGGAAGCCCTTACTGCTTTTGCAGGTGTTGATCCCGGTAAAAATGATTCTGGAAAGCACATACAGAACAGTGTGCGAACCTCTAAAAAGGGGTCTCCCTACCTGCGTAAAGCTCTTTTTCAGATCATGGACAGTCTTATCAAACGATCTCCAGTGGATGATCCTGTTTATGCCTTTATGGATAAAAAACGATCCGAAGGCAAACCTTATTATGTTTATATGACTGCCGGGGCAAACAAATTTCTCCGGATTTATTACGGTCGGGTAAGAGAATATCTATCCAACTTGTCGAATAATGAAACTATTTAATATCACTTTTTAACCTCTACCAGACTAGCGCATCGCGGTGGTCTTATTTTCGTGTCTTACGTTCAACCTGTATAAATTTTCAAAGTTCATTAATTTCTGCTTGACTTTTTATTTGCAGACTATTTGAAGGAATTATACAAACTTTTATGCTTGTTCTTTTCTTGAAATCTTCCAGAACTATCCTTGTTCCAACAAAACCTATCATAAAAACAATTTTATCAAGCTATTTTTGTGCATAATGTATGTTTGGCTAATCTAAATCAAATTTATACCCAACTCCATATACACTTTTAATATAGTCTGGTACATCCGGCGAAACCTTGAGCTTTTGTCGCAGATTGCTTACATGGTTATTCACTGCCTTTCGGGAAAAGGAAGCATATTCTTCTTCCCATACCAGTTCCGTTATCATTTCATAGGTAAATACCCGTTTAGGATTCATAATGAGAAGGGCAAAGATTTCAAACTCTTTCACAGTTAATTCAACTATCTGCTCACGGACAATGACAAGTCTTTGTTCCAGACAAAAGTATATTTCACCTTCTCGTATTTCTGTTAAAGGCGGGCCTGTTCGTTTTGACACAGAATACTTGCTATGAAAAATAGGGTAGCATGGAATGTCAGCCGAATTGACGCCGCCCGTTTTATCTTCAAGAACAAACTGCGTCAGTTCCTTTTTCTGATCTGCGGTAAGCAATACAAATAGTTTTTCACCTATCTGTCTGCCAGTTTCCGACAAATCAAGTACAGCTAATTTCCCATGCTATCACCTCATTTCTTTAAAGAATCTTTCAATTTTTGGAAGGATTCGTTACTTATGGCGTGTTCTAATCGGCAAGCGTCCTTTTCAGCAGTTTTAGGGTCTACACCAGCCTCAATTAAACGTTCTGCAAAAAAACGGTGTCTTTCATAAATCATTTCAGCTATTTCTTTCCCTTTTTCTGTTAAGTGAATATATTTGTCGTTATCTCTGATTAGAAATCCACTTTCACATAAACGTGTAACCATATTCGTAATAGTAGGTTTTGAACGTGCCAAAAAATCAGCAAGATCAACACCGCGCACGGTACCTTTTTGGCGGTTAAGAAGTAAAACAGCTTCTAAATAATCTTCACCAACTGCATGTAAATCCTCATAACACCCCAAATCAGAACAAGTAGAGTTTTTCTGCTCTTGTCTACTTATCCAAGCCATTTTTGCAATCATTGAAATCAAATGATTACCTCACCTCCCTTCCAAAAAGGTGTATACTATTTACCTCGTTGCAGGTTCACCAAATGAGAATATAAACCATTTTTCTTCATCAGTTCCTTCGGTGTACCCATTTCACTGATCTTCCCATCGTCCAGAACGACAATTTTATCAGCATTGGCAACTGTTCTCATACGATGTGCAATTACCATAACGGTCTTGTCTTTAAGCAAAGCAGATAATGCTTCTTGCACCAAAGTTTCGCTTTCTGCGTCCATAGACGCTGTAGCTTCAT
>SKEC01000753.1_pt1 | contig 29277 bp, 32 predicted proteins | sample 4826641 | NCBI WGS metagenome assembly SKEC01 (sample SAMN11008819, study PRJNA524170) | human gut metagenome | biome: Human fecal sample; material: Feces; isolation source: fecal sample from pouch patient p18, p21 | host: Homo sapiens | place: Israel: Tel-Aviv | collected 2015-12-22
CTATATGATTTGAGGTCTTTCTATGCCCTTGATGATAAAACTTAATAGAAATATTATGAAAGTTTATTTATGTCTTGACAACGGTCATTTCATAACAGTAGGATATGTTATAATTATTGTGTTTGAATTCAAGGGGTTTCTTATGAATAAAAAAGAAAAAAGTAAAATTATATTTCTATCCGGACTTATTACTTTACTCATTATTTTATGTATTTATGCATTAAATGGATTTGCACCATTTGGCACTAAAACATTAGCTGTAATGGATGCAAATATTCAGTATATTGATTTCTTCTCTTATTTAAAAGATGTTATTGCAGGAAAGAACTCAATTACTTATAGCTTTGGAAAAACTCTGGGTGGATCAAATGTAGCTGTATTTAGCTATTATTTATCTTCACCATTTAATCTATTATTGTTGTTTTTCTCTAATGCGAATCTCTATACATTCTTTAATATTGTTGTCGCATTAAAGCTTACATTGGCATCTATCGCCTTTGCGTACTTTATCACAAATAGATTTGAAACATCTTATAAAGACAATAGTATTCTCTTTATTCTGCTTTCCTGTGGTTATGGTTTATGTCAATATAGCTTCTTCCAGGCAAGTAATATCATATGGTTAGATGGCATGTATATGTTACCTTTCATGTTATTACAGGTTTATTATATTGTGCAGGGAAAGAAGAACTGGAATCTTTCTATTGCGGTAGGTTTAGCTATTATCTTTAACTGGTATATGGCTGGAATCAGCTGTGTCTTTACTGGTATCTGGTTCTTATTAGAATGTTGTTTATATGCAGTAGAAAATAAGATGACATTCATTCAGTTTATTAAGAGTGGTATTAGATATGTGATTGCGATGATTCTAGGAGTAATGGTAAGTGCAATTTTATTCTTACCTACTATTGGTGCTTTAACGAATGGTCCTAGAGGAAGTCTTTCATTTAAAGATTTATTAGACTTCTCTTTTGTAGGTAATATGTTAAGCGTAATTCCTAAGTATAGCTATGGGGCTCATAGTGAATTAGGATTTGCGGCATTATTTTGTGGAGGACTTGCGATAGTACTTGCTTTATCAGTATTCTTCAACAAACAAATCAAAGTAAAAGTAAAGATTGTACTAGGTGTATTCTTATTTGGAATACTTCTATGTCTTTATTGGCATCCTCTTTATTTAGTATTCTCACTCTTTAAATTTGTAGGAAGCTATAACTATAGATATTCATTCCTTGTTGAATTCTTTATTCTATTCTTAGCTACATACAATTGTGTATATGCAAAAGAAAAGAATAATATTGTGAAGACTGGTGTAATCGCAATTGTATTCTCAATATTAAACATTGTATTAACACGTCATTATACACATCAAGAGAAGATTTATGCTTATCTAACTGTAGCTATGATCATTATCTTAACTGCGTTATATATCTCTAGTCAGTTAATGACTAAGCAGAAAACAAAACAGTTACTTCTTGTATTATTACTTATTGTTGGTTCTATTGATTTGGGTATCAACTCTGGTCTTCTTGCAAATTCTTTATGCATGAACGATTTGGAATATACATCATATAGAAAGAATCAGGAAAAGATCATTCGTAATATACAGAATGATGATCAATCAAACTATAGAATCACACAGACATCTAACAGAGTCATGTATGAAGGTAATCTAACTGCCAACTATGATGAACCACTATCATATAGATATATGTCTACAAGTGGATATACTTCTTCACCTGATGGTACACAGTTAGAGTTCTTAAATAAGTGTGGTTATCCTACTTATGCAGATTGTTTAACTGTCACAAATACATCTATGTTAGGTATTGATTCATTACTTAGTGTGAAATATGTATTAACTTCAGAAAACTACACTGGTCTAGTAAAGAAGAATAATACTAAGTTAAATGGTAAGTATACATATACAAATCCATATTATATGCCTCTCGCATTTACATGTAATAACTTTGATGCCATTAAGAATGAAGAAGGCTATTTGAACCCATTTGATTATCAGAACTTATTATTTAAACAGTTATTCAATACTTCAAAAGATATTTATAAACCTGTTAAGTACTCAGTAGTAAAGAAGGATGATTCAAATATAGAAATCAACTTAAACACTTCTAACTATAAGAATATGGTTTATTATGGTTTTGTCCCTTGGACTTCAGAATCAGAATCTTATGTTTATAATGGTAAAGATGTGATTACTAAATATGCATGCTGGTTATCACCTACTGTATTCCATATTGAAACAGATAGTTCAAAGACAAAGCTAAGAGTTGAATCTGCAGATTCTAATTTCAATTATGATAACGCCTATTTCTACGCATTAGATTTAAATGTATTGGATGAGTGTGCTAAAACAGCACGTAACAACGAAGTGAACATTTCAATGAAGAATGGTTCTATTGATACAACAGTTAATGCAGAAGATGAAGATAGTTATTTATATTTATCTGTTCCTGTAGATGATTGTTGGGATGTATTAGTCAATAATAAAAAAGCAGAAGTGAAATCATTTGGAAACTGCTTATATGCCATCAAGCTTCATTCTGGCACAAATAAGATCACTATGAGATATCATACAAAGCACCAAAAACTCGGTATTGGCTTAACAACAGCAGCAATATTGTTTATAATCTTAAGTGCAATTATTAGAAAAAAATATTGTAAGGAGAACTAATATGGAAGGTTTATTAAGTATTATAATACCATCTTATAATGAAGGACTATTAATTGATAATACTGCACAGGTTGTAGTAGATATCATGACAGAACATAAGATTCCTTATGAAATCCTGTTTGTGGATGATGGTTCTAAGGATGACACATGGAATAGAATCCAGACAGCATCAAAGACACATGAACATGTAAGAGGTGTTCATTTCTCTAGAAACTTTGGTAAAGAATCTGCAATTACTGCAGGTTTAACATATGCAAAGGGTGATTGTTGTGTTGTCATGGACTGTGATTTACAGCATCCACCAATCAAGATTGTAGAAATGTATAAATTATGGCAGGAAGGATATGAAGTTGTAGAAGCTGTCAAAGAAGATAGAGGAGAAGAATCAGGTATCCATAGATTTATGGCTAATACTTTCTATAAGATCATCTCTAAGCTGACTAATATCGATATGATGAATGCATCTGACTTCAAGCTTCTTGATAGAAAAGTTATGTTGGTACTGCTTAACATGAAGGAAAAGAATTCTTTCTTTAGAGCTTTATCTTCATGGGTAGGATTTAAGACAACACAGATTCCATTTAGAGTAGCTGAAAGAGAAGCAGGGGAATCTAAATGGTCTACTAAATCACTCATTAAGTATGCAATACTTAATATTACTTCTTTCTCTTCTGCACCTATGCAGATTGTCACTATTTGTGGTTTTATCATGTTACTTATCTCTGTAATACTTGGTATTAACTCAATTGTACAGTATGTGAATGGTACTGCTTTAGGAGGTTTTACTACAGTTATTCTACTTCAGTTATTCTCTAGTAGTATTATCATGATCTGTCTTGGTATTATTGGTTACTATATTGCACAGATTTATGATGAAATCAAAGGAAGACCTAAGTTCATCGTTTCAGAAGAATGTTAGTATGGATGTGATTAATCACATCCTTTTTTAATGCATAAAAAAAGGGACATACACTGTCCCTAACAAACAATACCATTACGTATTGTGTAATTTATTCCATTGTAATTGTAAGTACCATTATATGACCAATTCAATTGACCATTTTCTACATAGTACCAAGTACCTGATCCATTAACCTGTGATAAAGTAGTCTTATGCCAGTCAATCTGCCCATGATCCACATAATACCAAGTACCATTATAATAAACAAGATTAGAATAGTTCCAGTCTATACTACCATTCTTCACATAATACCAAGTTTTATTGAAATAAAATAACCCATTATATGACCAATTCAATTGACCATTTTCTACATAATACCATGTACCTGTTCCATTAACCTGCGACAAAGTAGTCTTATGCCAGTTTATCTGTCCATGATCCACATAATACCATGTACCATTAAATAAAACGAGATTAGAGTAATTCCAGTCAATCAGACCATTCTTTACATAGTACCAAGTACCATTATAATAAACCAATCCATTATAAGACCAGTTCAATTGACCATTCTCAATATAATACCAAGTACCTTTATATAGTGTTAAACATGTATAATGCCAGTTTATCTGACTATTTTCTACATAATACCATGTACCTGTTCCATTAACCTGAGAAAGAGTATTAACACCCCAATTTAGTTTCCCATTTTCTACGTAATACCAAGTGTTTCCATATTGTACAAGATTTGTATAATTCCAATCAATCTTACCATTCTTTACATAATACCAGTCACCGTTATACTGAACTAAACTTGAATATGAAGATTGATAAATACCCTTCTCAATATAATACCAATTATTATTACAATAAGCTAATCCTTGATAATTCCAGTTGATCACACCATTTGAAACATAGTACCAAGTACCACTTCCATTAACCTGACATAATGTATTTTTATTCCAGTTTATTTGGCCATTCTCCACATAATACCAAGTACTATAATACTTCACTAGATTTGTATACTTCCAGTTGATCTTACCATGATCCACATAATACCATGTCCCATTATATAAAATAAGACTATTATAGTTCGTATCTAGAACACCATTAACTAAATAATACCATTCTCCATTAATATAAGTAAGACCATTACTAGATGTGTTAACAGTACCATTCACCACATAGTAAGTCTTTCCACCAAAGTCTACTAATCCAGTATAAGTGTCATCAATCTTACCATTATGAATACAATGCCACTGCCCATTGTAATAAATAAGTGCATCCCCAGTTAAGACAATACCATTATTCACAAAGTACCAATCATTTCCATATTTCACTATACCAGTCATATTCTTATTTGTATGGCCGTTTACAAGATAATAAGTTGTTTTACCACACGTCCAAGGACCATTATAAGATGTATCTATCTTACCTGAATCTACCTTATAATATTCCCCTTCATATTCAATAGCCCCTGTAACAGATTGATCCACAATACCATCAACCATATAGTAATTATGATAAACACCTGTGATATTAGTAAAATGACCATACTGAGTCGCATATGTACCAGCTCCGATAGTAATAGTAGATGCATAAGTATTAACTTTTACATCCTCACATTTCATTAAATAGCCACCAATGGTTTCACCAATTGAGTAATGTCCATATTTATTAGGATGAAAACCATCTGAAGAAAAGTAATCCTTATTTCCATTTAAAGCATATTCACTATTAGTGATATATGTGCCTCCTGCCTGCTTTGTACCATCCTTATAAGCCTCTATAACCTGAGTAAAACGACTACGATGCTCTATAGAATCACCAGTCATAGCAACTAATACTTGCGCTTGAGGATAAAGTGTTTGTGCTTTTTTACTGTATCATAAACCTTATTTTTAATTGTGTCATAGGAATAATACATATCATTATAGCCACCTGCAATAACGACGTATTTTGCATTTCTTCCTGTACCTTCCTTTAATAAATCATCAAATGTTTGACCATAAGATTTTGCAACGAATCCTACACCACCCTGAGATGCCTGTGTATAATCAACGCCTGCCTTTTGGCTTGCATGAACATACCATAAATCATCTCCTGTTATTGGTCCATCCTTAGAATAACCTTGGGTATATGAATCTCCAATATATTGTACAAGATCTTTATTGTCTGCATAAACAGGTGAACTAACACAAATAAGCAGAAAGATAAAAATACCAATCAACCTTTTCATGCGATACCTCCGTAATTAATGAATAAGTCTACTAAAATATATTCTTGTTTAGTATTCTTGTCAACATTGTTTACTTAAACCAATAAATTTCATTAAAAAAGTTCCTCCAACTAGGAGGAACCTCAAAGTGAATTAATAAATAATTACTTTAGTATTTCTAGGAATGTTGTCATAGATCCATTTAGCATGATCAATATCTAATCTAACACATCCATGAGATACTGCCTTATCCATTGAATTATCAATGATTCTTTTTGGTGTATTCTGTCTATCATAGATAACTGAATGGAATAAGTAGTTACCAGTAATCTGTGTATAATACCAGCATCTACCTCTTGAACCTGTATCGAAGTATTTACCTTTAGAGCCTACATAGAAAGTACCACTTACTGTTGGTGTTGATGGTTTACCAACACAACACTGATAATACTGAACATCTTGCCAGTTACCCTTGCTGCCTCTAAAGATACCAACACGATGTGTAGCTCTATCTACAAGAATAATATACTGCGTAGGACTTGATTCATTACGTACAAGATTACGCATCTTGTCTAGTGAACTATTAATCATAACACCATTAACTACTTCATAATATCTACCTTGACCATTAACCTGTGCAGGACCTGTATAATTCCAATCTAATGCACCATGATTAATGTAATACCATCCACCTGCATGATAAGCTAAACCTGTATAATTCCAGTCTAACACACCATTTCTAATATAATACCATGTACTATAATATTGGAAAAGATCATTAAAGTTCCAATTTAATACACCGTTCTCTACATAATACCAAGTGTCATAATATTTAGTAAGATTAGTATAATGCCAATCTAACTGACCGTTCACTACCATATACCATGTACTATAATACTTAGTTAATCCTGTATAGTTCCAATCAAGTTTACCATGATCTACATAATACCATCCACCACAGTGAAACACTAGACCAGTATAACTATAATCTACTGCACCATTCTTCACATAATACCATGTGCCATCACTTAAAGTAACATCATTAAAATTCCAGTCTAACTGCCCATTCACAACCATATACCAAGTACTATAATACTTAGTTAAACCTGTATAATTCCAGTTAAGAACACCATTTTCAACATAGTACCATCTACCATCATGTATAGCTAAACCAGTATAATCATAATTAACCACACCTTTTTCAAGCAAATACCATGTGCCGTTGATGTAGTTAACTCACTCTTACTTGTATCAAGAGATCCATTATGCATGTAGTATAAAACACCATCTGTTTTGCAGGCACCTGTATAATTCCAATTAATTTGACCATGATCTACATAGAAGTAGCCACCACAATGTTCTACAACTCCTGTATAAGTCCAGTCAATTGTACCGTTTTCTACAAAGTACCATCCACCACAGTGGAAAATAACATCTCTTGTTTCTTCATTTAAGCGACCTTGATCAATGTAATACCAAGTGCCATCAATGTAGACTACATCAGTCAATGTTGTATCAACAGTCCCATTCTGTACATAATACTTTTCACCTTCGTATTCAGCTAACCCTTTAAAGTCTTTATCTACTTCTCCATTTGAATAATAGACAAACTGATCATCTTCATAGACAAGTCCTGACTTTGGTGTAACAACATCTTCTGTAGTTGTATCATCTACTGCATATACAGCATTACTCAAAGCAAGAGGTACCTGAATAACCATAAAAGATAAAATTAAGCCTAATAATAACTTACTTAGTTTCTTCATGAAATGTCGCCTCCTTTCTTCATACTAGGATTATCATCCCATAATCATTTTACCTTTATAGTACGATATAATCAATTATTTGTATTAGATGGTATTTTTATTATATTCAATGTTCAGATACTCCTCTAGACATATCCCTTTACTCATTATTTCTACTGCACCATCCTTGCCTAAATAACGAGATATCTTATTATAACAAGCCTAGTACCAATAAATATTTATTACTTCAAATTTCATTGCGCAAAAAAACTGACCTTTTATGGTCAGTTTAGTCTCTTTTTCTACAAATAATATGGATTGGAGTTCCTTCAAATCCAAAACGATCTCTTAAGCAGTTTTCTAGATAACGCTTATATGAGAAATGCATGAACTTAGGATCATTTACAAATAACACAAATGTTGGTGGCTGTACTGCAACCTGGTTGGCATAATAAATCTTAAGTCTTCCACCTTCAAATGTAGTTGTAGGGTTCATTGCCTGAGCATCTACAATAACATCATTCAATACACTTGTAGTCACACGTTTATGAGCATTCATATAAGCTTCTACAATTAAATCAAATAATGTATTAATACGCTGTTTCTTTAAAGCACTAACAAAGGCAATACGTGCATAGTCAAGATACTTGAACTGTTCTCTTAAAGTCTTTTCCATCTTAGCCATTGTCTTTTCATCTTTAGTAACAGCATCCCACTTATTAACAACTAAAACAACAGATTTACCTAATTCATGTGCATAACCAGCTACATGCTTATCCTGTTCAATAATACCTCTTTCACCATCGACAACACAAAGAATAACATCACTCTGTTCTACAGCCTTTAAAGCACGTAGTACTGAATATTTTTCAATATTCTCATAGACTTTACCTTTTTTACGCATGCCTGCTGTATCGATGATTCTATACTTATAACCATCTTTTTCAAATGCTGTATCAATGGCATCTCTTGTTGTTCCTTCAATATTAGAAACAATAACACGATCTTCACCTAGGATTGCATTAGTCAAAGAAGATTTACCAACATTTGGTCTACCAATAATAGATACCTTAATTTCATCTTCTTCAAATTCATCTTCTTCATCTGGAAGTACTCTAATGACTTCATCAAGAAGATCCCCTACACCAATACCATGAGCACTTGATACAGGAATTGGTTCACCAATACCTAAACTATAGAAATCATAAATGTTGTCTCTAAATGCGACATCATCAATCTTATTCACAGCTAAAAGTACAGGTTTACCTGACTTCTGAAGCATTCTTGCAACAAAGTTATCTTCACTTGTTAAACCTTCACGTCCATTAACTACAAAGATAATAACATCAGCTTCTTCAATCGCAATCTCAGCCTGAGTCTTGATTTGTTCTCTAAAATCAGCATTCTTTAATTCAATACCACCGGTATCAATAATTCTAAATTCTTTTGTAAGCCAGCTTGCTTTCGCATAAATACGGTCTCTTGTAACACCTGGTACGTCTTCTACAATAGAAACACGTTCACCAATAATACGGTTAAATAATGTAGACTTCCCTACATTTGCACGACCTACAATCGCAACAATACCTTTTTTCATATTTCGCCTCCTTATTGAGTCTTTTCTTCAACTAAATTCATAATATGAGCAACAACTTCATCAATAGTCATATCTGAAGTATCAATTTCAATCGCATCATCTGCTTTCTTCAATGGAGAAATCTCACGTGTCATATCTGCTTCATCACGTGCAGCCACTTCCTTCTTGATTTCATCAAGATCAGAATTCAATCCACGACTTAAGTTTTCATTATGACGACGTAAAGCACGACATTCAATAGATGCTACCTGGTAAATTTTTAATTCTGCATTTGGTAATACAACAGTTCCAATATCTCTACCATCAAGAATGACGCCACCTTCTTTGGCCATTTCTCTTTGTTGTGCTACTAAATATGTTCTTACCTTAGAATAAGCAGAAACAATAGATGCACCTGCACTAATTTCATTGACACGAATATCTGCAGTTACATCACGATCATTTAAATAGACAGTGTTATCAGGCATCAATTTAATCTTGATTTCTGGTAATAAACGACAGACAGCATTTTCATCATGAAAATCAACGCCTTTAACAAGTGCATAATATGCCACACAACGATACATTGCGCCTGTATCAATATAAGTATAACCTAGATTATTTGCAACTCTTTTAGCAATCGTAGACTTACCTGCGGCTGCAGGTCCATCAATCGCAATAGCAATTTTCTTCATTCTAAAATCCCCCTAAATATTCAGAAAAGTCATAATAATAAATACAATCACCGCAACAACAAGTAATCCTACAACACCATTTAAGATCTTTGTAAGTTTAGAATCTTCTTGTTTTTCTGGTAATGGTGCTCTTTTTTGTGCATGTCTTCTCTCATGCTCAGCGTGCGTTGTAGTTCTTACTACTGGTTCAGTTTTTACTGGTTCACGGTGTGGTATTTCTTCACTATACTTTCTAAAAGCTTCAACATCTTCTTCAGGTGACATTGCAGCAAGCTTATCCATCAAACTACCGCCCTTTACTGCATGTCCTCTTCTTAACTCAGACGTATGATAATCACAGATAGTATCCTGTGAAGAAGCATCCTCTTTCATTGCATTCAAAATATCAAGACGTGTATCAGTACGTGTTCTAACCACACTATCACATTCTTCATGTAATGATTCAAATGGATTGCTTTCATATTTGAGTGTCTCGTATGTCTTTGGTTCTAGACTTTTATGATGATTTGATTTTGGAATAAATGATAAGAAATCATCATCACTATCATCCTCTTCGCGAGGTACATAACTCGTATCATCAATATTGTTACGTAAATCTTTATACTTAGACATTCTTGTCTGTTCTGACATATAATTTCACCACCTAATCGTATCTATTATAGCATACCTATAAAATTAAGAAAATAACTTTCAAAAAACCTCACAATCCGTTATAATAGATGTATATGAAATAAGGAGGATATGTAAATGAAAGTTAAAGTTAATGAAGGCTGCTTAGGTTGCGGTGCTTGCACAGGAATCTGTCCAGACGTTTTCGAATTAGATGACGAAGGATTAGCAAAAGTAATCGTTGAAGAAACTGAAGATCCAGCTGTTCAGGATGCTATCGATGGCTGCCCAGTTGGCGTAATTGAAGCTGAATAATAAAGCAAGAGGATGCGATGCATCCTCTTTTATTTTTTGTTTGCGTTCTTCTTTTTCAAAGCCATAGTACGTAGTACATTGACTTCTTTAGGCTTTAAACGACGATAAGTACCAGGAGTTAATCCCTTTAAGTCGATTGGACCAATCATAATTCTTCTTAAACGCTTAACAGGATGTCCTACTTCTTCAAACATCTTCTTAATCTGTCTGTTCTTACCTTCTACTAAACGGATCATCAACATAGTTGTACCATGTTCTTCATCATTTCCAGTAATCGCAATTTCACAAGGTAATGTTTTAACACCTTCTAGATAGATTCCTCTTTCTAGCTGGTTCTTTTCAGCCTTAGTAAGTAATCCCTTAACAGATACTTCATATACTTTTTCTAAGTGACTAGATGGATGCATAATAAGGTTCGCAAATTCACCATCATTTGTCATAAATAAAGCACCTGTTGTATCATAGTCAAGTCTTCCTACTGGATAAACTCTCTCATTACTATCTGCAAAATAATCAGCTACACATGTACGATCATGTTCATCACTCATAGTACACACGCATTTTTCTGGTTTATAAAATAAATAATAAACTTTATCTTCTTTATTAATAATTTTTCCATTGACACAGATTGTATCTTTCTTAGTGACCTTAGTACCAAGCACTGTTACCACTTCACCATTCACAGTAACTTTACCCTGCTGGATGAGTTCTTCTGCTTTACGACGTGAAGTATAACCACTCTGTGCAATGACTTTTTGTAATCTTTCTTCCATTGCTTTCACCCTTTCTTTTTCATTAACTAATCTACATGAAATCGTCCTTAAATTCAACAAAATATTCATCATAATCATGATGTCTATTAATCATCTTGATTGTATCATCAAGTCCATGATCTTTTAAATAGACAAGCATGAAACGAAGTAAGGCACGTGTTTCAGGATGTAATATATATGAATATTGTCCTGATTCATAGTATTGTAGAGGAAAGGCATCTGTATAATTCTTTCCTTCATATATCTTACTTGCTGCAACTCTATCACAGAACATCTCTAGTACATAATTATAAGGCATTTTAGCAGGTACCTGCCCTTTTCTAGTAAAATCCACCCAATATTCCCAATGATGTTTATTACGGCCTTTATGATGAAGCCAGGCTGTTGAGTAGCCTTTCTCATTTCTTTCAGCACTATTAGGAGAATAAGTACCCTTATAATACTTGATTCCTGTAATAAATTCAGTAGGAGTATATTTAGATAAGTCATGTAATAAGCCCTGCTTATATAAGTGTACTTTAAAGCATAGCTTTCCTACTAATATCTTATGTTTTGTGATTGTTTTAAAATGTCCCCATATATGCACTGTATTTTCCTCATTTCTGTGTGTCTACCACTATAGCACAAAATCATTCTTAAGTATATGTCTTTTCTTTTTATAATTCAATGTTATAATGGTAGAGAATTGGAGGTAGAACTATGGCATTTCACATTGAAATAGAAACAAATATTGATGATGCTTCACTTGATGTAGAAAGCTGTGAGGAGGTCATTACTTTCTTAGAGAATTCCTACAATAATGTGAGAGCAGAAATATATAGCTATTGCTTAGGTATGCGTACATTAAGATATGCATTAATAAGTATTGTCGTATTAGGTATCCTTTTCTTTATTAGTCATTCTAAGTTATTCTTATTTGGAATGCCAATCGTGACACTCTTGATCATGCTTGGTACCATTTCTCTTGCAGAATCAACTTCTGTAGCTGTAAAGAAACAGGTTAAAGAAAAGATTGAATATTATAAACGTCGTTTAAAACTATTAAAAGAATGTAAATCATAAAAAAAGTCAGAAACTAATTCGTTTCTGGCTTTTCTTCTACCTTTTCCTGATATTTTGTATTGAAGATATCTTCTTCATCAAATTCAGATTCAATTTCTTTAAGTTCTGGTAATTCATCTAAGCTCTTTAAATTAAAAGCATCCATGAATTCATCAGTAACACCATATAAGACTGGTTTACCTGGTGAATCATCACGTCCTACTTCTTTAATAAGGGCTTGTGCTAAAAGCTTACGAATCATTGATTCACAGCCTACACCACGTATTTCTTCAATACGAATTCTAGTAACAGGCTGATAATAAGCCACAATAGCTAATGTTTCTAAAGCTGATTTAGATAGTTTTCTACCACTTGTAGTCATCATCTTTTTATAATAGACATCATGCTGAGGCAATGTGACCATCTTATAAGTACCACCAAAATCACATATATCTACACCCTTAACTGTTTTAGAAGCATAGAGAGAGAGTAATTCATCCATCAATTCATATGCTTCTTTCTTAGTGATTTCTAATGCTTCCGCAACATCTTTAATTGTAACACCTTCATCACCATAGATATAAAGCATACCTTCTATGACTGATAAATACTCATTCTTGTCCATAGCTTGTTCCTTTCAAATAAATCTTTTCAAAATTACCACTCTGAGTAATCAATAATTCACTGTTTTTCACTAAGACAAGAATAGAAAGGAATGTTACTATCGCAAAATAGCGATCTCCTTCATCAAACAAGTCTTCAAAATCAACAGTTTTATCTTTATGACGTAAGAAATAGCTTCTGATTTGTTCTGTTCTTTCATCAATAGATATTTCTACACGTGCAATCTTTGATTCAAGGGGCTGGAGTAATGCACGTCTTTGCATCACTCTCTGCATTGCCTTGATGAGATCATATACTTCCATTCCCTCAGGAATAGTTTCCTCACCACTAGGAAGATATTCTTCAAGTGCTGAAGGTATTTTAGAATGCATTGTCTGACGTTTGTCATAAGAAGCTTCAAATGCTTCTAAGATACCATTAATACGGTTCTTTTCAATCAGTCTTTCAATCATTCTTTTTCTTTCTGCTTCGTAATCATCTTCTTCATCTATTTCTGGCTTAGGAAGTAATAGTTTACTTTTCATTTCAATAAGCCAGGCTGCCATAACTAAATATTCAGAGACAGCTTCTAAGAGTGAAGGATCCATTGTTTGAATATAAGCGAGATACTGGTCACATACAGCCGCTACATCAAGATCAAGAAGATCCATATCATGTTCTTTTATTAGATGAAGCAAAAGATCAAGCGGCCCAGTAAACTGGTCTACAGTGACCTGGTATTCCATATCTTTACTCCTATTTATATAATTTATCCATCTGTTTCAATAATGGGAATCCAATAATGATTTCTAATGGAATAATAAAGCATGCCTTAATCACACGAATACTTACAGATACCACAAATGGAATGCCATACATGATCTGTAGCCAGAAAGGTGTTAAACAGAATGTAATTGCAAGTTCTACTAAAATAACACTTAATAGCCAAGTACCAAATAATGACACATCATTGTCTTTCATATTCTTTGTGCGTTTCAACATGAACAAAATAAAACCTATAGAGGCAATAAGGCAGAGCCCAATCATAACACCTTTTTGTAAAAATGTTAATGTATAAATGACTTTACCGATAGAGATTGTTTTTTGTAAAGCAACAAAAAGCGATCCTGCTCCTCCAAATAATGCAATCATGAGACATACAATCTTACTGAATCGTTTTCCATCTACATTCTTTACTTTTACAGCAATCAATGATGGGATTAAACCAATCAGTACCTGATTGAGTGTAAATCCAAAGAATGGGAATCCTGTTGGGGATATCACTAAACCAAGTAAATCAGTAATTAAACCAATGAGATAAGCATAACTAGGTGAAAGAATAACACCTGCTAACATAACAGGAATATATTCAAAACCAATCTTTAAGCTTTCAGCACCAAATAACGGTACCATAATAGTAAGTCTCTTCAAAATCAATGTGATGATAATAATTAAAGCACTAAATGCGAGCTTTTTGGTATTTCTTCTTTCTAATGGGTAAAACTTAAAACAGTAAATACCAAGTAATACTAAAATACATACAATAATAATTTGAATCATTTTTTAAATGCTACAATAAACAAATGTTTCTGTTTCAACCTATCGCTAGTCCACAGACGTTAATTCCGATCATCTCTGACCGTACACTTGCCTTCTTATAGGCTCCTCCTTTTCTTTTTTAACAGTTATTACGGTCCTCGCCTTTAATAAAAGCGATAATGTTTTCACGTACTTCAAGAATCAAACGATGTCTTGCTTCTACTGAACCCCATGCAACATGTGGTGTGAAAACGACCTTTTGAGGATCAACACTATATAAAGGGCTTGTTGAAGGAAGTGGTTCTTTTTCAAATACATCTAAACCTGCTCCAGCAATAAGGTTATTATTTAATGCATCACTTAATGCTTCTTCATCGATAATAGGACCACGTCCTACATTAATGAGATAAGCTGTATCTTTCATCTTCTTGAAAGCTTCTGCATCAAATAAATGTTCTGTCTCTTTTGTAAGAGGTGAATGTATAGAAATAATGTCACTTGTTTTAAGTAATGTATCAAAATCCACCTGCTTGAAGTGTTCATCCTGATGATGTCCAGTTGTAGAATAATACTGCACCTGACATCCTAATGCTTCCGCAATACGTGCAACGCGCTGACCGATTGCGCCTAGACCAACAATTCCCCAAGTCATAGTAGATAGTTCATGAAACGAGTAACCAAAGAATGAGAAGACCTTATCTTTTTCATATTGCTGTGATTTTACATAACTATCATAGCGTGATGTATGTTCAATAAGTTCTAGACATAATGCAAGAGTAAGCTGGGCAACAGCTTCAGTAGAATATCCTTTTACGTTAGCTACTCGGATTCCTTTTTCTTTTGCATAATCTAAATCTATGTTGTTTGTACCAGTGGCTGTAACAGCAATCATCTTAAGATATGGACAGCGGTCAATTTCTACTTTTCTAAACAGATTCTTATTTGTAATAACAATATCTGCATCCTTACAAAGAGAAATGACATCTAACTGGTCTACATTTTCATGATAAGTCACTCTTCCAAGATCATCAAAGATATGTGTATCCACATCTTTTCCAAGTGTTTCTACCTGCAAGAAGACAATACGAAGTTCCTGATGTAATAAATCAAGAATTTCTTCTTTTGTATGGTCCTGCATCATCTTACCAAAAATAATACATTCATTAAAGTCTAAAACTTCAGCTTCATGTAATTTCCCACAAACTTTTCCATCAATCATCTCATATGTGAGCATTCCACCCATCATAGCCATACCTAATGCTTTAGAAGTAATGCCTTCATCATCATTAACGGCTTCTAATATCACTTCTTTAAAATGTGGATCTGCTTCAATTGATGCTTCAATAACATCTTTTAATGTCTCATGCTTTAAAATTTCTTTTCTAAATGCATCATGATAGATAAAAGGTAACACAATATCATAAAGTTCCATAGGAACAGGTTTTTCATATCCCTTAGAGAAATTATATAAAATCGCAATCCCTAAGCGTTCATCTTTCATTTTATCAACTAATTTCATTCATCTTCCTCCATTAAATATACTTCAACACGTTGCCTTTCTGATTTCTTTTTATCATCATAGAAGATCAGACATGTTTTCATCTTCTTATCCATATAATCATAACGCAATACATTATAAGAATAGTAATGACTTTCACTTTCTTTTAAACCGCCTGTTGCACTTCCTGCTGAGATATAGTATGTACCTTTTTTATTCATGAAATAAGGCACATGCTTATGACCATGAAGCACATATTTGATATGACGCTGTTGAAGCCATGTGGCAAACATATTAGCATCTACAAGTGCTTTAGATTTATCCAATATAGTTCCAAATATAGATTTTTCACGCCATTGTATTTTTAAGAAGTCTGACTTAGAGACTTTAAATACATGATGGTGTAGTAAGACCACAATCGTATAATCTTCTAGATTTTCTATACCTGCAAGTTCTGAGTCTATTTGGTCTAATTGTCTTCTTGTGATCATTCCTCTAGCTAAGTTACCACCAGCATTAGAATCTATCTTTACAAGTACAATCTTATCTTTTTCTATAACCTTGATCTTTTCACCTAGTAAATAGGCTATGACTTTTGTACGTTGTCTTCCACCAATACTCAGGCCTTTTACTATCATATCATGGTTACCTAACACAAAGCTGATATCTGCCTTATATCTCTTTCTAATCATTGTCATAAAGCTATTAGCCTGATACATATTCTTTGTATTAGGAGAGTTCATAAGATCTCCTGTAATAAAGACCTGCTTTTGATGAGAACTATGTGTATATTGATCACATTCATCTAATGAATCTAGTAAATTAGAGACTGCTTTCAGCTTTTTTTTAGGGCCTAGATGTAAATCGGATAACTGATAAATAAATGAAGAATGACCTTCTTTATTAAACATTGTCTTCTCATCGATTCTCTTTTGTAATGCCTTTGCCTGGGAAATACTATGTAATGGGTAAAAGGCTGCATGTTTAGAATTAAATATGAGTCCCCCAGGCCATTCATCTGCATAAAATAAAGCTTCGAGTAGTCCAGGAAATGGATCTAAGAACGACAAGTCTTCCTGCTTAAAAGGTTTGCTTATTGTAAAGATATAGTCCACTCCTGTAAAAGTATAGTCTTTAATTTCTTTATTAATACCAGGAATAAGAAATAAGAAAATCTTATCTTTAAGGAAAGAACGGATACGTTGTAAGCCTTCTTGTAAATTAGTATGTGTCAGCATGGATACGTCCTTGATTGTCATACCAGGACGAATCATACTGAATGAATACTCATCAATCATATCAAGTTCTTTAAATTCTATGTGATGATTTCTTAACCACTGTCGATAATCATTAAAAGATTGGTAATCCAATAAAGCACGAGAAAAAGCACGGTCATGATGATAAATCATATTAAAAAAAGCATTAATGCCACTAAATTCATCCATAATAGTACTTCCTTTAAGAAAAAAGACCACGTATGTGGTCTTTTAGAATTTTAAGTTACGTGGTGTACGTGGGAATGGTTCTACATCTCTGATGTTAGCCATACCAGTTAAATACATTAAGAAACGGTCAAAACCTAAACCGAATCCAGCATGCTTACATCCACCAAAGCGGCGTAAATCCATATACCACTGTAGTGTTTCTTTGTTCATGCCCTTTTCATCCATAAGCTTTTCAAGAACATCATAACGTTCTTCTCTTTGTGAACCACCAACTAATTCACCGATGCCTGGTACTAATAAGTCACATGCTGCAACTGTCTTGTTGTCATCATTCAAACGCATATAGAAAGCTTTGATTTCTTTTGGATAATCTGTTAAGAATACAGGACCACCTACAACTTCTTCACAGATATAACGTTCATGTTCAGCATTTAAATCAATACCCCATTCAACCTTGTTGTCAAACTTCACATCAGCTTTTAATAGATGATCAATAGCTTCTGTATAAGTCATACGTGCAAAGTGAGAATCTCTAACCTTTGTGATACGGTTGATACAATCATGGTCAACCATCTGTTCAAAGAATTTCATTTCTTCTGGAGCATTATCTAAGCAGTACTGAATACAATATTTAACCATTTCTTCAATTAAACACATATCATCTTCAAGATCCGCAAATGCGATTTCTGGTTCTACCATCCAGAATTCACTGGCGTGTCTTGATGTATTTGAGTTTTCAGCTCTGAATGCAGGACCAAAAGTATATACATCTCTAAATGCCATAGCGAATGCTTCTACATGTAACTGTCCTGTTACTGTTAAGTATGCTTCTTTTTCAAAGAAATCCTTAGAGAAATCAGTATCATCAATAGTTGTGACTCTAAACATTTCTCCAGCACCTTCACCATCATTAGATGTAATGATTGGTGTATGTACATATACGAATCCCTGATCCTGGAAGAACTCATGAATAGCCATAGATAATACAGATCTTAATCTGAAGATAGCATAGAATGAGTTTGCTCTTGGTCTTAAATGAGGGATTTCTCTCATAAATTCAAAAGAATGTCTCTTCTTCTGTAATGGATAATCACTATCACAGTCACCTTCAAGAATAATTTCAGTGGCTTCTACTTCAAATGGCTGTTTTGCATCAGGTGTTAATTTTAATTTACCTAATACATGAATAGCTGAACCAGTTGAGATATGTGAAACTTCATCAAAGTTCTTTAATTTTTCTTTTAAGTAAACAACCTGGCAGTTTCTAAAATAAGAACCATCATTTAATGCGATGAATCCTAGTTTACCACTATCTCTATTTGTTCTTACCCATCCTTCTAATTCTACATACTCTACGTTATCTGTTTCTACAGCGTTATCTGCACGACAGATTTCATAAAGTTCTCTTACTGTCATAAATTCAAACATCCTTCTTACTCCTTTGTATTTGATTTCATTTTTAATTCTAATTCTTGTATTGCGACAACAACATCCACATTCTGTACTTCTACTCCCTGAGGTACAATGAAATGAGAGTGGGTGAAGTCTACAATGCCTTTAATCCCTAATGCCACTAAACGATCCACCATTTCCTGTACATTATCAGAAATTGCGAGAATCGCAATCTTACAGTCCTTAGGGAATGTCTTTTCCAAATCGTCACTCTTATGAATCTTAACACCAAAACGTTCACCTTCAATATTAGCATCTTTATCATAAGCACAGACAATCTGTCCCACTGTATATTTCCAGCGGTTATATTTCAAAATAGCTGATCCTAAGTTACCCACACCAATGAGAATAATAGGTTCATCAAGTCCTAAACCTAAGAAATCACTGAGTGTTTCAATCATCTCTTTTGTATCATATCCATAGCCTCTTTTACCAAGTGTATTCTTCTGAGGCAAAAAGCCAAAATCACGACGAATAGTCGTATCCTGGATATGAGTAACTTCTGCAAGTTCACTCGATAAGAAATTTTCTTTACCTTCATGTCCCATAACTCTTAAAGCCTTCAAATAAACAGGAAAACGTGTCATCGTCGCACGTGAAATTTTCTGTTTCTTTTCATTACTCATAGTTATCTCCTACACTTTCCGCCTCCAAGTCATAATCCGGCTTAACAGATAAGTCCAAAGGGGCAAACATATTATATTTATACATGATACTTGCAGCAGATGCAATCATTGCTGCATTATCTGTACAATACTTCAATGGTGGAAAAATAACAGGAATATCACTTGTACTCATTTTTTCTCTGAGACCTTTATTGGCACTTACACCACCTGCTACAATAATCTGCTTTACACCAAGATCATGAGCAGCTGCTAAAGCTTTAGAAGCAATCGTATCCATAGCCACATCCTGGAATGAGCAGGCTAAGTCATTGCCATTGATTTCCTCTCCTCTTTGGTCTGCATTATGCTTTAAGTTGATGACAGCGCTCTTTAAGCCACTGAAGCTGAAGTTATAGCTTCCATCATCAAGTGGTTTAGGAAGTGTATAGCTATGAGTTCCCTCATGTGCCATTTTATCTAATACAGGTCCTCCAGGATATGGAAGATGTAAAACACGTCCTACCTTATCATAGGCTTCTCCAATCGCATCATCAAATGTTGTACCAATGACCTCAAAAGAGAATTCTTTTTTCATATAAACAAGTTCTGTATGTCCTCCTGAAACAACTAATGCCATTGCAGGATATTCAATATCATTTACTAGTTCATTGGCATAAATATGCCCCGCAATATGATGTACACCAATCAAAGGCTTATTTAAGTAAATAGCCAATGTCTTGGCTTCCTGCATTCCAACATGCAAAGAACCTACAAGTCCTGGTCCTTTAGTGACTGCAATTGCATCAATCTCCTCAATAGAAATATCTGCCTGACTAAGTGCTTCCTTTAAAACAGTGCTGACACATTCAACATGTTTACGACTGGCAATTTCTGGAACAACACCACCATATTGTTTATGGATATCAATCTGTGACGCAACAACATGACTTAATAACTCTTTTCCATCCTTAAGAATTGCAACACTCATTTCATCACAGCTTGATTCAATAGCAAGAATAACAGCCATTATTTTTCCTCCTTTCTTACCATGAGATAGGCATCCTCATGGTCTGCATAATAATCTTTACGTATAGCACATATCTCATAGCCATACTTCTTATATAAACGAATCGCACGTTCATTTGATACACGTACTTCTAAACTATAATTCATACATCCTTTATTATGTCCTTCTTTTAATCCATAATCCATCAATAACTTAGAAAGGCCTTTTCCCTGATAATTTGGATCAATACCAATTGTAGTCAGTTCACAGTTTTCATAAGCATACCAGAATCCTGCATAACCAACAATTTTGTCATCTACAAGAACATAATAATGAGCATAATCATTTGTCTTTAATTCATGAAGAAAATCTTCTTTAGACCAGGCAGGGGTAAATAATAACCCTTCTAGTCTTTCAATTTCATCAAGATCTTCTTCCTGCATTTCTCTTAATAACATGCTTTCTTAGCCTCAACATCTTTAATATAAGTTGGTACTAATAGATCAACATTCTTGATTGGATCAGCCATCTGACCTAATGCATAAATATTAGCACAAAGATCACATTCTTTTTCATTTAATCCAAGACAGCCTACTTCACCTACAAGTTCAAAGTCTTCATATTCAGCACGTAATTGTGCAAAGTCTTCTAAAGTCATCACTTGTTCTTTCATTAAAGGAAGACCATTTTCATAAACACCAACAAAGACCTTATGTCCTCTTGCATCAATAACACTTAATGCCTGATTCATACCTGCATAAGCGGCTAAAGAGCTAACAGATTTAATCTTTACATTAGATACTGCAGCAAGTGTCTTGGCGATAGTCATAGCCACTCTGACACCTGTATAAGAGCCAGGTCCTGATGTGATAATCATTTCATTGACATCCTTTAATGCAATATGATGACGATCAAGCACTTCCTTTAATGTAGGAATTGCTTTTTCTGATTGTCTTCTAGAACCTTTTTCCTGGAAGGCTTCTAGACACACATTATCCTGATATAAGCCTACAGCTAAATAACTATTTGATGTATCCATCACTAAACTAATCATGTGTAACCTCCCTCACATAGTTCTCATACTTTTCACCGATAGGATGAAGCTTTAAAGAACGTGTTTCATCTTCATTCTTTATTATTTCTATTTCTAATCTTTCTTCTGGAATAATGTCTTCAATAAACTGTGGCCATTCAATCACACATAAGCCATCATCTTCAAACATCTCTTCAAATCCTAAATCATCATCTGCCCCTTCTAGGCGATATGCATCAAAATGATAGAGAGTCATACGTCCAGAATAAACCTTCACAATAGTAAAAGTAGGAGAATTGATGATCTTCTTGATGTCAAGTCCCTGTCCAATTCCTTTTGTGAATGTAGTCTTACCGGCCCCTAAATCACCTGTTAATGTGATAATAGAATGGGGAAAGATTGTTTCTCCAATACGTTTACCAAAAGCAATCATTTCAGCTTCATTTTTTAAGTTTATCATTTTTAGTTCCTCTATTTTTCATCATCTGCTGATATTTATTATACCACTCCTGGGCAAATCCTGCACGAAAAGGGCCAGATGCATTCATCGTCATCACAATCAAACGATTGAGCTGTTCATGGAATATCTCATCTAATTCATCTGAATATTGATATTTAATACGATGAGCTGCATATTCACCTTCATCTAATACCTTATATCGATAGCCAGGCCATACCTTTAAATCTAAATCATAATCAATATATTTAAGTGCTTCTCCATCATATAATATAGGAGAGGCAATATTACAATAATAATAGATACCATCACTTCTAATCATACAAATGACATTATACCATCTATCCTTAGGAAAATAACAGATAGCTGGTTCTTTAGTGACCCAGGAACGACCATCTGATTCTGTAACTAATGTATTATTATTTATACCGATAAAATGGCGATCTGTTTCTTCTAATATCTTACAGCGTGACCACGTACGATGTGGTTTACCGTCATGTTTATAGCAATGGATGAGCACATCCTGCCCCACTAATGAATTCTTCATAATCAAACCTCTTTCAACCTATCGAATATCATAGCAAAAAACAGGTGAAATGTACATAAACCTCACCTGTTTTTTCCTAAATAAAGCCTTTTTAAGTTATCGTTTTGTGTTTAAGATAAAAAAACAGTGGTTTCCCACTGTTAAATAGCCTTAAATGCTTTCTTAAGTTTTGGATAAATAAGTGCAAATACTACATAAGTTAAAATAAGTGTACCTACATTCTGACTACTCCCACGGGCAAGCCCGTGGGGTTCTCACTGTCAAGTTTAGCTTGTAATCGTACATCATTTTCAGACTTTGGAATACAAGTATAAATCTATTTGAGTAAGAACTTTTATTACCCAGCAGTCCAACGACCACATTAACGGTAAATTTCTATCTTTCGATAAGGGAGTGTAATCAATCTCCCTGATGTTTATTTTATGCGATTTTGATTCCACTATTCAATACTCTGATTCTATTAATTTTAATTCTTTTAATTAAGGCTTCTTCCTTACTGTAACACTTTTCAAATTCTGAAATACATCTGTCTCTATCTATATTCTTAGTCCTGTAATCATAGCAGTACAGCAGAAATGATGAATACCAGTCTCTTTGTACTAGAGTTCCATCTGCTAGATGATACATCCTGTCAGATAATTTCTTCTTTATGTAATCATCTGCTGTATGATCATATTGTGATGCTCTATAATCATCAGGCACTTCTATATATGTACCACCTGTGGTCTTGAATTTTTCTTCTACAGCAGCCTGAAAACCAGAAGGGCATCTATTCTTTATAGACTTGCCAAAACGCTTTTTCTTATTAATCTTGCCCTTGCTATTAACAGTAGTTTTCTTGGCTCTTTTCATAAGCTTACCTGCATTTTTGGGCTCTGTTATAAATACATCTCCAAGACTCCTTAAATAATTAGTATCTTCGTTTATAGCAAGCTGTCTATTTATAGCATTAATACGACATAATTCAGAATGTTTTTCTTTCAACTTCTTATAATGATTAGAATATCTCCAGGTCTTGCGGCCTTTTTTAATAGTACCATCTTCATTATAATTCTGAGGATTAGTTGCTCGTCTTGACCTGTCCATAGCACGATAATACAATCTTTCTAATCGTTCGGATTTTTGAATACTTCTGCCTCGCTCTGAAAGATTCTTAAGTCCTACTTCTGTATCGGAAGTATAGGCAACTGTCTGTGTTCCTATATCAGCACCGATCATTCCTTTGCCATATTTATGTCTTGGATTGCCAGATCTATCATATTTAGGTTTTGCTCTGCCTTCAATGGTTAAATGTAAATATACTCTGTATTTGCCACGAATTAATTTTGGTACAAGAGTAGCATAGCAGGGTCTATATGTATCAATACAGCGTGCTTCATCCATGAGTGTCTGCACGGCTTTATTATTCATAATCTCAGGTTCAGCAAGATAATCCAACATTGCATTCACTTCATCTGTCTGGAATCTATCATTAATCTTTATTCCAAATACAGTTCTGCCAAGTTTGAACTGTAACTTATTATCCTTAACGAATATAGGGATACCACGATTCATCTGTTTTGCCCTTATGCAAGGCAGGTCTCCATATTTAGAAAAATGTAAGATATTACCAGTACCATATAAACATTTTTCCATGCCACGCCAAATATCTTCAGCTTTAGTAAGCGCAAAGACCGCATCTACGTTATACTTCTTGCCAATAAATATCATTGATTTCCTACAAAAATCCCAGGTAACATCATACTGCTTTGCCATTTCATTGAGCTGTACAGCAAAATATTTACGTTTTTTCTTATCTTCCGTAGAACCATATAATTTAAGTAGCTTACGATATCTCTTGGTACGCATAAGCTGGTCATAATTCTTTCTCATAAGACCTACAAGTTCGTTACCTGCTTTTCTGATCTTATCCGAAAGCTTTACAACTTTTTGTATATCAGAAGAAGACATATCAGTTTCAGCAGCTAGAATATGTCTATCAGAAAGCTTATGAAATTGTTTTAGAGCCTTTTTGTATTCTTCGTCACTTATCATTTTTCTGCTCCTCGATATACTTGATTACTGTAGCTTCGCTTATGCATTCTACAGTCGAGACAAAATACCTCCTTGACCATAAAGCTCCACATCTTGCATAGAACTTTTTTAGCTGCGGGTATGCTTTAAATAATTCGATAGCGCTGATGCTTTTAAGAGTTCTAGCCACATCGCAGGGAGCGACAGTCTGTGGCACATCTATGAAAATATGTATATGGTCTGGCATTACTTCAAGTGATTTTATATGATAATTATAATCGTTACAAATTTTCTGTAATGTCTGTTTTAAAGTATCTTCAACATTACCTTTTAAAACCGAAAATCTGAATTTAGGACACCATATGATATTGTATTAGATATTTGTAATGTGAAGCACTGTGATATTTTTCTTCACTCATTATCCTGCTCTCCAAGTTGATATTTTTCCTGAATACCTCTACGCATAAGATCAAGGAAGGTAATAGTTTCTCCTTCCTCAACAGAATAGATACGTGCAAGGTTTTCAAGTTCTATTTTCTACTCCATAGGAATAGATATGTTTATTTGAACATTATTTGATTTTGGCCTTCCCATTGATTAAAAAGTCCCTGCTGTTTTTATACATACATTATATATCGACTCTATACAAAACTTAAGTAAAAATTATGTGGCTTTCATCCCATAGGCAAGCCTATGGGTTTTTCGCCACTAATTTATAACTTGCAAGTACGATTGGCAATAAACTTAAAGTAATAGAACCACCTTCTGGCTGTCCTGGAACCACCTTAAATAGTGCTTCTAGAACTAACTGCATAGCGATAAATAACGCAACATAAGCAATCGCTCTAGTGGATAATGTCTTCTTATTCATTTATAAATCTCCCCTTTCCAATGACTAAGATGACGCAAAGAAGTCACTAAAAAAGTACGGCCTCTCTACGCTGGTATTACCCAGATCAGATGCTAAGGGACAAGGCTTTCACCTATCTCAGCAATAAATGCGCCCCTGGCAATAGTGATTACATTACAGAACATTCTTTTTGTCACGTAATCTAAATTTATAGTAGAAATGTTAGGGGTTTCTGTTTATAATAGGGGTGTTTAGGAGGATATAAGCATGTCAAAAGTTTTAGCAGTTAACTGTGGAAGTTCTTCATTGAAATTCCAGTTATTTGAAATGAATACTGAAAGTGTTATCACTTCTGGTATTATTGAAAGAATCGGTATGGAAGATTCAATTTTCACTATCAAGTATAATGGTACTAAAGATAAGAAGGTCTTTGCAGTTCCTACTCACAAGGAAGCAGTACAAGTATTACTTGATACATTAATTGAAAAGAAGATTGTTGAACATTTAGATGAAATCAAGGGTATTGGTCATCGTGTTGTACAAGGTGGTCCTTATTTTGATGGGTCTTGTGTTGTAAATGATGATGTGATCGCTAAGATTGATGAATTATCACCACTTGCACCACTTCATAACCCTGCACATATTATTGGTATCAAAGCATTCAAGGAAGCTATTCCTACTGCAGGTGCTGTTGTAGTATTTGATACAGCATTCCATCACTCTATTAAACCTGAAAACGCCGTTTACCCAATTCCATATAAGTTCTATGAAGAAAACAAGATTAGAAAATATGGTGCACATGGTACTTCTCATTACTATGTATCAAAGCGTACTCAGGAATTATTAGGCAACCCTGAACATGCTAATATTATTGTATGTCATTTAGGTGCAGGTGCTTCACTTTGTGCTGTAAAAGATGGTAAATCTATTGATACTTCAATGGGTCTTACACCTCTTGCTGGTGTCATGATGGCAACTCGTTCTGGTGATATTGATGCATCTGTTGTAGACCACTTAATTGAAAATCTTGGATATGATATGAAGACTGTATTCAAGATGTTAAATAAGGAATCTGGTTTATTAGGTGTATCTGGAGTGTCTGGTGATATGAGAGATATCATTGATGCAAAAGATGCTGGTAACCAAAGAGCCGAATTAGCTTTTAACATGTTTAGAAAACGTGTTGCTGATTATATTGGTTCTTATTTTATAGAACTTGGACATGTTGATGCAATTTCATTTACAGCTGGTATTGGTGAAAACAGCTTTATCGCAAGAGAAGCAATTATTGATCTAATAAAAGAAGCATTAGGCATCGTATTAGATGATAAGGCTAATGTAGAAGGTCATGGTGAAAGATTAATTTCTGCACCTGAATCTAAGATCAAGGTATTCGTAGTACCAACTGATGAAGAATTAGTGATTGCAAGAGATACAAAAGAATTATTAAACTTATAAGATAAGTGAGCATCGCTTTAAGGCGATGCTCACTTTTTTTGTATCGAAAAAGAACGTATAGTTTCTATACGTCCCTTCAACAAATTGGAATTTGACGGTATCACAACAGCTTTATCTCATTGGCAATCATAGCCACAGTTTTGGCGTTGGTATCAATTTTAATGGTATTGAGTGCTTGATACATCGGTATTCTTGCTATGCTTCGCTCAATTATATCTTCAGAACGGATACCTCTTTCTACATCCATTGCCAATCTTTCACACAGAGTCTTTTCATCCGCTACAAGCGAGACGCATTTCACCTCACAGTTCTGTGTATCCAGCTTCTCAAGTATGGAATTGATGATACTCTGCTCGTGCATCACCCAACAAAAAATGATATTCTCGTACGCAGAACACTTCAGAAAATTATCGAGTAAATAACAAATATTATTTGTCACCATTGCTTTTGTTTCATCGGTTACTTGGAACGGACTTGCATCCCAGCACCAATCTCCGTCAAGAAATACGCTATTCGGCAAATCCTGTTTGAGCTGTTGGCACACAGTTGTTTTTCCAATTCCCATAGTGCCACCAACCATATATAAAGTTTTCATCATTCACACCTACAACTTCCAATTTTTAAATCACAAACTGTACAATATAGGATGCTAATATGGCTGCAACAGCCACAAATACAAGTCCTTTTTCCTTATAACTAAAAAACACTGCAACTATAATACCTACACAAGATTCTACTAAGTTAGGTGTAGAATTAAAGACACCTGGGAAAGTCAATGCTCCTAATACTGCATAAGGCAGATAATAAAGAGCTGAATTGATAAACTGAGATGTAATCTTCTTTCTAAAGAAAGTAAGTGGTAGAAAACGAGGCAGATAAGTAAAGAGTGCCATCACTAAGACAGCTAGTATCTGATATCTTGTCATGCTTCATCCTCCCTTGGAAATAACCAGGCACCCATACATGTCGCAATGAGTGTTGCACTAATCAAGCGTACTCCAGTACTCATAACATTAAATAATGGCACATAGGTAAAGAGTGTATGGACTCCAATAGAAATTAATACCACGATAGTTACTGGTATTGAATCTTTCATTGCAGGTACAATAAGAGCTAAGAACATACCATATAAAGCAATTCCCATAGCACCTTGCAGGGCTAAAGGCAATAAACCCATAATAAATTCTCCCGCAAGAGTACCTCCTACCCATCCTATAATAGGTGTAAGAATAAAGCCTAGCATAAACTTAAATGTGAGTTTGCCAGGTTGCAGACTGGCTAACGCAAATGTTTCATCTGTAATTCCAAAAGAGATGATCATACGTTCAATTGTGTTCATCTTCTCAGCAATCTTCTGCGATAAAGAGAGACTCATCAAGAAATATCTAAAATTAATCAACAATAACGTAATCGCAATTTCTAAATAAGTACTATCAGATAAAATCAATTGTACTCCTGCAAACTGTCCTGAACTTGTTAAGTTTGTAAGAGATATAAAAGTGGCCAGTCCTAGAGGCAAGCCACTTGAGACGCATAATACTCCAAAAGAAAAGGCAACCGGGAAGTATCCAAGTGCAATTGGAATACTTTTCTTCATTCCTTTCATTATTTCATTCATATTTCATCACCACGAGTATCATAGCACAAATAGAACTTAAAATAAGTGTTCTATTATGAATTTTCTAATTTCTTCTTGATCATCACAGACGTTATAGAATGGTTTACGACAATCAAGTCTTTGAATATCTACTGTACGTAAATCAGTTAATTGCATTCTAGAATGCGTAATCATTCCATGCTCATCTAGAACTGTTAAGTCCTTTTCAAAGTGTGGATTGACTGGTGATGATTCTTTTTTTATGGATGTACAAGGTATAATTAGCATCTTATAGCCTAAATCTTTTACAACATAACACCAATGCCCATCCATGAGTTCCTTAGGAAATCCCCTACCAATATTAAAATAAGCCATCTGATGTTCTTTTGGACGCTTATGGACATGATAATAAGTATCTGATGGTGAACCATCCTTTACAAGTGAACAATAGAAATAAGATAACTGACTTGTTTGATGTAATAAAGAACGTGAATATTTCTCTACATCATATAAGCCACTCGCATCTAACTTCTTTAAGTACTTCTTCATTTCTTCAATATTTCCTTCTAGATCTTCTTTCATATAAAAATCCCCTCCTACTTATATATATAC
>SKEC01000774.1_pt1 | contig 28575 bp, 24 predicted proteins | sample 4826641 | NCBI WGS metagenome assembly SKEC01 (sample SAMN11008819, study PRJNA524170) | human gut metagenome | biome: Human fecal sample; material: Feces; isolation source: fecal sample from pouch patient p18, p21 | host: Homo sapiens | place: Israel: Tel-Aviv | collected 2015-12-22
AATGGTAAGCTTGTGATAGAATAGATAAAAGAGAAAAGCATAAAGGATGTTGTTGTGGAGAATATTTGTTATGATTAGAAGGTTGCTGAACAGAGATATTGATAGAGTCGCTGACATATGGTTAAAGACAAATCTGAAAGCACATTATTTTATTTCCAATCAATACTGGAAAAGTAATTATTTTATTGGATTATATTAAGGATAAAAAAGTTAGCTTACGATTAAATGTATACCAGAAGAATGCCAGAGCAATTTCTTTTTACCAAAGAGAAGGATTCATTATTCAATGTGAAGGTTTGGATGAAGCTACTGGTGAAAAAGAGTACACCATGCTATGGAAACGAAAATAGAAACTGGAATTTGTGAAATCCACATATTTTAAGAAGGAGCCTTCGCTTATGCGAAAGCTCCTTTTCTGCATACTTTACTTTTTCAGATTTAAGCCATCTCGAAATGCTTTGCCTACACATTGTCGCTGATCTCCGGCAAGTACAAGATGGTCATTCTTTACTGCCTGATATGTCCCATGATATCAGAACTCCTATGAATGCAATCATTGGTTATGCAGAACTGGCGTCCGGACATTTGCCCCCCCTATCCGATATAGCCTCTGGCAGGGACAAAGCCTGCTGTTATAGGTTTTTGCTATTGTTAGAGCCGTTTTTCTGATATAATAAATATCAGAAAGGCGGTATTTTTTTATGATGACAAGAAATACAGATAAAAAACATATATAGAGGGGGTGAGTGCTTGAATTATCTGGTTATTGATTTAGAAATGTGCAAAGTCCCAAAGAATTATCGGGGAAAAAATTATAAGTATGCGAGTGAGATTATTCAGGTTGGAGCAGTTCTTTTAGATGAAGAATATAAGGAAATAGGAACTTTATGCCAGTATGTACATCCTGAGTTTGGTATCCTTGATTACTTTATAACGAATCTTACAGGAATTGAGAAAGGGCAGATAAAGAATGCACCGAAGCTGAAAGATGCACTTATTCATATGGCAGACTGGCTTGGAGAGCGGGAATATAAAGTTTTTGCATGGAGTAAAAGTGATTACTGGCAACTTGACCATGAGATTAAAAGTAAGAAGTTAAATGATGAGAAACTGGATGAATTGATGAAGCCAGAGCGTTGGATAGATTATCAGGAAATATTCGGAAAAAAGTATAACTTTGAGCAGGCAGTAGGTTTGCAGGAGGCCTTGATGCTATGTGATATTGAGCCAGATGGAAGAATGCATGATGGGCTGGATGATGCATGGAATACAGCACGTCTTATTGAAAAATTGGAAAAGAATCCAAATTATAAGCTCATTTATAGGGAACGGCAGGAGCAAGAAGATTCACAGCCATTAAAAGTTCGATTAGGAGAGCTATTTGAAGGGTTGAATTTGCAGCTTGGATGATGAAGATGGGAAGACTTGGATGTTGAGAAAGAAATTGAAGCGGATTGAATCCGTAGCTTCGATGATGAAGATGAGAGATAGCATGGATGGAAAATAAAGGGTAGATTATGGAAAATATAGATTTCATCACATATTGATATCCAGAATCATTAGCATTGAATTGCTCTATTTATAAAAATTAAATTATGGATTATTAAAGAAAATATAGCAATGCAGAATAACAGGAAAAGAGATTATTATGAAGAAAAAAATAGCAGTACTGTTTCCAGGAATTGGTTATACTTGTGATAAGCCATTACTCTACTATACAGGTAAACTTGCGGTAGCAAGGGGATACAAACTTGTGAAAGTAGAATATGGTAATTTTCCATCAGGAATAAAGGAAAATAAAGAAAAGATGGAAGAGGCTTTTCATTGTGGATTAGAGCAGGCAGAAAAAATTTTGCAGGATATTTGCTGGGAAGAATATGAAGATATATTATTTGTATCAAAGAGTATAGGAACAGTCATATCTTCTGCATTTGCCAGAAGGCATCAACTCTCAGCGAAGAATATTTTATTTACACCACTTCAGCAGACATTTTTATTTGCAGATGGGAATGGGATTGTATTTCATGGAACGGCAGACCCGTGGGCTGATACAAAAGATATTACAGAAGGATGTAAAAAGTTAAATCTTCCTCTTATTTTGACAGATGAAGGAAATCATTCTCTGGAAACAGGGGATACATTAAAAGACTTAGAAAATCTTCAACAGATAATAGGGTTACTATTTAATTCATTAGACAAATAGTAGCTGCGGGGATTTGGGGGAGAGGGCAGAAGTTTTCTGCTTGCTCTTAGAATATTGTAGATAGATATTTTTTATCTTATTATTACATATAGGCAGGTTAAATCATACCCCCTATTCCCAGTCATTTTCGAGTAAGCAGAAGACATCAGCTTCTGTCCCCAAATCTTCACACCTTCTATTTAATTCATCTTCTCCAGCCACAGCACAGAAGCCATTGCCCCCAATAAGGCATATTTGTGGTCTCGGAACAAGGTTTGGATGAGAGCGCATGAGCGAACATTCAAACCGCCGCGACTAAAATCACAAATATGCCTTATTGGGGGCAATGGCTTCGTCTGTAGTTCGCTTAATGAATTAAATAGTAATAAAAATCCCGGCATCTTTGGTTATGTTAAATCCGTGTTCTGTTTTTTTGCGAACATAATTCCGAAATTCTTTATAATGGTCAATGATATATTGATTTTGATTACCGTGACAGGAAAGAACATAAGAAATTAAAGTTTCTGGTTCAGTAACATATAAAGAATCCTCATAAGGCAGCCATGTTATATTATGGAAATATGGTGCGAGGAGATCAGCTCCATTTTCTTTTCCAAAGCGTTCAAAAAGCCGCTCTGCGGACAGAATGATGCGGTCATCGAATTCGGAGACTAATTCGTTGATTTCTTTCATATGTTCAGAACCGTAAGTGCTGCATATAAAAACACCGTTCGGTTTTAACACGCGGGCAATTTCCTGAAAAACGTCAGTGAGATGTTTGCAGTAAAAGAGAACATGGTTGGCAATGATGAGGTCAAAGCTGTCATTGGGATATGGAATCCGTTCGCAGTCAAATACCTGAAAATCAAATCGAGCGTTTTGAATATTTGAATGAATCATACGCCGGGTATCACGAAGCATTCCTTCTGAAATATCTGAGAGAACAACATGGAGCTGTTCTGGAATCTTTTCCTTATTCTCAAGCCATAAAGAACCATCACCGCAGCCAATCTCAAGGACATTTGAATGATTTTCCATATGGCATTGTTCAAAAATCCACGGAAACCAGCTTTGTTTATTTGTGCTGTACTTACTGTGAAGCTGGATGCGTGCGGAAATATTTGATGCGTTCTGATATTGATTTTTCATGCTTTTTTCCATACCGGTAAGATGAATCAGGTTTAGCATCTGGCTCCAGTTTACGCTATGTTCTTCTTCGATTGCACGGGAAGTATCCTGTATTGCTTTTTCTACAAGCTGAAGCTGTTCGATTTTATCCTGCACAAGCTTTTGCTGGAGTTTCAGCGCATTTGCCATAAAATGATAGTCCGAATCATTGATCGTCATTTCCCGGATATCATCAAGTGAAAATCCCAGATATTTTAACAAAAGAATCTGCTGCAGGCGGGCAAAATCTTCATCAGAATAAAAGCGCGCACCGTATGGAGTCAGATAAGAAGGCTTTAGAATATTGTGGGCATCATAATAGCGAAGTGTTTTTTTCGTAATATGCGCCATTTTTGCAAATTCACCTGAAGAATAAAAACCGTCTTTTTTCATATTGAAAAACCTCCTTTGCCAAAGTATAACATGGTTCAATGCATTAAGCAAAAGAGGATAAAAAAGTAGATGCAGCAATGGTATAAATAAAAAGAAAAGAATATCAGGGAAGCAGGAATCAACTATAGTAAAAAGACAAAAAAACATCAGTGGGCTATAGAGGGATATCAAAAATCCTAAAAATTTTCCCTTATCATTCTTTACGATTTGTGATAGAATAAAAAACCGTGTGTAAAAATTTTAGAACAAAACAAAAGGAGTGTTGAAAAAATGAATTCCGAGAATGCATTTAAACAGCTTGGACAGAAACTGATGAACGGGGAAATTACACCTGAGGAACATGTAAAAGAATACAATAGGCTTTTAAAAGAGATGTCAGAGAAATACGATTCTCAGTGGCGTCCTCACGAGCATATTTAATATAAAACCATGGGAATACAAACATTTTTGATTGTTTGCCCGTTAGTATTTTTGGCGGGCTTTGTAGATGCAATCGCTGGCGGTGGCGGATTGATTTCTCTGCCGGCATATATGTTTGCCGGTGTGCCGGTACATAATGCGATTGCGACAAATAAATTATCTTCATGTACAGGAACTGTTGTTTCCACCTGGCGGCTCATAAAAAATAAAAGAGTTGACTGGTATTTTGTTCCGGGAACAGTAGTGTGTGCATTAGCAGGCTCTGTGATCGGAGCGAATCTTGCACTGATTATCAGCGATGAGATTTTAAAAACAGTATTGGTAGTTCTCCTGCCAATCGTTGCTTTCTGCGTTCTTCGAGATAAGAATCTTGAAGTGATAGTTCCCGAAGGAATGACAAGAAGAAAGCAGTATATCATTGCTGCAGCCTGTTCTCTTGGAATTGGAATCTATGATGGATTTTACGGTCCGGGAACGGGAACCTTTTTATTACTTGCCTTTACGAAACTTGCTAAAATGGATTTAGAAAAATCTACAGGAAATGTAAAAGCAGTTAATTTAGCTTCTAATATATCTGCCCTTATCACATTTATACTTGCAGGAAAAATCCTGTGGGCATTAGGGCTGGCCGCCTCATGTTTTAGCATTGCCGGACACTACACTGGTGCCGGAATGGTGATGCATAATGGGGTGAAGATTATCAAACCAATCATTTTGGCAGTATTGGTGTTGCTGCTGATAAAAGTTATATCGGGAATGTAGTTAAAAATAAATTTTGATTTGCCGCAGGCAAAAAGATGCCCCAAAGAGAGTCGATACCCTATATTTGTGACTCTATCACTGCGGGTTGAATGTTCGCTGAATGGCTCACATTAGAGTGTGTTTGAAAAATAATTTAACAGAGTTCCTATTTCTTCTGTCCCCATCCCCCAATCTTTTTCACCTGATTTGTAGGATTAGAATACACAGAACCCGCCTCCCCTGTAATCTATAAAAATGCGCCTTTGAGCAAGTTCAAGTTGCGGATGAGCAGCTTGGACGCAGTGAAACGAAGCATTTTTATAGATTACAGGGGAGGCGGGTTCGTCTGTTTATTTCTCCAACTCTACAAATTAGAATTTCGTATTGATTTTTTCTTCCCCTTACTGTACTCTTATTACAAGAAATCAGGTTCACCCCCTTTGCCGAATGAACTGAAAATTGTAGATACTATCGTATTGAAAGGATGAAATATGAAGAAAATCTTACTCGAAAAACTGTTAGATAATTGTAAAGAACAAGAGTATCAAAAGCAATATGAATATATTATAAACCTGCTGGAAGAAAAGAAGATTAAGCCAGTAAAGGCTTCAAGACTAAATGGAAAAAGCCCAGCTCTTTATCGGGAATACTGGTTGTTAGAGGCGACAAAAGATTATAGTAATTTTATTGAAGAATTAAGATATCAGATTATACCGGACATTTCTGTGGATTATTATCTGAAACATTTGGAAAGTTATGAGGCAGACCGGGAATGGGTATTGCAATTGAATAAATATTTGAAAGAAAGAAAAGAGACACTTCAGTTTAAAGTATCGGCGAATGAACGAAGTTTTGAAATCTGGGGAAGGGAAAAGTTCTTGTCTAAGGGGCAGGGAAGGCGGATTTTAAAACGATGCGGACTGGAGATGTCTTTTTTTAATATCTATGAAACGACGGAGCCACTTGCTTATTATTCCCGCACAAGAAATGTGCCGCAAAATCTTCTGATATTAGAGAATAAGGATACGTTCTTTAGTATGCGCCGCCGCCTTTTAGAGGGAAATGAGACGATACTCGGAATAAAGATAGATACATTAATCTATGGAGCGGGAAAGGGAATTTTCCGCAGTTTTGAGGACTTTGACCTGTGTGTGGAACCTTATATGAAAGCAGCGGGAAACCAGATTTATTATTTTGGGGATCTGGATTATGAGGGGATTGGGATTTATGAGAATTTGTCAGCAGATTTTGGTGAAAAGTGGAATATTGTTCCGTTTGAAGCCGGATATAGGAAAATGTTAAGTAAGGCAAAAGGTGTGGATAGTATTCCAGAAACAAAAGAAGGACAGAATAGGAATATAAAAGATATTTTCTTTTCTTATTTTTCTACGGAACAGGTAAAACGAATGAAAGAAATTTTGGAAAAAGGATACTATATTCCTCAGGAGATTTTGAATATTTCGGATTTTTAAATGGATTTTATACAGGAGAAGGAGAAAATGCAATATGAATTTTTAAAAAAATTTCCTCGAAGGATGAAAAATGTAGGTCTATATGCTGTCATTATACAGAACAGCAGTCAGAAGTTATCATGGAAACAGTATGGATTTACAAAGTTCGATGAACAGATAAACCTGCTATTTGAAGTGTTGCTTTACATTATGGAGCAGTCACTAAAAGAGGAAAAATGTACGATGGATGATATAGCGACCTATATAGATACGATTAATGTGCAGTATCTAAGAAAGGATATTTCTTATGAACAATGTCATCAACTTGGGGATTTTATCGTGAATACAGTATTGTCTAATGAGGGGCGGCCGATGTATTTTGGGGGATATGATTTCGAAAAAAATGAATATGAAGAGATGCATATCAGTTATGTGGCTAACAAAATTGTCTATGTGGAGAATGAGGTCAGGCGAACTTCATATTATCTGACCGATGATGGTTATAATCTTCTTTTGTCTACATTGGAAATAGAAGATAATATGAAGTTTAATATTCATGAGATTATTTTCAGGCTTCATTTGGAAAAACAAAGTTATGACAAAGCGGTAAATGATATAAAAAACGTGTTTAACCTTATGAGAATACAGTTTCAGCGAGTGCAGGAAGCAATGCGCCAGATTCGCAGGAACGCATTGAGTTATTCCGTTGATGAGTACGAAGAAGTACTCGTTGGAAATCTGAATACAATTACGGATACAAAGAAAAAATTTCAGGAATACAAGACAGTTATCCAGGAGCGTGTAAAAGATTTAGAAGAGGAAAATATTAATATACGCAAGCTAAGTAAAAAGGAACAGCAGGATTTAAATAATCTCCGGGTGATTGAGGAGTATCTGACAAGAGTTCTTGATGAACATCAGAAAATCTTGAACAGTCATTTTGATTTAAAAATATTGTATACAGAGGAATTGGAACGCTTATCACAGGCAAGGCTGATACAGCGTTTTTCTATGAGAAGAGATTTATATGATAAAGTTTTAAAACAGGCTGATACATTGGAAAATATGGATATGTTTTTACGGCCTCTTTTTAATAGAAATTCTGAGAAAATTTATAATCTGAACAAAGCATTTTCTTACGAAAAATCAGTAAATGCCGGAATGGAGAAAGATACCGAGGAAGAAGTGGATTTTGACGAGGAAGCATTTCGCAGGGAAAAAGAAGAAAAGTTACAAAAGAAGCTTTTAGTTTATGAAAAGAGCCTCCAATATTTATTAGAAAAGGCATCGGTTACGGGAGAAGTTTCTTTAGGACAGTTAAAGGAGAGATTGGACATTTATCCAGAAGAAAAAGAGATTTTTATACCAAATGTCGATGTATTTAAAGAGATTATGGTAGAACTGATCCGAAATCGAACGATAGATATCGCTACTCTGAAAAAAGAAAGAAGAGAATATATTCAGGAACAGCCAGATGGATTTCAGCTTAACGAAATGATTTTAAAATTAGTGGAAGAACAGCCGGAAAATAACGATATAACCAGCATTGAAGTAGAGCGGCTGGAAAATGAAGAAGCGATTACATTTTCAGAGATAAAAGATGGAGAAAATCGGAGGAAAACAATACGCTGTTCTAATATATTAATACGGCTTTTTAGGAAATAGTCAGGATTAAAAAGGCAATATCAGCAATTAATTCAAATACATAGATATGTGTTTTTGATAATTTATGCTGATTGAAAGGGATAACATTGATAGTTGATTTAAACGTATTAATCTATATTTTTGAAAATGAGGAGTACGAACAATGGCATATACAATGGAAGATATCAGAAAGAGTCAGGAGATATTTTATTATCTTTTGGAAAAACACGAGCTTCGGGAAGAAGATGAGCAAGCGCTGTACAAGGCATATACGGAGGAAGAAGATATTCAGAATATCGTGAAATCGCAAGCTGAGACCGCATCCTGTGATATTGAGCGTTATGGTAACACGATTTATCTGATTCCACAGGAGGAAAATAATTTTCTGGGGTATTCAAGAGTAGAACTTAAGAAAGAGTTGTGTAAATCAACAGCGACAAATAAAGACTATTATCTGGCACAGTTTGTTATTCTGACATTATTAACAGAATTTTTTGATGGTGATGGAAACAGCAGCAGAGCAAGAGAGTATATTCGTTCCGGTGAACTTATGAATATTTTGTCGGAGCGTCTGAGAGAGGGAGCCGCCTATGAGGAAGAGCATAACGAGGAAGAAATGGATACTGCGGGAATTTCTTTTTCTGATATGTGCCATGCATATGAAGCGTTAAAGTCAGATGATAAAGGTTCTCATGCGAAAACGACAAAGGAAGGCTTTTTGTATAATATTCTTCTTTTCCTTCAAAAACAGGGACTTATTGAGTATATAGAGCGGGATGAAATGATAAAGACAACGAAGAAACTAGACAGCTTTATGGATTGGAATCTGTTAAATCAGAATAATTATCAGAGGGTAAAGAATATATTGGGGGTGATTGAAAATGAGCAAAATTAATGCGGTCCGGTTTATCAATCTTAACTATAACAATAATGCGATGAAAATCAATGATGAATGTATGCAGTTTAGCGGGAAAAGTACACTTCTTTCATTGAGAAATGGCGGCGGCAAGACGGTTCTCGTACAGATGATGACGGCTCCTTTTGTGCATAGAGGCAAGCAAAAAACAAAGGACAGACCGTTTGAGAGCTATTTTACAACAGCGAAGCCTTCTTTTATTTTGGTGGAGTGGCTGCTTGATGGTGGAGCGGGTTATGTTCTTACGGGATTAATGGTTCGGAAAAATCAGGAGATTAGTGAGGAAAAAACAGATGCGCTTGAAATGATGGCAATTATTGGTGAATATAAAGAACCTTGTATGCAGGATATTCACCATTTGCCAGTAGTAGAACAAAATGAAAAAACGATGAAGTTAAAAAGCTATAATTCCTGCAGAAAGCTTTTTGAGGACTATAAAAAAGATAAGAAGATTTCCTTTTTTTGCTACGATATGAGCAGCCCGGCACAGTCAAGACAGTATTTTTATAAACTAATGGAGTATCAGATTAATTATAAAGAATGGGAGACGATTATAAGAAAGGTTAATGTCAAAGAATCAGGATTGTCAGAACTGTTCAGTGATTGCCGGACAGAAAAAGAACTGGTAGAGAAATGGTTTTTAGAGGCTGTTGAAAGTAAGTTAAATAAAGAGGAAAATAAAGTTAAAAATTTTCAGGAAATACTCGAAAAATATGCCGGAAAATATAAGAATATTAAGGAGCAGCTAAAGAGAAGGGATGCCATTCAGAAATTTAAGGAAGCCGCTGAAGAAATACAGATAAATGCGGAAGATTTTCTTGTAAAAGAGGGAGAAAAGATAGAGCAGGAAAAAGTAATCGCTGCTTTTATAGCACGATTAAATGTGTTGTATGAAGAAGCGGAAATAGAGCGGGAACGGCAAGAAGAGGGCAGAAAAAAATTGCAGGAAGAATTAGAATTCTTAAAATACGAACAATTATCCTGTGAATTTCATGAAAAAAACAGAGAAAAAAGAAATCATGCCAGCAATCGTGAGATGATAGATTTAGAGAAAGAATCGCTTCTTAGAAAACAAGAAAAAATACAGAAGAAAGTTCATGTATTTCTCTGTGCAAAACAGCAGGAGATGGTTAATGAGGATAAACAGGAATGGGAAATTCGAAAGGAAAAAGCTGCAATCTCCCGTACAAAAGAGGAAAATTTAGAGCCGGAGAGAAATAGAATCGGCGGACAGTTAAGTGGATATTATGAATATCGCTTAAGTGATAATAAAGAAAAACAGGAGGCAATAAAAAAACAAAAGCTTCAGATAAGAAAAGACATTTCACAGCAGAAAGACATTTTAAATGAATATCGGGAAAAAACAAAGAAAATAACAGAGAGTAAAGGAAGTTTCCGGAGTCTGGTCAGGGGTTACGATAATATAGAAATAAAATATAATTCCAATTATAAAGAGAATCTTTCCAGAAATATATTGGGAGTATATGAAGCAGGAATGCTTGATATAAAACAGGAAATGTATGATAAAGAGCAGAAAAAGAGCATTCAGGAAAACAAGGAACAGAAAGAAAAATCCGAAAATACGACTGAGGAGATTCACAGAACGGAAAGAGCTATTGAAGAAAAAAGAGAAAAGTATTTTCAGAAAGATAGTGATATAAAGCAGGCAGAAAAAGAGAAAAAGGGATATGAACAGGAGCTTGAGGAAAGAAAAGACATTCTTAAATATCTTGAATTGCCGGAAGAAAAGCTTTTTGCCAGAGAAGAAATTCTCCATAAGGCCAAAATAAAAATGCAGGAGCTTAGTAGCAGGAGAAGAACGCTGGAAAAGAAAGAAGATGCATTACAAAAAGAGTATAAACTCTTAGTCAGTGGTCGGGTAATGGAACTTCCAGACAACTTGAAAGAAGAATTTGAAAAATTAGATGTTCCAGTTGTATATGGAATGGAGTGGCTGAAAAAGAATGGATTTACAGAGAAGAAAAATAAAGAAATTGTAAGCAAAAATCCATTTTTGCCATATACACTTATTTTAACTCGTCAGGAACTAAAAAAGTTATCAGAAGGAAACGGAGAGACATATACTTCATTTCCGATACCCATTATAGAGAGGGAAAATCTTGAATCTATAAAGTTAGATAGAACACAATCTTTTGTAAAAATGCAGGATATTCATTTTTATATTTTGTTTAATGAAAATCTTCTGGATGAAGAAAAAATGGAGATTATGATAGAACAAAAGCAAAAAGATATTGCTGACATTCAGGAAACGATGCAAATCTGTAAAAATGAATATGAAGACTATTTCCATCGTTTTGATGTGATAAAAAGACAGGCAGTAACCAAAGAAAACTGGGATAAAATACAGAAAAAACTGCAAAAACTGGAGAAAGAAAAAGAAGACATTTTCCAGAATATACAGCAGGCAAGAGATACAAAGCAAATCTTAAAGAAAAACTTTGAAATCCTGCAAAAAACTCTTAGGGAATTGGAAAAGAAAATTGAATCACAGGCAGCCAGACAACGCGCATTTAGAGAACTTAGAACGGCATATGCAGAGTATGAGGAAAATAATAAGAAGCTTCAGGAATATGAAAGAGAAGAAGAACGATTAGAAAATCGCCAACATCTTACAGAAGAAAAAATCAGCCAGCTTGAAGAAAATTATAGAGAACTTAGCGGACAGGAGAATAATCTGTTCAGGGAGGAAGAGTCTATTCAGAATTCCTGTCAGAAGTTTGCAGCGTATAAGGAGATAAATAGAAATGTAAAAGCAGGTAAGCTTTTAGGTGCGGATTCTACGTTGAGGACAGATAATAATTCAGGTGTAAAGATCATTCCAAGTGAGGAGGAAGTTCTTAAATTAGAAGCGAGATATGAAGCGGTTACTGCAGACATTTCCCAGGAATTAAAAGAGTTAGAATTAGAAGAAGAAAAAGCCCTGACCCGCTACCACAAATCTTCCGGAGAATTACGGGAACTATGTCAAAAATATAATCTGAAAAACTCAGAATGGCAAAATATCATTTATGACAAAAGAGAGCAGCTTTACCAGGAGGCAGAGTTAGAAGATTACGATAAGAAAATAGAGCGAAAAGCAAATCTGCTAAATGAGGAAGATAAAAAAATAGGAATTTTAAACAGCCAGTTAGAAGGAATTTTAAAGCAGATAGTATCAGAATGTGGAAAAGGAAATCCTTTAGAAGAAGAAAAAATCAGCCAGAAAGATTTAGAAAGTGCAAAGAACCAGACGAAGTATCAACTCAGCGAATTAGAGCGGAAAATAGCATTTTCTGAAAAAGCAATACAGAAATACAGAGAGAATCTCACAGCACTTTCTGAATATAATAATTTTTCCGCAGATGAAGAAATTCATTTTGAGCAGGATTTCAAAAAAATGAGTGAAAAGGAACTGCGTGATTTTAAGGGAATGTTGATCAGAGATTATAATGATATAATTAGATGTGTTCAGAAATGCAGAGAAACTCTTGCACAGACATTAAATAAAATCGCGAGACAGGAAGCATTTCAGGATGCAAGTTATAAAACGCCTCTTGAAAATATGCTTAAAGTCTGTGACAATGCAGCGAAAGTTTTACGTCAGTTAAACATCACCCTGGAATCCTATGATTCACTTATGAAGCAGTTAGAAGTAGATATTTCTCTGGTAGAAACAGAAAAGAAAAATGTAACGGAACTTCTGGAAGATTATGTCCAGAATATTCATAAAAACCTTGAGAAGATAGGACGTAATTCTACAATAAAAATACGGGAAAAATCAATAAAAATGCTAAAAGTCATTTTACCGGTATGGGAAGATAATGAAAAATTATATAGCATCCGCTTAAGTGATCTTGTGGACGAAATCACAGAAGAAGGTATCCGTTTATTTGAGAATAACGAAAATGCCCAGGAATATATCGGAAGAAAAGTTACAAGCAAAAACTTATATGATACTGTGGTGGGAACTGGAAATGTTCAGATTCAGCTTTATAAAATTGAAGAACAGAGGGAACAGCAGATCAGTTGGAATCAGGTAGCAAAAAACTCAGGAGGAGAAGGTTTCCTGTCTGCATTTGTCATATTATCAAGTTTGCTTGACTATATGCGAAAAGATGATTCTGACATTTTCATGGACAAAAATGAAGGCAAAGTTTTATTGATGGACAATCCATTTGCCCAGACTAATGCAGAACATCTTTTAAAACCATTAATGAATCTTGCCGACAAAACAAATACACAGTTGATCTGCCTGACAGGGTTAGGCGGCGAATCCATTTATAATCGGTTTGACAATATTTATGTACTAAATCTTATTGAAGCCCATCTTAGAAATGGAATCCAGTATCTTCGCCCGGAGCATAAAAAGGGGGAAGAAGTAAAAGTGGAAACGATACTTCCAACACATATAGAAGTGGAAGAAATGTTGTTTTAGTTCGCAGGGAGACGCCCCCCCAAAGAGACGATAGCCTATATTTGTGACTCTATCCCTGCGGGTTGAATGTTCGCTTATAGGCTCACATTCAATCCTCGCTCTAAGGCCACAAATATAGGCTATCGTCTCTTTGGGGGAGCTGTCTTTGGCTGTAGAAGTAAAATCAGATTTCATGTTGGAGGGTTTGGAGGATTTATCAGCAGGTTGTAGATTTACGGGAAATGAGATATTAAAGATTGACATATAAATTATAATTACAGTATTGAAGTGATTTTTCACGATTCCTATTTCTCCTGTCCCCATCCCCAAATCTTTTCAACTGATTTGTAGGATTGGAATACACAGAAGCCGCAGCCCCTGTAATATGTAAAAATGCGCCTTAGAGCAAGTCCAAATTGCGGATGAGCAGTTTGGGCGCAGGGAAACGAAGCATTTTTACATATTACAGGGGCTGCGGCTTCGTCTGTGTATTCCTCCCTCCCCCTGCAAATCAGAAATCACTTGATTATGCATAGTAAATATGATAAATTCAAAAGTTAGAGACAGTTGTAAAAATAATAAGGAGATTGAAATATGGCAAATATAATTTCAGACGAAACAATCGAATATGTCGGTATTCTTGCCAAGCTTGAACTTTCCGATGAAGAGAAAGAACAGGCAAAGAAAGATATGGCAAATATGCTTGACTATATTGATACATTGAATGAACTTGATACCAGTGAAGTAGAGCCAATGAGTCACGTATTTCCTGTAAATAACGTATTCAGAGAAGACGTAGTGACCAATGGAGATGATAGAGACGAGATTCTGGCGAATGCGCCGGAAGCAAAAGAAGGAGCTTTCGTAGTTCCTAAGACTTTTGATTAGGAGGAAAGACATGGGTTTGATGGATTATACAGCCGTTGAGCTGGGTAAGAAAATCAAAGCGGGTGAAGTATCTGTTTTAGAAGCTGCAAATGCGGCTATGGATGCGATTGACGCTTTAGAAGATAAATTTAACTGTTATGTAACGGTACAGGAAAGAGCAGCAGTGCAGGCAAAGGCAGAGGAACTTCAGAAGAAGATTGATGATGGAACTCTTACAGGCCCTCTTGCCGGTGTACCAGTTGCAGTCAAAGACAATATGTGTACAAAGGGAACCCGCACAACTTGTAGTTCTAAGATTCTTGAGAATTTTGAGCCAGCTTATACTGCAGAAGCAGTTTTGAATCTTGAGAAGGCTGGTGCCCTTATTATTGGTAAGACAAACATGGATGAGTTTGCGATGGGTAGTACAACAGAGACTTCTCATTATGGAGTGACAAAGAATCCGTGGAATGCAGAACATGTGCCAGGTGGTTCATCAGGTGGTGCTGCCGCTGCCGTTGCCGCAGGTGAATGTAGTTATGCATTAGGTTCCGATACAGGGGGATCTATCCGTCAGCCTGCTTCTTACTGTGGTATTGTCGGAATGAAACCTACTTATGGTACTGTTTCCCGTTACGGTCTTATCGCTTACGGTTCTTCTCTTGACCAGATTGGACCAATGGCAAAAGATGTGACAGACTGTGCAACGATTCTTGAAACAATCGCTTCTCATGACCCTAAAGATTCTACTTCTGTAAAGAGAGAAGATTATGATTTTACTTCTGCCTTAACAGATGATGTAAAGGGAATGCGTATCGGTATTCCCAGAGACTATATGGGAGAAGGCCTTGACGAGGAAGTAAAGGAAGCCGTTCTTGCTGCAGCAAAGAAGTTAGAGGAAAAAGGTGCTATCGTAGAGGAGTTTGATTTAAGCCTTGTTCAGTATGCGATTCCTGCGTACTATGTTATCGCTTCTGCAGAAGCAAGCTCCAACCTTGCCCGTTTTGACGGTGTAAAATACGGCTATCGTACAGAAAGTTACGAAGGACTTCACAATATGTATAAAAAGACTCGTTCTGAAGGATTTGGACCGGAAGTAAAGAGAAGAATTATGCTTGGTTCTTTCGTATTAAGTTCTGGTTACTACGATGCATACTATTTAAAGGCACTTCGCACAAAAGCATTGATCAAACAGGCATTTGATAAAGCATTTGCAAAATATGATGTCATTTTAGGACCGGCAGCTCCAACAACTGCACCAAAGCTTGGTGAAAGTTTAAGTGACCCGATCAAAATGTATCTTGGAGACATTTATACCATTTCCGTAAACCTTGCAGGTCTTCCGGGAATCAGTGTTCCGGGAAGTCTCGACAGCAAAGGCCTTCCAATTGGTATCCAGTTCATCGGTGACTGCTTTAAAGAGAAAAATATCATTCGTGCAGCATATGCATTTGAACAGAGCCGTGAATTTATAAACTGGAGTCTGAGCGGAAAGGAGGAAAAATAGAATGAGTAAACAATATGAAACCGTCATTGGTCTCGAAGTTCATGTAGAACTTGCCACAAGAACAAAGATTTTCTGTGGATGCAGCACAGCTTTCGGCGGTGCGCCAAATACACATACATGTCCTGTATGTACCGGAATGCCAGGTTCTCTTCCTGTACTCAATAAGCAGGTTGTGGAATATGCGGCAGCAGTAGGTCTTGCAACAAACTGCACAATCACTCAGTACTGCAAGTTTGACCGTAAGAACTATTTCTATCCGGACAACCCACAGAACTACCAGATTTCCCAGCTCTATCTTCCAATCTGCCGCAACGGTCACGTAGAAATTGATGTAGATGGCAGAAAGAAAAATGTACGAATCCACGAGATTCATATGGAAGAAGATGCAGGAAAGTTAGTACATGACCCATCAACAGGTAACTCTTTAGTAGACTTTAACCGAAGCGGTGTACCTTTAATTGAAATTGTATCTGAACCAGATATGCGTTCCGCAGAAGAAGTTATCGCCTACCTTGAAAAGCTTCGTATGATCATCCAGTATCTTGGAGCATCTGACTGTAAGCTTCAGGAAGGTTCCATGCGAGCAGACGTCAACTTATCCGTTCGCGAAGTGGGAGCAGAAGAGTTTGGAACAAGAACAGAAATGAAGAACTTAAACTCCTTTAGCGCAATCGCAAGAGCAATCGAGGGCGAGATGGAACGTCAGATCGACTTAATTGAAGATGGCAAAAAAGTTGTACAGGAAACAAGAAGATGGGATGATGACAAAGAATATTCCTACCCAATGCGTTCTAAAGAAGACGCACAGGATTATCGCTATTTCCCAGAACCAGACCTTACTCCAATCGTAATCTCTGACGAGTGGTTAGACGAAATCCGCAGCCGTCAGCCAGAATTCCGTGATGAAAAACAGGCACGTTACAAAGAACAGTTCGGACTTCCTGAATATGACATCAATATCATTACAGAAGATAAGACACTTACTGATCTCTTTGAATCCTGTATCGAACTTGGTGCAGCAGCCAAAGAAGTATCCAACTGGATCATGGGAGACATTATGCGTCTCTTAAAAGAAAAAGAAATGGAAGCATCCGACATCCATTTCAGCCCTGCAAACCTTGTAAAAATGATTCAAATGATCGAATCTGGAGCAATCAACCGTAAAGTAGCTAAGAAAGTATTCGAAGCAATCTTTGACGAGGACGTAGATCCAGAAGTTTATGTAGAGGAAAACGGATTAAAGACCGTCAATGACGAAGGCGCATTACGAAAAGTAATTGAAGAAATCGTTGCTAACAATCCAAAGTCTGTAGAAGACTATAAAGCAGGTAAGAAGAAAGCTATGGGATTCTTCGTAGGCCAGACAATGAGAGCAATGAAAGGAAAAGCAGATCCAGCGATGGTTAATCAGATTCTCAAGGAGATGCTGGATTAATTCTGGCTTACTCAGGTGAACAGACGACCTCAGAAAAAGAAATAATCCATATTTGTGACTTTAGTCGCAGGATTTGAATGCTCGCTTAAAGCGCTCGCATCCAAACCTTGCTCCGAAGCCACAAATATGGATTATTTCTCTTTCTGGAGTCAGGCTTTGCCTGCGGCAAATCAAAAATTAGAAAGGATTATTATGTGTGAAAAGAAAGTTCCTGTATTAAATTCTATGATTAAAAACCGAAATACACGTTTTTTGAAAAGTTATACACTGAATTATACGAATACCGAAGGCAACGAGAAACTCTACGAAATGGTAAGTAATTTCGATTATGAAAAACCAGAGGAGATTGGGCAGAATGCCTCTGGTGTTGTGATTGTTGGTTTTCGGGATGATGAGCTTTTGCTATTGAGAGAATTCCGTATGGGTGTAAACCAGTTTATTTACAATATGCCAGCAGGACATTCTGAAGATGGTGAGTCAGTGGAGGAATGTACCAGGCGGGAACTTAGAGAAGAAACTGGATTGCACATTAAAAAAATCTGCAAAATACTTCCGCCAGCTTATGCAGCTCCCGATTTAAGTGATTCATCAGCATGGGTTGTTATAGCAGAAGTAGAAGGTGAATTCAATCCGCAGACGGAAGCGGACGAATATATTCAGCCATTATTTGCAGATAAAAAACAGCTTAAGGAATTACTAGAAAATGAAAAATTCTCAGCCAGAGCACAGTTAATAACTTATTTTTTTACTATTTAATTCATTAAGAGACAGACGCCCGAGAAGAGATACGATATTCTATATTTGTGACTTTAGTCGCGGCGGTTTAAATGCTCGCTTTATGCGCTCGCATCTAAACCTTGCTCCGAGGCCACAAATATAGAATATCGTATCTCTTCTCGGGCTGTCTTTGGCTAGATTTTGTTTGAATTAAATAGTAGTTGTGGAGATTTGGGGGAGAGAGTAGAAATTTTCTGCTTGCTCCAATATAATATAGTCAAGTCAAATCATCCCCCTATTCCCAGTCATTCTCGAGTAAGCAGAATACATCAGCTTCTGTCCCCAAATCCTCCCACTTTCTATTTAATTCATCCTCTCCAGCCACAGTACAGAAGCCAGTGAACTTCATAAGGCATATTTGTGGTCTCGGAGCAAGTGTTGGATGCGAGCGCGTGGAGCGAACATTCAACACGCAGCGACTAAAAGCACAAATATGCCTTATGAAGTTCACTGGCTTCGTCTGTAGTTTGTCTAATGAATTAAATAGCAAAACATCCTTTTATAGTACCATGCAAATGTTCGTTTTTTGATACTTTGTCTGGCATAAATTGGATAGCTGCGATAAGGTTTCGAATCAATGTAGAGCACGACTGAACCTACGGCAGTACCTTTTTGTACAGGAGCAGTTAAGGAAGGGGACAGGCTGATAATACAGCGAGTTTTTTCCGTAGGGGAAATGTACAAGCTGGTGGAAGCGGGAGCGGAAAGCGTGCAGGTAGATTTGCGGCCGTTTTTTACTGGAAGTTTAGAAGGAATTCCCTGGTTTAAGGGGATTTCTTTTTTGCTATAATTTTTTATTCCATAGTCCATCAGTTTTTTTGTATCTTCCCATTTATAGCGGCGGTTAGGATACCAACCACTGCCCAGTACGACAGAGATTAAATAATGGCCGTCTTTTTTAACTGCGCCTACAAAACAGTAACCGGCATTGTTGGTGTAGCCGGTTTTTACACCGATTGCGCCATTATAGGAAGTTAAAAACAGATTTTTATTATTTAAAGAGTAAGACTGCCCATTTTTTAGTTCTTTAATGGAAAAAGACTGTTCTTTAATAATTTTACAGAAGTTTTCATTTTTTAGGGCAAGACAGGTTAACAGAGCAAGATCAAGGCAGGTAGTATAGTGTTTTGCACTATCTAATCCGTTAGGTGTTTCAAAAGAAGTATGATAGCAGCCATAGTCTCTGGCTTCCTGTGTCATATCTTCACAAAATTGTTCGACGGATCCTCCAATATGTTCCGCAATCGCAACAGCGACATCGTTGTATGATTCAAGCATTAATGCATAGAGCAGATCGGACAATAAAAATTGTGAACCGCTTCTGGCACCAAGCCGTACTTTAGGAGCAGAAGCCGCCCTTCTCGAAAAAGTAACTTTATCTGAAAGATTTCCATGTTCAATGGCGTACAGGCAGGTCATGATTTTTGTCGTACTTGCCATAGGGAGTTCTTTTTCTTCCTCTTTGCCAAATAAAACTCTTTGATTATCTCCATCCATAAGAATGGCTGCTTTCGCATGGAGTGAAGAAAGTTCAGCAGGAGCAGAATTTTTGGACGCATTATCTTTTGCTGATTTATCAGATACCGTAAAATTTCTAATCGTTTCTGTCTTTGAAAATGAATAGACATCCAGATAACAGGAATCAGCAAAAAATATAGTAAAAATAAAGAAAACAGAGAGGATAAACAACAATGAAAAAGCACAGATTTTATATTTGAAAATACGTTGCTGGTGATTAAAATAGTGGTTCAAAAAAGCACATCCTTTTTAGAATAGTGGGTTTTCTATAACTATGAGAAAAAAAGAAAAAATATGATAAATAGTAATTTGCCGCAGGCAAAAGAGACTCTCTTCGGGGGCGTCTCTTTGCCCGCGGCAAATCAGAATTGCATTGTTCATATCTATGCGATATAATTAAAGCCATAAAAAATAGCAGAAAGAAACTGAGGATAAGAAATGGCAGCAATTAATAATGACTGGGCGGAAGCTCTGAAGGAAGAATATAGGAAACCTTATTATAGAGAACTTTACAAAAAGATAAATGAAGAATACAGAACGCGTGAGATTTTCCCTCCATCAGATGAGATTTTTAGTGCATTTCATCTGACACCATTAAAGGATGTTAAAGTCGTGATTTTGGGACAGGACCCATATCATAATAATGGACAGGCGCATGGACTTAGCTTTTCAGTAAAACCGGGAGTGGATATTCCACCGTCACTGGTGAATATTTATAAGGAACTGCACGATGACCTTGGCTGTTACATTCCAAATAATGGATACCTTGTAAAATGGGCGAAGCAGGGAGTTCTTTTGCTGAATACGGTACTTACTGTGCGGGCGCATCAGGCGAATTCTCATAGAGGAATCGGCTGGGAAGAGTTTACTGACGCGGCGATTCGCGTGTTAAATGCACAGGACAGACCAATTGTATTTTTGCTTTGGGGAAGACCTGCACAGAATAAAAAGCCGATGCTCACGAATCCGAAGCATTTGATTTTGGAAGCGCCACATCCAAGTCCCTTATCTGCATACAGGGGATTTTTTGGATGCAGGCATTTCAGTCAGACGAATGAGTTTTTGCAGTTCCATGAGTTAGAGCCGATTGACTGGCAGATAGAGAATATCTAAATAACAGATAAAAAATATTTAAATGACAGATAGAGAATATTTAAAGTAGAAAGCTTCGGCTTTTTGTAAGCCGGGATAATTCATATTTAGAAGGGAGACAAAATGAAAGTATTATTTGTAGAGTATCCAAAATGTTCAACCTGTAAAAAAGCAGGAAAATGGTTACAGGAACATGGTGTCGAGTACGATGACAGACATATCGTAGAGCAGAACCCGACAGCAGAAGAACTTAAGGAATGGCATGAGAAGAGTGGACTTCCATTAAAACGTTTCTTTAATACCAGTGGGCAGGTTTACCGCAATAATGGAATTAAGGATAAGCTGCCAGGAATGAGTGAAAAGGAACAGTATGCTTTACTTGCGACAGACGGCATGCTTGTAAAGCGTCCAATTGTTGTTGGGGAGGATTTTGTACTGGTTGGATTTAAGGAAAAAGAGTGGGAAGAGAAGTTGTAGAAAGTATTTTTCAAATATGCTCTGGGAAATTAAGCGAGAATCCCCGACAAGTCAATTGCCGGGGATTTTACAATTACATTCTATCTATATATTCTCTAATCCTGTTAAGGGTGGAATATCCGGCTGCATTTCTCCAGCCGATTCCACGGCTTTCCAGATAGGCTTTCTGATTTTATTTTTTCTTCAACGATTCCCGATGAATCCTATCAGCAATTGCCAGTATGTAATTCTGTATAATATTTTCCGTTCCGCATTCAGCATCCGGGTGTAAGACGGCAAGTTTTAATAATTCATTGGCAGCAATACGACATTCCGCAAAGGATAAAAGTCCCCAGCTTAACTGGTCAAGTAAATGTGCATACAGAGAAGTGTAGGTTACCAGTGTATCATCTGTCCGGATGCGGTCCAATATATCGGTGAATTCTGCACGGATCAGATTACGGTATGTTTCTTTGTAGCAGTCCCACAAGGCATCTTCCGTTACACCAAAACGATCCATTCGGTGAATAATATCATGTTGTATCTGTGGAGTGATTCCCTGCTGCAGTTTCAGTGCTTCTTTGATAGAAGAGATGACAGTACGCCCAATAAGTTCACCCAGCTTACTGTGCTTTCCGGCGTTAGTAAGGTGGGTCTTTGATTCTGCATTTGATATAATAATAGCACCATCTGTTCCTGTTCCGGTAGCAATCCCACAGGAGTAGCGACTGGCAATCAGAAGTTCCTGCATAGCAGCAACCTTTGCTTCAGTGCAGGAAACAAGGGCAGAAGCCAGGGTCTCTTTGGAAAGGTCTGCATCAATGTAAAGAAGGATATTAATAGTTCCGACTGGTAATTTATCTTTATCTGAAATAATTTTACCTGAAATATTTTTACCTAAAATATTCTTAGTAAGATTTTGAATGGGATTTTTCTTTTTTGTGTCAGAAGATGTGGTATCTTCAAAAGTATTTTCCGACTTTTCGTGCCATGAAGCAGGATCACCGATGCGGCCGCCATTGTTTCGGACACCTGCTGTAGCAATAGATGTTACAGAAAAATCATCATAGGCCAGCGTGGAAATGGCGGAATTATCCATGCTGGCAACGGTCATAAGTCCGGAGCAGGAAGAAGGGTCAAGACCCAAATCTTCCTTTGCTAAAATATCCATATGCTCCCGGTAAGTATCCGCCCGAAGTTTAACCTCCATGCCATCTCCGGGATTTGCATCATTATTAAACACAGCGGCTAAATCAGTTGTAAATCCACCATTATTTGGTCCGGTACTCAAGACATTCCTTTTTCCTTTAAAAGAAATGACGATAGATTTTTTATATTTATGCACAGTATCGCCACTTGGAAATTCATAAAGTTTCAAAATAATTCCTCCTGATTGGTCAGTTTATCTTTTTATCGTATCATTTTATTATAGCTGATTCATAAATAAATGAAACAGGCGGCCATTTGCCTTATGTTATATTATTTTTCGGAGCTTCAAAGCTTCTGTCCAGCGTAATGATACAATCCACGTTCTTTTCCATTTCGTGAAGGAGTGCTATAAGCTGGTGCATAACGCGGTTTGCGTCTTTTTCTGTATAAGAATCTGGAACAACAAGGTCAAAAATCAGATTTTTCTGTTCATTTTCCTTTAAAACACGAAAATCATGAAAATGCAGTTCTGGGTCAAGTGCATGAACAATGTGGGACGTTTTATCGCGAAGTTCGAGTACTTCTTCATCACGCATTTCTACCGGGTCCATGTGAATCACAAGAAGAATATTAAGTTCCTTTTTCGCGTCACGCTCAATTCGGTCGATGATTTCGTGAGATGCCTCAATACTGACATCGTTTGGTACCTCTGCGTGAATTGTCGCCATACTGCGATTTGGCCCATAGTTGTGAACGATTAAATCATGCGCTCCGACAATTCCTTCATATGATTCCACCATATCCGTTATTTTCTGATAAAGCTCTGACGGAACACGTTGGCCAATTAGTGGCTCTAACGTATCTTTTGCAATGGAAACACCTGACCAGATTACAATTCCAGAAACAATCAGTCCGGCAATCGCATCGACATTAATAGAAGTAAAATGACAGATAACAATAGAAATAACGGTAGCACTCGTTGTAATAACATCACCGAGAGAATCTGCGGCTGTCGCAAGCATTACTTTTGAATCAATTCTTTTTCCAAGTTTATTATTAAAAAATGCCATCCATAACTTTACAAGAATCGATAAAATAAGAATAATAAATGGAACAGGGTCAAATGTAATTTCCTCTGGATGCATTATCTTTGAGATAGAACTTTTAAAAAAGGTAAAACCAACTTCGATAACAAGAAATGAAACAATCAGAGCGGCAATATATTCAATCCTTCCGTGACCGAAAGGATGCTCTGCATCTGCCGGCTTTCCTGCCATTTTCACACCAACAAAACTGATAATTGAAGAAGCAGCATCGGATAAGTTATTGAAAGCATCTGCTGTAACAGCAAGAGAACTTAAAATAAGACCAATGGCAAGCTTCACAGAAAAAAGCAGGACATTACAAAAAATCCCAACAACGCTGGCAAGCATACCATAGCGAGTTCGGACTTCTGTGCTTTCGATATTGGCACTGTCTTTTATAAATTTGTTTACAAGAAACTCAGTCATATAAAAACCTCCATGTATTAATTACGCTATCTATTTAACTATAGCAGTTTGAGAGGAAAACTTCAATGATAAATAGAGATTGGCAGCAGGTAAAACAGACAGCTCCCTCAGATAGAAGTTACCTTATATGGTTAATGTTTGTTATCAGCTTGGGGTGGAATGTATCGAAGTTGTTGATTATGTGATTCCGCAGACAGATATCGGCCGACTGATTGGCAGTTCGTACAGTGGGTTTTCTATCATGGGCAAAGGCGGTCTGACAGAAAATGATAATACGGTTTGGGACATTGTAAATGTCTCCGTCATCTGTCCGGTGAAAGATGCCTATAAGATTATCACAGATTCTAAAATTGAGAAAGAATATATCAGAAAAGCAGAACAAGAACAGATACCATTGGTAGTAGCAAAACGTAAATAGGAATTTGCCGCAGGCAAAAGAGACGCCCTCTTTTGATAAATAAAGCATATTTGTGATTTTAGTCGCGGCGTGTTGAATGTTCGCTTATGTGCTCTCATCCAACACTTGCTCCGAGGCCACAAATATGCCTTATTGGAGGCAATGGCTTCTGTGCTGTGGCTGGAGAAGATGAATTAAACAGGGGAGGGGATTTGGGGACAGAAGCTGATGTCTTCTGCTTATTCGAGAATAGCTGGGAACAGGGGGATGATTTGACTTGACTATATTGTATTGGAGCAAGAAGTAAGCTTCAATTTCTCTTTTCAATCTTTATAACTTCAATTTAAATACAAAGTATCTGTTCACAATAATTTCAGAGCAAGCAGAAAACTTCTACCTTCTCCCCCAAATCCCCACAACCACTATTTAATTCAAATAAAATCCAGCCAAAGACAGCCCGGGAAGAGAACCGATACCCTATATTTGTGGCCTCGGAGCAAGGTTTAGATGCGAGCGCATAAAGCGAGCATTTAAACCGCAGCGACTAAAGTCACAAATATAGGGTATCGGTTCTCTTCTCGGGCGTTTGTCTCTTAATGAATTAAATAGTAAATTTCTGTTGCATTTTGTTGAAAAATCCCATATAGTAGAGTTAGAAGAATGACAAAAGAATCAAATTTTTGTAATTATCTGAATTAAATCCGCGCAGGTATATTTGTGAGTTTTTTGTTTTGAATAGTTGCAGATTTACAAGAGAAGGAGGCGAGCTTATGTTTTATCGTTGTAAAAGCTGTGGTGGTAATGTAATCTATGATCCGAAGAAGAAAGCGATGGTGTGTGAAAGCTGCGGAAACGGAGGAGAACCGGATCTGATTTCACAGGAGAAGAAGCATGTCTGTAATAACTGTGGTGCAGAGATTGAAGCAGATAAGATTGATTTATCGCTAAAATGCCCATATTGCGGAACCTATGTTATTTTTGAGGACAGGATGGAGAATGAGTACGAACCGAATCTGGTACTGCCTTTTGCACTTGATAAGCATAAGGCATTGGATCTTTTGAAAGAAAAGTTTGCTAAGCAGATGTTTCTTCCAGGCAATTTTTGTGCTGCCTCCACAATAGAATCAATGCAGGGTCTCTATGTACCATTTTGGATGTATGATTTACATACTCATGTGCATTTTGAAGGAGAAGCGGATAAGGTAAGGACATGGGACGAAGACGATTATGAGTGTACGGAAACAAGCACTTACCGCATTTTAAGAGATTTTGATGTGGATTATGATAAGATTCCGGTTGATGCCTCAAAAGTAATGCCTGATAAGATGATGGATTTGATGGAGCCATATAAGTACGGAGAGCTGGGCGATTTTGATGCGAAGTATTTGTCAGGTTTTCAGGCAGAAGTGTATGACGAAGACAAGAATACTCTTTTGCCAAGAGCGAAAAAGAAAGCAGATAAGTACAGCCAGAAGTATCTTAGCAGTTATAATGTAGAATACGATGCAGTAAGACCGACAGTGAATGATAAGAAGAGTACGGAAAAAGAATCCTTTTATTCATTTTTACCAGTATGGCGTTATGTGTACCGCTATCAGGGAAAAAATTATGAATTTTATGTCAATGGACAGACAGGTAAGGCGGTAGGAGAAGCACCGACAAGTACCGGAAAGATTATCGCATGGTTTATCGCCGTGTTTGGTTCCCTTTTCTTCACTGTGGAAATGTTACTTTATTTATTGGGGGTGTTATAAATGGCAAAGACATACCGTGGAATATTAATATTTGTTGTTATACTTGGAATTGTGATGGGATTGGCCGGCAAAAAGTTTGACGGCTATGTATACACAAATACGGAACCTCGCAGCAATACAGAATGTACATTGACTCAGAGAGTATTTGATGATGCAGATGTGCTTACTGATGAGGAAGAGGCAAAACTGGAAAAATTGATAGCAGAAAAAGAAAAACTTATCGGTGGAGATATTGTTCTCATGACAACAAATGATGCAAGTCTTAATACGATGGAGAAGCTTCGGGATTATGCACAGAACTACTATAAAGAGAACAAAATCGGATGGGATAAGCCAATTGGAAGCGGTGCCATCTATGTAGATGACTGGGAGACAAGATACACCTGGCTTGCCACTCGAGGAACTGTCAAAGATAAGTTATCCAAAGATAATACAGATTATATTGTGGATGAAACTAATGATATTGTGAATAAAGACCCATATAAAGCCTACACACGGTTGATAAATCTGTTGGCAGATGAGACACAAAAGAGTCATCTTTTCCATATAAATATCAGTCCGTTATGGGTAGCACTTGGTTGTCTTGTTGCAGCAATCGCCTTCATAGTGTTCCAGCTTTCCGATTCCGTAGGTAAGGATACCGTCAAGAAGTCTACCTATGTGAAAAAAGATGGCGTACAGTTAAACGATAAACAGGATGTATTCTTACACTCCCATGTTACAAGGACAAAGAGAGAAACCGAAAGCAGCAGTAGCGACTGCGGCGGCAGCGATGGCTTTGGAGGCAGTGGCGGTTCTCACTAAAGCGTGTTTGATATGTTGTATTTTCGTCTATAAAAAACGAAGGAGGCCCCATGTTTTACCGTTGTAAAGATTGTGGTGGTAATGCTGTTTACGACCCAAAGAAAAAGAAAATGGTATGTGAAAGTTGCGGTAATGAGGAAACGCAGGAAAAAATACCACAGGAGAAGCTTCATATATGTAATAACTGTGGAGCGGAGATTGAATCCAAAAAGACAGATTTTGCTCTGAAATGTCCATACTGTGGGACATATGTCATTTTTGAGGACAGGATGAAAGAGGAGTACAAGCCTGATCTGGCATTGCCATTTGTGATAGATAGAAAAGAAGCGATAGAGATTATAAGGAAGAATTTTGCGAAGAAAATGTTCATTCCTAAAGATTTTTGTTCGACTTCAAGTCTGGAATCCCTTCAGGGAAGATATGTTCCATTTTGGATGTATGATATGGAGACCCATGTGCATTTTGAAGGAGAAGGAAGAAAAATCAGAACGTGGACAGAAGGAGACTATGATTGTACGGAGACGAGCATATATCGTCTTGTAAGAGATTTTAATGTGAATTATGATAAGATTCCTGTCGATGCATCGAAAAATATGCCAGATGAGAAAATGGATTTAGTGGAACCTTATAAATATACTGCATTAGGGAAGTTCCGCTCAAAATATTTGTCTGGATTCCAGGCAGAAATTTATGATGAAAATAAAGAAGAACTTTTGCCGAGGGCACAGAAAAAAGCAAAGAAATATACGGAGGGTTACCTTGATGAGTATAACAATAGTTATAGCAGTGTGAAACCTGTTATTAAAAAAGTAGATAGTAAAGAAATGAACTCCTACTATACATTTTTACCGGTATGGCGTTACATATACCGTTATCAAGGAACAAATTATGAGTTTTTTGTTAATGGTCAGACGGGAAAAGCAATAGGAACGCCGCCGACCAGCAGGGCAAGAATGTTCTCATGGTTTGCAGCAGTTACATTTTCGCTGTTCTTTCTTGCGGAAATGATTCTGTATTTTCTGGAGGTGGCATAAATGGGGAAAATCTGGAGACGAATTTTAATAGGAATCGTTATACTCGCTGCGATTATAGGCATTGTGGCAAAGTTGCTTGAGCCGGAAGAATATACCAATACAAAACCTCGTCAAAATACAGAATGTACAATCACGCAGAGAGTACTGGATGAAGCGGGCAAAATGACGGATAAACAGAAGAAAAATCTTGAAGCTCTGATTGCAGAAAAGGAACAGCTAATTGGCTGTGATATCGTTATCCTTACAATAAATGAGCCGGGGCTTGATAGTTATGATGAAATCCGTGACTATGCACAGGCATATTATGAGGATAATAAATTTGGCTGGAATAAGGCCAATGGAGACGGTATCATTTATGTGGATGACTGGAAAACGGGATACACCTGGATGTGTACAACTGGTCTTGCAAAAACGAGACTCGATGATACGGACACAGAACAGATTGTGGATAGTGCCAACGAAATCGTAAATGATAATCCATATGAGGCTTACACATCTATTGTAAATAATGCAGCAACCATGATTCAGACAGGCCGTTCCTCTTATGTGCAGATTAACCCGATTATTGTCTTTCTTGCAGCAGCAGTAATTGGAGCCATTTTTGTAGGGGTCCAGTTAATCGGACATGGAGGAAAAGACACTGTTCTAAGGTCTACCTACGCAAAAGGTGGAGTGCAAATGAATGAAAAGCAGGATATCTTCCTGCATTCCCATGTGACCAGAACGAAACGACCGAGTAAAAGCAGCGGTGGCGGAGGAAAAGTCGGAGGAACTGGAGGACATGGCGGAGCCGGAGGAAGACATTAAATAGGAATTTGCCGCAGGCAAAGAGACGCCCCCGAAGAGAGTCTAGCCCCTATATTTGTGACTTTAGTCGCGGCGGTTTGAATACTCGCTTATACACGCTCGTATCCAAACCTTGCTCCGAGGCCACAAATATAGGGGC
>SKEC01000776.1_pt1 | contig 28545 bp, 52 predicted proteins | sample 4826641 | NCBI WGS metagenome assembly SKEC01 (sample SAMN11008819, study PRJNA524170) | human gut metagenome | biome: Human fecal sample; material: Feces; isolation source: fecal sample from pouch patient p18, p21 | host: Homo sapiens | place: Israel: Tel-Aviv | collected 2015-12-22
AAGAAAAGTTTTAGCTCGCTAAATCTCGCTAAATCTCGCTAAATCTCGCTAAATCTTAATTATATGGCTATATGCTCATATTTTGGCTTGTGAGAGCAGAGTTACCCAAGTTGGTAAACTTATAAGCAAAAGTTATTGCTGTTCTTAGAGACGAGAATATAGGCTTTAAACGATATAACCACATTTAAAAGAAAGGACAATATGCAAACACAAAACGGTGGCAGACCCACAATTTTACCTAAGATGTATGAAGAACCGCTTTTTAGTCAAATCATTGATAAAATTGAATCAGGCTGTAATGACAGAGAAATCTACACCAATTTGCATTGTTCTGCTAAAACTTTTAGAAAGTGGCGAGATGACAATATAAAGGCGTATGACGAAGCTAAAAGCATTGCTAGGGGAAATCTATTAGAGCTAGCTGAAAGTGCCTTAGCGAGCAAACTGACAGTCAGAACGCTAAAAGAAACAGAAACAATCTACGACGCTGACGGAAACGTTGAAAAAGTAAAGGTTAAAGAAAAAGAGTTGGATAAAGATAGCTTAGTAGCAATGATGGTTGCTAAGGCCGGAAACCCTGAACTTTATAACCCTACTGAATGGCGGAGATTACAACAAGAAGAATCAAGCGCTCATGACCTTAAAGCTAAGATCGAAGAACTTGATGACTATAAACTAAGTAAGTACGAAACTCCAAAAATTGAAGTACCGAAAGGGTTTGAATAAATGTATTATTTAAATAAAATGTTGGAATACAACAAAGAAAATGGCATTATTATTAATAAATACATTCGCAAGACTATTCAGAAGCAAATACGTATTCATAATAAGTATATTTATCGCTATGACCGTGTTACACAAGCTATTGAATGGATACAAGATAACTTCTATTTGACTACTGGTAACCTGGTGAAAATCGAGCTACTTCCAACACAGCGCTGGTGGTACGAGTTAATGCTTGGTTATGATATGATTGATGAAAAAGGTGTACAAGTCAACCTAGTTAATGAAATTTTTCTTAATTTGGGACGTGGTTCTGGTAAATCGAGTTTAATGGCTACGCGCGTGCTTAACTGGATGATTTTAGGCGGACAATATGGTGGAGAGAGCTTAGTTATTGCATATGATAATACACAGGCTAGACACGTATTTGACCAAGTTAGGAATCAAACGGAAGCAAGCGATACATTAAGAGTGTACAATGAAAACAAGATTTTCAAGAGTACAAAACAAGGGCTAGAATTTACGTCTTTCAAAACCACTTTTAAAAAGCAAACAAATGATACTTTGAGGGCACAAGGTGGTAACAGCTCCCTTAATATATTTGATGAAGTCCATACCTATGGCGAAGATATAACAGAATCAGTCAATAAAGGTTCACGTCAAAAACAAGATAACTGGCAAAGTATTTACATTACTTCTGGTGGACTTAAACGAGACGGTTTATATGATAAACTTGTTGAACGCTTCAAATCAGAAGAAGAATTTTACAATGATAGGTCGTTCGGCTTGCTTTACATGCTAGAAAGTCATGAGCAGGTTAAAGATAAGAAGAATTGGACTATGGCATTGCCTCTTATTGGTGATGTCCCTAAGTGGTCAGGAGTTATTGAGGAGTATGAGCTTGCGCAAGGAGACCCAGCGTTACAGAATAAGTTTTTAGCGTTTAATATGGGGTTGCCTATGCAGGACACAGCTTACTACTTCACTCCACAAGACACTAAACTAACAGACTTCAATTTATCTGTATTTAATAAAAATAGAACTTATGTAGGAATTGACCTATCCTTAATTGGCGATTTAACCGCTGTGTCGTTCGTTTGCGAGTTAGAGGGTAAAACTTACAGTCATACGCTAACTTTCTCTGTACGGTCGCAATATGAGCAACTGGACACAGAACAACAAGAGTTATGGACTGAATTCGTTGACAGAGGTGAACTAATCTTACTTGATACGGAATACATTAATGTAAATGACTTAATACCATATATTAATGACTTTAGAACTAAGACAGGGTGCAGACTTAGAAAAATTGGATATGACCCAGCTCGCTATGAAATTTTAAAAGGTTTGATTGAGCGTTATTTCTTTGACAAAGACGGAGACAACCAAAGGGCAATTCGACAAGGTTTCTCAATGAATGACTATATTAAACTATTAAAATCTAAGCTAGCCGAAAACAAACTCATCCATAACCAAAAAGTTATGCAATGGGCTTTAAACAATACTGCTGTTAAAATCGGACAAAGCGGGGACTATATGTATACTAAAAAACTTGAAAAAGATAAAATTGACCCTACTGTTGCCTTGACAATGGCATTAGAAATGGCGGTGTCAGATGAAGTATAACGTTGACACAGTCAGAGAGAGTGGCTGGTACAATAAAAAAGAATGGTTGGCTGTTCGTGATTATGTAAGACAACGTGACAAAATGACTTGCGTAAGATGTGGCGCATTCGGTGCCAAAAAGTACGAAGTTGACCATATTGTAGAACTAACTTGGGAAAATCTTGACGATTGGAAGATAGCGCTAAACCCTGATAACCTACAACTCCTTTGTAAGTCTTGCCATAACAAGAAAACAAGCGAGTATAAACGAGGGAAAGGCGTTAGTTTATGGTAGAAAGGGGAAAAATTGAACTTATTCGGAAAAGTAGTATCATTTTCACGTGGAAAGCTAAATAATGATACTCAAAGAGTTACAGCGTGGCAAAACGAAGCGGTAGAATATACAAGTGCCTTTGTGACTAATATTCACAATAAAATTGCTAATGAAATAACAAAAGTAGAATTTAATCATGTTAAATATAAAAAAGATGAGGCTGGTTCTGATCCTTTGATTAGTAGGGCAGGTTCTGATTTAGATGAGGTCCTCAATTGGAGCCCTAAGGGCGAACACAATAGCATGGAATTTTGGCAGAAAGTAATTAAAAAGTTGCTATGCACGCGCTATGTTGACCTGTACCCTATATTTGACCGTGAAACGGGCGATCTAGCAGACTTACTGCTTACTAATGATGGAAAAGAATATAAACCTGAAGAATTAGTAAGGCTTTTCAGTCCTTTTTATATCAATGAAGACACAAGTATTTTAGATAATGCTCTAGCTAGTATTCAAGCTAAGCTGGAACAAGGTAAATTGCGTGGCTTGTTGAAAATTAACGCCTTTCTTGACATTGATAATACACAAGAGTATCGAGAAAAAGCCTTAACAACAATAAAGAATATGCAAGAGAGTTCGGGTTACAACGGTTTGACGCCAGTTGATAACAAGACGGAAATTGTAGAACTTAAAAAAGATTATTCTGTTTTAAATAAAGATGAAATTGACCTTATTAAATCTGAACTTTTGACAGGTTACTTTATGAATGAAAATATTTTGCTTGGTACTGCTACGCAAGAACAACAAATTTATTTTTACAACTCTACTATCATTCCTTTACTGATTCAACTTGAGAAGGAACTGACTTATAAACTGATTTCAACAGGCCGCAGACGAATAAATAAGGATAATTTATATTATGAACGCATAATCGTAGATAACCAGCTATTCAAGTTTGCAACTTTGAAAGAATTAATTGACTTGTATCATGAAAATATTAACGCTCCTATTTTTACAGTGAATCAACTTCTTGTTAAAATGGGCGAGCAACCAATCGAGGGTGGAGATATTTACCTAACTAACCTTAATGCAGTTGCTGTTAAAAATCTAAGTGACCTACAAGGCAGTAGAAAGGACGTAACAAGCACAGATGAAACTAATAACCAATAGTGCTGAAATTAAAGTGACTGAAAACGAGGACGGTTCTAAGTCGTTCCAAGGTATTGGGTCAGAAGTTGGTGTAGAGAACCTTAATGGTATTATCTTGACTCCCAACTGTATTGAGTTTGCTAGAGAACGATATCCATTGCTATATGAACATGGTACTGGATCTAACGAAGTCATCGGGGACGCAAAAGTTTACTATGATTTGGCTTCTAATAAATACCTGACTGACTTTACGCTTTATGACAATGCACCAAACATTAACAAGGCTGTTGAAAATGGAGCGTTTGATTCACTATCAATTGCCTATTACATCACAGATTATACTTTTGATGATAATGACGCTCTAGTTGTAAATAAAGCACAGTTTAAAGAGATTTCTCTTGTTTCAGTACCAGCAGACCCTAACGCAAAATTTATTCAAAATGCCTTAGGCGAAGAACTTACAGAAGAACGCAACAAAATTATTGAAAGCCGTAACGCTTTGAAAGAAATTGAGGATATTAAAAAGAAATATGAATAAACCTGATTTAATCGAAAAACAAAATCGCTTGGCAGAACTTAAAGAAAATAACGCATCTTTAAAATCTCAAATTAGTGCCTTTGAAGTAAAAAACGCAATTGAAGACTTGCCAAAAGTACAAGAATTAGAAAAAACACTTTCAGAAAATTCAATTGAAATTATCAAAATTGAGAATGAACTTAACGCACAGGAAGAAAAACCAAAAGGAAAAGATAAAATGACAAACTTTATTGAATCACAAAACGCTGTAACAGAATTTTTTGATGTATTGAAAAAGAACTCTGGAAAATCAGAAATTAAAAACGCTTGGAATGCAAAACTTGCTGAAAATGGTGTAACTGTCACAGATACAACTTTCCAACTTCCACGTAAATTGGTTGAGTCAATTAACACAGCTTTGTTAAATACTAACCCAGTATTCCAAGTCTTCCGTGTTACAAATGTTGGCGCTTTGCTTGTATCACGCTCATTTGATTCAGCTAATGAAGCACAAGTTCACAAAGACGGACAACAAAAAACAGAGCAGGCGGCTACACTCACTATTGACACTCTTGAACCTGTAATGGTTTATAAATTGCAATCACTTGCTGAACGTGTTAAACGACTTCAAATGTCATACTCTGAACTTTACAACTTGATTGTAGCAGAACTTACACAAGCTATCGTTAATAAAATCGTTGACCTTGCTCTTGTTGAGGGAGACGGAACAAACGGCTTTAAATCAATTGACAAAGAAGCAGACGCTAAAAAAATCAAAAAAATTACTACAAAAGCCAAATCAGCTGGCAAAACTCCATTTGCTGACGCTATTGAAGAAGCGGTTGACTTTGTTCGTCCTACTGCTGGACGTCGCTATTTGATTGTTAAAGCAGAAGACCGCAGAGCCTTGTTAGATGAGTTACGTCAAGCGACTGCAAATGCTAACGTTCGTATTAAAAATGATGACGCTGAAATTGCTTCAGAAGTTGGAGTAGATGAAATCATTGTCTATACAGGTACAAAGGCTGTTAAACCTACTGTATTAGTAGACCAAAAATATCATATCGATATGCAAGACATTACAAAAGTTGACGCATTTGAATGGAAAACTAATAGCAACATGATTTTGGTTGAAACACTAACAAGCGGTCATGTCGAAACTTATAACGCTGGTGCAGTAATTACAGTATCATAAGAATAAAACGGAGGAAGTAAATGATAGATTATATTAAGGTCTATTGTGGTATTCCGATTTTAGTAACAGCTTATGATAGTAAGCTTATCCTATTCCGTTCTATAGCTATTAAATTGCTAGAAAAAAATGGTATTAAAGCTGACGAAACGAGTGTATTAGTGAAAGAATTTATCTCTTGTTATTGTCGGCTTAATATTGTTGATGAACCAGCAGAACAATGGCGAAATGCTGAAATGAAACGTTTGGCTTCTTTGCAAGAGTTAATGTATTATGGAGGTATTTAATGATATTCTCACAAGTTACATTACAGGTAGAAACGACTGTTAAGAAGAAGAACGGTGCAGAAGCTAATGTTATAAAGCCTATCGTTTTACCAGCAGTTAAACAGAGAATTAGTCAGACAAGACTTGATGAGTTTTCTATGATTGGGCTAGGTAAAAACGTAAGATACGAGCTTAACGGAATCGGAGAAATGGAAGACTTGATTTTCAACTATTTCTTAGACGAAAAAGGCAACACTTTCAAGCGTACAACATGGGAAAGAGACCATAAGAATAATAAGGTGATTTTAGAGGGGGTCGTAAGTAATGGAATTTGATTCTTATATAGATTGGTACAACAATTTGCTTACAATGCCTCTAAATGACATTATTTTAGGCGTTAAGGACACGATAGAAGACAAGACGGTATATTTATCGCTTAGTGATTCAAAGGTGCTTAAAATGGATAATACGAGCTTTGTCATGGGTTACTATTATCAAGTTGTTTTGTCTGTTAAAGATGTTGACGATGAACTTGTCAGACTAGTCGGAGATGTTTTACGAGACGGTTGGAATATGACGAACTGGTCAGAAAACAGCCATTTGTACAATTATACTGGAACGGTTTATTTGCCTTGTGGTGCAGGTGGTCAACCATGGCAATGAATTTGCTTAATACATCAAGCATAGCTAAAGAAGTGCAAACTAAAGTAACAGAACGCTTGGGCGATTGGTTTGAAGCAGAGTTTAAAGCTAAGGCAAATGCTGCAGCCCGAAGGACTAGACTAATCAGAAGCCACGGTCATGCATATACTTATGCCAGATATCAAAATACCGGGGAATTGTCAAGGAACTTAAAGCAAGTTAAAAAAGGCGATAAAGTAGTAGTAAACGCAGGGACTAGAGCTAATTATACTAGCGGTTATCATGGTATGTACTTCTTGGTTGAGAAAAAAGGTATAGAAGACGTTAAAACAACATTGAAAAAAGGCGCTAATTATGCTAATTCAATGAAATTATAGAAAAGAGAAAAAATGAAATTAGATTATAATTCACGTGAGATTTTCTTTGGTAATGAAGCTCTAATCGTAGCTGATATGGCTAAGGGAAGTAACGGAAAACCAGAGTTCACTAACCATAAAATTGTAACTGGTTTAGTATCAGTTGGTTCAATGGAAGACCAATCTGAAACTAACAGCTATCCAGCTGATGACGTACCAGACCATGGAGTGAAAAAAGGCGCTACCTTACTTCAAGGCGAAATGGTATTTATTCAAACAGACCAAGCACTTAAAGAAGATATTTTAGGTCAACAAAGAACAGCGAATGGCTTGGGTTGGTCTCCTACTGGTAATTGGAAACCGAAATGCGTTCAGTACCTTATTAAAGGACGCAAACGTGATAAAGTTACAGGAGAGTTTATTGACGGTTACCGTGTAGTCGTTTATCCAAATTTGAGACCAACAGCAGAAGCTACAAAAGAATCAGAAACAGATTCAGTAGACGGCGTAGACCCTATTCAATGGACTTTGGCAGTACAAGCGACTGAATCAGATATTTATTTGAATGGCGATAAAAAAGTCCCTGCTATTGAGTACGAAATTTGGGGCGAACAAGCTAAAGACTTTGCTAAAAAAATGGAAAGTGGTTTGTTCATTATGCAACCTGATACAGTTCTAGCCGGTGCAATTGAACTAGACTATGAACTAGACTAAAAAAATAACTAAGTAAAGGGATATAAAACAAAATGGCAAAACAATTAAGCACAGCACGTAAATTTAAAATGATTACAGGTAAAGACCTTTTCCAACAACAAAAGGCAATGGATACAGAGCTTAAAAAAGAAGACGGAGAAATTACTGATGTAATGGAATTCGTTCAATACGGTCTATATTTAGCTCTTTTTCAAGATAATATTGTAAAAGCTAAAAGTGACTTCTCTGACTTCCGTTCTAGCTTTGAGTTCGATACTGCCGGTAAAGGACTTAAAGAACTGGTCGAACTGTGGCAGAAAGAAATTTGATGAGCTGAAAGGACTGTAAATGATTTTAAAACATGCAATTAGATACTTAGAACTAACTGGTTCAGACTTTATTACAGATTTAAAAGACTTTGCAGACTTACAAAATTCTTTTGTCGCTGGATATATTCCTGATGACTTTACAGAGCGAATGGAGAGCTTTACAGACAAGTTGTTGATACTTTGGGTAGATTGTAACGGAGGAATGCAAAACGCATTAGACGACAAAACAGAGCTTCCTACAACTAACGAGTTAATCAATATCTTCTGTAAGACTGTTTTTATTAAAGAAAAAGAGGAAACGGAAGACGATATGGTCTTCTTTTCTTCTAGTTCATTGATTAAGAAAAAGAAAGATACTGTAAAGGAAAATAAAACTTTGGAACTTTTGACTATTTTAGGCAATAATGAAATTGATATAACCCAGTTCATGGAAATGGAATTAGAACTTGTTTATAAATTAATCGAACTTATTGCAGAGAAGAAGAAAGAGGAAAAAGAAAAAGAGAAAAGGCGTAAAAGAAAGGGTATGTAATGGCAAGTAATGCAACGTTTGAGGTCGAGATATACGGTAATACCACGAAGTTCGAGAACTCACTTAAAGGCGTTAATACCGCAATGTCGGGGCTTAGAGGAGAAGCTAAAAACTTACGTGAAGCTCTAAAACTTGACCCAACAAATACCGATAAAATGGCACAATTGCAAAAGAATTTACAAACGCAGTTGAGCTTATCACGTGACAAGGCAACAAAACTAAAAGAAGAACTTTCTACGGTTGACAAAGGGACGTCAGCAGGTCAAAAGAAATGGTTACAACTTACCAGAGACCTAGGCACAGCAGAAACACAAGCCAACAGGCTAGAGGGCGAAATTAAGCAAGTCGAGAGCGCTATTAGTTCAGGCTCTTGGAACATTGACGCTAAAATGGATACCAAGGGTGTAAATAGCGGAATTGACGAAATGAAGTCACGCTTTAGCGGTCTTAGAGAAATTGCGGTTGGTGCATTCAGGCAAATCGGTGCAAGTGCTGTTAGTGCTGTTGGCAATGGCTTAAAAGGTTGGGTATCTGACGCAATGGATACTCAAAAAGCCATGATTTCATTGCAAAATACAATGAAGTTCAAAGGCAATGTGCAAGAGTTTGATTATGTAAGCAAATCTATGCAGAATCTTGCTAAAGATACAAACGCAAATACTGAAGATACTTTAAAACTTTCAACAACGTTCATTGGTTTAGGCGATACTGCTAAAAAAGCGGTCGGTAAAACAGAAGCATTAGTAAAAGCTAACCAAGCATTTGGTGGTACTGGCGAAAACCTTAAAGGTGTGGTTCAGGCTTACGGTCAGATATCAGCAAGTGGCAAAGTCACAGCTGAAAACATCAATCAGCTAACAGATAATAACACAGCTCTTGGTTCAGCGCTTAAATCGACTGTTATGGAAATGAACCCAGTGTTAAAACAGTATGGATCATTTGCAGAAGCTAGTGAAAATGGTGCAGTATCTGTTGAAATGCTGGATAAGGCTATGCAGAAACTTGGTAAAGCAGGTGGTGAGGGAGTAACGACCATAAGCGACGCTTGGGATAGTTTCAATGAAACATTATCACTAGCATTACTTCCTACACTTGATGCTTTAACTCCTATTATTAGTGGTTTAATTGATAAAATGAGCGATTGGGGCGAAAGTGCTGGTAAAACCATAACAAAGGTAATCAAATACTTTCAAGACTTATTTCAAAAAATGCAAGAAAACGGAGCTACTTTAGCGTTTTTAGAGGCTTGGGATAACATAAAAAGCGCATTTGATTCCACAGTTTCTATTATAGGAAACGTCATAAATTCATTTCTTGGAATAAATACAGAAACAACAAAAAATGCAACAAGTATAGATAACGTAGCAAAGAGTATAGCTGTATTTGCTGGTAAAATGTCAGAAATAACGAAAAAAATAGCTGATTTTCTGAAAAAAATTAGTGAAAGTAAAACTGCTATGTCAGTCTTAAAAGGAACTTTAGTAGTTCTTGCTAGTGCATTTGCAGCTTTCAAGGTAGCTAAAGGTATATTAGGAGTAATAAATGCTTTTAAAACTATTGGAACAGTTGCGAAAACGGCTATGGTTCCAGTAAAAGCCTTGTTTGGTTTAATTATTGCTAATCCGTTTGTTGCCATAGCCGTGGCAATTGCAGCGGTCGTTGCTGGCTTGATTTATTTCTTCACTCAAACTAAAACAGGTAAAAAGATATGGGCGGACTTTGTAGACTTCTTAAAGAGCGCATGGGATAGCGTGGTTTCATTCTTTAGCGGTATTGGTCAATGGTTCGCTGATATATGGAACGGAGTAGTTGACGGAGCAAAAGGTATCTGGCAAGGTTTAGTTGATTGGTTCAGTGGAATTGTTCAAGGTATTCAAAATATTTGGAACGGAATAACAACATTCTTCACTAACTTATGGACGACTGTTGTTACTGGAATTCAAACAGCATGGGCAGGAGTTACAGGGTTCTTCACAGGACTGTGGAATGGAATAGTGAATATCGTTAAAACTGCGTTTACAACTATCTCTTCTTTAGTTACCGGTGCTTATAACTGGTTTGTTACAACTTTCCAACCTTTAATTAGTTTCTTTCAATCTATATTTGGGCTAGTTGGTTCAATAATTAACTTAGCTTTTCAACTTATCTTGGCTATAATTCGCGGTGCTTACGAATCAGTTGTTGGCATATGGAGTGCAGTTTCAGGCTTCTTTAGTGGCATATTTAACGCTGTTAGTTCAGTAGTTTCAACAGTATTTAGCGCCATAGGTAGCTTTGCTGGTTCAGCTTGGAATGTACTGGTTGGCGTATGGAGTGCAGCAGCTGGCTTCTTTGGCGGTATATTCAACGCCGTAAGAGGTGTCGTGTCATCAGTGTTCAGTGCAATCGGAAGTTTTGCTTCTAGTGCTTGGGGAGTAGTTAGCTCAATATGGAGTGCAGCTTCAGGCTTCTTTAGTGGCATATTCAACGCTGTTCGTGGTGTAGTTAGTGGAGTGTTCAGCGCCTTTGGTGGCTTTGCTTCAAGTGCTTGGGATGCAATTTCAGGTGTATTTAACGGAGTCGGTGACTTCTTTAGTGATATATTTGACGGTGCTAAAAATACAGTTAGCGGAGTATTCGACGCTTTTGGGGGGTTTGCTTCTAATGCTTACGACGCAATAACAGGAGCGTTTAATGGGATTGGAGACTTCTTTAGCGGAATATTTGGAGGAATAAAGGACACGATAGACGGTGCTCTAGGTGGTGTAACAAATACAATTAACACTATATCAGGAGCTATTAATGGTATCGCTGGAAAACTAGGCGGACTATTCAAAGGATCAATGGTAGTAGGTTTAACAGATGTCAATTTATCTTCTAGCGGTTACGGTTTAAGCACTAATAGCGTATCAAGCGATAACAGAACATATAATACATTCAACGTACAAGGTGGTGCTGGTCAAGATGTTTCTAACTTAGCACGTGCAATCAGACGAGAATTTGAATTAGGGAGGGCTTGATGGTAAGACAGTATAAAATACATACCAACTTAGACGGAACAGATGATAAAGTTTGGGACGTTACAAATGGAAAAGTTAGATTTTACCAACCCTCTAATTTAGGGTTACAATCAACTAATAATATTTGGCAAAGTAATGGTATTGGAGTAATGGGGACACGTTCAATTACTCAACCACAAATAGAGTTCAAACTAGAAACGTTTGGCGAAAGTTTAGAAGAAAATTATCAATTAATTAAAGACTTCGTAAATGATATTCTTAGCAAAAAATTCGTTACACTTGAATATCAAACAGAGATTTTCCAGGTGTATGCTGATTTAGCTTTAGCAGATGTCACAAAGACAGAGGGTTACGGTAAGAACGGAACTTTTAGCGAAAAAATAACTTTTGATATAATTACAAAGTGGTACACTTACGAAAATCTAACTTTTGACATGATTAAAAATGGTGAAGTTATAGATGGTAAATCTAAAATTTATGGCGGATATAAAGGGAACGAAACACCTTTACAAAACTATAACAGACTGAAAGCAAGTCCTTCTTTGAATTTACCTAATTTGAATTTGTTAGAAGGAAGTAAAAAATACACTAAAGATCATCCTTACACATTTTCATCTAATGCTTGGGATGGCTACGCTATGTTGCATGATGTTTTTGTAAAAAACCTAAAAGCAGGAACATATACTATGAGTGGTAAAGCTGATGCACCTTGGACTGCTCACACAAGTAACGACAGAATAGGTAAAGTCGGACTATGGCTAATGTCAACAACACCTGGATTAGATGTGTATATAAATTTAGGTGATACAGTACCTAAAACAATCGAAGTTCCAAAAGACGGAGATTATTGCGTTAGGGTTAATACCTATTCAAACGGAACGGATGTTGTAACTCATCGCTTTTGGGATTTCAAATTAGAACCCAGTTCAACTGCCACTCCATACCTGCCCTCAGCTACCGAACTCACAACTGCTGATATAAGTGAATATTTTGGATATAATTATATAGCAAATCAAGCCTATACTTATTATGGAGAAACAAATATAGATCGTTTAAGTCGTTGGGATATAAAAGACGAAATATTTAGTTTTGTAGGCGTACTATATCCACATCTACCTAAAACACCTGCTGGAATTAGGTTTTTAGATGATATTGGAAATGAATATACTGCAATTGTATTTAAGACGGAACAGGTACAGAATTATATTTTAATCAATACAGATATAAATGATGAAATTTATCAAGGCTGGAACGGAACGACTTCATTAAATTTGTTCCCTGTAATGGACTTTGAACGATACAGAACACGTATAATCGAACACGGTCAAATGGAGTTAATCAATTTAACTAAGGCAGAGTTTAAAATCAAGAGAAAGGCGGACTTCATTTAATGTTAGAAGCTAACGTTTATGATAACTTTAACCCTAACTATTATAATATATCTGATTTTACTCTTCCTAATGGTAAAAAAGACAAAAGAGGTCTACCAATACCAAAGGCAAGATGTCAAGTTATTAACTATGAATTGTGGGAAACGGGTTATCTTTATACTTCATCGGCTACATTGACCGTTTCGGTAGAAGTTGGGGATATTGTTCAAATTCTTTTTCCTGAAGTTGTTCCAGTCGAGGAAGCTCTAGGTCAAAAGAAAAAGTTAAACTTAGATATGGTTTATCTTGTAACAAGTGTAGATGAAGGCAACAAAGCTACATTAAAGAACTATTTTTGGGCAATGATTGAAAGCCTAGATGTTCCGAATGCAATAACTAAAACGACAAACTCCGCTATCATTGACTATTTGATTGACCCTAATAAGAATGAGTTAATGAGTTATGGTTATTTCTTTAATTCAAGTATTTTCGCTGGGAAGGCTACAATTAACCGAAAAGCGGAAACTTCATCAGCTCATGACGTAGCTAAGAGGATATTTTCCAAAGTTCAATTTCAACCCACTACAACTATTCAACATGCTTCATCTGAAATAGACCCCAGGAACTTGTTATTTATTAACTTCGCTTCTAGGAACTGGAATAGACGTAGAATCACGACAAGGGTAGACATTAAGCAAAATGTAGCAGTAGAAACCGAAACAATAGTAGAGCGTTCAGCTTATAATTTCGCTGTTGTGTTTATCAAAAATAAGAAAGCAGACGACTACATAGACCCTCCTAAAATGTACACAGCAAAAAATAACGGCGATGTCATTGATTATAGCACTTATCACGGAGACGGAACAGACTTGCCAGATGTAAGAACAGTTAAAACAGTGTTTTATGATAGAGATGACTACGGAAACCCTCCTGACATGTCTACTATTAAGGCTGAAATTTCTCCCTCCACAATCGTCACAAGGTTATTCTTTAATCAAAGCGAACTATTGCCTTTGTATGTTAATGACTTGGTTGATATTTGGTACGAGGGTAAACTGTATTCAGGTTACATAGCAGACAGAGTTAAAACAGAGTTCAATGATAGACTTATCTTTGTAGAAAGTGGGGACAAACCGAATGTTATATGAGTATGTAGCTACTTACGGAGACAAATATAGAATAGATAGCTTCAGAGGGTACAGAGAACTACGTAAAGACCACTTAGAAACTTTGTCAGGTAAAGTATACTATAATAGCAAAAACACGCTTAGAATCGAAACTACGCTCTTGTACGATGTCGGTCAATTTGTATCAATTGGTGGTTATCCTTATGGCGGTAGAAAATTTAGATTATTAGAGCTATCAATTACTGATAACCCAGTTTTGGATAAAGCAAAGATAATTTCAAGAAAGGTTAAAAATGACAATTAAAAACTTTACATTCTTTAGTCCAAACAGTACAGAGTTTCCAGTCGGTTCTAATAATGACGCAAAGTTATATATGATGTTGACTGGAATGGACTATGGGACTATCAGGCGCAAAGACTGGGATGAGCCAGTAAACACAGCTCTAAACGTACAATATATCAACACTTCCATTGTAGCAGGAGGAAGATATTTTGAACTAGTGGATGAGACGATAGCTCTAAAGGCTAATTCTGTCAATTATATCCATGCAAATATTGACTTAACTCAAACTACTAGTCCTGTCAGCTTATCGGCCGAAACTATAAACAATAGTAACCGAACTGATATAAATAATAGTTCTGGTGTACTGAAAGTTTTGATAGATATTAGAACAACTAGCGGAATAGGAGTTATAAAAGCCGAAAAACCGAAACAAGTAACAAGTTTAGACGAAGTAACACTAAGCGGTAACGCAAGAATTGACGGAACTCTAACTAGAAAAGTCGCAACAAAATCTTTCCCTATGGGCTATGGGGTAAATGCAACAGCTGAACGTATCGGAGAGGCAATTACTTTAAGTATTCATGGGGCAAATACTGCTGGGGCAATTCCTCAAGGAAAAGTGATGAACGAAAAGATCCCTGAAGGTTTTAGACCACGTTCACAACACCCTTGCCAAGTAACATGTCAAGGTCAGTCATATGCGTTCTTTGATTTGAGTCCTGACGGAACAATTACTTATGGCGGAAATACTGTTCCAATAAGAAATAATTTCAGGGCAACAGTAACATATTTCACTGATGATTCATTCCCAGCATAAAAATAGAAAGCAAATATAAAATGGTAACTAGAATGATTTTAATGACTATCTTAATTTTAGCGATTTTGTTCGCTACATGGGTAAAAGATAGAGAATCAATGAACCCCCCTTTCAAGCGCAGACTCGTAATTGATTTAACAGTGATTTTCTCACTGTGGGTTTTATACGCAGTCTTCTACTTTACACAAACACCCTCAACTTCTGATATCGCTAAAACAGTGATTGATGTAGGTTTGCTATACTTTGTAGGTCAATTTATTTATTTAATCGCAAAAATTAGCCCTATGTTTGACGGTTTGGTTAAACTTATTAAAAAGAATGGTGTAAGTATTCCTGAAGCTGAAGAAGAGCAAACGGAGGACAAAAAAGAATGAATATAACTAACGCCGGTGTACGCGGGCATAACCCTACTGGGGTTGTAATTCACAATGACGCAGGTTCAAATGGGGCTAACACTAGTTTTTATAATGGCTGGTTACCTAATCACGATCCAGCAAATGGCTTTGCTCATGTCTACGTTGCTTCTGACGGACGATTACAGGCTTCTGACTTCTCAAATATGGCTTGGCATTGTGCTAACTCATACGGTAATGCAAATTATGCAAGTTGGGAAGTGTGCCAATCAGAGGGCGATTTAAATCAGTTCTTGAGGAATGAACAAGCGGTACTAGATGACGTAGCTAAGTATATGAAACAGTGGGGACTGACTCCTAATCATGATACTGTGAAGCTACATCAAGAGTTATCAAGTACAAGTTGCCCTAGACGTTCCGTAGAAGCTCATGGTGGCACGGTAGAAAGTTGTCGCTCATACTTTATCGCAGAACTTAATAAACGTCTTACAGGGCAAAACAATGGTAATAACTCAAACAAAGGAAAAGGAAAAAAGAAAATGATTTTATTTAATACTGTGGATACTAAACGCGCTTATGTTTCGGACGGTGTAACTATTCGCTGGGTTAAAACTGCACGCTTACTAAAAACGTTCCAAAAGACAGCAGATATCACTGAAGTAGTTTATCAAAAAGAATTAGATGATGAGTTTGGAAAAGCTAACACTTCAAAATAAAAAAGGCCACCTTAATTGGTGGTTTTCTTTTGTAAACGAAGATATCCTACTTTCTATTTTTTAGTTTAATATTTTTATATATTTGCTCTTTTTCATGGTTCAGTTGCTTACCTGATTAATAGCTTCAATAATATTATTGCCAGCATTTATTAGAATTTCATCACTTACAATTGCACTCTTTCTTGAAAATAGTTCGTTCTCAATCTTCATAAAGTGCATTGCTTTAGCTAAAAATTGAGCAGATGACTCATAATATAATGTTTCTAGCTCATCATCTGAAAGCTGTGTTAAATCATCATTAGCAAAAGTTGTTAGTTTTCGCTTAATCTCTTTGCCATTGTCATCTTCTTCTACGTAAAATCTCTTCATTTATTCATTCCTATAATTTCAAATTTTTCAATAATATACCGTTTAGAACCTAACTCAAATGTGATTAGATAATTATTGAAAGGGTCATTCTTGTTCAAGTCATTAGCAATCTTTCTAGCTGTTTGCTGTGGATATTTTGACCTATTAATTTCACTTGTGTATTCGTGTAATATCATCTCATTGCCTCCCTTTGCATTCTACGCTTCAAACGTTGCTTATACAGGTATTCTTTGCTTGGCTTTAAGCTATATAATAACTCATCTAGTAAGTCCATGGCTTCTCCGTCTGTTCCTGAATTATTCATCTTTTTAAGTGTAAGCTCGTGCATTTCATCATCATTGAAAAACATAGTAAGATAAGGGAATGCTACGGTATGTGGTAAACTCAAGCGTGATTTAGTTGTATGTAACTTAGGCCATGTACCTGTTTCAGATTTAATTTTTAACTCAAGTTGATTAATTCCGGCACCTTGCTCTTTTAGTACGATAGTAATTCTTTCATATAATTCTTCGTTTGTCATTATGCTATAACCTCAATTATTTCTGTATGCTTTTTAACTTCATATCTTTGTTCTTCTGGAAGTAATTCATTCCATTTTAAAGCCTCTTTTTTGTCATAAAACTTACGTGATTTAATTTCTTTTTCCAATATCCAAGATACTGTGTAGTATGTAAACTCATCTTTCATTATCCAATTACTCCTGTTTTTATGTTTAGTCTTTGCTGACTTGATAAGTGATATAAATTGCACCATTTGCAGTGATAAGCTCTAACTGGTATCTTGCCAGCTTTCTTTTTGTTATGCTGGGCATTTACTATTGAATATAAAGCACCCATTTTTGTGTATTTGCGTTTTTTGCACATATTATTCACTAGCTTTCTTAATCATTGCTTGCTTATAACCCATAGTAGTTCCTTCAAGCGTATTACTTTGGATTTCTCCTTGTTTAATAAACCCTTTTTGTTCTAATTGAATTACTTGTTTTGTTAATCCTTTTAATGTAAGTGCTGTTGCTACTTTAATTTTATCCTTAGGTTTTCTGTTAAATAATTTCATTTATTTTTTTACCAAAACTTTCTATTTTCGTGTCTTCGTAATTAATTATCAAAAACACTCCATTCATTTATCGTAAATAATTCAAAGCCATTTAGCTTACTTTGTTTTTCAATTTCCACTTGATTTCTATCTAGGTCTGTTAGCAGTTCAATTACAGGCATACCGTTGTCGAGCCACCTGATGACTGTATTAGGTTTAAGACCGAAATACTTAGCACATTGAGCCTTACAGCTGAAGTGTATTTCTTCTTCCGTTGTAGGGTTATAAGCTACAACCTTTATAGCTTTTTGCATTTCCATTGTTTAATCTCCTTTCTATAAAACTATGATATCAAATTACTTTACATTTGTCAAGAATTAACTTTATACCTCTTCAATAAATTCCAAGTATCTTTCATCAATCGTTTTAACATTGTATTTTTCCATTTGTATCTCCTTCATTTCTATAATGCCATTGTATCAAAAAAAGTCAATGCTGTCAAACATTAACTTTATTTTCGATTATTTTATTCCTTCCCAGCGTTCAAAATCATCAGCTAGTTCTTGTATAAAGCCCATAATGTCGTCAGTAGTGTACTCTGTAAGCTCATTCTCGTTACTTAAGTTAGCTAGTTCGTTTGCATAGTCTAAAGCCTTGTTATGGTCTTTTTCGTAGCTTTCACCCTCTTTCTTGCCAGCTCTCACCAGATACTTCAATACCTGCATTGTATACCAACCAACAAGCTCTTCATAGTTAAAATTATGCTTCAAGTATTCGTTAAGTTCCACACCGTATTCATTAGCATAGTGCCTGTTCTTTTTAAAATTCATTAGATAATTCCTCCAAGCCATGCAATACTCAAAATTGCAATCATAGCCAGCCATGCAACAGCTATAAACGCAAAACTGACACCTGCAACTATCATTAAAGTTTTTACTGTATCTTTCATGCTTCATTCACCTCGAACTCTAAGTTGTCCATTAACAATGACTGGTCTTTCAAAAGTTTTTCTTCCACAATTTTAACCGCTTCGTCTTCGTTATGAGCTTTTACTATATCGAATAGCTCCACTCTTACATTTACATCATATTCTTCCATTTTGTTCTCCTTAATTTGATTGTCTCTACACTTCCAAACCATTAATTCCTTCTAAAGTATTCCAGCCTATGTTTGCTTTAAAACTTTTAACATCTATCTCTACTTGCGGTAAAGACGGGTCTGTTTGCATATAATCCCACCATTCAGAGCCGTCATATTCCCCTCGTGTCATGATGAAACCATTCCCTTTAATCATTAGGTTACATGCTATTTCTTGACCGCCAAAACCACTATCATAATTCGTTTTTTTCATTAATTCGAGTGCTTTATTTGTATTAATTTTTGTCCTTGTACTACCAATATATTCAATATCGGTAATTGTTTTATCATGGGATGATAAAATTTCTACTGTTTCATCATATAAATTCATTTTTCGTGTTCTCCTCTATTTATAACTTTATTATATCAAATTGATTTTACTTTGTCAAACATTAACTGTTTTTAACCATAAATAACTTTTCATTTTTCCCTTTGCTGTTTTCTCCACCTTGTAAAGTGCTACGTGCTTTATCAAAAGAATATACAGTTTCAAAGCGTTCGTCAGAAATTGAATAACTTGAAATCATCACGATGTTATTTTTAGCTATTTCAAATGCCCAGTCGTAAAACTCTTGACTATCGAATGAATTGATATAACCTTTTTGGTGACTTCCTTCATAAGGTGGGTCAAGATATAGAATAGCACCAGAAACATCACTAAAAGTATGATAACTTTTGTTTGTAGCTTTTATTTTATTTAATTTTTGAAGTTGTTGGAGTTGTTGGAGTTGTTGGAGTTGTTGGAGTTGTTCATGGTATTGGAGTCGTTGGAGTTGTTCAAGTTGTTCGTACTTTTCAATCGATCTCTTATATGTTTCGGTCTGTTTATAACCACTAAAAACGTCATGCTTTTCAATTATTTCTTTAGCTATATTATATTTTAAATCTGAAATGTCTTTGTTGTATATATAGTCTGCCTTTTTATTACCGAAAGAGTTGACTAGCAACTTCAAAAAGTCATCTGTTGTCTTGTTCTCTTTAGCCTTAACCTCAAAGAACTCCTCACGTGAAACAATAAGGGTTTTTATCCACTCACGGTCTTTAGATATAACTCGTTCAAATGCGTTAGTTATATCCTTATCTAAGTCGTTATAATGGACTTCTAAACCATTTAAAACACATTCGGCTGTAATTGCTCCTCCACCTCCGAAGATGTCGTATATCGGCCTGTCTGTGCCAAAGTTCTGTTTTATAATTTCAACTATTTTCTTACTTATCTTTTTCTTGCTTCCTTGATATGGTAACCCGATTGGTTTACCTTTTCTAATTTTCCTCTCGTCTAACTTAAGCATTAAAATTCCTTGTCTTTCTAATTTGATATGTTTTATTCCACTTTTCTATATACTATTTGTTTTTATTTGTCAAATATTAACTCCCCTTAACCATAAATAATTTCTCATTTTTCCCTTTATTGCTCGTACCACCCTGCAAACAACTACGTGCTTTATCAAAAGAATATACAGCTTCAAAACGTTCATCTGAAATTGAATAACTTGAAATTATCACGATATTAGTTTTGGCCATCTCAAATGCCCAGTTATAAAACTCTTGACTATCAAATGAATTGATATAACTTTTTTGGTGACTTCCTTCATAAGGTGGGTCAAGATATAGAATAGCACCAGAAACTTCGCCAAAATCGTGATAACTTTTATTCGTTGCTTTTACTTCGTCAAGTTGTTGAAGTCGTTGAAGTCGTTCAAGTTGTTGAAGGTGTTGAAGTTGTTCTAAAGTTTTATTCTTTTCTAGCTTAGCGTTAAACCAATTCCACTCCAGTCCAGAAGTAACTTTCTTATATGTTTCTGTTTGTTTATAACCGCTAAAAACGTCATGCTTTTCAATAATTTTTTTAGCAAGATTATATTTCAAATCTGATTTTTCTTTAGAAAACATATAGGCTTTCATGCTATTTCCAAAAGAGTTAATCAGCAACTTCAAAAAGTCATCTGTTGTCTTGTTTTCTTTAGACTTAATCTCGGTAAACTCTGTACGTGAAACAATAAGGGTTTTTATCCATTCGCGGTCTTGAGAGATAACTCGTTCAAATGCGTTGGTTATATCTTTGTCTAAGTCGTTATAATGCACCTCCAAGCCATTTAAAATACATTCGGCTGTAATTGCTCCTCCACCTCCGAAGATGTCGTATATAGGCTTGTCTGTTCCAAAGTTCTGTTTGATGATTTCAATTATCTTCTTGCTTATCTTCTTCTTGCTTCCTTGGTACGGTAGTCCGATTGGTTTACCTTTTCTGATTTTCTTCTCGTCTAAATTAAGCATTATTTATTGTCTTTCTAGTTTGGTAAAATTTATTCCACTTTTCTATAAGTTTCAGCAACTTAGGTTCATTATATTCGGTAAACAGTTCAACCTGTGATGTATACCAGCAATACAAACAGCGATCGCAACTATAACAGATATTCGTGTATCCTCTACAATCTTTGCAAACTCCTAAACCGTCACTCGTTGGTACATCGAAGCAATGGCAATATCTTTTGTCGTTAAAGTATTTACTCATCTATTTTCTTCCTTTCGTTTTAATCAGGTCAACTAATGTAAAAAAAGCATATAGTCCAATTCCAACTAATGCTATTATAATAACTTTACCAATTATTGATTCAACATTCATTGTATCGCTCCTTTATTCTATATACTATTATAAGCTATTTCTTTTTATTTATCAAGCGATAAGTGCTATAGACCACTAATAAAATAATTGTTATTATAAACAGCGGTGGAATAAATACAGTTACTGCAAACCAAACAATAGAAACTAAAGTATAAATCATGATTTTAAGTATTAGTTTACCAGCAGGAGTTTCTTGAAAAGTTATATCCTCATCTAATAATGAATCATCTTCTGTTGAATTACCGTAAAACAATTTATCTTCATTTACTTCGTATTGGTTTCTACAATAATCACATTTACCATTAGTGAAACTTGAAGCCCCACAGGTTACGCATTGTTTTAATTCCATTGTTGTAACTCTCTTTCTTAACTTTATATATTGATTATAATAAAAAAACTCTAAGCTGTCCAGCCTAAAGTCTTATATGATGTTATTTTTCTTTCAATTTATTCTTGAACCAGATGATTCGTTCTTTGAACCAAGCGTCGACTCCTTCAGGACGTAGCCATTTCCCTTGCTTCACACCGTTTTTTTCCATGAACTCAATCACTTTGGTTGGAGTTTCTGGTTCGTCCCACATATTATATTTTGCTGAATTGTATTTACTAAACATTTCAAGCGTTTCGATGTAGCTATCTTTCAGAAGTTCCGTATCAAGCAATTTTTGGGCCTTTTCAGCACGTTTAGCAAGTCGTTCGTTAGCTTGTTCCAGTTGCTCTTTTTGACGCTGTAAGCTCAAGTTATGATTGATGTAAGCAATCTGCTGCGCATGTCGTCCAAGTTTGCCTTGTGTATTAAGCTCAATCAGTTTAGCTAAACCCTCGCCAAGAATTTCATCAGGGACAAGATTATATTTGTATTTCTTATTTGTGTTTCTTACGTAGTTATCAAGCGTTTGTTTAATTTTAAGTTTTTTGTGTAATTCTCGTAGTGTTGTCAATTTAATACCCCTTCATATATCTTACCAAACTTCAAAGCGTTGATTTTAACTAACTGTTTCAAGTCTGATATGAATTGCTGTTCTCCGTCAAAGTCAAATGGCATTGATACGTTTTCCTTGATCCAAGTGAAAGCTCCGTCAAAGTCTTGTCTTAGTAAGCTCATCTTATCCACGATGTCGATTATTTGTTCTCTCTCTTCTGCTGTGTACATGTAACCGACTTTCTAGAAAGGTAGATCTTCCTCATTAACTTCAATCGGTTCAGAACCACCAAATAAGTCTTGCTTAGCTTGTGATTGACTGCTATTATCATTAGGAATAAATACTTTTTCAACAGTAGGAAAAACAAAGTTATAATTTACGTATTCGCCTGATTCTTTAGCTTGTACACGACCGCTGACTGTTACGGTGTCGCCTAATTGAATGAAATCAGGCAAGAAAGCCGAACCATACGCAACTTTTACGCCAGAACCTTTTTCTTTTTCAAACAATGGTACAGAAATAATTTTCTTGTCGCCTTTTGCTGTACTTACTGTACGTGTGTTCTTTTCGTTTGCTTGTGCTGTAACTGTGATAATTGCCATTTAATTATTCTCCTTTTTCTGCTTCTTGCTGTGCTAACCAAATCGTCATGATGTCGGTAATTTCTTTTTTAGTCTTATTTTTCAAGCTGTCAATATTTTGGTATCCTAGTTGTTCAGCTCGTTTGATAAGTGGCTGGATCTCTCTAAGTCGTTGCTTTTCTGCTTCAAGTTCTTTCTGTTCTTCTGTCATGTCGGGTAGGTCTTCGTTTGCGTAGATATATAGTCCTAAACCATGACGAGCAATTGCTTTAACAAGTCCACGCTGAATGGCTTTATTTACGTCCATAGAAGTCAGTTTTTCAACTGGGATAGATTGATTGCGATAGTCCATTACAGGCAAATACTCAATGTGTTCTAAACCCTCAATAGTCATACCAACTTTAACCCAAGCTGTACGACCGTCTGTGTGATAATTTAACCCTTGCTCATTTTCATAAACTTTACTGTTAGCTTCAGGATATACTTTTTTTACCTCAGACCATGCAAATGCCCAAGATAGATAATCAAGATTATTCTTTTTACTCTTTTTATCATTAACATTAATGACGCTTAATTTTTCAAATACGCTCATTTTTCTCCTCTTTCTACGATAAATACGTCCCCTTGTCTTGTAATTTCGATATTATATTTAAGCATAGGTAAAATATATCCGTCTTCCCAGTAGTTCCACAAGTCATTTATCAAGCCATATAGGCACTCGTTAGGACCAACCCTATACTTTGTCACGTTCATCTCTTCGAGCTCTTTAGACAGCTTTCTGACTCCTCTGGCATAATGTTTACTAGCTTTTTCTTCTGCTTTTAAACTTTTGAAGTTGCTTTTCATAAATGAACTTTCTAATATCGTCTTTTTGCTGTTTTTCCTCTTTGTCAGACCAGCCGACTTTTTGACCTTTTCGTTTGCCACTTTGATAAACTCGCCTGTTATCATCAGGAAAGCCATTTTTCTCGAAGTATATTCTAGCATATTCAAAGTAATTTAAGCTATTGATATACTGCTGACTATCTTTTTTATGATAATTGAGAGTAATTAATCGCCTTTCAGCTAGTGATTCAAAAGATGTTATCATTAGTTCTCCTTTATTTCTATATATACTATTATATCAAAATTATTTACTATTGTAAAGCATTAGATGATATTTTTTTATTTATTTCTGCTTTTAATTGTAATGCTCTAATCAATGCACGCTTAGAATAATCATTTTCGCAAGCTGTATGCAATTTTTTCGACTGTCTGACTAGAAATTCAGCACGTCCAAGCCATACTTTGAAAAGCTCGTCATTGTGCCATTTCGCTTTTATCATCTCATCTAATGCCCGATATAACCAGCCATACACTTCAGCATGCAAATTAATAGCTTTGTTCTTGTAGTCGTTCATTGAGTTCATTTTTTGCTCTCTCCATTAATTCAAAGTCATCACTATATAAAACAGGTTTTGAATATTGTTCATTCATGTTAAACCTTGAATAATAGTCATAGAAGTATTCGTTTAATTTTTCATGGTAATAAACAACGTATTTTTTATCACTCATTTTCTGTTACCTTTCCTTGCTCTTTAGCTAAGTCTAAGAAAGCCTGTGCCGATTCTTTCGTCGTTTCGATCGGAGTTTCAACCTTTACTTTTTCCACTAGTTCGCTATCTGGTTCTTTTTTAGATTTATTGACACAAGTAAATACTGAATCAACGTAAGAAAAGTTTAAATCATCGTCAAACTGATATCCACGCGCTTTTACTGATAACTTAGAGAAGTCGTTATGCTTGCCACGTTTAGGGCTTAACATTAACATAAACTCCGCCCAAGCTGTAAGAGTAGAACCACCTAAGGCGTCACTAGGCTTTACCATATAGGCTTTATCGTCCATTGAGTTTGCATAAGCTGATTTGTTTGCATGAGCTACCAGTAAGAAAGTTACATCTTGAAAGAGCAACTTCAAGCGTGTAATTCTTCTAAGCATTGGCTCGAAGTCTTTACCGTAGATAATATCGCCATTTCTTAGCATTGTCATAAGGTTGTCTAAAATAACGAACTTGATATCATTTTCTTTGATGTACTCATACAATAAATTCATATGGTTGGAATCATCAAGCATAAACTCTCCACCTGTTAAGAAATGCAAGTCTTCTGGTGCAGTGTCTTTATTTCTAAGTCTTTTGTTTAGTTCTCTGTCCGTGTCCTCATTGTCGATGTATAGTGTCTTACTACGCTTTGTGTCATAACCAAAAAAAGGTAACCCTTGCGACACCATTAAAGCCATGTGCATTGCTAGAGAACTTTTAAAAGACTTAAATGGTGCTACTAATATTCCAGCTTGTGAGCTAGGCATTAACGTATCAATAAGCCAGTCATCTTTTAAATTTATTAAGTCTTCACGCTCTTTTAAGTGCTTGGCTGTCTGTACTTTATCAAATAGGTTAGTCACTAGTTACCTCCGTTGGTTCTGATTCTACTAATTTCCAATAATCTTTTTTATTTTCATAAGTATCTCCATAAATATCATCATGGTAAAGCATTAAAGAATCACTTGGAGCTAATAACCAACATTCTCCACCGCCATAAACATAAATTCCTTTTCTTTTAGTCATTTATTTCTCCTTTAGTATATAATATCAAAAAAGACTTGAAAAGTCAAGCCTTAAATGAAACCATTATTGTATCAGCAATCATATATAAACTTTCAAGAAAATCATATTCATTTTTTAGTTTTTGGTTCCAATATTGTATAAAACAATGTCTTTTTTGCCAATCATTTTTGAACTGAATACTTCTATAATCATAATCTCTTTGAATAGCTGGCAAAACATGTTCTTTGAAACAATATTGATTACATCGGTGTTCGTTATTAATACCTTTTTCGATGTCTTCTAACTTTCGGCCTAATGAACGATTTTCTATTGTTAGTTTAAAGACTTTTGATATTTGGCTTTCATATATATTTTGATATAATTTTTTTCTTTTCTCTTCTTTTAATGCTAGTGCTTTCCAATAATCAACATCTTTCGTTAATTTTGCGTGTTCTTCACTACTAATAATTTTAAACATTTAATTCTCCTTTTCTTATACCATAGTATCAAATTATCTTACATTTGTCAAATCTTAATTCCATTTCTTTCTTTTTTAAATTTATTTATACTATCTTGATTTAATCGTTTAGATATTTTTCTTAGTTCATCATTAGTTTTAGCAATTTCACTTTTATTCTTTTTATTTTTCTTTCTTTCATCACTAGCTTTTTGTTTACATTTACAGCACTTTAAATAACTTACACCACTTGCTTTTCTTATTTGCTGACACTTAATACATTTATTTTTCATTTTTTTGTTTCTCCTTTATTATATTTATATCTTATCATTTCTTTTTGTATTTGTCAAACATTAAGTTTTTCCCCCCGTCAAGTAATTACTAGAGATTCTTGCTTGAAAGTTAATTTGTTATTTGTCGTAAGCTCTAATTTAGTGTAATTACTCCGCTCATTTAGTTTTACGTGCTGTGAATTGGCATAAACTAATCAGCACAACCTGTCAGCAAATGCTGCAATTTCAGTAAGTAAGTCAAACAACGGCTTTCAAATAGTATAAAACTAAGACACCTTAAACTTAAATACTTATCTCTTATAGAGTTACACGGGGTTTATGTAATCAGGTATTCTCGACTTCATAGCTTACTCAGCTCGTTTTGATGTTTATCACATCGCTATACTTTCGTACCTCAACCGCCTATGGGTTATATATTCAATTACATAGATAATAATAACATAGACATTTTCACTTGTCAAGTATTATATACTTATATTTTAACATATTGCATTTTACACTTTGAGTTATCCTATGTTATGTAAATTATTCTTGTTTTCTTAAACCTTTCACAATTCCAGTACAAGATAAAATGTTTATCAAACACTCCGGAATTCCTTTAGAAATCTTACAAACAAGAAAGACATTGTGCTTACTGATACCATACTTTACAAACAGGACACTCAATGCACTTACATTCTGCCACTTCTAGTCAAATTGCGGTTAAGCGTAAAACAAAAGCGCTAAGGCGCTAATTTCTTTTTTTAATATAATTTATTTATTTTCTCCTAAATCAAAATGTATTGCTGGCTGATTGTTCCATAGTTCTATCGTTTCATTGTCTACTTCTGGTTGATTCATGTATTCTCTGTTCATTCTAGCTCTTGTATTAGCTACTTTAATTTTAATACGTTTCTTGTATTCCTGCTGTCGTAAGTACATTAAATATTTATCTCTAGCCATAGTTACCTCCTATAAATAGTATAACATAGAATGCCTACAAAGTCAATCATATCTTACATAACAGAGGATAACACTACTCCAAAAAGTGGATATGCTATAATAAATACAGAAGTTAAGAGAGGAAAGCAAATGACAGAAGAACAGCTATTATTTAAGCAAGAAACATTGTCAATGGTTGACTTTAACGAGTTCTTACTTAACGCTGTGGAATGTGGTTTGATTAATCTTGAAACAGCTTTAATTTTTAAGGGAGAATGAAGAAATGAATAAAGAACATATTTTAGCACAAAAAGAAGTATTGACTCCGATTGAGTATGAATACTATGTTAAACACTTATTTGATATCGGAGAAATTACTAAAGAACTTTATATTGAATTGAGTTCTGATTTATGAGCAAAGCCTTAGCAATTGACTTCAGTACATCTAATACTGGTTATGCGTTTCGTAACCCTTTGACAAATGAGTATGTAGTCGGTTCAATATCTGGTGGTAAAAGCAAAGACCCTTTGGAACGCGCAAAGATAATTGCTGACGGTATAACAGAAATTATTGAGCATTACAATTTATTTGACTACTTTATTTATATTGAAGAACCTATCATCACGTTCAAGTCTAAGGGTAATATCTCATTGATTAGAGCTAACGGTTCATTCTTAGGAGTGATGCGTAACCGTCATAACATTGGCTATGTTGATATACCTAATTCCAAATGGTGCGGTTATCATCTTATTAAAGGTAAAAGTGCAATGCGAAAAGCACAAAGCATTGAGATACTTAAGAGCTATAACATAGTACCTGATAATGATATCAACGATGACCAAGCTGACGCCTTTTGTATCTTACTCTATGTAGAAAGTCAGGAGAATAAATGATTGTAATTAATATTGCCTTGGTTATTCTAGGCATTTTATATGGTGTAGGTTCAGTCACCAACTTTAAAGAGTGGTACTATCGCCATGACTATCTAGCTATTATGCTAAGTGTGTTTACATCTATCTTATTGGTAGTGGCTGGAATATTAAACGTATTGAATTAAAATAATAGGTGTACTGATTGACGGTACTTAAATGTTATAGAGTTGACAGCCAAGCAGAGGGTGCAGGTAACTAACAGCCCTTTGCATATTGCGAGCATAGTATAGTGGTAATGCTACAGATTCCAAACCTGTAAACGTGGGTTCGATTCCTGCTGTTCGTGTTCTCCTTTATTTATTATATGTTAGTACGTCATAGAAGACTGAAAGCATATAATGACACAGCATAGTATAATAGTATTACAGCTCTGCAAAGAGAAGATGAGGGTGCGACTCCCTTTGTTGTGTTAGTGGTGTATAGTCCACAGATGAAGTGCTAAGCTTGGCACAACTATACAAGACAGCTGGTTAGAGTAATAAGGTATACTGACGTGGTGTAGGGTTCGATTCCCTGCTGCTCTATACGATAAGGGAGAAGCGAATGATTATATTATTATTTATTATTATGTTGTTCATCAGTCCACGTATGGCATTGCTGCTGTTGCTGTTGGTTATTAACCCAGTGTTCGTATTGCTATGGCTATTAGTATGGCTTGCTATTAAGTTAAAGTGATTGTGAAAAGAAAATAAAATAAAAATATTTTTCTATATACACCCCCCCGTTAATCGCTATGTTAAGG
>SKEC01000779.1_pt1 | contig 28493 bp, 22 predicted proteins | sample 4826641 | NCBI WGS metagenome assembly SKEC01 (sample SAMN11008819, study PRJNA524170) | human gut metagenome | biome: Human fecal sample; material: Feces; isolation source: fecal sample from pouch patient p18, p21 | host: Homo sapiens | place: Israel: Tel-Aviv | collected 2015-12-22
TAATTGTTATATCTTTATAACATACCTGGAAATTTCTTTAAATAATCACGCTTTGTCTTTTAATTTCGTTTCAATATAATTATTTATAAATTGCTTTAATGCATTAGCTGCTATACTAAGCGGTGTTCTTTTTGACTCCACAAGGCAGATCTGTCTTTGTGGGATTTTCTCTATAAGGGGTACTTTTATTATTTTCCCATCTTCTAAGGCTTCTATACCTACATTTTCTGGTAAAAAACCTACTCCAAGATCATAGACAACCATCGGAAGAATCTGATGAATTGTTCCGGCTTCAATATCTGGATTTAACTTTAAACCATATCTTTGATAAAAATTACTGAAAAACTCATATGACTTTGTTCCTCTCCCAAGACAAATGAGTGGATAATCCTGCATCTTAGAAAGATGTATCGGCTTCTCACATAATTCTTTATGCGAGCTGCTCACTACCATTACATCTGAAAAATCCATCAAAGACGTAGATTTTAATGTAGCAGGGATATCGGCCGGTGTAGATACTACTGCCAGATCAACCAGACCATCTTTTACTTCCTGAATCGTCTCCGGCGTAGAATGATTGGAAAGGCGGATGCGGATACCCGGATATGCTTTTCGAAAGTCTGCCATTACCTGTAAGATCAGCAAATGTAATGCGATCTCACTTACACCAACGGTTATAATTCCACTCTGCAGACTTTTATCATTCGCCAGTTCTAACTCTGCCAGTTGAAAATGCTGATATGCAATTGTTACATGCTTGTATAGCTTCTCCCCTTCTCTTGTAAGTGTTACTCCTCTATTTGAACGAATAAACAAACGACAGCCAAGCTGATTCTCCAGATTATTCATAAAATGCGTAATATTCGGCTGGTTACTCATCAGAATCTCTGCCGCCTTTGAAAAGCTTTTATATTTAGCCGCATAATAGAATATGCGATAGTAATCGTATGTAATTTCCATTTGTGTTTTCTCCTTTATCTCGTCATTTGACAGACGAAACTAAGCTAATAGATATATGGCAGCTGTTCCGTATCACTGCGCTCATAATACTCAACCGCATTATGAATTTGCTCCAAAGTCACATCTGCCATATATCTATTAGCTTAGTTTCTGTTTTTAGAAATTCCAGAGCGGATAAAAATTCGGTATTGCTCAAAAGTGGCAATATTCCATATTCGATTTCTATCTCTGAAGAAGAAAGGGGATTTCTACTTTCATCTCCTACTTGCTCTACAAGTAATTTAATCCACATTCCTTTAGCATTTTCAAAACAAAAACCATAAATCTCTTTATATAGTAATATTATACAAATCAAATCTCTCTCCCGAAGAAATTAAATCTACTATTCTCCAGTATTTCTATAAACAAAAAAACTCTAAACATCTTATCTTGGCAGATGCGGCTTCGGAGCAAGTGCTGGATGCGAGCGCAAAAGCAAACATTCAACACGCAGCGACTATAAAGCAGCTGTCAAAATAGGATGTTTAGAGTTTTCGTCTGTTTATACAAAATGCTGCTTGATTATCGGATTTAATCTCTTTGTTAATATCCCGCTTAAGATTCCGATTAAGATTCCGGCTACGAGTCCAGAAAGGATTAAAATTGGGAGATAGTAGGCTAATGCCTTTGTTTCCAATACAATCATGGCAACGATAATCTGTCCTACGTTGTGGAATATGCCGCCTGCTACGCTTACTCCTACAGAAGAAAACTTCTTTGTTTTCTTTAAGAGTGCCATAACTAGCATACTCATTGCCGCTCCTGCTGCACTATAGACCATTGCGAATCCTCTTCCAAAGAGGAATCCTGATAATAGGATTCTAAGTACGGAAATCAGGCAGGCTGCTGGGACTCCTACTATATAAAGAAGAAGCATCGTAACAATGTTTGCAAGTCCAAGCTTTACTCCGGGTATTCCAAGATTAATCGGTATAAGCTGTTCAATATATCCTGCTACTAAAGCAAGCGCAAGAAACATTCCATAAAAAGCTGTCCTTTTAGCACTCATATGCTATCTCCCATCTATTTCTTTTCCCATCGTCCGGAAGCACCACATGGAAGAACAAGTCCACTTGCACTGACAGGAAGACCAACCTCATCTGCACTGACTTTTCCACCATGTTTTTTCGCAACTGCTGTTCCTAACATATAGGAAAGAACGGCAGGCTGTAAACCTGTTGTATAGGAATTAATTAAGAAGAACAGCGGGTCTTTGGAAAGAAGCTTTTCACAAAGACATACTAAAGAATAAATCTTCTCCTCAATCTTCCAAATCTCTCCCTTTGGCCCACGTCCATAAGATGGTGGATCCATAATAATTCCATCGTAATGATTGCCACGGCGGATTTCTCTTTCTACGAACTTCACACAGTCATCTACAAGCCAGCGAATCGGTGCATCACCAAGACCAGAAGCAACCGCATTCTCCTTTGCCCAGGTAACCATTCCTTTTGAGGCATCTACATGAGTTACAGATGCTCTCGCAGCTGCGGCTGCAAGTGTTGCTCCACCAGTATAGGCAAATAAGTTCAATACTTTTACTGGGCGGCCTGCCTTCTTAATCTTATCAGAAAACCAGTCCCAGTTGACTGCCTGTTCTGGGAAAAGCCCTGTATGTTTAAAACTGAATGGTTTTAAATGGAAGGTAAGACTTCTATAATGAATATCCCACTGCTTTGGAAGATCAAAAAACTCCCACTCTCCGCCACCTTTTTTGCTTCTGTGATAATGTGCATTTAAATGCTTCCAATGCTTATCTTCCTTCTTTGTGTCCCAGATTACCTGAGGATCCGGACGAAGAAGGGTGTATTTCCCCCAGCGTTCCAGCTTCTCTCCCTCGCTGCAATCTATTACTTCATATTCTTTCCAGTTATCTGCTAACCACATATTTTATCCTCACTTAATTTAAATCTAATTATGAAAATATTCTAATCGCTATAGTTTACCCTGTCAATAGAAACGAAACTTAAAATACCTTTATTTCAGTTTTTCACACTCTTTTTTCAGAAAATGTACTGCAGCTTCTGCTTCTTTTCTAGTGATTCCTTCTGGTGAATACACCGCTTTCTGGCGAATCCTCATACAAAGATGTAACTTTTTCGGTTCCACTTCTCTGTCAAAGGTACGAAGTCTTTTTTCAAAGGTTCTTACACGATTATCTTTTATTTTTTCTTTTCCATATATTGTTTTACACAAAATATCGTACCAGAACATAACTGCCTGACTATACTTTTGCTGTTTTAAAAGTTTATCTGTTTTATAATTTCGGTATACTTTTTGCAGTCGTTTTCTAAATACAAAAAGCAAAAGACCTGCTATGAAAATAAAGAAACATAGAATATACAGGATTTTATGAACCGTTCTTCCACCTTTGCTTTGCTTTGAGCGATTCTGCGGAATCTGCTGCGGTGTTTCTACTGTTTTCTTTTCTGATTTATTTTCTGTTGTCTGTTCTTTTTCCTGCTTTTTTTGTTCCTGCTGTTTTTCTTGTTTCTTCTTATCGTCATTTTCTAAAGATTGATCTGACGAACTTGAATTACTTACCGCAGTTTCCTGTGTCTCATAATACGGTGTTCCCATAATGTTTTCATATTTTGGAGTAACTTCTATCGGAATCCATCCCATTCCATCCAGATAAATTTCGGGCCATGCATGCGCGTATTTTTGTGAAACAGTCACCGTCTCTGCCGTTCCTGCCTCTTTTACTGTTTCCGATGTAAGAAGGTATCCTTCCACATAACGGGATGGAATTCCATAATAACGAAACATCATTACTGCTGCCGCCGCATACTGCACATCGTATCCTGTTTTTTTATCTTCAAAAAACCATTGGGCAAAGTCTTCATCTTCCGGGATACTTCCTGGATTTTCATTATAGGTAATCGATGTCTTCATGAAGCTTTTTACCCTGTTTATAATTGCTAATACCGACAGATTACTTTGAATACTTCCTTCTGTTGCAGAAGAAATCAATGTTTTTGTTTCTTTATTTAAAAATAGACACGTTGCATTTACATATTCTTTATAGCTTTCCGTCATTTTTTTTGAGGAAAGATTCTTATCCTCCGTCTTAATATTGGCCGCAGATTTCAGCTTTCCAGCCATTGTTTCCATTGCTTTAAAAGAATATTCTCCTGCTCCTTTTATTCCAGAAGCGAATATATTCTCTGTTTTATTAATCGCTGCCGTCCCTTCTTCTTCATATATTGTTGGTAAAACAGCACTCTCATAAGGAAGATAAAGATACTTTCGATTCGCCCCTACATTTTTTACAGATAAACTATAAAGAGACGGATCTGTTTTCCCTTCCGAAAGCTTTTTCTGCTTTACAAAATGATACATTACTGTATTTCCGTAAAATTCTTTATTATGAAGCCATAATAAAGATTCGTATGCCTCCCGATCAGAAGCTGCAAGCATACTCCTGTCTGAACCAAAAATATTCCAGTTATTTGTACTTGCTTTCCAGCAATTATTCTCATAAGTTGTTCCAACAAATCCTTTCAGATAATAACTGTTTTTCTTATAAATATTTACTTTAAGAGCCTCTTCACCTGTCCGCTTCATCTTCTTTGCCTTTGTAAGCTGACCTTCCGGAAGAACAGATACATCCTCTTTATATCGTTCTTTATTCCACTTCTTTTGAATTGCCGACATCTGTCCGGTATTTGTCATTCCTGAGAAAGTTCCTAAAAAAAGCAAAATAATAAGAATTGAAGTTCCAAGTACCCCTCCCCAAAAAGACGGAGCAAAGAAAAAGAAACAAAAAATGAGAAAGCTTAACACTGCAAACAATTCTGGCCGAACTCCCCATACAAAAAATGGAAAAGCAAAGCAGATCGCTACGGTAAAAAATAAAATACAAGGCTGGACTTTCCACAACAATGCCATAAAAAGAATAAGCCACAAAGTTATCCCCAATATTCCGACAACAAATGGAAAAAACTCCACATTTCCTGTCTGCATATCTACCGATGTATTTTGAATTATACGATGAAAAATATTTTTGCTCTGTCCATAATCTGCCAGATAATCAAAGACTGTTCGGGAGAAAATCAATAAAGCTCTTCGAATATTCTCCATAGAAAGAATGAAAAATGGAACAAAAAAATACAAACCGCTTATAAAAACCGCAAAACCTTTTCCAACAGATATCCCGATGAAATACAATAATATAAAAAAGGCTGCTCCAATAAAAAGAACAACACCTGCTGTATACATTTCAAAACGACCGGCAGCATACCAGATAAAACATAACAGCGCAGCAAGCCATACATATCCGGCCCGCATCATTTCTGCCCAGCCATATCCACTCTGATGATTCAATTTTTTAATGTGAAATGAGTTTTTATGTTCCATAATCTGCACTCCTGTACGCTGTCAAAATCCGATCAATATCCTCTCCCATGGTTTCCGCCGAAAAAATATACGGTACGAGAGCTTCCCCTTCTTCTTTTCTTGCTTCCCGTCGTTCTAATAATAAAGTCAGGTTCCAGTCATCTAAAACTGCCTGTTTCTCGTTCCAGTACTCTGTAATATAAATCACTTCTGAAAACTGTTCTTTTCTTTCTTTTTCAAAAGAATCTATCGTTGCATTCCCACGAGAAAAAAACATACTTTGAAATACATGGGCATACACTTCTTCCAACTGCATTACATTCTCCACACTGTAAAAATTCCACCCATCGGTCTTTTTATCCCACCAGCAAAGGCAATGCTTCTGTCTCTCCTGTGCCATATGCTGTGAAATAGAAAAAAATGCTTCTAGCAGCCCATCAATCATAGCAGCATCCTGCTTCTCTACCCTTGTTTCCAGAAAAATAAGAGGCATCCTCATCATCGGCACTTCCACTTCTTTTATCATATATTCATCTGTTTTTCCTGTCAGTTTCCAATGAATCAGTTTCATGGGATCCCCATCAACATACGGACGGATTCCAAAATATTCTCCCGGACCATTTCCCTTTTTTCCACTTTGTTCCTCATCAAAAAAAGAACAGGCAACTCCGCTGTTTTGTACTGGAAAATGCAGCTCCGTTGTTTGTGGCAGAATCATTACCACCTTCTCCTGATTTACATATGTCACCTTTTTCATACATCCAAAAAAGCTGTACAGTTCTACCCGCAAAATCGTGATTTCCAAAAATCCCATATATTCCGAATCTATAACAAAGGCAGCCGCACCATTTTTTCGTCCCGCTGCCCTGATATTCATAGAAAACATTTCCTGTTCCCCACTGATTGTCTTCTTTACCTGTAAAAAAACTTTCCCAGACAAAACAGGGAACACTCCTGTATTGCTGATACAAAGTCGTCCAGTAATTTTTTCTTCCTTTTGTGCATAAGCAGGAATGATCAGATGAGTAGAAACTTCTTTTGGAAGATAAAGATTATAAATGACAGCCACCAGCAACATAATTCCTAATGCCATCCCAGCAATCTTCCCCGTTGTTCCAGAAAGAAAAATAATGAATGCGATCCACAGTAACAGACAGACAATCCCGCTAATCCGATTCATCCATAGTCTTTTTCGGGTCATCTTCTTCCTCCTGCCGCTCTTCGATCCGGCACATGCACAGTGGCACAGATTTCATCCATAATCTTATCCGCATCTTTACTCGATAACCTTGCTCTTGACTTTAATACCAGACGATGACGGAAAACATCTTTTACGACATCCTGAACATCCTCCGGCACAACATAATCTCTGCCAGCCAAAAATGCACTTGCTTTTGCCATTCTGCATAAGGCCAGAGACCCTCTTGGGCTGACACCCAGCTGAATCATATCATGTCTTCGTGTCGCATCAGAAAGCATTGCAATATACTGATAGATTAACGAAGAGACCTTAATCTCATTCACTTCCTTTTGCATAGAAAGTAATTCTTCCTTTGAGATAACTTCATTCACATCATCCAAAGGATCACTCACCTTTCTCTGACTCATCAGAATCATTTCTTCCTTTATTGTTGGGTATCCCATAGACAAAAGAACCATAAAACGATCCATCTGCGACTCTGGAAGCATCTGCGTACCCGCCGAACCAAGCGGATTTTGCGTTGCAATAACAAAAAATGGTTCCGGTATATTTCTTGTTACACCATCTACCGTTACCTGTCCTTCTTCCATAACTTCCAAAAGTGCTGACTGTGTTCTACTTGAAGTACGGTTAATTTCATCTGCCAGCAGAAGGTTCGTCATAACTGCTCCCTGACGGTATTCAAACTTCCCGCTTTCCTTATTATAATAGTAGAAACCGACCACATCCGATGGCATAACGTCCGGTGTAAACTGTATTCTTCGATAAGAAAGTCCCAAAGCCTTTGAAAAAGCCAGCGCCATCGTTGTCTTTCCCACACCAGGTACATCCTCAAGCAAAACATGTCCACCAGAGAGAATCGTCATCCACACCTTACGGATGACCTTTTCTTTACCAATAATTACTTTATTCACTTCTTCTATAATCAAATTTGCTTTATTCAAAAAATACTCCTTTCTTATGACATGTACTCTCGGAATCTTTTTGTGCCTGATTTCGTGAGAAGATTTTTTGTCAGTTGTGCCCAAATTTTGAGGCGTACGCGGTGCGTACGTTGATGAAATTCGGGTGCGACTGGCAGAAAATCAGCCACAAAAGCAAGTGCAAGAAAGACTCCGAGAGTACATTGACCGATTACCGTCCATTATAACACGAAAAAGGATTTTTGATATAGTAATTTATCGACAGACAAAATCAGGAAAATTCTTTAATACAATATTCTAAATATCACGAATAATACCACAGCCTTTCCTACAAGCATTGGTAACCATAGCTTTCCTGGAAGACCATTATGTGTATTTTGTTTTGGGCATTTTCCGATACATTTTCCACAGGAAAAACATTCACCAGATGTCGCATTATCCCCTTCTTTATCCGATGGTATTTCAAGGTTTGCCGGACATACTAAATTGCACGCTTTACATTTTGGAATACAGTTTTCTCTGTCTCGTTTAATTACAGAAAACGGTAATACTGGCATCAGAGAAAATACTGCTCCCATTGGGCATAAGAAACGGCAGAAAAATCTTGGTTCCAATGCCATTCCTGCTGTAACCAATAAAAAGAGACCTGTTCCTATAAGACTGTCTGCCATCTTTAACTGATGAAAACGGGAAAATGCACTGAAAGGGCTATGTACCGCAACTGCACTACTGTAACCTTTTATGCAAAGAAGCAGTACAACAAGCAGTACAACATATTTTAAATATCGGAGTATCTTTCCCGCTTTTGAAAAACATTTCAACGGTTTCTTTTTTCTTTTTTTGCGAATCATAGATGAAATAAAATAAACGAAATCACCCCATGTTCCAAATGCACAGGCAAAACCACAGAAAAATCGTCCAAACACAATGGTAAAGACCAGCAATACAACAAGTGTCTGTACAAAGGAATTCCACGGCAGACTTGCACGCTGTGTAATTTGTTCTACAATTAATTTTATTCCGGTAAATGCAGTGGAAAATAACGCTGGATAGATGATAAAAAATACTGCCCGTATCATCACTTCTATGATTGTCTGCACCGATATTTTTTTCTTTTTCTTCATTATTTAGCTGCTCCTTCTAATGCCTGTCCTACTGCATTCTTTATTCCTGTAGATGAATAGGTTGCTCCGCTTATTGTATCAACCTCTGTCGTCTGCTTATCAAGTATTGTCTTCACAATATCTTTTGCCATTGATAAATAAGCTTCATCTTCCCCACTTGCTTCTGTAATGTCTATCGCACTGATCTTCTTCCCGGATACCGTTACTTTTACTTTGATTTCTCCTCCAAATCCCTGCGAACTTCCAGTATAGTTTCCATCTTTATACGTTTCAGCCTGACCGGCAGATGCACCATCGGTCCCTAACTTTCCAGAATTTTTTGCCGCTTCAAGAATATCCTCTTTTTCTCCTTGAAGCTGATTTACCTGGCTTTTTAATTCTGCAATTGTGGCTTCTTTATCACGACTGTAAATCACAGCCTGATATCCTGCTAAAAGCCCCAGAACGAGAATAAGATCAAATAAACGGATTAAAAAGTTTTTATATTTCATTCGTTGTCCCTTCTAAAATGCTTTCTATTGTCTTTTATAAATTTTCTTACTATATTTAAGTATTCAAATAACTTTTTCTTAAATAAACGCAAAAGCTACTCTCTTTAAAATTACTTCTTTGCCGCATTAAATGCCTTCTGGCATGCATCTTTGATTGCTTTAGAAGAACAGGTGGCTCCTGCCACAGTATTTACACCGTCTGCATTTCCATTTGCTATAATTTTAGAAACCATTCCTTTCTTTGCATCGTTTGTATATGCTTTATTCGTTGAATTTGTATTTGCGGTAATATTAGAAATTTCTGTAATTTTATCTTTTTTAATTGTGATATCCATGGAAATCGTATACGGATCAAAATCCTCATCTTCATCCGGCTCGCAGGTTATGCTTACTTTGTATGTTCCATTTTTGTAGTTTTTCCCTTCGTCTGGATTTTCTGTTGTTTCTTCTTTTTTCTCTGTAGTCGTTTCCTCTTTCTTTTCCGTTGTTGTCTCTTCCTTTTTTTCTGTGGTCGTTTCCTCTTTCTTTTCTGTTGTCGTCTCTTCCTTTTTCTCCGTTGTTGTCTCTTCTTTCTTTTCCGTAGAAGAACTGTTTTTCTTCGCCTTTGATAAAGCATCATTTACCGCATTAAAAATAGCATGGGAACTGTACGTTGCTCCACTGACAGCATCTACTCCGCTTGTTCCGTTTTTAGAGACAATAAGTGATGGAAGATTCTTAATCTCATCTCTGCTCATAAACTGTTTCAGGTTGGTTCCTTTTGCTGTAGAAGAAATCTCCACCGCAGAAATCTTTCCATTTTTAATCGTTACATTTGCCGTTACACTATATTCCTTAAACTGCTCTCCCGAACAGGCCGCACTTCCAGTATAAGTGCCATCTTCATACCCTTCTGCCGGTGCTGCAACATTATTGTTGTTATTATTGCTGTTAGAACCACTGTTTTTTTTCTTATTTTTTTTGTTTTTCTTCTTTTTCTTTTTCGTACTGCTTTTCCCTGTTTCCGCCTTTGAAAGAGCATTTCTTACTGCGGTAATAATTCCATTGGAACTATAGGTTGCTCCGGATGCCACATCCACATTTGTAGTCTGTCCGCTAATCATCTTAGGAATAATTCCTTTTGCCTTACTAAAATAGGAAGCAGTTTCTCCTGATGCGCTTGTTACATCGATCGCGCTGATTTTTCCATCTTTTACTGTTACTTTTACAGAAATAGTTCCACCAAATCCTTTGCCCGAACCAGTGTAAGTTCCATCCTTCCATGTACCGGATTCACTTACTTTAGAAACACTCGGAGCCGAACCACCTGCATTACCTGCGTTCGCTGCTGCCGCTGTCGCATTATTAGACTCCGTTCCAAAAAGTGCATTTTTTACTGCACCGATAATTCCATTTGAACTGTATGTTGCTCCGGACATGACATCTACATCTGTACTCTGTGCCGTAAGCATCTCATCAATAACCCCTTTTGCACGCTGAAAGAAAGAATCCGTCTCACCTGGAGCACTGACAACATCAATCGCTGTCATCGTCTTTTTGCTTACAGTAACATTTACTGTAACTTTTCCGCCATATCCGTTTGCAGAACCTTTATACGTTCCATCTTTTACATCAATAGCCCCCTTCTTTCCCTTCTTTGTTGTATTCTTTTTCGTTGTTTCTGCCGTTGCTGCCGTACTTTCCTTCGCAAGCGCTTCCTTAATCTGACTGATGTCTTCTGTCTCTGAAGCTTCATACTTTTTTGCCTGTGGGGTTTTGTATCCGGTAAGTACCGTCACCATAAGAACCGCCAGGCAAACCGCCGGAATTATCGCTGTAATTCCTTTCACACCTGAAACCTTATCACCAAGACTTTTAAATTTTTCAACATATTTTTTCCACTTTTCTCTCATCATATCTCCCTTTCTTTTTGAATGTATTCTTGTATTCCTGTACTCTTGTATTCTTATATTCTCGAAATCTTTTTGTACTTGATTTTATGAGAAATTTTTTGTATCATTATTTTTTTATTATCGTAAAATCAGACTCACTGGTAAAATACTCTGCGAGTCCCTCTGAAACTAGAATGCTTCCGTCATCTTTTACAAGAATCGTGTCAAACTCATCACTGTGTCCTTTCCAGTATTTCTGTGCTTTTTCCGGTCCCATAATGAATAATGATGTGGACAAACCGTCTGCAAGTGTTCCGTCATCTGATACGATCGTAACAGAAGTCAGACCATTATTTGCCGGATATCCATTAGCCGGATCAATAATATGATGATATGTTTTTCCATCCTGCTTAAAATAACGCTCATATCCCCCAGAAGTAATCACTGCCTTATCCTTTATAGAAAGCACTCCAATATAACTTCCCGTATCTGCCGGATTCTCAACCGCCACTCTCCAGTCAGAACCATCTGGCTTTCCGTTTAGTGTCTGCACATTACCGCCAAGACTGATTACTGCACTAGAAATCCCATTTTCTTTAAAAATATCCATTACTTTCGAAGAAGTATATCCTTTCGCAATTCCACCAAGGTCAATCTTCATTCCTTCCTTATTTAAAGTGACCTCCTGTTTTTTCTCATCATATAAAACGTGATCTGCTCCCATCAGTCCCCTTAACTTCTTCAGCTCTTTCTTTCCGGGAACACGATAGTTCTCCGTCGGGAACCCCCACGCCTGCATAATCGGGTAAATCGTAATGTCAAACACTCCATTCGTGCTGTCATAAATCTCTTTTGAGCGCTTAATCAGATATCCTGTTGTTTCTGATACCGAACCTTTCCCATTCTTATTAATCTGCGAAACTTCACTGCTGTCAATCCCCGTAGAAACAAGCTGTTCAATATTGTTAATCTCATCAACCGCCTCATCCAACGCTTTCTTAGCATTCTTTCCGTAAGCCGTTAAAGTCATATACGTATCCATCGCAAAAATATCTCTTGATTCTGATTTATCCTCTTCATTTTGAGTCTTACTATTTGTATCCGCTTCTGCCTGTGTTGTCTGCTCCACAGCCTTTCTACTATCATTCTTACTTTTCTCTGTATCTACTGATGGTCCACATCCGGAAAGCATTCCTGCAGTGAACACAGTGGCCAGTAACATCGCAACTGCTTTTTTTCTAAAATTTATCACAACAATCCTCCATTATCTTGAAACTTACTTTCATTAGTTTTTTCTAACTTTATACATTATATAGAAAATATTCTGACAATGCAATTTTTTTATAAGAAAATGAGAACTTTTTTCATTAATATATATACAGTTTGACATAGCTAATAATAGTATATTATTATATTTTTCGTTAGAACAAGCTAACTTAAATACCAATTATAATATAAGGAGGAACTTATGAAAAACAAATTACTTGTAGCAGGTACTCTTGCTCTTGCAATGACTTGTACTACTGTATTTTCCAGTATTACTCCAGCAGTTGTAAAAGCAGCAAGTGTATCTACAGTACAGACACAGACAGCAGAAAATAGTGATGACTACGTTTACTGCTATGCAGGCCTGACATGGGCTGAATATTGGAAGGCTGAAGGAGTTTGGGCAGCCGGAGATACCACTTCTTCTGATACAGCTGATTCACACGGTGAAAAAGATAAAGGTGCCTTTGATGCTGTAACAAGAGCTACCGCTAATCACGGTCTTCATCGTGGAAGTTATCAGTGTACTGCAGTTATTAAAACTGCTGAAGGAGAATATAGTGTTTCCCATTGGAGCAGTGATGGAAAAACTGTCTACTTTACAGATGGTACCAGTGCCGGATGGAACAGAGGTACTCTCACCTTAACCGATGGCACTACACAGACTATGACAGAATATGATGTTCTTGGATTAAAATATGTTCCTGTCAAAGTAAAATCTTCTGACTATGCCAGCTTTAAAGAAAAGTATTCCGTTGTAGAAAATAACGGTACCTTAATTGGTGGCTATGGAGAAAAGAATCTGCAGGATTATAATGTTACTGCATCTGTTGATAAGGATACCAATGGCCTAAAGACTGCCGAAAAGCAGAGTGATGGTTCCTTCACATTTACCCAAAGAAGTAACGGCTCTTCTTCTGGTATTAAAGATAAGACTCTTAAAACTGCTGATTTAAACAATATGGGAGCAACTGTAAAGGATGCAAGCGGTAGCTACGGTGAATTTCTTCGTGTAGATTTCACAAAAAATTACGGCGATCTTGGCGCTAATATGCAGGCTGTAAAATGGACCTACTATGGAAATGACAGCACACGTTCTAAGGCACTTGCCACTTACGGAACAAAGTTTGCTGCTGATAACTGGATGCATAAAAGTATGGGAATCCAGTTAGGTCTTACAAATTCTATTCGCTGCCAGCTTCCAAAAGGATATGACGGAACTGGCTACTGGAGCTTAACCATTTATGCTCTTGGATACGCTGATTCTACATATAACTTTGAAGCTACTGATGCAAACATTGTAAAACCTGACACAAATGCTGGCGATACAACTGAGTTAAACAAACTTGTTTCTTCTGTTGAAGGATTAAACCCATCGGATTATACAGAAAAGAGCTGGAATAGCTTCGAAACAGAATTAAAAGAGGCAAAAGACATTTTAGCAAAAGAGGCTCCTAATCAGGCAGAGGTTGATGAGGCAATTAAACATCTTACAGACGCTAAAAATGCTCTTGATAAATATGTATACGGAACAGCGAATCTTTCTTATGCAGATTTCTATTACGGAGAATTAAAAGATGTAAAAGAGGATACTACTTTAGACCTCGCTTCTGATAAAGCAGCTTCTTATCGCGAAAGTGGTATGTATGATGCAGTAAGTAGTGCAACAACTAAGAAATACAAATCTTATTTCTCCAATACATATTCAGAAGATAATGCAAACGGACAGGGTGGCTCTATTATCGGTATAAAAGACGTAAATATTGCTGTTCCAACTTCATTATATGAAAATGCGAAAAAAGCTATTTCCGACAACGAAGAATGCAGCAATAAATTATTAGAAATTATTGGTTCTATGAAATTATCTGATACGACACCATCTGAATATAAAATCTTAAATGGTGATGGTACTTTGACAGCTATGAAATCTGAGGTTATCAAAGATACTTCTGATACACTTACTATCAAAACACAGTCTTCCTACGGACAATATGAAGTAGATCCTGTAACTTCTGAAAACAGCCCTCTTTCTAATTTAGATGCTAAAAAGTCCTTACTTGGTATCATTGTTGAAGACGAAGATGGTACTAAATATGGTATGGAGCATCTGGAAAACATCTATCATGAAGGAAAATTCTCCTTTGCCGTAACAGAGGGATTTAAAGAAAAGCATGGAAACACAATTGATTATAAGCGTCATGAAGCTTTACAAGGTAAAACAATTAAAAAAGTTACTTATCTTGTAAAAGACGGTGCTGATATTGTGATCAACACTAATTTAAAATGTAAAACTTTAGCTGTATCCGACAGTATTAAAGCTACCGCCAACGATAACTTTAAAGATGGCGCAACCGTTTCTGTAGATACCACTGCTGTTCCTTCTGGTTCTAATTATACTTTAAGCAGCGTAAGTATCGGAAAAACTGTCCTGACAGAAGGTACAGATTATACATATACAAATAAGACTCTTACGATAAAAGCTACAGATAATACTGGTGTAGGTTCCTATTCTATGGTATTTACAGATGATACTTACTCTGATATTGTAGCCTCCTTCACATTAGAATCTGGTTACAAGACTGGAGATATCTCCATTAAAAATAATCAGGTTGCTCTTCCTGATGGTGTAAACTTTAAAAAATATGTAAATAATATTACATCTATTAAAATTAATGGTGTAGAAAAAACAGGTAAAGGCGGAATTAAAGCCACAGATTTATTTGATGCAGACGGAAACATTAACTTCAATGCAGCAATTAAAGGTAAAGATGGTTCTTCCACACCTGTATTTGCAGATAAATCTGCTTCTTACACAATAGAACTTACATCTACCGGCTACCCATCTGTATCCGGAACTGTACAGCTGAATACTTCTGCCCTTGAAGCTTCTATCAAAAAAGCAGAGGCACTTAATAGCAGCAAATATACTACTGAAACCTGGAAAGCACTTCAGACTGCTTTAACAGAAGCAAAAGAAGCAGCATCCGCTGATACACAGGCAATTGTTGATGCCGCAAACACAAAACTTACAGAAGCTCTTTCAGGCTTAAAAGAGAAAACAGTTACTCCTTCTAAACCTGCAACACCTTCTAACCCAGGCACAACAACAACTAAAAAACCTGCTACTAAACCAGCATTAAAGAAAGCAAATGTAAAACTTTCCAAACCGGTTCTTAAAGTTGGAAAAACAACAAAGAACAAAGCAAAAGTTACATGGAAAAAGGTTAAGAAAGCTACCGGTTATGAAATCCAGTACACAACAAAAGGATTCGGTAACAAAAAAGCTACAAAAACAATTAAAGTTTCCAAGGCTAAGATCACATCTGCTCAGCTTAAGAAACTGAAAAAGAAAACAAGATATAAAGTCCGCATCCGCGCTGTATATACAAAAGCCGGATATCAGACAGCTACATCAAAATGGTCTGCAATAAAAACTGTGAAGACAAAATAATAATTGTAGATTTCGTGTAGACAAAAAAAGAAACGAAAATTAGTATTTAAGCATTCCCTTTTTTGAGAACTTTTTTCATTTGACATTTTTTGTTTGACACAACTAATTTTATATAGTACTATCTAATTGCGGAATAGATTTTCTATCTCAGACTTACAAGATTTGAATTGAATTTTCGGTGCTTAATATCTTTTTATTAGATATTCATGCATGAAAACCTGGTAGGGGACCCTCCACTAACGCACTCCATATGCGCGCTAGGGAGAGTTCTCTAATTTTTTTGCCTTAAAAATCAGTGCACAGATTTTTATATATTTATTTTCTTATCAAATATGTCCTTTTGGAATTTTTTATGTTTGATTTCATAATCAGTTTCTAAAAGTATACAAGAAAAGAAGGGAGACTACAAATTTAATGAGAAAACAAAAATTATTAACTAAGGCTCTGGCAGCTTCTATGGCAGTATTTATGTCTGTCAGCCAGCTTTCTGTTCCTGCATTTGCAGTAGAAGGAACAAAATCCGTTTCTATCGCAGGCAGCACTTACACATATTCTGCAGAAGCTTTAGAAGGCTATACTCAGATTGGAAACAGTGGATTATATTATAAATTAACTAACGGCACAGGTCTTTCCGGAACAATATATGGAACATCCAATTTAACTTACAAAGAATTTTATTCTGGTGATGTAAGCAGCACGGACAGCTTTGATGTCGTTACTACTGCCAGCACTTCTAAGTATTCTGTTTTATCTAATGCCTGGACAGATTATGAGGAGGAAAGTGCAGAAGCTGCAGGTGGATATCATGTAAAAGGTGTTGCGAATGTAAATGTTGCTGTTGATTCTGACTTTTATGTTGAATCCGCTATTTTAAAAGATGCGAACAAAGAATTAAGCAAAGCATATGAGGAAGCTTCTGATATTACATTAAATGAAAATCCTACACAGGTTCCTTCTCAGTATAAAACACTTCAAAACAACGGTTCTTATGTTTCTAATAACAAAACAGTCACTACTGTAACGGATGCCGTACCAACATTAACAACAGGATCCACCTGGGGTGAATACGAGATTGATGTGGTGGAAACAAGCACAAAATACTTAAGAAATTCCCGACAAGATGAGGGATTCCCTGTCAACTCTACTATTCAGGGAATCATTCTTGAAACAACAGAAGGATATAAAGTAGGCTTAGAACATCTTGCAAATATATGGGTGCAGCCTTATAAATTATCTTTTAATGTAAATAATGAAGCTGGCACTACAGGCATTGCCAAATCAGATAACACTACTGAATTTAAAAAGCTTGTAAATAAAACAATCAATAAAATTACTTATGTAACACCAGAAGGTAACTATGTTTATACTTTTGCTGATGGTATTTTTGTAAAACCTGCTTATTCAGAAGAAATCAGTGGTACTTTCAGTAATGATATGAAGTCATTTACTTTAAATCAGATTCCTACTGTTAAAAACGGAACATTAACTGTAACTTATACCGTTGGGGCAGGAAGACAGAAAGTTCCTTATACTTTATATTCTGGTTCTATTCAGAAAAATGTTCCTCTTGACTTAAGCACTGTACCAGCCGATGCAGAGGGCGGAAGTTACAGTGTAGATATTTCTTCTGATGATTATGCAGATATTTCTGTTGCAATCCCTGTAACAGACCAGCAGAAATCACAGTTACAGGAACTTATCAAACAGGCTGAAACTGCATTAAAAGGTGCCGGTGCTGATGATAGTGTATTATTAGCACATAAAAATGAGGCAGCAGAACTCTTAGCAAACGAAAGTTCTACCAGTGCCGATGCTGCTGATTTAATCAATGAACTTACGGAATTATTAAAACCATATCAATCCACAGAAGCTCCAACACCATCCATACCGGACAGTACAACAGCTTCTAAACCAAATACAACAACTGCTGCTAAACCAGCTACAAAACCTGCTACTACAGCAAAGAAGCCAAACACAACAGCCACAAAAGTAAAACTTGCAAAACAGACTACAAAAGTAAAAGCAAATGGAAAGAAAACAATCAAAGTATCCTGGAAAAAAGATAAAAAAGCTTCCGGTTACGAAATCACATATTCCACAAAGAAATCTTTCAAAGGAAAGAAAACAATTGTAGTAAAGAGTAACAAGACAACAAGCAAAGTAGTAAAGAAATTAACATCTAAAAAGAAATACTTTGTAAAAGTACGCTCCTACAAGCAGGTTAGAAAGACTAAGACTTATGGGGCATACAGCAAAGTGAAAACTGTGAAAGTAAAATAATTTTCTCTTAAACATTTTATATAATTGGTATTTTTATAAATAGTATTTTGCCTCAGGCAGGGAGAGACGCTCCCGGAGAAAGTAGAATAATAGTTGCCTCTGCAAATGTGAGAAGTAATAACCATATCTTCTGGTTTATACATTCTATTATTTCTTACTATTCAAACTCTATTTAGTAAAAACCCCACGAAGCTATATTCCGTGGGGTCTTTTTATTATTTGAATAGGATTGGCTTAGATTATAAATAATTCTCATACTTCTTAACACACCCGATTCCAATCGCATATGGTCCGGTATGTACTGCGATGGTTGCCCCTATCTGGCAGATTCCCACCTGATCTACATGGCTCTCTCCATAGATATGGTTCGCAACGGTATTATAATATTCCTTTCCTTCCTCTATATCGTAACCAAAACCAACGCGGAAAGAATAGTCTTCCATCGCATCTCCGGTTTCTTTAAAATAGTCATCCATTAACGCAATCGTTTTGGCAACTGTCTTCTTACGGCTTCGTCCTATTCCTGAAGCTTCTATCTCACCATTTACTAAAGTAATCAGAGGCTTTAAGGAAAGGGCGCTGCTTGCGATTCCTGCAAGCTTTCCGATTCGTCCGCCATGTTTTAAATAATCTGTGTTACCGACTGTAAAGAAGATTCTATTCGTCTTTTTCATCTTCTCAAGAATATCTACACATTGTTCATAAGGAACTCCATTCTGACACATTCTTCCTGCTTCGATAACCATAAGACCCTGACTTACTGTTCCTGCTTCAGAATTAATCACCGCAATTTTGGCATCCGGATAATCCTCACAAACAATTTCTCTGGCATTACATGCACAGTTGTAAGAACCACTCAAAGATGGAGTAAAACAAATACAGACTACCGGTGTTCCTTCTTTCACATATTCCGTAAAAACGTCAATATAATTCTGTACAGATGGAAGAGAGGTCTTCGGATATACATCTGGATTCCCTACCATTCGCTCATATACTTCACGAATTCCGATTTCTTCAATCTCTTTATAATATGTCTCCTCATCAAATGATATATAAAAAGGTATAATACGTAAATTATACTGTTCAATGATCTCTTTTTCTAAATCACAACAGCCATCACTAATAATCTTGTAATCCATTTCATCCTCCAGTATGCATTATTATATTACTATACACAGAAATTAATACACTGCAAATATCACTCAAAATGAAGCATTCTCTCTTACTGCAATGCAATCTGTGTTCTCATTTCCATGTAATGTAGTTTTCATATCTATATTTTAATATTATCAAAACTCTTTGTCAACTATCTTCTCTATATAGTCTCCGGTAAATTCCAGATTCTATGGCTGTCTTGATAATTTATTTCATTTCCTTTTCCAGAAATTTTACCACTCCCACATTCAGATTGGTATCTAAAATATAGTCTGCCCTTTCTTTTACTGCCTTATGTGCATTTCCTACCGCACAGGAACGATCACAAGCTTCAAATAAAGGAATATCATTCAGATTATCACCCATTCCGGTAATCGCGGCCGGATGAAGAAGCTTTCGCAGCTTCTGTATTCCATAATATTTTGAAGCATTTTTATGCGAAATCTCTAAATACCACAGACCATCTCCATAAACATCCTTATAAAAATTCAGATTCAGTCGCTCATCCTTTTGCAAATATTCATAAAATGGCCGTAACACTTCTTCTTCATAACAAATAGAAAAATAAATGATATCTTCACCTGAAATATCTTCTAATCTTTCCACTTTACTAAATGGCTTATGGTATAAATCTCTTCGTTCCGTATAAAACTTTTCCATATGCTGTGTCGCAATTTTTTCATAATAGGTTGCCATCTTTCGTCCAGACTTGCCGACTCGTCCGGCACTATCTACAACAGATGTTTCGCCAGACTTTGAGCAATCTTCGGAAATTTCCGGCGAAAGCGCATAGGCAAACCCTGTCACTCCAAACTTCTTTCTTCCTTTTAAAATATATTCCACAGAATCTCTTTCAATAATCTCCGCATTAATACAGCTCTTACTTACCGGATCATAGAGCATGACTCCATTCATCAAAATCATAGGACAGGTGAGATTGACATCTTTCATAATAGAATTCACAGTTGCATAGGTCCTCGCTGTAGCAACAGTAAAACAAAGTCCCTGCTCAATCAGAGCATTTAACCGTTTAGGCACATCTTCGTTAAGTAACGCATCTCTATTTAATAAGGTACCATCCAAATCCGATACATATAACATTTTCCCGGAAAGATTATATTCTTTCTTCTCCTGCTTTCTTAAAACTTCTTTTGATACATTTTTTCGTATCTCTTCTGGCTTTTCTTTTTGCATCTTATCTGCTTTTACTTCCAAGCAGGCACGTTTTTCTGCTTCCTCACGAACTCTGAAAAAAAGATACTGCTGCATCACACCAGCTATCCCTTCATATCTTTCTACTGGAAAATGCCCGTTATAATACATTTTTTCCACTTTGGCAATCCATGTATCAATCGGAAATAAGGAAAGCTGATGTAAACCAAAAAGCTGAATACAAGATGCTACCTTTTCTCCCACTCCATGAAGTTTTTTCAGCATCTCCTTTCCCTCTTCCGGCGATGCCCCTTTTGCAACAGCTGTTTGAAGTGCACTTAGTTCAAACTTTCCAGTCAAAACATCCTCTGCCGTCTGACGAATATACTTCTCCCGGTATCCAAACTTAAACTCCGACAGATCGGCCTTTGCAAGCACTTCCGGTCCCGGAAAACTATAACCAATAAGATGCTCCTCTTCATAATTAAATACTATTTTTTCTCCAAGTTTCTCACATAATGTATCAATACTCTTCATAATACGTGGAATATTATTTCTCTGACTGATAATAAAACTAACGATCATTTCCCACAAATCCTGGCGAAGAATCCGAATCCCCTTTCCCATCTTCGCCGCTCCAGAAAGAAAGCAATCTTCCGAATCAATCCGTTCTATTATTTTCCCGTAATCTGTATCTAAATCCAAATACCTTCTAAAATATTCCTCATCCTTCTCATGACACAAAATACGGATTCCTGTCTTTTCCTGAAAAAAACATGCCGCCCGTCCATCAGAAATAACAAAATATCTGCCCGGACATATTTTCTTCCAGCGGAAGCACTGTCCACTCTCTGCAATCTGCTTTAAATCTATATAATCGTTTTTTATAAAAATATCAATATAATCCATCGGTGGTTTCCTCTTTCGAAAATTTCTACTCCCATCTTAACAGGTTTTAGGGTAACATTCAAAGGAAATAAATCTTTCGGTTCTCTGCGGTTTGGGAGACGGAAATCAGCCTTTTCAAAAAAATCAAAATATTTTCAAAAAAGTGAGAGATTCTCATCCCTTATTTGCGAATATATAATGTAACCGATATAATTATCCATATATTTTTTACATTCGAATGTACATAAAGGAGTAACCTATGAAGATAAAAGAATCGAATTTTGTGGAAGCGTTATCCCACAGAAATGAGAGAGCTTTAGAATATGTGATGGTACATTATGGTGGACTTGTAAAGTCTGTTGTGCATCGTTATCTGAATGTTCTTTCTCAATACGAAGAGGAATGTATGAATGACGTTTTCTTCGCTGTATGGGAACATATCGACTCATATGACTCCGCCCGTAATCCATTTGCAAACTGGATTGGCGGAATTGCCCGATTAAAAGCTCTTGATTATAAAAGAAAATACGCAAATCATCTTTTGGAAACAAGCTGGGAAAATGCGCAATATACTAAAGGATTGGACGATGCAATAGAATTACACACACAATTTGAAGAAGAATTTTCTGAAGAAACAAAGCAAATGTTATCCTGCCTAAAACCACAAGATAGAGAGCTTTTCATCAAACTATATGTAGAAGAAAAACCATTTGATGAGATATCCAAAGAAATGAATACAAACAAGCCTGTACTGTATAATCGGCTTTTCCGCAGTAAAAAGAAGCTGCGTTCCCTTTTCCCTCAAACAAATTCAACTCATCTGACTGGAGGTACGAGTTATGAAAAATGATATTTATGATTTATTAAATGACATTGACAATCAGATAGATACTTTTGAAACTGTCGATATTACAAGTACTGATTTAAAAAACTGGAAACAGTCTTTTGCTTTAAAGAAAAAAACTTCCGTTAAAAAACACACCTGGAAAAAATATGCTGCTGCCGCGGCTGCCTTTATTATTCTTCTTGGTGGAAGCAGTGCTCCGGTAAGGCAGAACGTATACGCACAATCCCAACAGATTATGGAAAGTTTATCCACACTTTTAGGCACCAAAGAAGACCTTAGTCCTTACAGTACTGTCGTTGGTAAATCTATATCCAAAAACGGCATCACTATCACATTAAATGAAGTAATTCTTGATGGACATAGCCTTATCATTTCCTACAAAACAAAAATAAAAGACAGTTCTGTATTGAAAAAATCAAATATCAAAACTATCACTGAATTGCCAATTGATATAGACCTTACTATCGCTGGAGAACCTATTGTAGAAAGTGTCGGCATCTGTTCTACTCCTATCGACAAGCTAACTTCTATTTCTGAAAGTGAAATACAATTAAATGATTCCTCCATTTTATCAAAGAAAGCTGATTTTACGATTAACTTTTCCACATTAGATAAATCAAATACCTCTATTGGAAAATTAAAATTTGCGGCATCCGGTAAAGAATTAAATGCAAAAACAACAAACGTAGCATTAAATCATTCTTTTACCTTACCAAATAAAACAAAAATAACTTTAAAAAATTATAGAAGTAATATCGTAAACCAGCAAATCTCATTTACTATTTCAAAAAATAATACTGGACTCTCTGGGGACATTATATTGAAAGGAAAAGATGACCTTGGAAACCCTGTAGAATTCTACCTTGATACCGCCGATGGAACAAATGGTACTTTTACAGTAGACAGAATGACCGGCTATATTTCCCCTAAAGCCACCTGCCTCACTTTAACTCCATATTATAATGACTTTCCTCTGTCTTCCTCTGTTAATAGTACAGAAGAAACGGCAGAATCCACTGAAAAAACAGTAGCAGAATCTACTGAAATTGAAGTCAGCACCACAAACACTGATGATGCTCAGGAAATCTCTATCTCTAACTATAAATCACTAGGAAAGGCTTTTACTATTACTATTCATTAGAGAAAACAGACGAAAAAAGAAATAATACCATAGTAAATGTAATGTGAGAGCAAGTAAAAATGCCGGACAGACATTTTCTACGCAGTGATATCTTTACATTTACTATGGTCTATTCTTTTTATTTTCGTCTGTTTCCCCTAATGAATCAAATAGTTAATTCATGATTTTCATTCATCTGGATAAACCGGGTTCCAAGCTCTTTCGCAAGCTGATTATTATGGGTAATGATAATTAGTGTTTTCCCTGCTGCATGAAATTTCTTCAGAAAATCTATAAGCATTTTCTGTGTACTTTCATCGAGTCCAGCGAGGGGTTCGTCTAATATAAGAACTTCGGGATTCATAGAAAGGATGCACGCTAATGATACTTTTCGTTTTTCTCCACCGCTTAAATGATACGGTGGGCGTTCTCTTAGTTTTTCGATTCCAAATAAACGAAGGCAATCCTCTGTTCTTTGTTTGACTTTTTCTTCGGAAAGTCCCATCTGGATCGGACCAAATGCGATTTCTTCTTCTACGCTTCCACAAAAAAGCTGTGTATCTGCATTTTGAAAAACATAACCCATCTGCTGATGAAACCATTTGGCAAAGCGAGAATCTTTTAATGCTTTTTCTGTTATTTCGTGATCTTCATAGGTATAACTGCCTTCCATCGGAAATATGATTCCGTTCAATATTTTTATCAATGTAGATTTACCACATCCATTTGGTCCCTGTATTATTACAGATTCACCTTTTTGAATATTTAAATTAATGTATCGTAATGCAATTTCATTCCCATATGCATAACATACATTTTTTAATTCTATCATTTTGAATCTTCCTTTTACTTTTGTTATTCTTGATTTTACTTTTTATTCTCTTCTCATAGAAAATTGCTATATGTTAGGATTAAAAGGTCTTTTACCCTTTTTGATACTAGATTGATTGCTTCGTGTTATTTCCACAGACCCTCGAAATAAATGAATATTCCTGTTACTCCTATCATCAAAAGAAGACTCAAGATATCCTGTTTTCGAAAAGTAGATGTTTTTTGTGTTTTATATTCTCCAACAAACCCACGACAGCACATCGCTGCATACATTTCCTCTGCCATTTCTCTTGATTTTAAAAAGGAAATCCCCAATATCCCAGAAAAGGACTGTGCTTTTTTCCTGTTTTGTCCTACAGATCGTAAGCGAAGTGACGTAAGGATTTCCATGCAGATTTCTCCGAGTACGGCAATATATTTTAATGTAATATCCAATGTAAAAATAAAGATATCCGGTATATGAAATGAGCGGAGGCTTGCTGTTAATTTATTCCAGGATGTTCCCGCTGACAGAATACCTATAAGCGTAACGGATACAAACACTTTGGTTGTGATAATAAGCAAAATCTGCGGATTTCCTATAAACACTGCCGGTAAAAGTATTAGTGCAGAAAAAAGTACTGCTCCAAATGTCCCCGAAAGTATCTGTTTCATTGTTTCTGTCGGATAAGTTGCAAGTGCAAGAATAGTTCCGCCTGCCATAATTAATGAAAATACATAGTTTTTTGAACAGGCAGTAAGTAAAATATATAGGAATGTATAACATAGTTTTAAAGAAGGACTGGCGCTTAGGCACCCGTCCTTCCCTTCTTTCCATTTTAATTTTGACAGTACACCAAGAACTGCCTGCGTACTTTTTGTAATAAATCCATCTTTATCAATACTCGGAACATATTGCTCCGTTTCACACATCCATGATGGAAGAAAACTATTATTTTTTTCCTGATTTTGCATTACACTGACTGCCCTTTTGAAAAATCTATTTTATCTTTTTTACTTCCAGCTAAAAGTTTAAAGAAGATAACAATAATCGCTACGCCAACAACTGCAGATAAAATATATCCTATCCATTCCGGCATTCCTGCCATAGAGTAATCCGGGAAAAGCGAAGCAAGGCTAAAGCCCTTTTCCATTCCTGCCGGTGTATATCCAAGTGCTTTTCCATTACTTACAAGGGATGCCATCTCTTCAACGCCCCATTCTCCCCAGGCGGTTCCACTTGCCAGAAGACCTAATGGTGTAAATATAATCAAAACTGCCATAAGAATATATAATGGCTTAAATGCGGACTGTGCTGGTTTTTCCTCTAATGTTTCCGGTGATATCTTTTCCACAAATGCAAGGATTGCTGTAGTAAGAACTATTTCTGCAATTCCAAATAATGTAAGATGTCCAATCATCATTGCCGGAATAGAAATAGTAAGCGGATATGGACAATAGAGTGCCTTTCCTGCTGCATCAGTAAACAGCAATGGCTGAATTCCAAACTCAATCGCTGCACAAAATGCTGCTGCATTAATGCCGATGTAGGAACCAATTCCTGCTGCTAACTTTCTTTTTCCTGTTTTTTCCCAGATAAGCTTGTAAATCGCAAATCCGAGAAATGGCAATATGAAAGCCATATTAAAACAGTTCGCTCCAAAAGCGAGAATACCGCCATCACCAAACAACAATGCCTGGATAAGCAGTGCGATCGTAACGGCAATACAGCCTGCCGATGGACTTCCCGTAAGAATCGCAATCAATGTTCCTCCTACTGCATGTCCTGTCGTACCTCCCGGAAGCGGGATGTTGAACATCATTCCAAGAAAGGAAAACGCTGCTCCAATTCCAAGCAATGGCATCTTCACCTTCGGAATTTCTTCTTTTACTTTCTTAACAGAGTATGTCCATACCGGAACCATTGCTGCTGCCATTACCGCACAGGTCGAAGGACTCAAATAATTTTCAGGTATATGCATCTTTCTTTCCTCCTATAAAGCTTTTATGTTTTAAATCTAGGATATACCTTTCTATTTTTTCTCACAAGCTCCCCTGGGGGATATATTTTGTATTTTTTTGTATAATTCTGCTATAACTTTATGCTATACTATTATACTGATACTGAAGATTAAGCAGCTTCTTGACTAAAACAAAAATTCTGAGGTGAATTTTATGAATACTCTATTAGAACAAATTAAAAAGAAAAATGCAAAAGCTTTTACACATAGTGGAAAATTTCATGCAGACGATGTTTTCTCCTATGCACTGTTGTTATATTTAAATCCTGAAATCACAATCACCCGTGGAAATAAAGTTCCTGAAGATTTTAAGGGAATTATTTTTGATATTGGCAGGGGAAAATACGACCATCACCAGCGCGACAGCCGTATCCGTGAAAATGGTGTTCCTTATGCTGCATTTGGTCTTTTATGGGAAGAACTTGGTGCAGAAATTCTTGGCGAAGAACTTGCCGCAAAGTTCGATGAGTCATTCATCCAGCCACTTGATATTAACGACAATACCGGCGAGAAAAATGAACTTGCCACTTTAATTGGCAATTTTAATCCTTCCTGGGATGTGGAAAATGGAGAAAATGAAGCATTCTCCAGAGCGGTACAGACAGCTGGAATGATTCTTGTAAATATGTTCGAAAAATATAAAGGAAATGAACGTGCCGAGAAACGTGTAGAAGAAATTTTAGCCGCACATAATTCTTCTGTTTTGTCTGGGGAAAAATCTGAAATCGAAGCAAAAATTCTCGTTCTCCCTGAATTCGTCCCATGCCAGAAACAATTACGCGAAACAGATATTGCCTTTATTATTTTCCCCTCAAACCGCGAAGGCTATTGCATCCAGCCATTAAAAAAAGAACATTCTCTCAATTACAAATGCAGCTTCCCTGAAAACTGGCTTGGTTTAGAGGGAGACGAATTAAAACAGGTAACTGGCTTAACCAGCGCAAACTTCTGCCACAAAGGCGGTTTTATCATGACCGTCGATGATGTAAACGATGCAATTTCTGCCTGCAAAATAAGCCTTGAAAACTTTACAGAAACTTCTTGCATTATAAATTTAGGAGATTCTTCCAAAATAGATGAAATCCTTAAAGAAATCCCTCATATGGAAAATGCAGCAATTATCCATTGTGACTTACCGAAAATGCCCGCACTTACATTTGACAGAAACTTGGGTGAGATGTCTATGGAAAAAGAGGAGTTTGCATCTTATATTAAAGACTATGTGAAAGGCATTTTAAAATATAAACCAGATGCTGTTTACGTTGAAGGAGAACTTTTCATTGTCTATCCTGTCATCCGGGTTTTACACAAAAAACATATCCCAGTCTACATAAAACACCAAAATGGGGTTGTTGCTATTTAATTCATTAAGGGACAGACGCCCGAGAAGAGATACGATATCCTATATTTGTGACTTTAGTCGCTGCGGTTTGGATGTGAGCGCATGAGCGAACATTTAAACCGCAGCGACTAAAATCACAAATATGCCTTATTGGGGGCAATGCCTTCGTCTGTAGTTCGCTTAATGAATTAAATAGCAATATTTTGTACTGTTTGAATATTCTTCTTTGTATTTATATCCAAGTTCATCGAACTGTTTAATTTCCTCTGGATTTTCTATCTGATGTTCTGCCATATAGCGTACAAGGGAACCTCTTGCCATTTTTGCGTAGGTTCCTTTTTCTTTTATTTTTCCATCGATCAGTTCTCCAAATACACAGGTTATAACTCGTACATTTTCAGGGATATATTTTAAAATGCTTTTGCTGTATTCTTTGGAGGCAAGGTTAATGAGGCAATCGCAGTCTTTTAAGACGTAGTCTGCCAGTTTTTGTCCCCAAAAGTCATATAAATTATCTATTTCTTCTTTGTGGAAGCGTGCCTGCATTTCAAGGCGATATGGAATTACTCCGTCAAATGGACATAGTGCACCGTAAAAGCCTGATAAAATCCGTAAATGTTTTTCTAACCATGTAAAAGCCTGCTCCTCAAATACTGCTGGAGCCATATATTTATACTGGATTCCTTCATAGGAAAGAATCGCCGGGCTTAGATTCTGTTTTAAGTTTCCTATTCGAAACTGTCGCTCATTCTCTTCCACAAGCTTATCACTGCATTTCCACAAATCTTTTAGCTCATCAAATGACATATTTCCCATGTAAGAAAAAAGCTTCTCTGCTTCTTTTATAAAAAATGGGATATTTTTATACGGTAAAATATCGTTTCTTATCTTCATTTTTTTCGCTGGGGAAATAATTACTTTTAACATTTGGATTTCTTCCTCTTACTTTCCTATTTTTTATTTGTCCATTTACAGATTCTGAATTTGTATATTTTTCGTAACATACCAGTGTTTCTTCCTTCTAGCTTCTAAAGTATTGTTGGATATAGTTTGATTCGTGACTCTTTTGTTGTAACTGCCAAATGATTGTCCATAAACTATTATTACTAAACAGCTAATACACTATCTTATACCAGAATTTTTTCAAACACTCCTTGAATCCCTTAGAAAATTTAACTTTACAAATTTATTGTTATAACAGAACTATACTATAT
>SKEC01000830.1_pt1 | contig 27323 bp, 27 predicted proteins | sample 4826641 | NCBI WGS metagenome assembly SKEC01 (sample SAMN11008819, study PRJNA524170) | human gut metagenome | biome: Human fecal sample; material: Feces; isolation source: fecal sample from pouch patient p18, p21 | host: Homo sapiens | place: Israel: Tel-Aviv | collected 2015-12-22
GTATAATACATATGTTGTCGCTCCTAATCTGGCAACAGAAAGGGGGTGTGAATATGTCGATATTTATCTCTTTTCTTGTTTCCGTCGCAGCAAGTGTAGTTGGCTACTATGTTTGCAAATGGCTAGACGGAGATGACAGCGACAATTAGCCTGAATGGATGCTCAACCATCAAAAAAGAGAAGACCCCTCATGAGTTGGCGGCTCATGAGGGGTCATTTTTGTGTGAATATGTCATATTCATCTCTTTTCTTAGCTGCAATTACTATAGCACATAATCGTAGCCAAAACAAGTATATGTTGAAAAATAAAATTTTATTTATCACATCTATGCTATGGTTTAAAAATGGGTGCTTTTCTTTTGAGAAAACAAAATCGTAACAAAAATGTAACATCTGTTTTTGCTAATATTCTGAAAAGGATACGAAAAACAGGAGAAAAATTATCATTAATATACAAATTAAGACAAAGTGTCTATGAATTTTTTTTTGAATCGTACAAATGTACAGAAATAAAAACAATTTTATTGTGGAAAATGCGCATAAAAAGAGAGCGGATTCTAAAATAAGAGCGAAAAACGGTTAAAAAAGTAATAAAAAATAGACAAAACGTAGAATAAAAAAAGAGCAAATTGAAATAAAAAAAGTGTTTTTTTTATGAATTTAACTTGTTGAAGTGGAACGTTGACAAAGAGAAAACATGGGAGTAATATTTAGTCAACTTTTCGGAGAACATGACGTTTTAATGCGATTATAAGCAGTAACATTTGCCATGCTGTATACGAAAAGTGACAAAATACAGCAATATACATTAGGTAGAAAGGGAGGGAGCAATACGGGAAATCTGGCAGACAATCTTATGGAAGAACTGAATTGTGAGACAGTGTTCACACTTCCGGTTCTTGGCGGGATCAATGAATCTGTAGTAGTTACCTGGATCATCATGGCAGTGCTTGTGATAGCATCCATTATTCTGGTAAGAAACTTAAAGGTTGAGAATCCCGGAAAAGTGCAGTTGGCTCTCGAAGCCGGTATCGGCGCCGCTGAGGACTTCTTTGTCGGAGTACTTGGGAAAGAGAACAAGGGCTATGTACCGTATCTGATTACGGTTCTGTTATATCTCGCCTGTTCAAACACAATTGCACCATTGTTTGGCTTTAAGCCTCCGACGAAAGATCTGAACGTGACGGCAGCCCTGGCAATCATGAGTATGTGTCTCATTGAATTCTCAGGTATCCGCAAGAATGGATTCGGACATTGGGCAAAGCATTTTGCACAGCCGATTCCAATTGTAGCACCGATCATGATTTTGGAAATCGTCATCCGGCCGTTGTCGCTTTGTATGCGACTCTTTGGTAACATGCTGGCAGGATTCGTAGTCATGGAACTTTTGAAAGCAATCGTTCCACTGATCATTCCGATTCCAATCAGTTTTTACTTTGATATTTTCGACGGCCTACTTCAGGCATACGTATTTGTATTCCTGACATCTCTGTTTATGAATGAAGAGATGGAGTAAGAACTTAACACATTCTATTGAAAAGAAAAGGAGATTAAAATTATGTCAACACTTATTGCTATTGGAGCAGCTATCGCAGTATTCACAGGTATCGGAGCAGGTATCGGTATCGGACATGCAACAGGTAAAGCAGTAGAAGCTATCGCAAGACAGCCAGAGGCAGAAAGCAAGATCAGTAAGAACCTTATCCTTGGATGTGCTCTTGCAGAGGCAACAGCTATCTACGGTTTCATCATTGGTATCCTGATCATCTTCTTCCTGAAATAAGAAACGAAAAGAATCTTATGAAAATGATGGAAGCAGATAACAGGAAAGGCAGGTGTAAAAGGTGCTTCAGTTAAATATGAACCTTGTCTATACCATTATCAACCTTATTGTTCTCTTCCTCCTGTTGAGACATTTTCTGATCAAACCGGTGAGTGATATCATGGAGAAGCGCAGACAGATGATCGCAGATGGTCTTCAGGGTGCACAGGATGCACAGAGTGATGCGCAGAAGATGAAACAGGAATATGAAGATGCTTTAAAGGGAGCAAAGCTTGAATCAGCAGCGATTGTTGAGAAGGCACGCTCAGAGGCTAAGACAGAGTATGACCGCATCGTAAGTGAAGCAGGAAGCAAGGCCGGAGATCTTCTGGAAGCTGCAAAAGAGAATGTACGTATTGAGCGTGAGAAGACAATGAAAGATCTTCAGACTCAGATTGCAGGACTGGCTATGGCATCCGCTGAGAAGATCGTGGGAGACAAAGAGCAGAACATTTATGACCAGTTTTTGGGAGAAGTAGGTGGGACAGATGAAGACACAGACAAGTAAGAGTCAGATTTACTGCCCGATGGCAGCAATCAGATATGCACGTGTCCTGTATGAAGTAGGTGTCCCAAAAGAAGCTGTACAGAAAACACGTGAGATTTTTGAGGAAGTACCGCAGCTTCACGAGATTTTCGCGAATCCTACCATTGAACTTCAGAAAAAAATGAATGTGGTAGACAGAGTATTTCCAAAGGAGATAAGAAATTTCCTTAAAGTAGCGTGCAGATATCAGAGAATGAATCTGATCGAAGATATCTTCACAGCATATGACAGATACTGTGATGAACAGAATCAGGTTCTGAACGCAGTTCTGACATGTATTCAGCCTCCGACGGAGGAACAGAAAAAAGGAATGGAGGCGTTCCTTTGTAAGAAATATGGCGCAAAGAGTGCTAAAATCGAAGTTCGTCAGGACAAAGCACTGCTTGGAGGATTTATTCTCCGGGTTGGCAGTGATGAGTATGACTGGAGTATGAAAGGACGCCTGAACAGATTAGAACAAAGATTGACCTGGAGGTGAACAAGGTGAGTTCAATCAATTCAGATGAAATTATTTCTATCCTGAAAGAAGAAATAGAGAATTTTGATACAATGAGTAAGGACAGTGAAGTAGGTACTGTTGTTACTGTCGGCGATGGTATCGCCACAATCTACGGGATTGATCACGCCATGTACGGGGAAATCGTTACTTTTGAAAACGGCCTTAAGGGAATGGTACAGGATATTCGTAAGAATGAGATCGGATGTATCCTTCTTGGAAGTGACACAGGAATCCGTGAAGGCACAAAGGTAGCCCGTACAGGAAAGAAAGCAGGCGTTCCGGTTGGAGACGCTTATGTAGGAAGAGTTGTCAACGCCCTTGGTGAGGCGATTGACGGAAAAGGTGAGATCAAATCTGACGACTATCGCCCAATCGAGAATGAGGCACCTGGAATTGTTGATCGTAAGTCAGTAAGCGTTCCGCTTGAGACAGGTATCCTTTCCATCGATGCAATGTTCCCAATCGGCCGTGGACAGCGTGAGCTGATCATCGGAGACCGTCAGACAGGAAAGACATCCATTGCACTGGATACGATCCTGAATCAGAAAGGTAAAGATGTGATCTGTGTTTATGTTGCAATCGGACAGAAAGCATCTACAGTAGCCAAAGTTGTTAACACATTACAGACACACGGAGCAATGGATTATACGATCATCGTATCTTCCACAGCAAGTGACTGTGCTCCGCTTCAGTATATTGCACCATATGCAGGAACTGCTATGGCAGAGTACTTTATGCACAAGGGAAAAGATGCACTGATCATTTATGATGATCTTTCCAAGCATGCGGTTGCATACCGTGCACTTTCTCTTCTGCTTGGACGTTCTCCGGGACGTGAGGCATATCCTGGAGACGTATTCTACCTGCATTCAAGACTTCTGGAGAGATCCAGCCGTTTGAGTGATGAGATGGGCGGAGGTTCTATCACAGCACTTCCGATCATTGAAACACAGGCAGGAGATGTATCAGCATATATTCCGACGAATGTTATTTCCATTACAGATGGACAGATCTTCCTGGAGAGTGGACTTTTCGCATCAGGAATGAGACCGGCGGTCAACGTTGGACTTTCCGTATCCCGTGTTGGTGGTGCAGCTCAGACAAAAGCAATGAAGAAAGCATCAGGAAGTATTCGTATCGATCTGGCGCAGTATCGTGAGATGGAAGTCTTCACACAGTTCAGTTCAGATCTTGATGCAGCTACGAAGGAAGAACTGGAATATGGAAGTGGTCTGATGGAACTTCTGAAACAGCCACTGTATCATCCACTTTCCTTGCATGAGAAAGTAATTACACTGTGTGCAGCAACACATAAAGTACTCTTAGGTGTTGAGAAGACAAAAATCAAACAGTTCCAGTATGATATGCTTCAGATGTTCGAGACAGAGCATCCGGAAATCGGTCAGGAAATCGAAGAGAAGAAAGTCCTGACAGAGGAACTGATCGACAAGATCGTAGAGACAGCGAAGGAATTCAAGAAGAGCAGGTGTTAATATGGCAAATATCAGAGAGATACAGAGCAGAATCAACAGTGTCAAAGACACAATGAAGATTACCAATGCAATGTATATGATCTCTTCTTCCAAACTGACACAGGCGAGAAAGAAGCTGGCAGATACAGAACCATATTTCTATGCGCTGCAGGGTGAGATCAGCCGTATTTTACGTCATCTACCAGAATTACATCATAGTTATTTCAACAAGAGGGAAAACATTCCGGCAGAGGAACGTAAGATTGGATCGATCGTTATCACGGCGGACAAGGGACTGGCCGGTGCATACAATCACAATATTGTGAAGCTTGAGGAAGAGATTCTTTCCAAGCCGGGTCAGCATAAGCTTTTTGTTGTGGGAGAGCTTGGACGTCATTATTTTGCAAAGAAGGATGTAGATATTGATACAAACTTCCGTTACACAGTTCAGAAGCCGACCATGCATCGTGCCCGTGACATCTCAGCGGTTATTCTGGATCAGTTTAACAATCATGAGCTGGATGAAGTTTACGTAGTATATACACGAATGGAAAATGCAGTTCAGTCAGAGGCAGAAGTGTTAAAACTTCTTCCACTCGAGAGAGGGGACTTTGGCGAAATGAAGATGCCTTTGAATATGTATCGTGAGGAAATCGAACTAAATCCATCTCCTATGGATGTCATGAACAGTATTGTACCAAGTTATATCAACGGTATGATCTACGGATGTCTGGTTGAGGCTTATGCCAGTGAGCATAATGCCCGTATGATGGCAATGAAGTCAGCAACAGACAGTGCACAGGATCTGATCAAAGATCTGTCAATCCTCTATAACAGAGCAAGACAGGCTGCGATCACACAGGAGATCACAGAGGTTTGTGCCGGCGCAAGAGCTCAGCAGAAGAAGAGTTAAAATGTCGAGATGCGTTACAGACAGCAGGTTGTTGCAGTTTGTAATGACTGAAATATAGAAAGAGAGAGAGAACATGAATAAAGGACGAATTGTACAGGTTATGGGACCTGTCGTTGACGTAGTGTTTGAAAACGGTGATCTTCCTTTTATCAAAGATGCTCTTGAAGTTGATAATAATGGAAAGAAATGCATCATGGAGGTTGCACAGCACCTTGGAAATAATGAGGTGCGCTGCCTGATGCTTGCTGCAAGTGAAGGACTTTGCAAAGATATGGAAGTTACTGCAACAGGAGCCGGTATTCAGGTTCCTGTCGGCGAGCAGACACTTGGAAGATTATTTAATGTACTCGGCGAGACAATTGATAACGGAGAGCCGATTACAGATTCTAAAAAATGGGTAATCCACAGACAGCCGCCTACATTCGAGGATCAGAGCCCGGTAGTAGAGATCCTTGAGACAGGTATTAAAGTTATCGACCTTCTTGCTCCTTATGCAAAAGGTGGTAAGATTGGTCTGTTCGGTGGTGCCGGTGTAGGTAAGACCGTGCTGATTCAGGAATTGATCCGTAACATTGCAACAGAGCATGGCGGATATTCCATTTTTACAGGAGTTGGAGAGCGTTCCCGTGAGGGTAACGACCTCTGGACAGAGATGAAAGAATCCGGAGTACTGGAGAAAACAGCCCTGGTATTCGGACAGATGAATGAGCCACCTGGAGCTCGTATGCGTGTCGCTGAGACAGGACTTACAATGGCAGAATATTTCCGTGATGAGCAGCATCAGAACGTGCTTCTCTTTATCGATAATATTTTCCGTTTTACACAGGCTGGATCTGAGGTATCAGCCCTTCTTGGACGTATGCCTTCAGCCGTAGGTTATCAGCCGACACTGGCAACAGAAATGGGTGAACTTCAGGAGCGTATTGCATCTACAAAGAACGGTTCTGTAACATCGGTTCAGGCAGTATATGTACCGGCCGATGACCTGACAGACCCAGCTCCGGCAACTACATTTGCCCACCTGGATGCAACAACCGTACTTTCCAGAAAGATCGTTGAGCAGGGTATTTATCCGGCCGTAGATCCACTGGAGTCAAGCTCCCGTATTCTGGAAGCAGACGTTGTAGGAGAGGAGCATTACGAAGTAGCTAACAAGGTAATTGCAATTCTTCAGAAATATAAAGAACTGCAGGATATCATCGCAATCCTTGGTATGGAAGAACTTTCTGATGAAGATAAAGCAACTGTTATGCGTGCAAGAAAGATTCAGAAATTCCTGTCCCAGCCATTCTTCGTAGCAGAGACATTTACAGGAATTCCTGGAAAATATGTACCGCTGAAAGAGACGATCCGTGGATTTAAGATGATCATTGACGGAGAGATGGATGCTTATCCGGAGAATGCTTTCTTCAATGTCGGAACAATTGATGACGTAATTGCCAAGGCAAAAGAGATGGAAGAAGAGTAATTGTTGAAATAGGAGAATGTGCATATGGATACATTTGGTCTGAAAATCATAGCAAGTGATGGTGTATTCTACGAAGGTCGTTGTAAGAAGCTGATCATCCCGGCTCCGGATGGAGAAAAGGGAATTCTTGCAAATCATGAGAATATGGTGATCGCTGTGAATGTCGGAGTTGCACATATGAGTTTGGACGGCGATGAATGGAAAGATATTGCAGTGGGTGTGGGATTTGTTGAAATCGTAAACAATCGAGTCACACTGATTGTTGATACAGCCGAGAAACCAGAAGACATCAATGTGCGACGAGCACAGGAGCAGAAAGAGCGTGCAGAGGAAAGGTTACGTCAGCAGCAGAGTATCCAGCAGTATTATCATACGCAGGCATCTCTGGCAAGAGCGATGAACCGACTTCGTGTTTCACAGGATAAAAAGTGGAATTTATAGATTTCGAGAGCATGTAGATGTGCAGAAATCAGAAATATCTGCAGGATATATCATTTAATTAGAGAAAGAGGGATAGATTTTCTGGAATGGGAAATCACCCTCTTTTTTTACATTTAAAAGTGAATTGCGAAACTTTTTTGTATTGCATTTTAATTCGTAGTATAATACAATAATCTTATCTGAGTGTCTAAAATTATAGAAAGACAGAGGAAAAATGATATGAGTGATAGAAAGAAGCCACGTTCTCTCTCAGAAATCGTAAATGATGTACTTCGTGCGGTACGTGATTATTATGATTCAGAATACGTGTACTATATTGAGAAAGAGTATGGGGATATTGAGACCATCTTTGAGTGGTGTGCAGAGAATGTTCCATGGCAGAGAGATAAGATAAAGATGCTTCCGGAAGAACATCAGCCAAAGTGGATGAAGCAGGAGATTACAAATTCAACAGAGGCCGATTACAGTGTGAGTTTACAGCTGGATGAGAATACAGTAGCAATTCTTGCAGCAGTTGGAGTTCACCGGGGCGGATGTGATGTTGGATTGCTTCGTACGGTGATTCCGTATATACCGCAGGCAATCGCTCTTCATAAACTCCAGAAACAGCAGGAGTATCTCAGTTATCATGATAATCTGACAGGAGTACTTAACAGAAATAGTTTTGTTGCATATCTGGATCATGTGGAACCGGAAGAATTGAAGACATTGGGAGCTCTTTCCGTAGACATTAATGGACTGAAGAATTTTAATAAAGAATTCGGAAGAGATTATGGAGATGAAGTTGTCACCAGAGTTGGTGAAGTGCTTTCGGAGTATTTCCATAATGGTAATGTATACAGAATGACAGGAGATGAGTATCTGGTTCTTGTAGAGAACGCTTCCTATGAAGATTTTACACAACAGGTACATGGTGCATATACAAAACTTGAAAACATAAGTCTGGGACTTGTTTCAGTAGGGTATGCCTGGGGAAAAGTGGACATAGATGTGAATGGTCTTGTGATCAGTGCAGAGAATATGATGCGGGAAGAGAAAAAGAAGTATTATAAAAATCTGCGTAAAGGTCATCATGAGCCAATCATCAAAAAGGATCTTCTAGAGGATATTGAACAGAAGAATTTTATTGTATGTCTGGTACCGAAGATTGATGTGCAGACCGGAGAAATTGCAGGTGCTGAAGCGATTGTCAGATATCATCATAAGGATCTTGGAATTATGGATCCGGGAAGATATATTAATCTTCTGGAAGAGACAAGGCTGTCACATTATCTCGATCTCTATATATTTGAACAGGTATGTCAGATCCTTCATAAGTGGGAGACAGAAGGAATCCAGATGGTGCCGATTTCAGTAAACTTTGCAGGTGAAACATTGAGGCAGGAGAACATTGCGGATCAGATGAGTGCGCTGATTGAGAAATATCAGGTATTATGCGAATATTTGGAAGTAGAAGTCTCCGAATCTTATACAGATACGAACCAGGAGATGCTGGCGGCATCATGCAGTAAAATCAGAAAAGCGAATGTCCGCGTAGTATTGGATCATTTCGGAGCTAAGAATTCCAGCTTTTCGATTCTGTCCATTATGGATTTTGATGGATTGAAGCTGGATGAGAGCCTTATTACAAATCTGGTTGGAAACAGAAGAAGCAGAGTGGTAGCAAAGGCCGTAATTGATATTTGTCATCAATTGGGATGTTCTGTTCTTGCGGAGAGTGTTGAAACACAGGACCAGCTGAATGTTCTTCAGGAATTAGGATGCGATTATGCACAGGGAACATTATTTAATAAACCGATCAAAGTGGAGACATTTGAAGTGCGATATCTGAAGGAATAGGATGATCTGCCGGGGGGAATGAAACGGAAGAGATTCTAAATATTACAGAGGATAAGATGAAAAATACAGATGGAGTTGAAATTAAATAAGATGAATAAAGCATTGTTCAGAGACAGAGCAAAGAAACTAATGCTTACAGGGGTTTTGGCAGGAGTAATTGCAGGAGTGGCAATTACTTCAGGAATCTCCTCAATTACATTGAAAAAAGCGGAAAAGAAGCTGGAAATCAGCAATGCAAAATTACAGGAGCAGACAAAGAAGAACGAAGAACTGCAGGCAGAGTTAGAAAGAGAAGAAGTAACAGAAAATACTGCAGAGTTGCTGGCAAGTGATGATGACAGATGGTGTCTTGCACTTGTGAATGAGAAGCATCCATTGGATACTTCTTATGTGCCGGCGAAGCTGACGGAGATAAGTGGTGGAAAACAGGTAGATTCCAGGATAGCAGACAGTCTGAATAAGATGCTGGATGATGGGAAGAAGGCAGGACTCAGCATGTATGTGACATCAGGATATCGTTCTTATGAGAAACAGAGAGATGTCTTTAATACGACGATGCAGGACTGGATCAATCAGGGATACACACCGTTAAATGCGTATGATGAGACAAAGAAATCAGTTGCAATTCCAGGAACAAGCGAGCATGCAACCGGTCTTGCTGTTGACATTATATCGACAAAGTACGGGGAGCTTGATGAGAAACAGGGAGATACAGAAGAGCAAAAGTGGTTGATGGAACATTGTTCAGAGTATGGTTTTGTTCTTCGGTTTCCGCAGGATAAATCTAATATTACAGGAATTATATATGAGCCGTGGCATTATCGTTATGTGGGAGTAGATGCTGCAAAAGAGATGACAGAGAAAGGACTTACTTTGGAAGAATATGTTTCTGCAAATTAAGTAAAAACCGTTCTGATCGACAGATAAGAGAGAAGTATAAATAATACATAAGGAGGAGAAGTAAATGGAAGATTTAACATTTGGAGAACAGGTGAAAATCGTCCTGGGAAGAAAAGGAATGACGATCAAAGAACTGGCGGAGACGATTGAGAAAGAGACAGGAAAGAAGATGTCACGTCAGAATTTAACACAGCGTCTTGGAAGGGATAATTTTCAGGAACAGGATATGAGACTAATCGCGTCTATTCTTGGCTGTCCGTTTCAGCTGAGCATCATGTCAGGAGAGATTGCAGAGAGTGCAGTCGGACGTATCAGAAAGCAGGAAGTAAAATGGAATGAACAGGAACAGCCGGAAGAGAGCTTTTCAGAGGAAACGGTGGAGACAGAGAAGGAAGAACAGCAGCTTACAGGTGAAGAACGTGACATGACGATCGGTGAGATTTATGATATGCATGAAGAACTTGCTGAACTTGAAAAGAATGCAGTAGAAGCAGAGCAAACAGAAGATGTCAGAGAAGAACTTCAGGCAGAAGAAGAGGAATATAAGGAAGAGCTTCAGGAAGTGCCGGAATCAGATCAGGAAGAAGAAAATTCTGTGGAACCAGAAGTTTCCTATACGGAAGATTATGATCAGCCGGCAGAGGAAGAAGCAGAACCATATGAAGAATCAGAAGTTTCATCCTATGAGACACAGCAGGCAGAGCCGGTGCAGGAAGAGGCAACATACGAAGAGCCTGTACAGGAAGAAATAGTACAGGAAGAAGTTGGAGACATTAATCCATACACAGGAAGAGAATATGAATCCAACAGCGTACGTATGCATCCGAAAAGAATTGGGTATGTGCAGGTTTATGACCGTGCAAACCATAAATGGACAGATATGACAGAATGGGCATTCCTCGGATATCAGGAACGTAAGAAAGTACTTCTTGGAGAGGATTACGAACCGCCAATTTATCTGGATTAAAATTAAAATGGATAGAGAAAAGAAGTGCATCCGCTGTGAACGCTTCCTTTCTCTATCTTTTTCCTTTCTTTTTAAGAATCACATTAAGTATCGACACCAGTGACCGAAAGATTCAGAGTTTTCACATTCATCTTCGGTAAGTTCCAGAATAGAGATGTAAGAACTGGTAAATTGAGGAAAGCCGAACAAGTTAGCCATATGTGCTTCTCTGGGATCGTAAAGGCCGGGAACGCCAAGCCAAAGATGATCCTTTTCTTTGATCAGGAGAAGGTGATGATAATTATGACAGCCATGCAGAAGAAAGCTATTGTTGGCAAGCGGCCAGAATCTGCGTGGAAGTGTGGAAATTTCTGCGTGCGTGATTTTTTTTGCTTGAATTGAAGCGTCATGAATTGAAGTATCATCAGCTGAAACATCCTCGGTTAGCGCATCCTCAGTTGGAGCATTCAAAGTTGAAGTGTCATCAATAGAAGCGTCATCAATAGGAGCGTCATCAATAGGAGCGTCATCAATAGAAGCGTCAGATAATGTTGCTTCGGATACAGTCTCAGATACAGTGTCTTCTGTTATGACGGCTTCTTCCGAAATGGATGGATTCTCAGGTTCAGAGGATAAAATCTCTTCTGTTGATAAAGAACAATCAGAAAAAGAATAAAAATCCGGCAGAGGTACAGCGGAGGCAATCCAATGCTGTGGCCGATTCTGGGTGATGGAGAAAATAATGAACCCATCAATGTGTTTAAGAGTTCTTTTATGTGGAAAACGTTCCCCGGAAATGACCAGTTGTGTGGATAAGTTCTGACCAGAGCACTGAAGAAGTGCAACCGGAGAACCTGTAAGTGTTTGATTTTCGAGAATAAATGCATGGACTTCCAACTGTTCTCCAGGGACAATCGGAAGATTTTTAACATGAAGTGTTAAGAGATAAGAATAATTATGTGATGAAATTTGTAGAAAACCAAGATTTCTGCGGCGGCAGCAGGATTCGTACTCATATAAATAATAACTTCCCGGATTCATAGCAAGCCCCTGAAAAGAATTTTTCTATATAGTTTATTCAGAATGAAAAGGAATATTAATGCTATTTTTATACAATAACCGAAAGGAAACAAAATGAGGATGACAACGGATGAAAAATATATGCGTGCGGCCTTAAAACAGGCAGAGAAAGCGTATAATCTGGGAGAAACCCCGATTGGTTGCGTAATTGTTCATGAAGATAAGATTATTGCACGCGGTTATAACCGACGGAATACAGACAAGAATCCACTGGCACATGCTGAGGTCGCAGCAATCAAGAAAGCAAGCAAAAAGCTTGGTGACTGGCGTCTGGAAGAATGTACATTGTATGTGACATTAGAGCCATGTCAGATGTGTGCAGGTGCAATTGTCCAGTCCCGTATACCAAGAGTGGTTGTCGGGTGTATGAATCCGAAAGCAGGATGTACAGGTTCCATTCTGAATCTACTGAATATCCAGGCATTTAACCATCAGGCAGATCTTACAACAGGCGTATTGGAAGAAGAATGCAGCCAGTTGATGAAGCAGTTTTTCAGAGAACTCAGGGAAGCCAGGAAGATGAAGAAAAAAGCAGAAGCACAGAGTCTGTAACACAGAGGTATAAAATCATGTGGAATCTTGTGCAAAAGAAAGAGCAGTATACTTGACAAGCATTCATTTATCATGTAAAATAATAATCCGTGCAGCCGGGGTGGTAGCGGTACCTTGAACCTGCAATCCGCTATAGCAGGGGTGATATTGCGCAGAGGGCGACAGTCTGCAGGGCTGCCCCCGGAAAGTGACGTTGACGTCTGGGTCTCACGCGACGGGACTCTGTGAACCGTGTCAGGTCGGGAACGGAGCAGCACTAAGCAGAACCTCTCGGGTGCCGTGAGGGTGCCTGGGCTGAGTTAACTACCGGGGTAACGCTTGTGGGCCAAGTTCGAAGCGCAATGCACGTAAAAAAATGAATAGAATGGTATTTATATTGGAAACGATACATTCCCTCCGGAATGATGAACGAACAACACAATCTGTTACGCTTATCATGATAGGAGGATTTTTTTATGCCAAAAAATAAGTTTCAAGAAGTAATTTTCACAATCATGATGGTTTTTGTCATGGTTTATGCAATGATCTGCTACAACATTTCCCTGAATATGGGCGGAATGAGTAATGAGGTCTTTCTGGCAGCATTCCATGAACTTATCATCATGGGACCGATTGCTTTCATTCTGGATTTCTTTCTCGTAGGACCGATTGCAAAGAAGAAAGCATTTATGATCGTGAACCCACAGAAAGATAATCCGTTTATGATCGTGCTGGCAATATCCGTTTTATCCATCATTGGAATGTGCCCGCTGATGAGCCTTGCAGCAACATTGCTCTTTAAGGATGCAGGAAATCAGATGATTGCTGTGTGGTTCCAGACAACAGTATTCAATTTCCCAATGGCATTCTTCTGGCAGCTGTGCTTCGCAGGACCGATTGTCAGAAAAGTATTTGGGGTTATTTTCCGTGAGGAGCAGAAAGAAGAGGTGGCTTTTGATTAAAGCTGCAAAATAAGGGAAAGCTATCGTAAACGATAGCTTTCCCTTTTTATTATATACACAACTTCACATATCTTGACATTTCTCACATCTTCATTCAGAATAGTAAGGTAAGACCTAAAAAGGAAAATGTTTACAAATATACATTATTGACAGGAAAAGAGGTTTATAAAAAGATGAAGATTTTGCTTGCAGCGGTGAATGCAAAGTACATCCACTCAAATCTTGCGGTCTATTGCCTGCGCGCATATGCGAAAGAGCAGCATCCGGCCAGCAATATCACAATTTCTGAATATACGATCAATCAGCCATTTGATGAGATTTTGATGGATATTTATAAGCAGGCACCAGATGTTCTCTGCCTTTCCTGTTATTTATGGAATGTGACAGAAGTAGGGCAATTGATACAGGAGATTCCAAAGATTCTGCCGGATACGAAGATCTGGCTTGGAGGTCCGGAAGTTTCTTATAATGCAAGAGAAGTTCTGGAAAAATATCCAATGACAGAAGGTATCATGCGCGGAGAGGGTGAAGAGACTTTTGCAGAACTTGTGGCATATTATGAAGGTCGTGGTGCAGCTGAGTTGATCAATATTCAGGGAATCACATTCCGGGAAAAGGAAAAACAGATTGCTGCGACACCGTTTCGACAGATCATGGATCTGAGTAAAGTACCGTTTGTCTATAGGGATATTGAGAATTTCAAGAACCGTATCATTTATTATGAGACGAGCAGAGGCTGTCCGTTTTCTTGTAGTTATTGTCTTTCTTCAATTGATAAATGTCTTCGATTCCGTAACCTGGAGCTTGTGAAGAAAGAATTGCAGTTCTTTATTGATCATGAAGTGCCACAGGTTAAGTTTGTTGACAGAACATTTAACTGTAAGCATGATCATGCGATGGCAATCTGGAATTATATCAAAGAGCATGATAAAGGGATTACAAATTTTCATTTTGAAGTGGCAGCAGATCTTCTGAATGAGGAAGAGATTGAGTTGATTCGGAGTTTGCGTCCAGGACTCATTCAGCTGGAAATTGGAATTCAGTCAACGAATAAACAGACGATCAAAGAGATCAACCGTTCCATGAATCTGGAAAAAGTACGTGATAAGGTAGCAAGGATTCATGAGAAAGGAAATGTGCATCAGCATTTAGATTTGATCGCAGGTCTTCCATATGAGAATTATGATAGTTTTGCGCATTCTTTTAATGAAGTTTATGCTATGGAACCGGATCAGTTTCAGCTTGGATTTCTGAAAGTACTGCATGGATCTGTGATGCATGAGAAGATGAAAGAGTATGAACTTCTTTTCCAGAATCGTCCGCCGTATGAAGTGCTTTCAACAAAATGGCTTCCATACAGTGATGTGATCCGCCTGAAGAAAGTGGAAGAGATGGTGGAAGTTTACTATAACAGTTTTCAGTTTAGTCATACGATGAGGCTTCTTGTGGAATTGTTTCCATCCGCATTTTCCATGTATGAGAAAATGGGCAATTATTATGAGAAGAAAGGCTTGTTTGGGTTGAATCATTCAAGGCTTGCACGTTATGAGATATTGTGGGACTTTGTAGAATCAGAATTAGCAGAATTCAGCTGCTCGGAGGAAGTGCAGAAGAAAGAAGCGGATTTTAAAGAGAAGGTGCTTGAAAGCATGACTTTAGATCTTTACCTGAGAGATAATGTGAAGAATCGTCCAGCATTTCTTGGAGAGAGCAAAGTAGAAAAGGATGTAGCGTCTGAATTTTATAAGAAAGAGGCAGAAGAGCACAAGTATCTGAAGGATTATGAAGGATACGACAGTCGCCAACTGCGAAAGATGACTCATCTGGAGCGATTGAATGGAAAGCTGCATCTTTTTGATTACAGACATAGAAATAAGCTGAATCAGGATGCGGCGATTTATATAATAGAGGACTAGTATAGCGTTGCAGATATTAGAAAGATATTTGCATATGGTTTTGTTAATGGAAATGGAGAAAAAAGATGAATTTTTATGATAAAAAAGTAAGACGTTTGGTGTCAATTATTATTTTGGTGGTTATTGTTGCAATGGTTGCAACGATGGTGATTCCATATCTGGTCTAAGGAGAGTGTGATGCGGACAGGGAGAGTAACGCAGACGATCTGGAATCGTTCTGTAAAGAAACAGATCCAAAAAGGAAACAGGAATTCAACAGGAAAAACTGCGTGGGAAGAAAGTAGTTCTGAACTGATATCTGACGAAAAGGATTTTGTCTGGAGTAGCGCTTCAGTAAGTGGAAAAGCACCGGCACAGGTGAAATATGCAGTGATTAAATCAGCAGGAGATCTTGCGGCAAAGAGAGTCAGACCAACAGCGGTTTCCGTACAGATTTTGTTTCCTGAAAGTTCTGACGAGCAGGAATTAAAAGATATCATGAGAATCCTGACAGAGATCTGTGAGGAGATAGGACTTGCCATTACCTGTGTACAGGCTGAAAGTGCAGAGTATGTTTTGCAGACAGTGATTCATATTACTGCTGTTGGCGTGAAAAAAAATTCAAAACAGCAGATGAAAAAATGGATTCCGGGAACGGAAATCATCCTTTGCGGCTATACGGGATTGGAAGGAACGCTGCGATTGGTTGAAGAGGCAGAGGCAGATCTTCGTACAAGATTTACACCATCTTTTATAGAAAAAACAAAGCGTTGCAAGGAATCACTTATACTTCCGGAACAGATTTTAAAGCTTCCGGAAGAAGCGAAGAGCAGACAGTGTGGGGATGGAGGTGTACTCTGCGGATTATGGGAACTTGCAGAGGCAGAAAAGACAGGATTTGAGATTGATTTCTCAAAACTTGCACTTAAGCAGGAGACAGTGGAAATCTGTGAATTCTTTCAGTTAAATCCATATCTTCTCACATCAGTCGGAAGTTATCTTGTGCTGACAGAGCATGGAGAAGAGACGTTGGAAAGCTTGAAGAATGCAGGTGTTCCGGCAGTAAGGATCGGATTTGTAAAAGAACAGAATGCAAGAACACTTGTAAATGGAGAAGAAACCCGTTATCTGGATCGTCCGGCACCGGATGAACTGAGCCGCTGGTGGAAAGAGCGAAAAGAATCAGAAGAATAAGAAGATAGAAGAGGCGATAAATATGTTAAATATTGTACTTTATGAGCCGGAAATTCCGGCAAATACAGGGAATATCGGAAGAACCTGTGTAGCAACAGGGACAAGGCTTCATTTGATCGAGCCATTGGGATTTAAGCTGAATGAGAAATCATTAAAGCGCGCAGGCATGGATTACTGGAACGATCTTGATGTGACAACTTATATTGATTATCAGGATTTTCTTGAAAAGAATCCGGGAGCAAAAATCTATATGGCAACGACAAAAGCGCACAAAGTCTACACAGAAGTAGATTATGAGCCGGATTGCTATATTATGTTCGGGAAAGAGAGCGCAGGAATCCCGGAAGAGATTCTTGTAGAGCATGAGGAAGACTGTATGAGAATCCCGATGAATGGAGATATCCGCTCATTGAATCTTGGTAATTCGGTGGCAATTGTGTTGTATGAAGCACTGCGACAGAATGGATTCGCAGGGATGAATTTAAGTGGAGAACTGCATGAACTTCATTGGAAATAAAGTGAAAAAGGAACAGGGTCAAATCCAGTTATAAAAGGTTTGATCCTGTTCCTTTTTGACTTGTTTTCTGTTTTTACAGTTTTGGGGTAACAGATCCTATTGCATTCATTGACTAGCTTTGTGTTTTTTGAATTTTCGGGTAAAAGTATCCCCTGTCGTTGTTGACCTATCTCGCATTTCTTTAATTCTTGGGTAACGGATCCTGCTGCATTCGTTGACTAGCTTCGCATTTCTGCAGTTTTGGGGTAACAGTATCCCCCTATTTTCATTGACTAGTTTTATATTCTCGCAGATGGAATGGTCTATTTGCTTAACAAGATGTGCAAAATTCGAGAAGATAAGATGTACAAAATCAGATGTCTTATAAACAGAGCGCAAAGAGAAAGAATAATCAGATATTTATACAAATACACAAAAAACGTTTAATAAACTACAAAAAATAGAAGAAATATTTAGTAATCTAAAAAATTTTTATAAAAATCTAATAAAAAGTTTGATTATTACGACAAAATATGCTATGTTTAAAATAACATCGTTGTGCGAAAGTTACAAACAGAAAGAGAATAGGAAAGAAAAGTATGGTAATAATATATTGATACGTGCTGCGAACAGCGTAATCCTTAGATATTAATGTGCAGTAACAACATGCAACGAAGAAATCTTATTGTTCAAAATCACATAAGAACAATAAAAAGGGGAGACAAGAAAGGTGGTGTAGATACTATGGTGGATGAGACAATCCGGTCAATTAAAGAAGCAGAACAGCAGGCAGAAGAGATTCTTGTAAAAGCGCAGGAACAAAAAGAACAGATTCTGAAAGATGCATCTCTTCAAGCAAAGCAGATTCATGAAGAACTTATAGAAGAGGCAAAAAGAACTGCCGGTGGACTGGATGAGAAAGCCAGAGAAGAGGCGAAAAATCAGGAAGATAAAGAAGCAGAGAAGCTCAAAGATGTGATCGAAGAGCTGAAGGTTTCTGCAAGAGAGAAAAAGGATGCAGCAGTGCAGCTAGTTCTTTCTGAATTGATCTGATCCATGTGGTCGTAACAAAAAAGGAGGGATAAGATTATGGCGGTACTTAAGATGCAGAAAATCAGCATCTGTGCCCTGAAGAAAGATCGAAAAGCAATCCTGGAACAGTTACAGCATCTTGGAGTTCTTGAAGTTGACAGGGACAAAGAAGAGGATGCATTCTTCCAAAAGATGGACACAACCGGACAGCGGATGAAATTTGAAAAAGCGGCAACGGCAGCAGATCAGGCACTGGGGATTCTGGATGCTTACGCTCCGGAGAAAAAGTCATTACTTTCTTCGCTGGAAGGAAAAGAACTGATCGATCGCGAGTTGGAAGAAAAGGTTCAGATATCTGGACCGGAATTGATCAAGACAGCCCGCGGAATTTATGATCTTGATCGTGAGTATGCTGAGCTTAGAGCAGGCATAGCAAAGATTGAGAATCAGATTGAAAGTCTGATGCCGTGGATGGCATTAGATGTTCCGCTTCAGGAAGGGAAGACAAAAAGGACTGCTTTGATTCTGGGAACAATGCCGGGAGAGCTTACTCTTGAGAACATTTATTCCATTCTACTTGAGAAGACTCCGGAAGTGATGGAGAAAACAGGGGTCGATGTACATTTAGTTTCAGCAGAATCTAATATGATTTGCATTGCAGTCATCTGTTTGAAAGAACAACTCCAGACAGTGGAAGAAGCACTTCGAAGTGCAGGATTTGCAAGACCGTCTCAAAACTGGAGCAAGACACCAAAAGAGCAGAAGGAAGTACTGGAAACAGAGATAGCAGCGTCAAGAGAGCGGATGATGCAGTGCGAGGCAGAACTTAAGAGCCTGGCTTCCAAAAGAAAAGAACTTCAGGCCGTAGCAGATTATTACAGAGTCCGAGCAGATAAGTATGCAGTTCTCGGAGATCTTCTTCAGTCAAAGCGTACATTTGTGATAAGTGGATATATACCGGCATGTGAGTCAGGTCAGGTAGAGAAATCTTTGACAGAGAAATATAACTGTATGGTAGATATTGAAGACATTGAAGAAGGTGAAGAAGCACCGGTTATTTTAAAGAATAACCCATTCTCTACAAACATGGAAGGCATTGTAGAATCTTACGGATTACCGCATGCCGGAGAGATCGATCCGACAACGATCATGTCATTCTTCTATGTATTTTTCTTCGGAATGATGTTGTCAGATGCAGCGTATGGAGCAGTTGTTGCAATTGTGTGTGCGATTCTTGTGAAGAAATATCCAAGAATGTCACAGAGCATGGCAAAATCTTTGAAACTGTTCTTCTACTGTGGAGTATCTACACTTGTATGGGGCGTTCTGTTTGGAGGATATTTTGGAAATATCGTAGACATTGTTTCAGAAAAATTCTTCGGACATACGGTAACAGTTCCGGCACTTTGGTTTGTTCCATTGAATGATCCAATGAAACTTCTGGTTTATTCTTTGTTATTTGGAACAATTCATTTGTTCGTAGGACTTGGAATTAAAGGTTATCTGTGTTTAAAAGATGGTAAGGTTGTAGATTTTATCTGTGACGTTGTACTTTGGTTTGTAATGCTGATCGGGTTGATCCTGATGCTGCTTCCAAGTGACATTTTCGCATCAATCGCACAGACTACGATCGTGTTCCCGGCAGCTTTGAACACTGCTGCAAAAGTGATGGCTGCGGGTGGAGCAATCGGTATTGTGCTGATGTCAGGAAGAGCAAACAAGAATCCGGCGCTTCGGCTTGCGCTTGGAGCGTATGATTTGTATAACGTGACAGGATGGCTCAGTGACGCATTGTCCTATTCAAGACTTCTTGCACTTGGACTTGCAACAGGAGTTATCGCATCCGTTATTAATCAGATGGGAGCAATGCTTCCAAACAATGTGATCGGTGTGATTCTTTTCATTGTGATCTTCATTGTGGGACACGTATTGAACCTGGCGATCAATCTGCTGGGAGCTTATGTACACACAAACCGTTTACAGTTTGTGGAATTCTTCGGAAAATTTTATGAAGGCGGCGGAAAAGCATTCGAGCCTTTTAAAGAAAATACGAAATATGTTGATGTTAAGGAGGAAACAACATTATGAATATAGCAGGTGAACTTGGAGTTGTATATGGATTATTAGGCGCAGCAATCGCAGTATTATTCGCAGGTGCAGGATCTGCGTTAGGTGTAGGTATCGCAGGACAGGCAGCATCAGGTGTTGTAACAGAAGACCCGAGCAAATTCGCTAAAGTACTCATCATGCAGCTGCTCCCAGGTACACAGGGACTGTATGGACTGCTTGTTGGATTTATTACACTTTCTAAAATTGGTATTCTCGGCGGAGGCGGAGTAGAAGTTAGCGTTCAGTCAGGACTTATGATTCTTGCAGCTTGTCTCCCAATCGGTATTGTTGGATTGATTTCAGGTATCGCACAGGGTAAGACAGCAGCGGCTTCTATCGGAATCGTAGCAAAGAAGCCAGAGCAGTTTGGTAAAGCAATGCTGTTCCCGGCAATGGTTGAGACATATGCGATCCTGGCTCTTCTGATTTCCTTCCTCGCAGTAAGTGGTATCCAGCTGTAAGAAATAAATAAAAAGGAGAGCGTGGAGATGAGTGGACTTGACAAAATGAAAGCGCAGATAATCGCAGAGGCGCAGGACAATGCAAAAGAGATACTCGCACAGGCACACGCACAGGCGGATTCTATAATTGGGGAAGCACACGCACAGGCAGAGAAAGATGCACGGAAGATTGTCGCACAGGCAGAAGCCAGAGCAGAAGATTCTGTGAAACGCCTGGTCTCTTCATCAGATATGAGAAAGCGCAAGGCAGTACTTGAGGCGAAACAGGAAGTGATCAGTGAAGTTCTTGAAGATGCTTACAAAGCAGTCGGAGAGCTTGATGATGCAGCTTATTTTGCAATGCTTGAAAAGGTTCTTGAGAAGTATGTACTTCCGGAAGAAGGAACCATCTGCTTTACAGAGAAAGACAGAAAACGTATGCCTCAAGGGTATATGGAAAAAGTATATGAAACAGCGAAGAAGAAAGGCGGAAGCCTGGAACTTACAGAGACAGTGCCGGACGGAATGGATGGGGGATTTATCCTGACCTATGGCGGCATCGAAGAAAATTGTACGATCAAAGCGTTGTTTGATGCAAAAAGAGAAGAGTTATCAGATAAAGTGAACCGGCAGCTGTTTACAGCAGTGTAGCCGCAAGGAGGGATAATCTTGAGTAAGACAAAATATACCTATGCGGTTGCCAGAATCCGTGCACTGGAAGTCTCTCTTTTAACGAATGCAGTGATCGAACAGCTTCTTGCGTGCAAGAGTGCAGAACAGGCTCTACAGCTTCTGGTTGAAAAGGGCTGGGGAGATCTGACAGCAGGAACGTTGGATGCAGATGAAGTTCTGAATAAGGAAGAAGAGAAGATGTGGCAGACAATCCGTGAGGTGGCACCGGATATGCATGTATTCGATGTTCTGTCACTTCCAAAACTTTATCACAATCTGAAAGCAGCAATCAAAGAAGTGTGTACGGAAGTGGAGAATAAAAACATTTTTTACGATGACTGTGAGATTCCTGGAGAAGAGATGTTTGCACTTGTCCAGAACAAAGAATTTGATAAGCTGCCGGGTAATATGCCAGCAACAGCAAGAGAAGCATTTGACACTCTGCTTCACACAAGAGACGGACAGCTGTGCGATCTTATTATTGATCGCGCAACACTGGAAGCTATGCTGGAAGCAGGGAAAAAATCAGGTGAGAAGATCATTGAAGAGTATGCACAGACAGCAGTTGCAATCGCTGATATTAAGATTGCAGTAAGATCTCAGAAGACAGGAAAAAATGCAGAATTTATGAAGAAAGCAATGGTAAATTGTTCCGAGATCAATGTGGATCAGCTGACACAGGCAGCATTGGCCGGTGCGGAGGAGATCGCACAGTATCTGGAAGGAACATCTTATCGTGAAGGTGCCGATGCACTGCGTATATCACCGTCTGCATTTGAACGCTGGTGTGATAATAAAATGACAGATTCTATGAGGTCACAGAAATATGAATCATTTTCCGTTGGACCGCTTCTGGCGTATCTGTTAGCCAGACAAAATGAGATCAAGACAGTACGGATTATACTGACCGGAAAGCAGAATGAATTTCCGGATGAAGCAATCCGGGAAAGGATAAGGGAGATGTATGTATAAGATTGCAGTAATGGGCGATTATGACAGTATCTATGGATTTGCCACCCTCGGTCTTAGCATCTGCCCTGTGAAGGACCGGGATGAGGCGAAGACAAAGCTTCGCCAGCTTGCAGAAGGAAATTACGGCATTATCTATATTACAGAGGCTGTGGCTGCACAGATTCCGTCAGAAATCAACAAGTACGGTGAGCAGACATTTCCGGCGATTATTCAGATCCCGGGTGTGTCGGGGAATACAGGAGCCGGAGTTGAAGGCGTGAAGAAGACAGTTGAGCAGGCCGTCGGATCAGATATTCTGTTTGGAGGAGTAAGCGAATGAGCACAGGAGTGATTAAAAAAGTCGCAGGACCTCTTGTTATCGCAGAGGGAATGCGTGATGCGAATATGTTTGACGTTGTCCGCGTATCGGAACAGCGTCTGATCGGAGAGATCATTGAGATGCACGGTGACGAGGCATCCATCCAGGTATATGAAGAGACATCAGGTCTCGGACCTGGAGAACCGGTTGAATCTATGGATGTTCCAATGTCTGTAGAATTAGGACCTGGTCTGATCGCAAGTATTTATGACGGAATCCAGAGACCACTGGATGATATTATGAAGATTTCCGGAAATAACCTGAAAAGAGGAGTTGAAGTTCCGTCTCTTAAGAGAAATCTGAAATGGGAGTTTGTTCCTACTGTAAAGGTTGGAGATGAAGTAGAGACAGGAGATGTGATCGGTACAGTTCAGGAAACAGTTCTTGTACAGCAGAAGATCATGGTTCCTTACGGAATTAAAGGAACAATCAAGGAAATCAAAGAAGGAACATTTACAGTAGAAGATATTGTAGCAGTTGTTGAAACAGAAAAAGGCGAAAAAGAATTAACTATGATGCAGAAGTGGCCGGTTCGTCGCGGTCGTCCGTATAAGAAGAAACTTCCACCGGAGATGCCACTTGTAACAGGACAGCGTGTTATCGACACATTCTTCCCAATCGCCAAGGGCGGTGTTGCGGCCGTTCCGGGACCTTTCGGAAGTGGAAAGACAGTAATCCAGCATCAGCTTGCAAAATGGGCTGAGGCAGATATTGTTGTCTACATCGGATGTGGAGAGCGTGGAAATGAGATGACAGACGTTCTGAACGAGTTCCCTGAACTGAAGGATCCGAAGACAGGACAGCCTTTGATGCAGAGAACTGTTCTGATCGCAAATACATCGGATATGCCGGTTGCAGCTCGTGAGGCATCCATTTACACAGGAATTACAATAGCAGAGTATTTCCGTGATATGGGATATTCTGTAGCACTTATGGCAGACTCAACATCCCGTTGGGCTGAGGCACTTCGTGAGATGTCAGGACGTCTGGAAGAGATGCCTGGTGAAGAAGGATATCCGGCTTATCTTGGAAGTCGTCTGGCTCAGTTTTATGAGCGTGCCGGACATGTAGTTTCTCTTGGAAAAGAAGGAAGAGAAGGAGCACTTTCCGTTATCGGAGCAGTATCTCCTCCGGGTGGTGATACATCTGAGCCGGTATCTCAGGCTACACTTCGTATCGTCAAAGTGTTCTGGGGACTGGATGCTTCCCTGGCATACAAGAGACATTTCCCGGCAATCAACTGGTTGAAGAGTTACTCCCTGTATCTGGATGATATGGAAAAATGGTTTAACGGACAGGTTGCCGAAGACTGGATGGAAGGCCGTCAGAAGATGATGACACTGCTTCAGGAAGAAGCAGAACTGGAAGAGATCGTTAAGATGGTAGGTATGGACGCACTTTCACCGTCCGACCGTCTGAAGATGGAAGCTGCAAGATCGATTCGTGAGGACTTCCTGCATCAGAACTCTTTCCATGAAGTAGATACGTATACGTCATTGAAGAAACAGCACATGATGATGGTTCTCGTTAACGAATTCTTTGACAGAGCAACCGATGCATTAAAAGATGGTGCATCACTTCAGAAGCTGATCTCAATGCCGGTCAGAGAGCAGATCGGACGTTTTAAATATGTGACAGAAGATAAGCTTGACGAAGAATTTAAGCAGGTTGATGAGACATTAAGCGCTCAGATCGCAGCAGCATTTGTAAAGGAGGAAGGTTAAATGCCAAAAGAATATAGAACCATTCAGGAAGTGGCCGGACCTCTGATGCTGGTGCATGGAGTAGAAGGCGTGACATATGATGAGCTTGGAGAGATAGAGATGGCGAGCGGAGAGACTAGAAGATGTAAAGTTCTGGAAGTGAATGGAAGCGATGTCCTTGTACAGCTGTTTGAAAGTTCAACAGGTATTAACCTCTCCAACAGCAAAGTCCGATTTCTTGGACGAAGCATGGAACTTGGCGTATCAGAAGATATGCTTGGACGTGTCTTTGATGGACTTGGTAATCCGATTGATGAGGGTCCGCAGATCCTTCCGGATGCCAGAATGGATATCAATGGTCTTCCGATGAATCCGGCGGCTAGATGTTATCCGGAGGAGTTTATCCAGACAGGAGTATCTGCAATTGATGGATTGAATACACTGGTTCGTGGACAGAAGCTTCCAATCTTCTCAGCATCTGGTCTGCCGCATGCACAGTTGGCAGCACAGATTGCCCGTCAGGCAAAGGTACTTGGAACAAATGAAAACTTTGCGGTTGTATTTGCTGCTATGGGTATTACTTTCGAGGAGTCTAACTTCTTTATCGAAAGCTTCCGCGAGACAGGAGCACTCGACAGAACAGTATTGTTTGTAAACCTTGCGAATGACCCGGCAATCGAGCGTATCGCAACACCACGTATGGCGCTGACAGCAGCGGAGTATCTTGCATTTGAAAAGGATATGCATGTCCTTGTTATTCTGACAGATATCACAAACTACGCAGATGCATTGCGTGAGGTATCCGCAGCCAGAAAGGAAGTTCCTGGACGTCGTGGATATCCGGGATATCTGTACACAGACCTTGCAACACTGTATGAAAGAGCAGGACGTCAGAATGGCAAGAAGGGAAGTATCACAATGATCCCAATCCTGACAATGCCTGAGGATGACAAGACTCATCCAATCCCTGACCTGACAGGATATATCACGGAAGGACAGATCATCTTAAGCCGTGAGCTTTACAGAAAAGGAGTAACACCTCCAATTGATGTTCTTCCATCTCTGTCCCGTCTGAAAGATAAAGGAATCGGAGCAGGTAAGACAAGAGCAGATCATGCCAATACGATGAATCAGTTGTTTGCCGCTTATGCGCGTGGTAAAGATGCAAAAGAGCTGATGGTTATCCTGGGAGAGGCAGCACTGACAGAAATTGACCTGAAATATGCACGTTTCGCAGATGCATTTGAGAAAGAATATGTATCTCAGGGATATCAGACAGACCGAAGCATTGAGGAAACATTGAATATCGGATGGAAGCTGCTTCGCATGCTGCCGCGTACCGAACTCAAACGAATTGACGATAAATATCTGGATGAATATTACGACAAAGAGTAAGAACAGACAGAGTGATCGAAGATAGAAAGAGGAGGTGGCGGTATTGGCTGCGAAACAAGTGAATCCAACCCGTATGGAACTAACCCGTTTGAAGAAAAAGCGGATTACAGCCATTCGTGGTCACAAGCTTTTGAAAGATAAGCGTGATGAGCTGATGCGCCAGTATCTGGATCTTGTCCGAGAAAATATGGAAGTGAGACTTCGTGTAGAAGAAGGAATTCTCTCTGCGAACCGTAATTTTGTTATTGCCCGGGCCGGAATGTCAGAGGCAGCACTGAATACTGCATTGATGGCTCCGAAGCAGGAAGTTGGACTTATAGTTGATGAGAAGAATGTTATGAGTGTTGAGATTCCGACCTTCACATCCAAAACAAGAACAGCGGATGAAAATGATATCTATTCTTATGGATTTGCATTTACTTCCAGCGATCTTGATGGAGCAGTGAAGTCTTTATCAGATATCCTCCCAGACATGATCCGACTTGCAGAATGTGAAAAAGCATGTCAGCTGATGGCGGCAGAGATTGAGAAGACAAGACGTCGTGTAAATGCACTGGAGCATGTTATCATTCCAGAGACAGAGGAAAGTATCAAATACATTACGATGAAACTGGATGAGAATGAGCGTAGTACACAGATTCGACTGATGAAAGTGAAAGATATGATGCTCGAAGAGGCGCATCATTACAAAGAAAAAGAGGCGTAACTATTAAAAATAAAAAAGAACATGACCAGAGAATAAAAGCTTCTGTTTAAGAAGTCTTGAAACTGTGGTGCATGTTCTTTTTCATGTTTACATCTAAAAATGCAAGCATTTTACATCTTTTTTTGAAATTTTGCTTGGCTCTGAACAGTTACAAATGCAAAACATTATACAAGAATTTTGGATTGCAGAAGATCTGTTAAAAGTTGTCTTGCTCCGGCCTGAACCTGTTCTAACGGTACTTTTGATGTATAAGACTCACTGATAAATCCGAACAGACCAAAGCAGATGAATCCGGCAATCTGTCTTGCAGAATATTTTAAAGAATAAGAAGCCTTCAGCTTATCTGTATGAGATTCTACCGTGTCTAAAAGGATCCGATAAAATCGAAAAGCCAGGTAAGGATTTGTTTCCGGTACGACATGCTGGAAAAAATCATAACGTTCATAGTAAAGAGACAAAATACTGTCCAAAACGTTCAGATATCCCTGTGTGAGATTGTTTTCAGGATTGTTTTCCTCTTGTCTGCGATGGTATCCCTCTTTTCCAATAATCAGCATATCATTGAAAATGTCGTCAAGGAGGGCAAATTTATCTTTATAATGTGTGTAGAAAGTGATCCGGCTGACATTGGCAATCTTACATAATTCCGTGATTGAAATCACATCAAAAGCCTGTGTGGTTAAAAGATCCAAAAGAGCAGACTTTAAAGCACATTTTGTTTTGGTGATACGCTTATCCTCCATTGCGGATATTCTCCTTTCTATGTTCTATAGCAGATCATACGAATGCTGTGATTGCTTATCTGTAAAATTATTGTAACTGTTCAGAGCCAACCTCCAAAATGCTACGCATTTCGTCGGTGTGGCGTATCCGCCAAATAAAATTTCAAAAACAGTCTTAAAAATGCAAGCATTTTATAGCTGTTTTATGA
>SKEC01000841.1_pt1 | contig 27020 bp, 23 predicted proteins | sample 4826641 | NCBI WGS metagenome assembly SKEC01 (sample SAMN11008819, study PRJNA524170) | human gut metagenome | biome: Human fecal sample; material: Feces; isolation source: fecal sample from pouch patient p18, p21 | host: Homo sapiens | place: Israel: Tel-Aviv | collected 2015-12-22
GCGGCCGTAACCTTCCACCCGCACCCGGACAGTCTGCCCTACCTGCGCCTTGACCAGCGCCATGGCGATCTCGTCCTGCGTAGCCAGCAGGCGGGTCATGCGGTCGGTCTTTTCCTTGCGGGGGGTGGGGTCCGGCATTTCGGCAGCCTTGGTGCCGGTACGCTTGGAGTAGATAAAGGTGAACAGCTGCATATAGCCCACCTTGCGCACCAGTTCCAACGTTTTTACAAAGTCCTCCTCGGTCTCGCCGGGGAAGCCCACGATGATATCGCTGGAAAAAGTGATGCCGGGCACGGTCTTGCGGGCGTATTCGATGAGCTCCAGATACTGCTCCACCGTATAGTGGCGGTTCATCTGCTGCAAAAGCCGGTCGGAACCGCACTGCACCGGCAGATGCAGGTGCTTGCACAGCTTCGGCTGGGCGGCGATGGTATCAATGAGCTTATGGCTGGCATCCTTGGGGTGGCTGGTCATAAAGCGGATGTGATAATCGCCGGGCACGGTGCACAGCAGGTTGAGAAGGTCGGAGAAATCGATCTGCTCTTCCAGACCCTTGCCGTAGCTGTTCACGTTCTGACCCAGCAAGGTGATCTCCTTATAGCCCGCTTCCACAAGGCCGCGGAACTCCGCAAGGATATCGCCGGGCTTGCGGCTCTTCTCGCGGCCGCGGACGTAGGGCACGATGCAGTAGGTGCAGAAGTTATCGCAGCCGTACATGATGGGCAGCCATGCGCGGAACTCGCTCTCGCGCCGGATGGGAATGTTCTCCACGATGACCGGACGCTGGGCGGGGTCCAGCAGCACCCGCTTATGCTTTTGCAGCTTCTGGGCAACCAGCTGCGGCAGGGTATCGATGCCGTCCACGCCAAACACCAGATCCACATAGGGGTAGCTCTTGCGCAGCTTTTCCACAACGTGCTTCTGGTTAGCCATGCAGCCGCACAGGCCGATGATGAGACCGGGCTTTTTTTCCTTGAGCCCCTTCAGCGCGCCCACGTTGCCGAACACCCGCTGCTCGGCGTGCTCGCGCACGGCGCAGGTGTTGAACAGGATCAGGTCGGCGTCCTCGGGCTTATCGCACAGGCCGTAGCCGATATCCACCAGCACGCCTTTGATGCGCTCGCCGTCGTTGACGTTCTGCTGACAGCCGTAGCTGTGCACAAAGGCCAGCGGCGGGGTGTCGTAGGTCTGCCGCACCAGCTCGGCGGCAACGGTATTATGTTCAAAGTTAATGTATTCCAAAAAAACCATCCTTCTCCGCCGGGCAGGGCAGTCCCATGCGGCGAAACTCTATTTTCTGCTATTATATAAAAGACACTCTTTAGTATACCCTGTTTGGCCGCTGCGGGCAAGAGGAAACACGCAAATTTTATGCCTGTTTGGCCGCTGCAACCTCTGCATCCTGTCTGCGGCAGCACTCTTCGCACACGCCCAGCAGCACCACGGCGCAATCCTGCACCCTGCCCTTCTGGTTTTTGACCAGTTCCATCACCTGTTTTCCGTCCACATCTGCATCGGTCACGCCGCCGCAGACGGTGCAGTACAAATGGCTGTGCCACGGCAGGGTGTGGTCAAAACGGTCGGCCTTGCCGGGAATGGACACCCGGCGCACCCGCCCGGCCTCCACCAGACTGTTCAGGTTGCGGTACACGGTGCCAAGGCTCAGGTTCGGGCACTCCTGTGCGGCTTTATCGTAGATCTCTTCCGCAGTCGGGTGGTCGCACAGCCGCTCCACCGTCTGCATGACAAGCTCCCGCTGTTTTGAGTAGCGCATATCCATCCTCCTTTTTTACACGGTTCAGACGTTTTCTTCCCCTTTGATCTTTGCCCAGTACGCCCGGGCTGCCTGCTCGGTCTTGTTGTCGCCAAAGGTGTAGTACTTGGTATCCTTCAGCACATCCGGCAGGTACTGCTGCTGTACCCAGTGGTTTGCGTAGCTGTGGGCATATTTGTAGTTCTGCCCCTTCACCAGTGCATCCTCGCCATCAAAGTGCTTGTTTTGCAGCTGGCGTGGGATGGGGCCGGTGCGCCCGGCCTGCACATCCGCAATGGCTGCGTTGATGGCGTCGTGGGCGCTGTTGGATTTAGGGCTAGTGGCCACCAGAATGACCGCGTCCGCAAGCGGCAGACGAGCCTCCGGCAGACCCACCATGTTGGCAGCATCCACCGCCGCCTTGACGATGGGAATGATCTGCGGGTAGGCAAGCCCCACATCCTCGCAGGCGCACACCATCAGGCGGCGGCAGGCAGAGGGCAGATCTCCCGCTTCCAACAGGCGTGCCAGATAATGCAGTGCCGCGTCCGGGTCGGAGCCGCGCATGGACTTTTGGTAGGCAGAAACGATGTCGTAGTGGTCGTCGCCCTCCCGGTCGTAGCGCATGGCGGTGTGGCGGGTGACCTGCCGGATCATATCCAGAGTAATGCGCTTTTCTCCGTTTTCCACCGGTGCCGCCGTGACTGCAAAGTCCAAACAGCCCAGCGCCTTGCGCAGATCGCCCCCGGCGCTTTCGGCCAGATAGGCACAGGCGTCCTCGTCCATGCACACCGGCACCTGCTCCCCCTCGGAAAGGCGCTGCACGGCGTTGCGCACCCCGCGCTCCACATCCGCTGCGGCAAGGGGTTTGAACTCAAACACAGTGCAGCGGGAAAGCAGGGCATTATAGATGTAAAAATAGGGGTTCTCGGTGGTGGAAGCAATCAGGGTGACGCTGCCGTCCTCGATGCATTCCAAAAGGCTCTGCTGCTGCTTTTTGTTCAGGTACTGGATCTCGTCCAGATACAGCAGTATGCCGCCCGCCGCTGCCAGCGTGCCGATATCCTTGAGCACCGCCTTGATATCCCCTGTGCCGCAGGAGGTGCCGTTGAGCTTGTGCAGGGTCATGCCGCTGTTCTCGGCAATGATACGTGCCACCGTGGTCTTTCCGGTACCAGAGGGGCCGTAAAAGATCATGTTGGGAATGCGTCCGCTCTCGATGGTGCGGCGGAACACCCGCCCCGGGGCCAGCAGATGCTGCTGCCCGCACACATCCGCCAGCGTTTTGGGACGCAGGCGCTGCGCAAGAGGTTCGTTCATGGTGGTTTCTCCTTCCCTGCCCGCAAGGCACTTTTTATATAGTATAACGCATTTAGAAAAGGAGGACAAGGGCTTTTCTGAAAATCATTCTCAGATAATGCCCCGTAAACATTTACAAATCCTGTCAAACATGGTATGATTCAAGTATTCCCTTTCAAAGGAGGTTTGTCCCATGCCGGTACGAAAAAAGGCCCCGGAGGACCTTACCGCAAAAAAAGTGCTGGCGCTGGAGGTCATCCGGCGTCTCAAGGCTGAATACCCAGATGCAGGGTGCACGCTGGACTACGACCACGCATGGCAGCTGCTGGTCAGCGTGCGGCTGGCCGCCCAGTGCACGGATGCCCGGGTGAACATTGTGGTGGAAGAGCTGTTTGCAAAATACCCCAGTGTGGCGGCGCTGGCTGCCGCCGAACCGGAGGACATTGAAGCCATCGTCAAGCCCTGCGGGCTGGGACACTCCAAGGCGCGGGACATCTCGGCTTGTATGCGGATGCTGCGGGACAAGTACGACTGCCGGGTGCCTGACACCTTTGACGAATTGCTTGCCCTGCCCGGCGTGGGGCGCAAGAGCGCAAACCTGATCATGGGCGATGTGTTCGGCAAGCCCGCCATCGTTACCGACACCCACTGCATCCGGTTGTGCAATAAAATCGGCCTTGTGGACGGCATCAAGGAGCCGCAGAAGGTGGAGATGGCCCTGTGGAAGATCATCCCGCCGGAGGAAGGCAGCGACCTTTGCCACCGCTTTGTGATGCACGGCCGTGCGGTGTGCAATGCCCGCAAGCCGGAATGCGAAAAATGCTGTTTGAAAGACATCTGCCGCACCGCCCGCGAAGCCGCCGGGCAGCAGGCAGAGCCGTGATTTTCAAGGAGGTATAATCTATGATCACCTTAACCATTTTACTTATCGTTGCCCTGCTGTGTGTACTGGTGGGCTGCCTGACCGGCCTGCTGACGCTGGTGGGCGTGCTGGCCTCCCTTTTTGTGGGCGTGCTGGTGGGTGCACTGGCCGGATATCTGGCCGGGCGTTTTATGGGCACGGAAACTTCCCTTGGGCGCAACATCCTGATGGGTGTGCTGGGCAGCTTTGTGGGCGAGTTTTTGTTCGGCCTGCTGGGCATCCACGCTTCCGGCAGCTTTTCTTCCTTTGCCATCTCGGTGATCGGTGCCTGCATCTGCATCTGGATCGGCCAGAAGATCTCCAAGTAAGTTTTTTGTAACAGTACGCCGCCGCATTCTGCTGCCGGAGTTTCCGGGCAGGGTGCGGCGGCTTTTAGCTTTATATCCGAGCAAAAACGTCTTGCGCAGAAATATCTTCCGTTTGATTAAACCACGATGCACACGCACCGTGGTTTTTGTTTGTCCATTTTTAGCACGATACAGAAATGCCCCGTGCTATTTTTGCATCACCTTGCGCCACTGATCAAAACCTATATCCATTCCCCTTTCTTATACCCCGCTATTCCCGCGAGAACTGACGCTCATTGGCGGTGTTGCACTATAAAAAGCTTTGCCGTTTACGGTGCCCTGCGTCATGCCAATTAAATCGATCAGCTGATCCTCAGAATATGCAACCGGACAGTTTTTCAGTTTCTTGGTGCTACACGAATAGGCTCCATCTGTTAAGGTGACTACACCCATCCGTTCCAGACTTGCCAGCATCTTTCCAAGTTCTTTTCGGTCACATTTTATTCCTTTTTCCGAAATAGCTGTTGCAATCTGGGATGCCGACAATGTTTTTTCAGTTAGCAACATGGCCAATGCAAACTTTGCTCCTTTTAAGTAGTAGGGGATGATTTTATTGCGTATCCAAATTCCCTTTTTCATGTTGCAGTTCTCCTCTCAGGATCTGCCCATCCTCGATCCGAATGACCTGCTGCGCCTTTTGCGCAATTTCCGGGTTGTGGGTAACAACGATAAGCGTTTGCCCGAACTCCGCAGCACATTCCATCAGCAGTCGCATCGTATCCTCACCCGTCCGTGTATCCAGATTTCCGGTAGGCTCGTCTGCGAAAACGATGCGGGGTTTTGCGATGAGCGCACGAGCGATCGCCACACGCTGCTGCTGTCCACCGGAAAGCTGTGCGGGGCGGGAATGCAGCTTGCCCGCAATGCCCAAGATCTCAGTCAGCTTGTGAAGCATTTGCTCATCCGGTGCTCTATGGTCCAGATAAAACGGGATCAGAATATTATCCCGCACCGTGTACTCCGGGAACAGGCGGAAATCCTGAAAAATAAAGCCGATCTTTTGCCGCCGCACCTGTGCCAGCTGCTCCGCATTCATCGCATAAATGTCCTGACCGTCCAGCAGCACCTTACCGGTGGTGGGTGGCAAAAGTCCTCCCAGAATTTTCAGGAGCGTGGATTTTCCGCTGCCGCTGGAACCGATGATGGACGCAAATGTACCGTTTTCAAGGGTCAGGTCGCTATTTCTGAGGGCGTGAACCGCGCTTTCCCCTTCCCCGTAGGTTTTGGAGATCTGTACAGCTTCCAGAATTTTATCTTTCATAAGATATCCCCCTTGGATGCTTTTTTACGAATAAAAGAGAAGATCGGCAGCAACGCTGCGGACAGCCAGAACACCATCAGCAGAATGCTGACCAGGATCTGACTTCCCACGGGTTTATGGAATTCAAACACCCGTCCGCTTGTATGGATACGGATCAGGTCGAGAATGCTCTGGATCGGAACGATACGCGAAACTGCCGCATAGACAACGATATTCACAAGCAGTGTTGTCCCAACAATGACCGGGAGCAGCAGCTTTGCATAGGATAGCACCAGTTTTTTCGGGGAAACGCCCAGCGTCAGGAGAAGCGACAGCCGCTGCTGCTGGACTTCATAAGCCGAAAGATTCAAAACCACCAGCAGCGCACACCCCAGAAGGACCCCGAATACCGCAAGGATGCCGACAAGGAAAGCGCTCTGTGTGCCCTCGGTGTAGCTCTGGCTGATCAGGTCGTAGTTGTCTGCGCTCAGAATCCCATTTCTGCGTGTGGCAATGGATGCAATGGAACGTCGCAGCGAGAAGTTATTGTCGGCAGCCAGTTTCACGTTCAGGCTGCTGTATCCTTCTTTTTCCATATGGTAGCTGCCTGCGCTCTCAAACATTTTATGGTAAAGAGCCGTACTGACAAAAATCGTGCCGCTGAAAATGAGCCGGTCTGTTGTCAGCAGTGTGTAGTTGTTTGCAGACTTTACGACACCGGCAATGGGCAGCTGGGCGGTATACGTCCGGTAGACATCATTCCCGGCTTCATCCTGCCCGGTATAACGCTGGTGTTGGATGCTCAACTTGTCTCCAGCTGCGAAAACCGGTTCAACAGGAATGCTGCCCTCCGTTTGGGTGTTCTTCTGATAGTACGCGTCCGCAGCGGGGTCATAATAGCAATCTCTCCACAGGGTCAAAACAGAATCCCCTGCCAGCAGCGTCTCGATTTCCTCGTCCGAAACGCCGGCATCTGCGGCAATGCGGCGTAGTTCATCATCCGGCAAAGCACAGACTGTCGTATTTAGTGTTCCTTTTGAGGCATTGTGCATTAAAACACTCGGGATATTGCCGTTGTCCTTGACCCAGATATCGGCAAGCATTTGGCTGTTCTGGATTCTGTCTGAAGTAATGGTATAGGTGTCGGTCAGGTCAATTGCAGCGGAAACCTCTTCCACACCGGGCAATGCAGCAAGATCCTCTTTCAGAGAAAACGGCATCCCGGAGGTTCCGTTCATCTTGATGGACAGACAGGCATACGGTGCATCCAGATCATACGGCAGCATGACACGCCAGCCGACATACAGACAGCTGACGGCGATCAGCAATACCGCGCAGCCGACACCGATCTGCGGTGCAAGCGGCAGCTGTGCCAAGCGGAATTTTTTTGCAGGCTTCTCTTTGGGTTTTGCGGTCTGCGGGCGAACCAGCACCGCAGGCAAAAGTGCGCCCAGCAGTACGGAGAACAGAAACAGCACCGCCAGCGGCACAAGAGATGCAGCGGGGATCACCAAGAACGAAAGGTGCTTTTGCAGCCCCAGACCGATGGCAGCGGCGCCGCAGCCCAGTGCAAACCCAGCAGCAACTGCTGCAAGCCCGGCAAAAAGCGCTTCCCACAGGCACATGAGCCGGAGATCCCGATTCTTAGCCCCCAGCGTCAGGAAGGTGTTGATGGTATGTACACGCTTGTGCAGAACGATCAGGAAATACTGCGCCACTGCAAAAAAGCTGACTAGGATCGCTGCAACCAGTAAAAAGCGCAGGGAGGACGAGACGGTATCCTCTTGCGGATAGGCATACTCGTTTGCCACTAAAGCAGGGTCGGTCGAAGCGGTCACGGGTGCGGCTGCATTCAGATAGTAAAACGTCTGGAACTTTTGCCCGTCCAAGGCAAGCGGCTCTGTCACAATGCCGCTGACGGTCAGATTGCCGTTCAGATTCCAATAAACATCATAGGCAGGCAAAACACCGCACAGGGTATAGGCCTTTTCCATCACTGTGCCGGAGCCTGCCAGCGGGTCGTAATCATTGGCAGCCACCTTCAGCGTGACCGTCTGCCCTACGTCATAGGAGCAGCCCAGCGCATCCAGCAACGTCGTCGTCATGGCGATCTCATCGGGCTGCGTGGGGAAATCACCGCTGATCGGCACGATACGTCCCAGCTGCGCAAAGGTATCGTCTACCGTTCCGATTCCGCCCGCCACGCCATCGTCTGCACCGAGAACGATTCCATTTTGGATCACTGTGCTGACCTGTGCGGATGCGGGCAAGGTGTTTTGTGCCTGTGCAGCGTCCGCAGCAGTATCCGACAAACGCAGGTACTGCCATTCGCCATATAGTTCACAGCGGGTGTCCTGCAATACCTGTGCAGAACTGACGGAGTAGATCACCGCCGCCGTCAGGAACGAGAAAACCAGTGTCAGCAAAAGCAGCAACAGGCTGGTCTGCTTCTTGCGGCCAAGCATCCCATGAAACGCCAGAATGATAGACGGACTTTCTTTGATTTTCATAAGGCACCCTCGCTGTATAAGCGAAAACACTTTGTCTCCAAAATTGTAATGCCACTCCATGTTTGGAGCTTTCCAGTTTTAATATACCATGGATTTTTTTGAAATCAAGACCTTTGGCAAAAGTGGTATGTCACACCGCTTGATGCGACGCTTTTTACTGACCGCCTGTTTCAAAAAAGAAGTTGTCCTCACGATGGTGCTATCTTTATATTACGCTTTTGATCGTGGAGCAATGTATATGAACAACCGAGAAAACAGATTTTCCCGTTTCTGTCTGCATAGATAGGTCAATGATCCTACAAACACTTGACAGCAGGACAGGAAACGAGGTAAACTATTGCAAGTATAGGCTCATTCTGTCTTTCAGAATGAGATGATTCAATAGGGCACAAATGATTGCACTGGGATCCATTGAAACCCAGAGCTTTTGCTTATATTGCGGGACAGGGCGAAATTGGTGCTGTAACAGATCACTATTTTTCAGCAAATAAAACCCTTATTGCAAAAATATATTGTAGATCAAAAGCACTCCTCTTTCCCAGAATGACTTCACCAAAATCACAACGAAAGGTTAAAGGAAAAATGAACTATCCTGCCAAGTATTTTGTACTGGAACAGGGCGAGCTGCCGGAGGTATCCGGCGGCGGCTTGCTGGATGTTTTTGACCGCGTGACCGCTTATACGTTTCAGAACCAGTTTCTGGGCAGTATGCGCACTGCCGTGTGGAACTGCCTGCTGCAAAAAAGCCTGCAGCCAACGGTAGACTGGGCAAAAGACTTCTGGCAGATGTCCCTCCTGCGAAAAGCGACCTTTCTGTACGGCGGTGTCCGGTTAGGGCAGACCGTGGCCAACTACTGGAAGATGTAAGACGGCAGGGTGATATATGGAGAACATCAAGCTGTTGGTGGCGATGCACAAAGCGTACTGTCTGCCGGAAGATGCAGTTTATGCGCCCATTCAGGTGGGCGGTGTACATATTCCGGGCATGGAAAACGCGCTGAGAGACGACACCGGAGAGAACATCTCAAACAAAAACAGATCCTATTGTGAGCTGACTGCTCTTTACTGGGGCTGGAAAAACCTGCAGGCAGATTATCTGGGGTTGGTGCATTACCGACGTTATTTTGCCCGCAGAATGCCCGGCGGCAGAAAGTTTGACCGCATCGCATCAGGAACCGAGATCCATGCTGCACTGGAAAAAGCCCCTGTGATCCTGCCGAAAAAGCGCAATTATTGGATCGAAACGACCTATACCCAGTACATTCACGCCCATCATAAGGAAGATCTGGATGCTGTACAGAGTATCCTTGCAGAAAAATACGCAGCCTACCTGCCGGCCTACGCAGCTGTCATGGTGCGCACCAGCGGGCATCGGTTCAATATGTTCGTCATGCGCAGGGACATTCTGGATGCATACTGCACATGGTTGTTCGATGTGCTGGCAGAAGCCGAAAAGCGTATTGATGCGGACCGTTATGATGCGTACAATGGCCGTGTTTACGGTTTTCTGGCCGAGCGGCTGCTGGACGTCTGGATGGAAACGAACCATATTGCGTATACGGAACTGCCCGTGGTGTTTTTGGAAAATCAGCACTGGCTCAAAAAGGGCACTGCATTTCTCAGCCGTAAAATTCGATATAGGAGACCGTAAAGAATGCTGGTTTATATTGCGGCCACGCTGATCTCCTGCCTGTTGGCAGTCTGGTGCGAAAAACGGAACACCGATGCTCTGAACGCTATTGACAGCAAACAGCGCTGGGGAGCACTTGTGCTCTGTTCCCTGCCGCTTATATTAGTAAGTGCGGCGCGGTGGGGCGTGGGCACAGATTTTCTTTATACCTATCTGCCGGAATTCCGGGCTCTGCAGTGGCTGCGGGCAGGCGGTGGCGATGCGCTGTGTCAGGAGCTGTTTGCGCCGATGCGCGAAGATCTTACCCGGTGGGGGCTGTATGAGAGTCCAGAGTCTGCTTTGCAGTTCTTTTTGGGTGTGCTGGACAATTGCGAGCCAGGGTACCGGGTCTTGATGGAAGCTGCTGTGGCATTGGGCGGAAACTTTCGTCTTGTAATCGCGGCAACATCTGTTATAATAGGTTTGTGCGTTTATTATGCCATATTCACCCAGTGTTCTGCTCCGGTTCTGGCTATCTACCTCTATGTAGCCAGCAGCAATTATTTCCTCAGCATGAACATCATCCGGCAGTACATTGCCATTGGCATCGGGCTGGTGGCCGTACAGTTCATCCGGGAGAAGCGGCTCTTCCCTTTTCTGGCCTGCGTGGCGGTGGCAATGCTGTTCCACACTACAGCGGTGGTACTGCTGCCGTGTTATTTTTTGTGCCGGGTCGAGCTGAACCCCCGCTATGCCCTGTTGCTGACAGCAGGCGTGCTGGCCTGTTCTGGTGTTTTGGGTACGGCTGCTGCCTGGCTGATGCCGCGGATCGGGCTGGGATATTATGCCCGTTATCTGGGTTCTGCATGGAGTGAAGACGGCTTTGAGACGATGTTCTTTGTCATAAACCTGTGCGTTCTGCTGTTCTGCGGGCATTACTGGAATGCAGCAAAGCAGCGCTATCCCTATTACGTTATTTGGTACAACATGACCTTGTTAGGGACTTTTGCACTGGCACTGTCCGGGGTGCTGCCGTTGATGAAACGGTTGAATTACTACTATGCAGCCCCGCAGTTCCTGCTGCTTCCGGAAGCGTTGCAGACAGAAACAGACCCGCACCGCCGCCGCATCCTGACCGGGTTGGTGGCAGTTGCCTTTGCGGCAGAAACTCTGGTAGCTGTAGTGCTGCTGAACAAAAACGAAGTGTTGCCATATCGATTGTGGTGATCACTGCATAAAGGAGAGAAAGTCGTGATCAAATGCACGGAGAGGTCAGGTGTCTATCAGGCAGTCAAACGCCTTTTTGATATCCTGGCAAGTCTTGCGGCTCTGGCGGTGTTGTCCCCGCTCTTTCTGGTGATCGCCATTTTGATTTTATCAGAAGACGGCAGACCGGTTTTTTACAAACACACCCGGGTGGGCAAGGGTGGAAAAACATTTCAGATGTACAAATTCCGCACAATGTATCAGGACCGGAGGATCGTTCTGACCCCGGAGCAGCAGGTGGAGCTGCAGCAGGAGTTCAAATTGGAAAACGATCCCCGTGTGACCCGGATCGGCAGCAAGCTGCGGATGTCCAGTCTGGATGAGCTGCCGCAGCTGCTGAATATCCTGAAAGGCGATATGAGCTTTGTGGGGCCACGGCCCATTATGGAGCGGGAATTTGAATTTTATACTCCGGCGGAAACCGCAGCATTTCAGAGCGTCAAGCCCGGTCTGACCGGGTACTGGCAGGCATATGCCCGCAACGATGCAACCTATCAGAGTGGGGAACGTCAGGCCATGGAGATGTACTACGTAAAGAATGTCTCCCCCTTGCTGGACATCCGTATCCTGTTCAAAACCGTAGGCGCAGTGCTGCGGAAGTCCGGTGTAAAGTAAGGCAGTAAGGCAACTTGTAAAAAGGAAGCAGCGTTTATGAAGAAAGCACTGAAAAAAACGTTGTGTGGGATCGGATCGTGTGCGGTAGTGGCAGGTGGTCTGCTGTATTTTAGAGCTCATACAGAGCCATCGCCTTTGCCCGTCAGTGAACCTCTGGCTGCACAGAGTGCGGTCTCTGAGCCGGAAAGCAATTCGTTGACAGATACAGCAAAAGAAGACGTTGAGACCCTGATCCAAGACGGCGAGAACATGAGCAGCTCGGAAGTGGAAGAACTGCTTGAAAAGATCGCCGCACAGGAAGAAAACGCTGCCGGAAGCGAAGCATCTGCTGCAGCCAGTTCATCCCGTCCGGAGGGGGCTTCCAGTGCAGATACCAGCACGGCTGCGGTCTCCAGTTCTGTTGTATCGCAAAGCCAGAGCACATCCGCTGCTGCTTCTCAGCCACAGCAGGACAAATGCGACGCGCAGATCGAAGCGTTGGTAGCGCAGCTGTACCAGCAGCAGGAGCGCTATGAACGGGAGCTGCTGGAGATCATCCGGCAGGCACATCAGGAGTATGTTGCTTACCCAGAAGATCAGCGCAGCCTGATTTTGAAAGTACAGGTCGTTCTTGGAAAAACAAATGTTCTGACGGCGATGGAAAAGGACTGCGATGCCGAAGTGAATAATATATGCAGCCAGATGACGGCTATTCTCAAGGCAAATGGTCGGGATACTGCCATCGTGCGGGAAGTAAAAAAGACATACACCGATAAAAAAGCAGAACTCAAGCAGGAACTTATCCGTCAGACTTACAGCGGCGGCGATGGCAGCGGTTCGGCCGGGCATTGGTTGTATGATCGGCTGGAATGAAAATTTGTATCTACAAGCAGTTTGCTTTTTTAGTGCCTAAGCAGCACCCGCAAACTGCATATCGCAAGCATGATGTTTTATAGGCACTTTTTTTGAAAATCGCGATAACAAACAACGATCACGAGGTGGAATTATGAAATACCCCTGCAATTACGATCTTCTCCGCGAAGAAGAAATGGTCTATATCGCTGGTGGTTCAGCGCTGGATGCATTCAACTACCTGTTTGGTGACTGGTTCCGCGATATGCTGCTTTCCGATATCCGCAATGCAACGTGGGGCAGTATGCAGCAACTGAATGTACAGCCTGTGGTGGACACCGGCAAAAAGATCGCTAGTTGGGCTTGGCCGGCACAGCTGGCCTATGGGTACGGTTTCTACCGTCTGGCGCTGACCGTAAAGAGCTTTCTGACCCAGTAAAATGAAAAAACGAAGCCGTCAGAGTATCATGTGATATCTATCACACGGTACTCTGGCGGCTTCTTATTTTATAGCAATTCAACTTTTTAATGCAACAGCAGCAGCGCTGCATTGCATATCGCCGATATGCTGTTTGAATGTTGCACTAATTTCTTGACTTGCGATAACGATCATTCTGCTATCACTTCGGTTCCAGTCACTTCACGCCTGTCTTTTTCGCGGTAAAACGCTGATACGCAGGCAGCGGCAGCAGCACACGGCCTGCCAGCGGCTGCACCTGTACCGACACCTGCTTGCAGGGAGCGCACTCGCCGTCCACGGTGGCAATGATCGGCCCGCGGCCATCTGCTGCCCGCAGGCTGACCGATTTTGCGCGGCGATAGATAAAGTAAGGCTTTGCGGCCTCGGTGAGCTGGCCGTTTTGAAAGTGCTGGCCGTTTTTGTACAGCATCAGCAGCTTTGCAATGACCCGGCGGCTGACCTTGCGCACGATGAACACATCAAGCCAGCCGTCATCCGGCTGTGCCTCCGGCCCTGCCATAAAGCCGCCGCCGTAGGCGCGGCCATTGCACACCGCGCACATCAGGCAGTCCACGGTCAGCACCTCGCCGTCAATGACGTACTCCACCCTGCGGCCGATATGCCCGCACAACTGTTGTACGATGGACAGTGCATAAGCTGCTTCGCCGCCGCACAGCGGGATGCGCCGGAACTTGGGGATGCCATAGGCCACCTGTGCGTCCAGACCGGCGGCGCAGATGGTGGCAGAAAGCCCCAGACTGGTGCGCATCAGGTCGATGGGCACTGCCCCGCCTGCCAGCTGGGCGTCCAGATCCAGAAACTCCTCCTTTGTACCGTAGGTGCGCAGAAAGTCGTTGCCGCTGCCATAGGGCAGGCAGCCCACGGCGGTCTTATCAAAGCCGTGGGCACCGGTGAGCGCCTCGTTGAAGGTGCCGTCACCGCCGGCGGTAAAAATGCGCAGCTCCACCCCGGCCTTCTGGGCGGCAGCGGCGGCAGCGCGGGACATCTCCCGGGCGTGGCCTGCGTGGGTGGTAACACGGATGGTGTAGTCCTCCGGGGCAAGCCCGGCACCGGCAGCAGCAGCCGCGATCTGCTGCGGCAGGGTGCGGGTACAGTCGGCCTTTCCGGCTGTGGGGTTCAGAAGAAACAGCGTGTGCATCGGGGATCCTCCCTGTTGTAACTCTATTTCTTCTATAATAGTCGAAAACCGCGCCGGTTGCAAGCAAAAATGCTATTTTGCTATTTTCTTATAGGGTTACGGTCTCATCCTCCCGCAAAACGATACTGCCATCGGCGGCACAGTCTGCCGTCCAGTGCTGTCCCACACAGGCAGTCCCAGCAGCAATGCGGTTTGCCAGTGCCTGCTCCACTGCCCTGTCCACCTGACGGCGCAGCTCCCGCGCGCCGTAGGCCGATCGAGCCCGGGCAGCCAGTGCCGCTCCTACCTGCGGGGTGTGGCGCAGCCGGTAGCCGCTGCGAGCAGCGCGCTGCTCCAGCTGGCAGAGCATTTTTTCTGCAATGGCGCAGAGGTTTTCCTCAGCCAGCGGACGGAACACGATCACTTCATCCAGCCGCCCGAGCAGCTCTGGGCGGAACCACTTTTTTGCTTCCTCCACAGCCTGCGCGGACTGCTTTTCAAACACGGCTTCTGCCCCGGCGGCAAAGCCCAGCGGCGCGTTCTGCCCTGCCAGAAACCGTGCGCCCAAGTTGGAAGTAAGCAGCACGATGGTGTTGCGGAAATCCGCCTTGCGCCCCATGGCATCGGTCAGCTGACCGTCCTCCAAAATTTGCAACAGGATATTCTGGATATCCGGGTGTGCCTTTTCGATCTCGTCAAACAGCACCACGCTGTACGGGCGGCGGCGCACAGCCTCGGTCAGCTGCCCGCCCTCATCGTGGCCGAGGTAGCCCGGCGGCGCGCCCAGCAGCCGGGCAGCGGTGTGCTGCTCCTGATACTCCGACATATCGAACTTGAGCAGCGCTTTCTCGCTGCCGAACCAGCTGACTGCCAGCGCCCGTGCCAGTGCGGTCTTTCCCACGCCGGTAGGGCCTAAAAACAGCATGGCACCAATGGGACGCCCCGGCTCGCCCAGACCGGTGCGGCTGCGCCGGATGGCTCCCGCCACGGCTGCCACTGCCCGCTGCTGGCCGACGATCTCCGCGTTCAGGCGGCTTTCCAGCTTGTCCAGCCGCTCCCGCTCCTGCTCGCCCACCCGCTGGGCGGGCACGCCGCTGGCTGCTGCCACTACCCGGGCGATATCCTCCGGGCTGAGCACCGGCTGGGTGCGCTGCTCCTTTTCGGCAAGGATGCGCGCCGCTGCACAGGCTTCGTCCACAAGGTCGATAGCCTTATCCGGCAGGCAGCGCCCGGGCAGGTACCGCACCGAAAGCTCCACCGCCGCCTGCAAGGTCTGGGGCGGCAGGCGCACATTGTGGTACCGCTCGTAGCGGGGCGCAAGACCGTTGAGGATCTCCACTGCCTGTGCGGGGGTAGGTTCCTCCACCTGCACCCTGCCAAAGCGGCGTTCCAGCGCGGCGTCCTTCTGGATGTGGGTGCGGAATTCCTGATTGGTAGTTGCGCCGATGAGCTGCAATTCGCCCCGGGCAAGCACCGGTTTCAGGATGCTGGCGGCGTCGATCGCGCCCTCGGCGGCACCGGCACCCACGATGGTGTGGAACTCGTCGATAAACAGGATGGCAGTGCCATCCCGCACCAGCTCTTCCAACAGGTTTTTCAGCCGCTCCTCAAAATCGCCCCGGTACTTGGTGCCCGCCACCAGACTTGCCATATCCAGCGCCAGCAGCCGCCGCCCCTGCAGCGCTCTGGGCACCTGTCCGGCAGCAATGCGCAGCGCCAGACCCTCGGCCAGCGCCGTTTTGCCCACGCCCGGCTCGCCGATCAGGCAGGGGTCGTTTTTCTGGCGGCGGCACAGGATCTCCACCATGCGGTCAAGCTCGGCTTCCCGGCAGAACACCGGGTCCAGCTCCCCTTCGGCGGCGCGGCGGGTCAGGTCGCGGCAATATTTATCGCTGGCACGGCTGCCCCGGGGGATGCTGGCCGACACCCGTGGCTGGGCGGGCAGCACGAACTGTCCGCTCAGCTGGCGGCACTCCCGCACCGCCTCGGTGAGCGGAAGCCCCATCTCCGCCAGCAGCAGCCCGGCGGCGCAGCCGTCATCTTCCAGCATGGCGCAAAGCAGGTGCTCCGGCTCTGCCCGGCTGACATGGGCGTTCTGCGCCCCGATGAGCGCATAGTCCATGGTGCGGCGCAGATCCGGTGCCATAGCCCGCCTGTCCAGCCGCTGTGCCGGGCCGCTGCGCCGCTGCGCCAGCTGGCGGCGCACCTCCGGCTCGGTGATGTTTTTCCGGGTGAGGAACTGCGCCGCAGCGCCCTGCTGCTGTAACATTGCCAGCAAAAGGTGGCCGGTATCCGCCTGTTCACAACCCAGATCACCCGCCAGCTGCACCGCCTGCTGTAACAGCCGCGTCGCCGGGCGCGAAAAGCCCCGGTAGCCGCCCATGCCCAGATTTTTCCAAATGCCCATGTGTCTGCTCCTTGCTGCATATAAAATCGTCTGCACTGGAAGTATAGCCCCAAAGGCGCAGAAAAAATCAGTCGTTTGTGTCGGGCGGCAGAAAAGTGATGGCTATAGCAGTTTGCGTTTTTAATGCACAAGCAACATCCGCAAACAGCATATCGCAAATATGCTGTTTTGATAGGCACTATTATTGAAAATTGCGATAAAAGAACAACGCCGGAAAGTCCGCAGACCTTCCGGCGTTGCATTGCTATGGGAGGGACAGTTTACAGCAGCCCTCTATATTTTTCAGAATGAACCGCCACCGCCGCCATGGGTCGAGCCGCTGGAGGAGGTGTGGGTGGAACTGCCGCCGGAATCGCCGGAGCTGGTCTCCTTTGGCCGCTCGGTGCGGTGCACGTCCCGGTACAGGAACAGATCCCGCTGGTTGGTCAGCTTCATACTGCCCTGCCGCACATAATCGGTTGCGTCCCGCTGCGGTGCCACGCTCTTGAGCTGGCCCTTCATCACGCCGGTCACGATCAGCGCCGTCACCAGACCAACGACCAGCGCCACGCCCAGATACACGATAGAGAACGGCTCCTTGGGCATATTGTCTACGTCATAGGGTTGACCTTCGCGGGCGGCGGTGACATACGAATCCGTCCACTGGATAAAGGTGCGGAAGGCGGCGGCGTAATCGCCGTCTGCCATATCGGGGGTCATCTGCTCGCCAAGGTACTGGATGCCGGCATCCGTAAATGCGGTGATGCCGTAGCCGCAGGTGGAGATGTGCCACTCGCGGTCGCCTGTGCTTACCAGCAGCAGTACGCCGTCACGGTCTGCACCGTAACCGAACTGACAGTAGTCATAGAGGTCATCAGCATATTCCTCCATGCTGGTGTAGCCCTCGCTTTCCAGCGAGTCGATGGTGGCAATGGTCACATCAAAGCTCTGGCGGACGCTCAGCTCCTCCAGTGAAGCTTCCAGTTCGCTGTTCTCGTCCTCGGTCAGGACTTCTGCGCTGTCGTTCAGGCGGTAGTATAGGTCAGCAAAGCCATTTTCGGCAGCAAAAGCCGGTACGGCCAGCGCCAGCAAGAGCACCAGTGCTGCCAGCGCAGCACAGAGGGAGCGCAGCGGGGTAACAGTCTTTTTCATCTTCCGTTCCCTCCTTTATAGAATCCCTGCCAGCCACAGTAGCCACATGACCGCATAGGACGCGGCACCAACGGCTGCCGTAAGCCCCAGCGTCCACTTGCGGGCAGCGGCCTTATCCACCGGCAAATTGCCTACAAACTTACCGGTCTGGCCGTTCATGGCAAAGATGTAATTCTCGCCGCGCCAGCTGGTGCTCAGCACCCAGACTGGGAACAGGGCATACTTTGCCTTGCCGCCGTGCAGCTGGATACTACTGTTCTCCACCTTGACCGAGTCGTAACCGGTGACGGTCTGGGTAAATGCATCCTCGGTGGACTGGCAGATACGCTCGTTGGCGCGCTCGATGCTCTTTTGGGCGTCCACATCGTACTTATCGGCCACATAGCCTGCCAGATACGCAGTGTTGAAGGCCACTGCATCCTGCATGGCAAAGGGCTCGATGGATTCCATCAGGTCATCTGCCATCTTGGAGGAGCCGTCCACCGGTACTGCGTCAAAGCCCAGCACGCCGTCCCGGCGCACGGAGTAGTAGCTGGTCTCGGTATAGTCGTAGTCATCGTCCGACCAGCAGCGGGTGCGGGTGGCGGTAAAGCGCAGCTGGGCATCGGCATCGCTGTCGTACAGCCAGAAGGGCACATACACGCCCTTGATCTCGTCGATATGGTTCTGGCTGCGGAACACCTTGGGCAGCAGGGTCTTGCCCTTGAGGTGCTCCTGCAGCTTTTCCTTAGCTGCCTTTTTGTCCAGCTTGAAGGGGATGATGAGGTCGGGGCGCAGGTCTCCGGCAAACTGTCCGGTCAGCACGATGGGGTTGCCGCAGAAGGGGCAGGCCGAAGCCGCCATGGTGTCGTCGCCCACGATCTCGCCGCCGCAGCTCTTGCAGGCGTAGGTGTGCAGACCGGCAGTCTCGCCCTCTGCCCAGCCGCCGCCGGGGGTAGTCCAGTTCATCCTGCTGGGCTTCGCATCCTTCAGATCCTCATCGTAACCCTTCAGTGCGTCCACCTCAAACTCGGTGTCGCAGTAGGGGCATTTCAGCTTCTGGGTGGTGCTGTCAAATTTGATCGCACCATCGCAGCAGGGGCACTTATATTCCAGCATTCCTGCCATAGTGTTTCCTCCTATAGTCTGCGGGGCAAGGAGTCCTTCCCTGCCCCGCAGCGTGATCGGTCATTGTACGCGGATTCAGCTGCGGTCGTTCTCGTCGAAAGGATCGCCGCACTCCGGGCAGAACTTGGGCGGGTGCGCGGGGTCAGCCGGTTCCCAGCCGCACTTGTCGCACTTATATTTAGGCATACCGTCGGGACGGGGTTTGCCGCACTCGGAGCAGAACTTGCCCTTATTCACTGCGCCGCAGCTGCACTTCCAGCCTTCTGCTGCCGCCGGGCGGGGCTTGCCGCACTCCGGGCAGAATTTGCCGGTGACGGTGGCACCGCAGCTGCAGGTCCAGCTGTCCGCAGCGGGCTTCGGCTCCGGCTTTTTGCTGCCGCATTCCGGGCAGAACTTGCCGGTAACGGTAGCGCCGCAGCTGCACTGCCAGCTGCCAGCGGCAGAAGGCTGCTGCTGGGGCGCTGCGGGCTGCTGACCCATGGCAAACAGATTCTGGGCGTTCATGCCGTTTGCACCGGCTGCCATGCCCATGCCCATAAAACCGGTCATGGCACCGGCGGTGTTGCCGGCGGCGGTCTTCATGGCGTCGATCTGACCGCCCACCAGACGGGCTGCGGCGGTGGTGGGGTCGGTGGTCATGGCGTTCTCTTCCCACTCGGTGATCTTCTTCTGCTGCTCCTCCGGGATGGACAGGGAGTTGATGTTGAAGGAGAACACCTCAATACCCCGCTTCTTGCGCCAGATATTGGACAGCTGCTCGTTGAGGGCGTCCGAGATCTCCAGCGTGTGAGCGGGGATCTCGTAATACTGCACCTTGTTGGCAGAAAGGGTGGCCAGCGCCGGCTGCAAAGCGTTCATCAGTTCGCTCTTCAGGCGGGGAGCCAGCTCCGAGGCATCGTACTGGTTGGAGACATTGCTGCACACATTGGTGTAGAACAGCAGCGGGTCGCAGATGCGGTAGGTAAAGCTGCCGTTGCAACGGATATTCACCGAGAGCTTATAGCCCCGCTCCTCGCTGACCACCACGCGGAACGGGATGGGCGTCGCGGTGCCGTACAGAATCTCGCCCAGTTCCTTGGTGTTGATGTAGTACACCCGCTGGTCCTTGCCGGTGTCACCACCGTAGGTAAAGCGCTTGGCTACGGTCTGGAAGGTAGCAGCCAGACTATCGCCAAAGTTGCCGGTGAACACGCTGGGCTCGGTGGAAGAATCGAAGGTATACTCGCCCGGCTCGGCGCACACCTCCACCACACGGCCCTGCTCCACGATCAGCATACACTGTCCGTCTGCCACGGCAATGCCGCTGCCGTTGGTGATGATGTTATCATCGCCGTGGTTGGAGCTGCGGCGGGAGGTGCGCTTCTGGCCCTTGACCATCAGCACATCCTTATCCAGAGAATCGCAATAGAAAAATTCCTTCCACTGGTCTGCAAGAGTTCCGCCCAGTGCGCCCATACCTGCTTTGATCAAACCCATAGTAATTTCCTCCTGTACGTTTTATTGTTTTGCTTTCTTCTTTTTTATCATGCAGAACGATTTCGTTTGTAAAAAGGTTCTGCCTGCTCAGGGGTAAGGGTCAGATAATTGATATTATAATCATACTGCAATGCGGCGCTGAACGCAAGGCATTTCTAACCGTTGCTACCTGCCATTCCGGCTTTCTTTACAAAAAAAGAACACCGGTGCGTTCATAGACACTCCGGTGTTCCGAAATAATATTTTGCCTGTCCCGCGCCGCAAAAGGCTCAGAACTTCCGCCATGTATCCGGCATAAACAGCACCAGCATGGGGAAGATTTCCAGACGGCCGGCCAGCATATCGAAGATCAGCACCAGCTTTGCGGGGTCTGCAAAGCAGCCGAAGTTCTGCATGGGGCCTACCTTGACAAGACCCGGGCCGATGTTGTTCAGGGTAGCGGCCACGGCGGTAAAGTTCGTCACCATATCAAAGCCGTTCAGACTGATGAGGAAGAAGGAGCTCGCAAAAATAAAGATATACGCCGCCACAAACACATTGGTGGTGCGGATGGTCTCGTGGTTCAGCAGCTTGCCGTCCATGCGGGCGGGCGCTACTACCTGCGGGTGCAGAGCGGTCTTAAGCTCCTTGGCCAGGGTCTTGGCCAGAATGAGGAGGCGGCTCACCTTCATGCCGCCGCCGGTACTGCCGGCGCAGGCACCAATGAACATGAGCATGACCAAGATCTCCTTGGAGAGGGTCGGCCACAGGTCAAAATCGCAGCTGGAAAAGCCGGTGGTGGTGATGATGGAGCCCACCTGAAAAGCGGCCTGCCGCAGCGCCTCGCCGAAGCTGTTGTACATACTATAAATATTGGCGGTGATGATGCCCACTGCCACCGCGATGACCACAAAGTAGCCCCGCACCTCCTCGCTGGCAGCAGCGCGGCGGAACTTGCGCATGAGCAGCAGGAAGTAGGCGTTGAAGTTGACGCCGAACAGGATCATGAAGATGGTCACGACCCACTGGATGTAAGGCGAAAAGCTGCCAAAGCTGTCGTTGCGGAAGCCAAAGCCGCCGGTGCCCGCCGTACCAAAGGCGGTGAGCAGTGCCTCGAACAGGGGCATTCTGCCCACCAGCAGGAATACCAGTTCCAGCATGGTGAGGGCAAAATAGATGCCGTACAGAATTTTAGCGGTAGACTGCACCTTGGGCACCAGCTTATCCACCTGCGGGCCGGGGCTTTCCGCCTTCATCAGGTTGACGTGGGAGCCGCCGGTCAGCGGCAGCAGCGAGAGCAGGAACACCAGAACGCCCATGCCGCCGATCCAGTGGGTAAAACTGCGCCAGAACAGAATGCCCTTGGGCAGATCCTCCACGCCGGGCAGAATGCTGGCACCGGTGGTGGTAAAGCCGGAGACCGTCTCAAACAGGGCGTCCACGGGGTTCGGGATGCAGCCGGTGAGCACAAAGGGCACCGCGCCTATCACCGAGATGAACACCCAGCACAGCGAGGTAGCCGCAAAGCCTTCGCGCATATAGAACACCTTACTGCGGGGCTTGATGGTGTGCAGGGCGTAGCCGATGCCGGCGCTGACCGCAGCTGTGAGCAGAAACACACCCAGCACCATCCACTCGCCATACACAAGGCTGGCGGCGGCGGGCAGCAGCAACAACGCGCCCTCGATCATCAGCACATAGCCCAGCAGACGGAAAACGATCGCATAATTCATAGTCTGCCTCCGTCAGTGCTCCACGATATCGCGCAGATCGTGCAGGCCATGCTCCAGCGTGACTACGATGACGTTATCGCCCACCTGGATCTGGTCGCCGCCGCGGGGGATCAGGATCTTGCTGCCGCGGGTAATGCAGCACAGCAGCAGGTTCTTTTTCAGGTGCAGCTGGCTCAGGGGCACACCGGTGGCGGCGCTTTCCTCGTGCACCGTAAATTCCAGCGCCTCCACGCGGTCATCCAGAATGCGGTACAGGGTCTTGATGTTGTTGCCCGCCTCGTTTTGCAGGGCGCGGACATACTGCACGATGTAGTCGCAGGTCATGTACTTGGGGTAGACCACGCTGCCCAGATCCAGCCCGGCCAGAATATCGTCAAATTCCAGACGGTTGACTTTGGTCACCAGCTTGCCGTTGGAGTGCTTTTTGGCAAACAGGGTCAGCAGCACGTTCTCCTCGTCAATGTTGGTCAGCGCCACAAAAGCCTCGGTGGATTCCAGACCCTCGGAAAGCAAAAACTCGCGGTTGGAGCCGTCCTCGTTCAGGATCTGTGCGCCGGGCAGCTGCTCGGCCAGCTCTACGCAGCGGGCGGCGTCCCGCTCCACGATGCGCACCCGCACATGGTTTTCCAGCAGTTCCTGACTGAGGTAGTAGGCAATGGCACCGCCGCCCACGATAAGGGCGTTGCGCACCGGCTGCACTGGCAGATGCAGCTGCTGGAAGAAGGCGTGCGCCTTTTCCTGCGTGGCAAGGAAAGTGACCTGATCACCCTTTTGCAGCACAAAGTTACCGTTGGGGATGATGACCCCGCCGTCACGCTCCACCGCGCACACCAGAATATCGCTCTTGAGCCGGGTGGGGATCTCGCGGATGGCTACGCCGTCCAGTGCATCGGGCAGCGCAAACTTGATCAGCCGCACACGGCCGTCCGCAAAGGTATCGATCTTGCTGGCACCGGGGAACCGCAGCAGATGGGAGATCTCCTTTGCCGCTGCCATTTCCGGGTTGATGATGGCGGAAATGCCGATCTGCTTTTTGATAAAGTCCAGCTCATGGCTGTAGGACGGGTTGCGCACACGGGCAATGCCGTGGCAGTGACCCGCCTTTTTGGCAAACATACAGCAAAGCAGGTTCAGTTCGTCCGAGCCGGTGACCGCAATGAACACGTCCGCATCCTCAATGCCCGCCTCGGACAGGGTGGTGATGGACGAGCCATTGCCCACGATGCCCAGCACGTCGTAGCTTTCGGTCAGGTGCTCCACGCGCGCTTTGTTGGTATCCACCACAGTCACGTTGTGGCCTTCCTCGCTAAGCTGGCGCGCCAGAGCCGTGCCGACCTTGCCGCCGCCCACCAGAATGATCTTCATAACAAGTCCTTTCTCCTTTGGCAGCCCCTTTTTCCGGGGCTAGCAATTACAGTATAGTATAACATATCCCACCGCAAAGTTCTACCGTTTGCCCCGCAAATACATTGAATTGCTAAAAAAGCGACAGTTCTTTTGTGCAAAACAGCCTGCACGTTCTATAAAAGTCCGCTTTTTGTTTACACCTGCTGGCGTTTCTGCGCATTTTTCTTGCTGGCAGTGTTCGGCACACTGATTTTTTCATAAAAACACCCCCAGTACCGGATATCCGGCATTGGGGGTACGTATCATCGCTTCTTCGGTGTGGTTATTCTTTGGACTGGGCGGCTTCGGCGGCCTGTGCATCATACTCGGCAAGCAGAGCGTTGAGGTCGTACTGATACTTACTGTGGCAGAAGTGGCACACCACCTCACAGGTGGGATCCTCGTCCCGCATCCGCGCAAGCTCGGCACGGCCAAGGCTGAGCAGCATCTCTTTGGTACGCTCGGCGCTGCAATCGCACTGGTACTGCACCGTACGCTCGTCCAGCACATTGGGGGCAAAGCCTGCCAGTGCCATCTGCATCATGTCCTCGGGGGTCTTGCCCGCATGGAGCAGCTCGGTGACGGAGGGCATGGCGTTGATGTTCTTTTCCAGCTGGTCGATCTCGGCATCGGTAGCGCCGGGCAGAAGCTGCACCATAAAGCCGCCGGCGCAGAGGATGGACAGATCCTTGTCCACCAGAACGCCCAGCGCCATCACGGTGGGCACCTGCTCGCTGTAGGCATAGTAGCTGGTCAGATCCTCGGCGATTTCGCCGGATACCAGCGGCACCTGCCCGACTGTGGGCTCCTTTTGCAGGCGGTTATCGCGGATGACGGTCAGCACGCCATCCTTGCCCACGGCGGTGCCCACGTCCAAATGGCCGTTGGCTTTGGCGGGCAGCTCCACCAGCGGGTTGTCAATGCAGCCCTTCACGTTGCCGGTACCGTCGGTGCAGGCAATAAGCACGCCCGCAGGGCCGCCGCCCGCCACACGCAGGGTGATACGGTCGCGGTCGTCCTTGAGCATGGAGCCCATCAGAGTAGCACCCGTGAGTAGACGGCCCAGTGCCGCGCTGCAGGTGGCGCTTGTGGTGTGAAGCTTTTCGGCTTTACGGACGATATCGGTGGAATCCACACCGCAGAACACGACACCGCCGTTCTCGGACAGGCCGCGGATCAGGTTTGCCATAGGTTATTCCTCCAGTTGTGTATACTGTTTTGTTGCGCAGAAGAAGTAGCGCTGGCTTTCCTCGGTCAGCGGGCCGAAAGTTTCGCCGTCGCAGACTGTTTCCAGCGCAAAGCCGTGCTTTTCCAGCGCCGCACGGATGGTATCCAGATCATAGGTATACTCGCAGAATTCCTCGTGGAAATGCTCGCCGGTCTCGTGATAATCAATGTCCACCGTGATTTCCACCTTGCGGTCGGCGGCGTTATAGTGGTTGCGCCACACGCAGGAGGCATCCTCTTCCTCAAAGGTAAATGCGTTATCGCCCAGAACCTTCTGGTGCTTATAGGGGGTGTTCATATCAAACAGGAACACCCCGCCCTTTTCCATAAAAAAGCCCGCATTGGCAATGGCGGTATCCAGATCCGGGATGTGGTTGAAGGTATCAAAGGTGGATACCGCCGCCCGGATGGTACCGTAAAGATCCAGCTTGAGCAGGTCCTGCCGGAGCAGCAGCAGGCGCCCGGAAAGTCCCAACTGCTCGGCCTTATCCCGCACCACGCAGAGCATCTCCTCCGACTGATCGATGCCGATCATATCGTAGCCTGCCTGCGTCAGCATCAGGGTCAGTTCCCCGGTGCCGCAGCCAAGGTCGGCTACAATGCCGTCATGGATGCCGTGGGCTTCCAGCTTTGCATGGATCTGGCTGTACAGGGCATCGTAGTCCGCTTCGCCGTTGAATTCATCGTAGAAATAGGCAAATTCGTTGTAAGCCATGGCGTTACTCCGCTTCCTCGTTTTCCGCAGCCACTGCGGCGTTGAGCACTGCCTGCAGTTCCGGGATGCCGTAGCCGTTTTCGCCGCTGGTCAGCACCACCTTCTGACAGCCATAGGGGCGGCAGATGTTTTCAAAGTCCTCCTGCGTTTTGGCAAGCTGGCTTTTTTTCAGCTTATCCGCCTTGGTCAGAGCCACCACATAAGGGATGCGGTGGTAGTGCAGGTAGCGCAGCATCTGCAGATCGTCTGCGCTGGGAGCATGGCGGCAGTCCAGCAGCTGCACCAGCAGGGTGTGGTGGCGGGGTGCCTCGAAGTAGCTGTTGATCAGGTCGTCCCAGCGCTCGCGGTCGGCGTTGCTCACCTTGGCATAGCCGTAGCCCGGCAGATCTACAAAATAGCAGTCGTCCACGGAATAGAAGTTGATGGTAGCCGTTTTGCCCGGCGTACTGGACACGCGCGCCAGATTTTTGCGGCTGCACAGCTTGTTGATCAGGCTGGATTTGCCCACGTTGGAGCGCCCCGAAAAGCTCAGCTCCGGGCGGTCGCTTTCGGGCAGCTGGCTGGAAATGCCATAGCTGGCAATAAAATCAGCTTTATTGAAGATCATGGCGTGTTCCTTTCTATTATTTCAGCAGACAGCGCCCGGCTGGTTCTTCTCAGGCGCGGCGGGGATGCGGCTCTCCCCTGCCTTGGACTTTTTGGTGCGGGGACGGCCTGCGGTGCTCTTGGCAGCTTTCGGCTTGAGCAGGGCGGCAGCCAGCACCTGCGAGAGATTCTGCATAGGCAGGAAGGTCAGGTTCTTCTTGACCTCCTCGTCCACATCATACAGGTCAGGCTCGTTGTCCTTGGGGATGAGCACGGTCTTCATGCCCTCGCGGTAAGCAGCCATGCTCTTCTCCCGCAGACCGCCAATGGGCAGCACGTTGCCGTGCAGGGTGATCTCGCCGGTCATGGCCACATCGCCGCGCACCGGCACGCCGGACAGACAGGACACCAGTGCCGTGGTCAGGGTGACGCCTGCACTGGGGCCGTCCTTGGGCACAGCACCCTCCGGGGCGTGGATGTGCAGGTCGCACTTTTTCAGCCGCTCGGGGTCGATGCCGTATTCCTCGGCATGGACGCGCACCCAAGTAACTGCCAGCTGTGCGCTCTCCTTCATCACATCGCCCAGAGAGCCGGTAACGGTGATCTTGCCGGTGCCGTTGTCTATGACCTGCACCTCGATGGGCAGGGTCTCGCCGCCTACACTCGTCCATGCCAGACCGTTGGCGATGCCCACGGCGTTGGTGCGGTTGAGGAAGTCCGGCTTGACGATGCGGGGGCCCAGCAGTTCCTCCAGCATGGCGGCAGTCACGGCTACGCTTTCCACCGCGCCGGAAGCGATCTTGCGGGCACACTTGCGCAGCACACTGGTGATGGTACGCTCCAGATTACGCACACCGGCCTCGCGGGTGTAGCCGTCGATGATGCCGTAGAGTGCGCTCTGGTTCATGGTGACCTTGCCGGTCAGACCGCAGGCCTTGAGCTGCTTGGGCAGCAGATGCTTGCGGGCAATATTGTATTTTTCCACGCGGGTATAGCTGGGCAACTCGATGACATCCATACGGTCGCGCAGCGGGCCGGGGATGCTGCCCAAATCGTTGGCGGTGGTAATAAAGAGCACATGGCTCAGGTCAAACGGGATATCAATGAAATGATCGTTGAAGGTGCTGTTCTGCTCCGGGTCCAGCGCTTCCAGCAGAGCTGCCGCCGGGTCGCCCCGGAAGTCCCCTGCCAGCTTGTCGATCTCGTCCAGCAGCATCAAAGGGTTGGAGGACTTGGCGGTGATCATGGCGCTGATGATCTTGCCGGGCATGGCACCGATGTAGG